>ULRK01048974.1_pt1 | contig 15186 bp, 30 predicted proteins | sample 1955341 | NCBI WGS metagenome assembly ULRK01 (sample SAMEA4835680, study PRJEB28245) | human gut metagenome | biome: gut microbiome; material: fecal sample | place: Denmark | collected 2008
TACAAAGGTATGATGCAAGGGTGCCGCGCTCGTCAAGATGCACAAAAGCCCGCCCCGTACAAAGCAAATCCTTGTGCAATCTGCCACTTGTATTCCGTGCAAGATAGGCGTATCATGTAACCATGCTGAACGGCGGAACACCGAACAGTAAAATACATGAAATGAGGGTCTACAAAATGACGAACGCCAAAATTAAAAAAATGTGTGAAATTTCCGCGCAGATTGATGCACTCAAAGAACAGTTGGAACTTCTCAAAATAGAAGCACGCGAGGAAGCAGACGGCGGTAGCGCTACTTTCGTTTACGGCAAGTTTACTGTTATCGTGGGCAAGGCGGGCAAGGCTACTGAAACGCTTGACACGGTAATGTTCCGCAACAAAGCGCCCAAGCTCTATGCGGAGTGCTTTGAAAAGTACAAAAAGACTGGTGCGCCGCGTGCGGCTTCCGTTACCGCAAAGATTGCAAAGTGAGGGCGCAAGCCCTCACTCCCCACAAGGGGAACATACTTACACACATACAACACACATGATAGCGCAAAAAGCGCGGAAAGGGCTACACAATGAAGATTCAGGGCTTATGCAAGTTTGACGCTACTACCATCAACGCGGCGGCAGAAAGCGCATGGGATATGGTTCATGCGGGGCGCAAGCTGGTCATCGAAGATTTAGAAAAGTATCACCGTCTTATTGGTTGCGGTGTGGGGAGCTTTACCATGGACGCATGGCGCAAGTATAAGGGTTCTCTCGAAGCCGTCCGCCGCGAGGAAGAGTTGGCAATGGATTTATCCATCATATCAAACCTTTGGAATAAGACGCGCTTTATGGTGGTGGATTATTCCATCAATGATGGAGAAGATATTTACGACTATACCGCATTTTTCCTGTCGGGTGCATAGCGCCACAAGTTTGAGCGCGAGAACCTTGACAATGGTGCATCACTCACCGTGTTAAATATCTACGAATGTACCATTGACCAGCTACCGGAAAATGTTCACGATGACTTCATCAACGGACTGTTTAGCGAGTGGGTTTAACCCACTCGCTCAAGGAAGGGAGAGTATACCATGTCTATCATCGCCGCCATCATCGTGCTCACTGCTGTAAGCGCTTATAATTTCATCTATGCCATAGACGGCAAGAACATAGGCAAAGCAGTCTCCAGCGCGCTTGTGCTCATTGCTACTGTTACTATCGTCACCAACCTGTAAAGTAAGAAAGAGGTAAAACAAAATGAAAAACGTTTCCAAAATCATCACCATGGCCATTGCCATCATTCTCTCCGTGTCTTTCTTCGGCCCATTCCATGACCACGCAACCGCGGAAGCCTGCGAGGAAGCGCCGCAATCCTACGACCTTACCGCATTAGATGAATGGTGCGGCGCAGGCACAGAAAGAGGAAGCATACGCTTCATCGGTGCAGAAGTCGCTTCCCGAAATGGCGATATCATCACACTACTGGACGAACGCGGCAACCGGTGGGAAGTGGAGAATATGAACATTGATGATAATGACTTCCTGCTTTTGTGGATAAACGATAATGACACAGACGATATCGCAGATGATGAAATAATCAAGGTATGGAGAGAGGCTTATTAAGTCTCTCTCCATTTCTATATGTTTATACATGAATAAATATGCAATGAATATACAATGAATATTCATTGTATATTCATGAATAATTATACACATTCATTTGGTCGGCGCGCTGTGGGCCGCAGCGCGCCGAGTTTTGCAATAGTTATATTGCACAAAAATTTTGAAACCATTTTGTGCATTATGCCAGTTACCTTTATGCACCCGAAATGAATATTTATACATGAATATTTATACAGCCCTAATGAATAAATATTTTTTTCAAAAACCTATTGACATTCAGTCCAAAAGTGGTATAATGAATACATCAAATGAAAAGGAGATACACCACAATGACTAACAAGGATTTTCTCAAGACCCTCTCGCTCGAAAAGACGCGCCTCGAACATGAGCTTACCACTGCCACGGAAAAGGCCGATGACCTTGACGATAAAGAAACGCTCGCTTGGGCGGCAGTCGTCACCATGGAGCACGCTCCAGAAGAAGAGTATACCCGTGAACAGTGCGAAGTTATTTATGACGCATATGAACAGGCAATGCGTGCAAGTGAAGAACAGACTGACTACGTAGAGGAAATTGAAAATGCAATCGAAAAAATCAAATCGTTAATGGAAATGTACGAGGATTAAACCTCGTACATTTTTTTATAAATGGTATTGACAAATGCCCTGTTATCTGCTATACTATTGGTACAGTAAAGAAAAGGAGATAATAAAAATGTACGAATTCGAGTTTATCAACAAAATCACTAATGAGCATGACATTCGACAGTCACGATACTGCAAAGCTCCGGATCTTGGCCCTGACTGGGAGCTTGTTTTTACAGAGTATGTGGAGGAATATTAAAATGAGTTTACATGATGGTTTAGTTTTACTTTTCATTTATACCGGTACAATCGCCGCGGGCGCGCTCATTGAATGGGCAGAAAACAAGATGAAAAAGAGAAGTTGAAAAACTTCTCTTTTTTTTTCATTTCCACCATTGACAAATTCTAAAAGTATGCTATAATGGTAGTATCAAAAGAGAAGGAGATTTGAAATGAAATCTTACATCATCACCGACGCAGAAACCCTTGCCACCACCGCAGTTTTCCATGTCGCAAAGAATGAAAAACTTTTAGACCGGCTCGAAGAAACGCTCTATATCACGCAAGAATTAGAGCCGTATTTCAGAGATTGGAAATCGCATCTTGTGACTTTTGGTTGGGCTGATTTTAGTTACCATTGTGCTGAATTTTTCCGCGTATCCTATGATTGGGCTGGCTCGTCGATTGAAGTCAAACCAATTGACTATCCGGTGAATAGATTGGAGCAGTAATGCTCCAATCTTTTTTCAAACTTTTTTTAAAAAACTATTGACAAATCTCGAATCTATGGTATAATAAGAGTATAAAAGGAAAGGGGATAAACCAAATGTTATTTAATGTTTCTATCAACTACTACAACTACAAAGCAAGCGATGTATTCTATTATCGCCATGAAATTCCAGTGTTCGGGCGGGAAAACGCTTGTATCCTCGCAAAGAAGTTCATCGACGCAGACAACGTTGTTTCGGTCGATGTTATCGACGCACTGACCGGCGAAGTCATCGAGAGTTTGAACTAAAAAAACTCGGCAGGACATACAAAATCCTGCCGAGTTTTTTATACATTTTACCTATTGGTAATCCCAAAATTTAAGTTGACTTTTGCTATACCTTGTGCTATACTATAATTGTTCCAAGGGAACGACATTAAAAACGAAAGAGGTTGACAAAATGACTTTGAGCATGATTAAAAATATAATCGGTCTGGTAAAAGGCGCGCTGATGTTCTATGAGGGGAACGGCATCGAAGTGATAAATGAAAACACTTGCGGTCGCTATCTCAAAGACCGCAAAGGTCGCATGACTCTGAATGGTGATGTGCTGGACGCAAGCGAAGAATGGGTGCTGGGACTGCCGGTTAGCGGTCTGAAAGCCAAAGATGATGTTCTTATCGTTTATATTGATGGCTAAAATTAAATTTTTTGAATTAAAAATCTCCCCAAAAATGGGGAGATTTTTTTGTGCATTTTACCTATTGACAATTTTAAAACTTTGTGATATAATTGGCCGGCCGTTTGCGCATGCCACGGCCGGAATTTTGTGTCAATAGGCAAGTTCAACAATTTTTATGGCGAAAGTTTGTGCATAAAGTTAATAGACAGAATCCTGAAATGGTGCTATACTATAATCACAGTAAGGGAAGGAAAACCCACAAAACCGGAAAGGGATTATACTATGATTAACATTCGTTCTATTCGCAAGCTCGCTGAAAACGACGGCATGACCCTCAAATATGGCAAGAAAATCAACTACAAGTCCGGCTGGCAGGTTGCTACCGACGGCGTTGAATGTAAGACCGCCCGCGAAGCTATCAATGCGGTTAAGGACTTCGGCGGAAACTGCGGTGTGTGGTATAGCAATAATACTTGGTTCGTTGATAAGTCTAAGCGGGTCAATACCAAAAAAGAAGCCTTACAAATTGGGCGCGAACACAATCAAATTTCCATTTTGAAATGGTCAAATTTGAGTTTGGTTTATTGCTAAAAAAATTGCGGTGTTTGGTCAAAGACTATTAAACCAAACACCGCAATTTTTAATTATAGTAGAATGAAAGTAGAAAGGATTTTTATTATGTATGAAATTTATTTGACTACTAATTTAGTCAATGGTAAAAAATATTTAGGATAGCACAAATTATCTAAAAAGAATGATTATTATTTAGGTAGTGGGAAAATTTTACGAGAAGCAATAAAAAAGTATGGACGAGAAAATTTTTCTAAAATTACATTAGCAACTTGTGAAACAAAAGAAGAAGTCAATGAATTAGAAAAGCAATACATTGAAAAATACAATGCTGTCAATAATGAAGAATTTTACAATTTAGCTCGTGGCGGTGATGGTGGCGGTTTTGAGTATTTTCACCTATACCTACAAGAACACCCAGAAGAAGCACAAGAATTCCAACAACGCCGGATAGATGCTGTAAAAAAATGGTAGAATGAACATAAAGAAATTGTATCTAAATTGGGCAAACAAAATATAAAAAAATGTCATGAATGGCAAAAAGAACATCCTGAATGTAATACAGGCAATCCAGAAGTATTAAAACAATGGGCCGCCGCCCATCCAGAAGAAGCGCAACAATACAGAGAACAAGGCAAACAAGCGTTGATTAAATGGAGAGAACAGCACCCAGAAGAAACAAAGAAAAATTTGGCATTAGGACCGCAAGCAAATAAATTAAAGAGCGGTAAACGGATTAGATGCTTGAATAATGGCAAAGAGTTTCTATCGGTGAGAGAGGCCGAAGCATACTATAATACATACAAAGATGCTATTGGCCGTTGTTTACGAGGACAATTAAAAACAGCCGGCAAAGACCCGGACACCGGCGAACGGTTAAAATGGGAATACATTACAGAAAATAATTAAAAAAACTATTGACAAAAGCCACAACCCATGCTATAATAAATATAGAAAGAAACGAAAGAGGTAATTAAAATGACTGATAAAGAGCTTGTCCACATTCTTCTGTCCCGCTTAGCATCTCAGCCCATCACGTCGGAAAAAGAAGATTATGTAGAAATCCAAAATGCTTGTTGTGGTGAGGACATAGTCTTTGAATTCGATAAAGACGGAAATCTCACTGCAATTTATAGCTAAAAGGGGCTTGACAAGAGCCCTTATTCGTGCTATAATGTAGATACAATAAAGGAAGGGAGCAAACATCATGGAAATGGTTCGAGTTTACAATTACCACACCGGTGAGATTCTGGAGAGGACTTTCACCGATCCCTCAGACGCGGATGACTACGAATTCCTTTTGGATTTTCTGGAAGCCCGCTACGAACGGTTTCACAATGGTGAGAAGCTCTATTAAGAGCTTCTCCGTCCGGGGCAAAACCTCAAAAAAGGACTTGACAAATCCAAAAGCAGATGCTATAATGACAATACAATAAAGGAAAGGGAATGCTACTATGATGAACTTCGAAACTTATAGCCTTTTGAGAAAGTACCTTGACAATGGCACTTTTACCGGGGATCGATGCGCTCCATGCAGAACGAGCTTGCCTGAAATTCGAAGAAGCCCAAGAAGATCGAAAGCGGAAACAAGAAATCCGCAACACCCTGATGAAAAACATGATGCTCGATGTTCTCTCAAAGGCTGAAAAGCCCCTGCGTCCTACTGAGATCCAGTTTATTCTTTACCGTGAAACAGGCATGGAATATTCTTGTGCCACCATTTCGTGGTATTGCGGTCATCTTTGCTGGATTGACAGAAAGTTGACCTACACCAAAAAGGGAAGCCGGAGTTATTACTCCATTAGAAAAGAAAAATGAAAAAATAAGAAAAAGGGCTTGACAAAAAGCCCTTTTTCTGCTATACTTAATGTATCAAAGGAAAGGGGAATAAAAAATGGAATGTCCTTATTGTGATGGAAAGTGCGGAACACACGCTCAATGCGTTAAATGCGGAAAGGGGAAATAAAAATGGGAGCAGAATTCTTAATTTGTGGCGGAATTATTAGTGCAGTCCTTGCACTGTTTATCTGCCTTGTCTGTTGGTGCAACATGGAAAAGTCTCACCCAATAGTCAGACTATTGGTTGGTTTTCTTATTTCGTGCGCCCTCGGCTATGGTATGGTGGGCGTGATAATTGCAGAACACAATGCCGATAAAAAAGCATGGAACAATGGCTATTGCTCCATTTGCGGAAATGAAATGGAATTTGTAAATGCTTCTCACGGTCGGCATGGAACAGTTTTTTATTATTGGTATTGTGATAAATGCGGACATACGTTAGAATTAACGTCTAATTTTGCAAAGGGGGAAACAAATAATGAATGAAAAACCTATTCCGCAGGCTTTGAGAGAACAGGCAGACGCCCTTGAAAAGTTGGCTCAAAGAATTGCGAAAGAAAGTCAGAAATTTCCAGACGCGGAAGACTACAAAGATGGCGGAGAACTTGCGGACGCCTTGTTTGCGATTCAGTCCAAACTCCGCTATGAATATTTCTGGATTGCAGAAGCCATGTGGGACGTGTAATTTTCAGGCGAGATTTAATTATCTCGCCTGAAAATTTTTTTTCAAAAAACTATTGACAAACTCGCCCCATTGTGGTATTATAATCATGTCAAGAGGAAATGGTAGTCCTCTTGAAGTAGTAAACAAATTCTCTTCATACTATGGTTTGCGCGGTAGCCGATAATTACCGCGCCCTTTCTATTTCATTTTTGTGAAAATTTTAACAATGGTCGTTCGGCCGGGCGCGCACGGCCCACGCGCCCGGAATTTCCATTATATCACAGGGCCAGCAATTTGTCAAGCAAAAAGTTGTGAAAATTTGCACAAATTATTTTTCCCAATTTTGTGCGATCCGTCAATAGACAAATCTCTAAGGGTGTGTTATATTATAATTGTTCCAAGGGAACAGAAAGATGAGGTAAATAAAATGACTAACTACAACATTCACTCTTTTATCAAGACCCAGCTTCTCTATGCCGAGCAGATGCCCAGCGATGCCGAGCTTTTCAAGCATAATGCTTATGGCGCAGTCCAGTGGGAATTATATCGCACGAATGACTCGACTCTTGAAACACAGTGGGAAATCATATATGCTCCCAAGTTCGACGCCATCATCAGAAATTATCATTTCTGATAAAAAGGGCTTGACAAAAGCCCTTCCCTGTGATACAATATAATCAATCCAAGAGAGAAAGAAAGAGGTAAATAAAATGCTTATCAAAATGTCAAAACACGCCACGCAAGACCGCATTGACCGCCTGCTCTTTATCTATGATAATGTAGGAATCGGCGAACCATATATCGATAGCGTTGAGGACGATGTTCTCTACACTATCACTACAACCGGTATTCTTCTTATTCGTAGTGCTAAGGACGGCACACTCATTACCGCCTATATCGCGGATATTGATAAAATCACCGCGATTTGGAGAAACAAGCACGGCGAGCGCCCCATGCCTGACAATCTTTACAAGCGTGTCCTCGCAAATGCGTTCTTCGATAGAATGTGGAATAAACAGGAAAAGGAGAAAAAGAAAAATGTTCGGTAAGAAAAAGAAGCCTTTCAACCCTTATGACAACCGCGCAGACGTATGGTATAATACAGATACAGTAAAGGAAAGGGGTAAATGCTTATGAAAATCACTTACATCAAGTCCCACGTTGTGGCCACTCGACGTTCCATCAACTTTGACATGGACGGCACTATCGCTGACCTCTACGGCGTCAAGGACTGGCTCGCGCTTCTCCGTTCGGAAAATCCTAAGCCCTATCGAACTGCCGTTCCCCTGTGCGATATGGCTGAACTGAACGAAGTTTGCGAACTTCTCCGCGCCGAGGGCTGGGAAATTAACATCATTACTTGGCTCTCTAAGGATTCGAGCGAGGAATATAAAAACCTCGTGCGTGAAGCAAAGCGCGCTTGGCTTGATGAGCAGGGCTTCCACTATGACCACTTCCACGGCGTCCAGTATGGCGCGACCAAAGCGGATAGTGTGCGCGACCGCTATGACGTGTCCATCTTGGTTGACGATAATGAAAAGGTTCGGAATGGTTGGCACTTGGGTGAAACCATTGACCCGACCGCAGTAAACATCATCGAAAAACTTTCGGAACTTTTGGAGAAAAGGGCTTGACAAAGCCCTACTCCAATGGTATAATAAATACATCAAATGAAAAGGGGAAAATAAAATGTTTGTTCTTTTGATTCTGCTGTCTCTCGCAATTTCGTTCCTGCTTACCTCTGGTTTTGTCTGGCTTCTCTGCTGGCTTCTTCCTGCCCTCGGTATCACCACAATCGGCACTTTCGTCATCGTGTTCTCGTGGAAGCTGGCACTCGCAATTTGGATTGTTCTGTTGCTTCTGCGTTCGCTTTTTACGGTCGGTTCAAAGGGGTGATAAAAATGATGCCTTATTTTTGGGTTGATGTTGGAATTCTCGGAAAAGTAGTTGAAAAGGTTGATGACAACCTTTTCATCTATGAAACCGTTATCACCAAAGAACGCGCAACCGTAACCTCAAAATGGGTAAATACCCATCTGCTTTAAGAAAGGGGAATAAAAATGAAAGTAAATTTTGGCACTAAGGGTCAGTTCCAGATTATCAACATTCTCAGCGGTGGCACGTTCACCACTCTGCGCTCCAATGGTAGCGGTATGGGAATGTATCTCAAAATTGACAGCCACAACAACACGCCGTTTGTCCGGTCGAGAGGTTCACAGTATTGCTACGCGGTGAACCTCGAAACGGGTCAGATTCGCGAATTTTCGCGCGACAGAATGGTAACGCCTGTCAAAACTGAGGTCAGTGTGATTGGCTAAAAAAAATCTCCCCAAAACGGGGAGATTTTTTTTGTTTACTTTCACTATTGACAAAGTTCCTTAAATGTGATAAAATTGGCCGGTCGCCTACGTACGTTGCGACCGGAATTTTCAATTATACACCCTGCCAGCATTTTTGTCAAGAGAAAAGTTGCACAAATTTCAATTTTATTTTTTCCCGTAATTTGGTTATTTCGCCAATAGACAAATCATTGTCAATCTGCTATACTACATAATGTCAGGAGGAAAGAGTAAGACCTGCGGAAAGGCAGTTCCCTTGACCATTATACCAAAATCTGACGGAATATTCCAAGCGTGGCGTGCCGAACAAACTTTCAAAAAAGTTTGAAAAACCCCTTGACAAACCGCTCATCGTAGGGTATAATGAATACATCAAATGAAAGAGGTAAAAACAAGATGACTGATGCTCGTCCACCGCCTTAAAAACTAATGATTTAGTAAAATGACTTGACTTAAAGATTATAGATAGAGGTATAAACAAGATGTATAGTAATAAAGCTCGCGACCGCCCCTAAAAAAATTTGCAAAAACTATTGACAGTCTGCTTTATCTGTGATATAATGACTACATCAAAGACAAGGACAGTCTTAAAAACCAGAAAGGAATTGATACTATGGCTACTACTCCCGCTACTAAGAAGCTCACCAAGCGCGACCGTTTCGAGGCTCTGCTCAAGATGGCCGAGGTTCAGGCAAATCCTGATATGGTGGCGTTCATCGAACATGAGATTGAACTTCTCGCCAAGAAGAACGCGGGCGACAAGAAGCCCACGGCAAAGCAGATGGAGAATGACGCTGTGAAGCAGGTCATTCTGGACGAGATGACCGCAAACCCTGACAAGCTGTATACTGTGACCGACCTCATCAAGGGCGTTCCCGAGCTTGCGGACTACTCCAATCAGCGCGTTTCCGCTCTCCTGCGTCAGATGATTGATGCCGGTTCGGTTGTCAAGACGGTTGACAAGCGCAAGTCCTACTTCTCCCTCGCGTAAAGGGAAAAGGGCAGGGGATAAAAAAATCCCCTGCCCTGCAAAAAAAACTGTTGACAAACCAATAGTAAAGTGATATACTATGTATAGAGGTTGAGAGAACGATGGTAAACCTCAATCTACTTTTCCAATAGGAGACGATAAAATGGGTATTGATAGGCGCAAAAACTACGGCATTATGCTGGACACGGAAACCGCAAACACCATTCAGGACGGCGATAAGCTGGATATGTCAAATGTACTCCCCTATGACTTCGGCTGGGCGGTCATTGATTCCAAGGGTAATGTTTATGAGACTTACTCTTTCGTGAATCGCGACATTTTCTGCTACGAGCGCGACCTCATGCAGTCCGCATACTACGCCGACAAGATTCCCCGCTACATCGAGGACATTAAAAATGGCTCTCGCATTATGGCTGACCTTTACGAAATTCGTCAGGCTTTCTGCGATTGCGTTGAGCGGTATAACTGCTCTTTTGTCTGCGCTCATAATATGCGGTTCGACCTGAACGCCTGCAACAATGCGCAAAGATGGGACACGAAAAGCAAGTATCGCTATTTCTTCCCCTATGACCTCGAAATCTGGGACACCTTGAAAATGGCGCGACAAGTTATCGGTCAGATGCCCACTTACCGCGACTATTGCGAAAAGAACGGCTACAAAACCAAGAACGGACAGCTCCGCTTTACCGCAGAAATTCTTTACCGCTTTATTAGCGGTGAGGACAGTTTTGATGAATCCCACACGGGATTAGAAGATGTTCTCATTGAAGTTGAGATTCTGCGCTATTGCGTCCGACAGCATAAGCCCATGGAAAAATCCCTTTTCAAAGCTCCCACGGTGGAACGCCCCAAGCCGACCGAGTTTCAGCGCGCGCTCATGCGAAACATTAAGGAAAATCCCATTGTAAACATGAGCTAAAAAAAATAGGGAATAGGGCTTGACAAGTCCTATTCCCTATGGTATAATCAATACATCAAATGAAAGAGGTGTTTCACATGAACGCTAAACAAGTTCTTTTTGTAGTCCCTGATGACAATGACCCTCACATGGGTATTTTAATCGACCACGATTATATTATCTGCGCCGAGTGTGGGGGCGTCTTTGAAGCCGATGAAGTTTTTATCATCAAAACCTACGACTTTTGGGTAAACTTTGAAGCCGAGATTGCGGACGAGCTTGACCTGCTGACCGCAAAAGACATTGGCAAGAAGTTAGATCGCGAGGAAAAGTTCGGCTGTGAAGTGTGGAAAGAAGCAATTAAAAGGGAGTTTTGAAAATGGATTTGAATTTTAATTACATGACCGACGAGGAACTGGACGAACTCATTATCCAGATACAGGAAGCCAGAAAAGCCCATGAGGAAAGTCGAAAGACTGACCTTTGGAGAAATGTTCAGCGGGCGGTGCAGAATTACATCATGGAATGTGGAATGATTGAACTCTTTACCGAGGACTATAATTCCACGTTGGACGCTGATTCTTTCAAAATCCCCGGCGAGATTAACCTTTTGGATTAAATAAAAAAACTACCCAAAGATGGGTAGTTTTTTTTGTCTATTTTGCCTATTGACAAACGCGAATTTTTGTGATAAAATGGCCGGCCCGCTAACGCCCAAAGCGGGCCGAATTCACCATTATACCACGCCCCGCCAATTTTGTCAAGAGAAAAGTTGCACAAAAGTGAAGAAAATTTTTTCCCGTAATTTGGTTATTTTGTCAATTGCAATCTATGGGGAATCTGCTATAATAGATAATGTCAAGAGGGAGTAGCCCAAGAAATCCGAGGGCGCGCGACCTTGAGAAAGTACAGGAAGTAAACATAATACACCACGTTGTAAAGCCAAACGTTGAACGCGAAAGTGAGTTTGATTGAACCAACTATCCTTGACGCGGTTTTCCGCTGACAAATAGATTGAATCAACAAACAATAAATTATCCGTCAGGTCGGGGTAGTAATTCGTGTAAAAAGTTTGCGAAACCTCTTGACAAGCACTCCAAAGTGTGGTATACTCAATAATATCAAAAGGGTAGCGACCTACCGCCAAAGAAAGGAATTGATACTATGTCTACTTCTACTGTTAAGAAGCTCACCAAGCGCGACCGTTTCGAGGCTCTGCTCAAGCTGTCCGAGGTTCAGGCTGACCCCGCTATGGTTGAGTTTATCAACCACGAAATCGACCTGCTGGCTCGCAAGAATGCCGGAGACAAGAAGCCGACTGCGAATCAGATTGCCAACGACGGCTACAAGGACATTATCTTTGCCGAGCTGTCTGCGAACCCTGACAAGCTGTATACCGTGACCGAACTCATCAAGACTGTCGACGGTCTGGGCGACCTCACCAATCAGCGCGTCTCTGCTCTTCTGCGCCAGATGATTGACGCGAACGGCGTCGAAAAGATTGTGGACAAGCGCAAGTCCTATTTCCGTTTCGCACGTTGATTCAGGGGAGCGCCTGAAAAAAATCAGGCGCTCCAAAAAATTTCTCTTGACATTTGCTGACGGCGGTGTTATAATCATACTTGAAAGGGGGCAAAGGAAATGCCTAAAATGAGTGAAAAGGACTTTCAGGCAAAGATTGACAATCTGATGAAAAAGTTAGATTGTACTGCCGAGGAAGCAAAAGAGATTCTGATGGACGATGATGACATTGACCATGGAATCGCCAAGGACTTTGACCTGTCTGCGGAAAAGCTCAAAGAAGCTAACAAGTATTCTAAAACCGGAACACGCAAAGCGCCGACCGCTTATAAATTCGAGAAGCGACAGCGCAAGGAAAACCCCACAAAACGCTCGATTATCGCGGAACTTGCAACTTTTTTGCGAGAAAACAGCGAAAATGCGTGTGAAAACGTGGAAATTACGAATGTGGAGCGCATGATTGCGTTCCATGTGGGCGAAAATGACTACGAATTGACCCTGATTCAGAAGCGAAAGCCCAAAAACTGACGGAAAAGGGTGAAAAACCGCTGAAAAATGCGGTTTTTCACCCAAAAACAAGCAAAAAAAATGCAAAAAATGATGGTTGAGAGAACGATGGTAAACCTCAATCAATAGGAAGGATTTTGTGCCAATGGAAGAAATTACTATTAAGCTACGCCGATTTAAGGACGGCAGACCGCCCATTTCAATGGAATTTATGCCTGACTGCGGCGAGAATCTGAAAAATGAACAAGCGGTTTACTTTTTCAAGTTTTATCACAACGACGAACTTGAATTTAACAAAGTAGGCACTTCCGCAAAAGATGTTGTTGGGCGTTTGCGTGATGAAATCGGCGAGTATGCAAAAAAGTATGCTATCACACGCGTTGAGATTCATCGAATTCGTTCTTGCGGGGACTATCCCGCCGAGGGCGCGGAATCGGCATTGCGTGCGGAGCTGATTAGACGCTATCCCAAGGCGTTTAGAAAGAACGACCGCTTTTTCAATGTGGACATTAACCCCACGGTTTTCGATGAAATTGTAAACGCATTTCTTGCATAAATATTCAATCAGCAGGTTGACTAAAACCTGCTGATTTTTTTGTGCATTTTGCCTATTGACATTTCCAATCGGGTATGATAAAATGGCCGCCCGTTCACTGACGCTCCGGTCGGAATTTCAGAATAATTATAGGTTTAATAAATTTTGCGCAAAATTATCGGACAAAAATAAAAAAACACAAAATCCCAAAATTTATATAATAATGAAAGGACTGATTATTTTGAATAAACAAGAATTAGCAGATTACTTTGGAGTAGCGATCTCCACAATCAATACAAATTTTCCTTTGTTTTGTAAAAATCAATTAAAGCGAGGATTTTTAATTACGAGAACAGGTCTTGGAGCAAAAGCAGTTTATACCGTTGAACGTGCAGAAAAACAAGATGTTGATAAATCTTTATTTTCTACTCGCGGAAGTGATACTACAGAATTAGAAGGTGAAAAATGGATAGAAACTTATTGCTCTAAAAATTATGAAGTTTCTAATTTAGGCCGAGTAAGAAATAAACGAACTAAAATAATTTTAAAAGGTTCAATTAATTAGGGCTATGTTAGAGTCTCTATTGATAATTAGAATTATAACTTACATCGTGTTGTATTACAATCTTGGGAACCAAATATTAATTTTGAAGAATAGATTGTAGACCACATCAATGGAAATCGCACTGATAATAGATTAGAAAATCTTAGATGGGGCTCACCGGAAGATAATACCAGATGGATGTTAATGAATCGAAAAAAAATTACAATTGAAACAACTCGATTAATAAATAAGTATGGATACGAAAAAACTTTAGAATTGCTTCAAAAACTCTAATACCTGGGTTGGCCGGCTCGGGGTGGGACGTCCCGAGCCGAGTTTCCGATCGGTATACCCATATGCAAAATTTTTCGTACTTCTAGCACCTCTCCATATGGCCCAAAAAAATCCCGAAAATTGACTTTTTATAAAAAATATGTTATAATGGTAAAAAAAGACTTTTTTAAGCCCGCGTAGGATCATATGCCTTTATGATTAATTAAAAATTGCTTCGCCCTTACATTGTTTCACGCGTATATTTTCATTTAAAAAAATCTTGACATTTTTAAAAAAAAAGTATATAATATATATAGAAAATAAGAAAAGAGGTATTCATATGGATATGAATGATATTGTTGCTCGTCTGAAGAATGGTGAGGACGCTCAGGCTATTGCGGACGAAATGGCTAAGTCTCTGAATGCTGCGGTTGCCCAGGTGGAGCAGGAGACTAAGAAGCAGGCCGATCGGAAGACTGCGCTCGCGCAGGAAATCGCCGATCGGATTAACGAGTATGCCGCTCTTAATGGCTGCAAGGATTCCGAGTTGACCGCGTCCGATGTAGAGAATATCTTTGCTGAGGTTTATGGTCTTATGACCGGGGTTAATGATCTTCTTGATGTGCTTTTTCCCAAGAGCACGCCAGTAAAGGTTAAGAAGGTTAAGAAAACCGATGATGATGTAATTGCCGATTTTTTGAATACTTTCATTAACAAGTGAACAATGTGTAGGGTGGGGTATATTTCATCCTAAGAATCGACAATTTCACCAAGAATTGCCTAATATGAAAAAAGAGAGACTAAAAAAGTCTCTCTTTTTTTTAGGTTCGGAGAACGGAGACAGGAAAAAAGCATCCACCACTTAGTTAAACCGATCGGCCGGACACAACCGCAATTTTAACAATTTTAACAATTTTAACAATTTTAACAATTTT
>ULRK01063762.1_pt1 | contig 15123 bp, 16 predicted proteins | sample 1955341 | NCBI WGS metagenome assembly ULRK01 (sample SAMEA4835680, study PRJEB28245) | human gut metagenome | biome: gut microbiome; material: fecal sample | place: Denmark | collected 2008
GCATTTTCATATGCACCATCAGGAAGCTGTTCTCCATATAACGTAACATCCGGGCGTACCATCCCACCACATTCCGTACATACTGGTATAGCCTCTTTACTTTCATATATATAATCTGATGGATATTTCTTATGACACCTTTCACAGTAATTCCTTGTGGTCGCACCATGAAGTTCTATAACATTTTTACTTCCTGCAAGCTGATGAAGACCATCTATATTCTGTGTAATCACTGCTTTTAATTTTCCCATCCGCTCAAGCTTTGCAAGAACATAATGTGTTATATTAGGCTTTATTCCTCTCGCATCCATCTTCTGTCTATAAAACTCATAGAACACCTTTGGCTTATGATGAAGACATTCTTCACTTAGAAGATATTCCGGTTCATAGGCATCAAACTCAACATCATGCTGGTTATAAAGTCCATCTTTACTACGGAAATCTGGTATGCCCGATTCTGTTGACACTCCTGCTCCACCAAAAAATACAATATTATCTGACTGCATTATATACTCATATAATCTGTCTGCGGCTTTTTTTGCATTTTCATTCCCAACATTTTTATTATTAATTTCCATATTGCTGCCTCACTTTTCCTCACACTTATCCCATACAAGCTTACCTGTCTTAACTGCTTTTTCATAACACGATATCTTATAATTAAGACGCTTCATAGTTGCTTCTATATGTGCTTTCTGTTCTTCAAGACCTGTGAGCTGCTCCTGTAAAAGCTCTAATCTTGCCTGTATTGTTGAATCTCCCTCCTGAAAGAGCTTTACATATTCTATCAGTGCTTCTATTGGAACTCCTGCACTTCTCATACATATAGCATTTTCAACCCAGCTTAGAGCTTCATCATCGTAGTTCCTTATCCCTCCTGATGTACGTGAAACCGCCGGTATAAGTCCAACTCTTTCATAATATCTTAATGTATCCTGTGATATATCATACTTTTCGCTTACTTCTTTGATTGTCATAATAATCCTCTTTTCTACGCACATTTTTGCATATAACGAAATGGTGCCAGGTGCGTGCGGACACTAATCCTACGTGTAAAAATTCATTTTCACTATATGCCTTAATTTGCATTATATATAATTTTATCTAAGATTATATAGCTCTTAATATAAATAAGAATAACACCTAGAGTAGACTTCAAGTCAATATATTTCTGGAATATTTACGAATTCTTTGCAGACATTCTCTGACTTGCCGCATTATATTCATCTTCTGAATATCGTGTCATTATCTGTTCTTTCGTCAATCCTAACTCTATCATAGCTGCTATTGACTCTATTCTTTCTTCTTTGCGACCTTCCTCTCTTCCAATAAGCTTGCTTTCATCCTGTAACTTCTTTAATGCACTACACATATTAACCTCCTCATTCCTATCACCTTCCGCTATATCCATAAGGTCTGGCGACTCTGTTATTACACTTATCATTCTTAACAGTTCAACTGATATATTTTTGTCGTTATATTCCCTGTATATATTCTCATAATCTTCATCATATATAGCTCTTGTAATATCAAATACCATTCTGACGTCTTCATTATTAAACTTATATTTATCACAATCCCTTATCTGCACAAGCTTCATTCTATAATCATTAAATATACTTTCAAATTCCGGTTTCATATCCACCATCATATCTTTAATACTACAAGGACCATCCCATGGCTCCTCTGAATAGTATAACACTATAGTAAATATCGGATGCAGCTTATCACTTTTTTTCATGCCAGAAAGAAATTCATTCTGTGACATTCCCTGTTTATCCTTATTCTTTCTCTTAGTATCATTATATTCTTTAAGGTACCCAAGTCCGTCATATATCATTGTTCTTAACGGCATAGCATAATGTACTTTATCCTGTATTTCTACTCCTAATATATTAAATTCTACACCATCATACTCTTTCTTGACAATATCCCTTACACGGTTTAATGTACTCTCTCCATCTTTCCACCTTATGGTACCTGACATATCTGTATCTAACTCGCATAATCTATCCGACCTTATTACTGCTTCTCCCTGAAACAGAACGCCATTAAAAAGGTCTGCAAATCTTTCATTCACTCTCCAGAATTCCTTCATAACTACATCTGGCTTAATTTTATTCTTTTTACTCATAATACGCCTTTCTCTAATTTTATAGTTAAATAACCGCTGACGCTTCACTTTAATTCATATGGAAATATATCTGAACCGATAACGAATTCTCATAAGAACATTAATTGAATATGTTATTAATATACTGCATCTGTTTTTTGTGTGTTATGCATAACATATTGTAAATGTATCATATATATACTTATATGTCAATAATATATATTCATAATTTATAAAACTTATTTTTCTCTTTAAAAATGCCAAGCAATAATTACAATCTCTATTACCTTATTCCTCTCCCACATAATATTGACATATCCTCCCATATATGATATATATACTACGTCAGATGTACTACGACTGTCGTAGTATGATAGCCGTAGTAACTTATAGCCAGACTACTGCTGGCATATATACCGCTGTTCTAGCATATCTGTCAGCAGTAACTATCTAATAAAGTAAGGAGGTCATAATATATGGCTGGTATCAGCAGCGATATCATAAGAGGATACAATGACACTATAATTTTATATCTTCTGCTTGATAAACCCTCATATGGCTATGAGATATCCAAGCAGATTAAAGCATTATCTAACGAAAAGTATATTATGAAAGAAACAACCCTTTATTCCGCATTTACACGTCTTGAAAAAAACGGATATATAACATCTTTTCCGGGTGTTGGCGAAAATGGCGGAAAGAAACGTACTTACTACAGTATCACTGACAGCGGACGTGAATACTATAAGGCACGTTGTGACGAATGGGCACTGACGAAAGAGGTTATCGAACATTTTATACGCAATTAATCACAAAATATGAGGAGGACAATATGGAAACTATCAAAAGTTATCTTGAAACAATGTTTGCCAATATGCCAAACACACCAGAAGTTATCCGTGCCAAGACTGAGCTGCTTGGTATGATGGAGGATAAGTATAATGAACTTATTCAGGAAGGAAAAAGTGAAAATGAGGCTGTTGGAACTGTAATCTCTGAATTCGGTAATCTTGATGAACTTGCCGATACACTTGGAATTAACAGCCAGCCACATGAAGCTGCCGACAACAGAAGAATTCTTTCACTCGATGAAGTAAAAAGTTATATACGTGCATACTCAAAACGCAGCTTTCTTATTGCAATTGGCGTTATGTTATGTATATTTTCACCTGTATTCCCAATAATAGGCGATTTGTTTAATATAGCTTTTATGGAGGCTATTATGGTTTCACTTATGTTTGTCAGCATAGCTGTAGCAGTAGCTCTGTTTATTATTGCAGGAACATCCCTTAAAAGATTTGAAGACATAAACCATAACTTGTGTATGCTTGATTACCAGACCTCCCAGTATGTACAGAATTCTAAAGAACGTATGCAGCCTATATATACAATATGCCTTGCTGTTGGCGTTCTGCTCTGTATCATATGTGTAGTACCAGCTATTATTATTGACAGCCTTAATCTTAATATATCTGATAATATGTCTGGTGCATTTTTATTTATTCTGTGCTCTGTTGGTGTTATGCTTATCGTTTTTCAGGCAAATGCGGCATGCTCATACAGAAAGCTGTTATCACTTAACGGCTCAGACACAATATCAGGTAATTACACCGCAGACCATAATAAAGATGTACAGTATATTAATCCTACAGCCGCAACTGTAATGTCTGTATACTGACCTACAGTTACCTGCATATACTTAAGCTTAAGCTTTCTTACATTTAACTGGGCTTTCTCATGGATAATATGGCCTATTGCAGCTATTATATACCGCATATTTAAAAGTTTTTTGAGAAAATAGACTTAAAATGACAGTGAGTCCAATAACACATATACAGAAAGGTAACACATTATGAATAAAAAAATCTATCTAGGAATTATATACAGCGTAACAGCGGTATGCATGATTGTGGGTATTATAATAAATGTACTGAGTATCTCCTCTAAAGGCTATACAATATTGGGACACAGCCGCAATACAGTAACTTATGATGAAGACTTATCTTCATTTGACACCCTCGATATTGATATGTCATTTGGCAACATTTATATAAAGAAAGGAACTTCTTTTCACGTAAGTTACACGGGCAATAAAAACTATATACCAGAATATTCGATATCTGGTAATAAGCTGACTATTGAACAGAAAAATATCAGACATTCTTTAATTAATATTGGCTTCTCAAACACGAAGTCAGAACTTACAATAACAATTCCTTCTGACGTGACACTTGAAAGCCTGGGTCTTGATATTAACGCCGGTAATGTATCGATTGCGGATATTAAAAGTTCAATTATAAATGCGGATATTGATATGGGAAATCTGGAGATATCAGGCTGTGAATTCAACACCTATAGTAGCGATATGAATATGGGAAACCTTGATATATCCGGATGTGAATTTGACACCTGCAAAGGAGATGTAAATATGGGAAATGCAAAAATCAGCCAATGCAGCTTTAATAATATATCTTTATCTGTCGATATGGGAAATGCTACTATAAAGCCTGTAACTTCTGATAAATATGGATATAATCTTACAACCGACCTTGGTAATATAACCGTATTCGGAGCAGACAGCAAACATAACTATAGCAATAACACCTCTTCAGACAATATGATTACCATTGATGTCAACATGGGAAACATAGATATACTATAGTCGCAATGAATGGTCCGTGTTAAACAAAAAGCCTAAAGAAGAACTACACATGCATAAAGTTCTTCTTTAGGAGTTTGTCAAGTAAAGTGTGTAAGTTTTTTGATTTTTTTGTGGTGGTCGATAAATCGACCACCATTTTTATGGGGTTCAATCAAACGGAAGTTCTTCATCTATGGATTTTGGGTCAGATGTTTTGCGAATATATCGGTCAATTAAATCTTCCGGAATAGGTATATCTTCTTTTATCAGTAAAGCTAGAAGCTGCCTGATATCAGCTTTTCGCTGATTTGACGAATACCATTAATCTAAGAAACCCCTGCTTTCTTAAACTTACACCGCGGGCTACCCACGTCTTAACATTTGAACTCCTAGAAATTAAGGTCAATCTCAATCCCCTTTATATCCTCATTAATCATATTATTCTTCTTCATTATCTGATTAACCTGACTCTGGGCTTCTTCCATATGACCTGTTTTCTCATCTGTAACAGTTACTGACTGTTCAAGCTTCTTGGCTTCTATATCACCTTCTATTATATCCAGCTCTTCCTTACGCTTCTGTTTAGCCTCGTCTATCTGCTCCTGTCTTTCTTCCTGCTTCTTTTCAGCTTCATCAGCTTTTTCCTTATTCTCTTCCATCTTATCATCTATATTATTCTTTCCTTCATTGATAAGACTTCCATAAATATCTTTTTCTGCGGCTTCTATTATACTATCCGCTGCCTCATTAGCCTTTATCATATCCTGTGACTTAAGCTGCTCTGTCTTAGCTGCATTAATAGACGAAGTAAGGTTCATTGCCTTTGTTTCATTTCTGTCAAGCTCATCATATATAGAGTCTTTACCTGCATTAGTCATAAGTGCTTTTTTCTGATACTCTGTAAGAGGCTGGTCCTGTAATTCTTTTAATCTGTCAAGCTCATCCTGTGAGAACTTATCATTGGCAATTCCATTCTTATTATCCTGATACTTTATCAAAAGCTCAAGGTCTTTCTGCTCCTCTGAATCTTTATCTACACCATACTGCTCTCTTAGTGTTTCCTGACTTTTCTTAATATCATTAAGCTTTTCTTTAAGCTCGCCATTTCTTACTGCGATATCCGACTTTGTCTTTTCCATCGCCTTTATTCCATCAGATGCCTTATTGTCACCTTTCCACGCATCAGATATAAGCTTCATCGCCTGCTTTCTGGCACCAGCTCTCTTCTCATCCATCATCTGCTGCCTGTCCGTCATAAGATTAAGATTTCTGGCATCTAACGACTTAATATTCTTCTTTACGCCAGTCCTCTCATTCTTGATACTCATATCCGAATTATTAACATTAATATTGATACTAAGTGGCATATAACTACCTCATTCTTTCGTATTTATTTTAACTCTGCTGCCCGTCTGGACTGCTATATCCAGCACCGCTCATAATATCAGAGGCACTTACTAACTGTGGTGCTTCTCCCTGCACTTCCTTATTATTAGCTACTTCTTCAGGGTCATCATACTGCTTTTCTTCCTCGTCCTCCCACAGCGACTTGTGCTTCTTTCTCTTTTCTGCCTTTGCCATCTCACCCATATTCTTTGCCATCTGATACAGCTTATCATTATAATCAATAAGCTTTTTCTCATCTGTGGATGGAACTATGTCGCCCTTCATAAGACGTCTGGCAACCTCCATAATCTTTCCAAGGTCTTCATAGTACTTCTTCATCTCTTCACCCTGCTGCTTGGAGGACTCTGCATTAGCCCAGGCACACCACTGGTCGGCAAGACTATTCATATAATCATAATACTCATCCTGCTTATCCTGTAAAGACTTGTATGTAAGTTCAATAGTCGCAGCTTCCTTGTCAAGTGCCTCCTTATCTTCTCCAGTAGCACCTTTTAGCTGTTCCTGTATTTCCTTTCTTCTCTTTGCAACTTTTGACATCTCACTGCGATAACTCTGAATCTGGCTGCGGTATCTTTCCTGTGCATCTATTATCTTCATATGTACACACCTCTTTACACACTATAAAAAATAATCAAAACCTCTTCCGACACTCTTTTCTGCATCTGATAATATATTATCGCTGAGATAACTCTGTGATTCTTTCTGTATCCTACTCAACAGTTCTTCTATAGATGATGCTGTTATTGTAACTGTGTCTGATACACTATCATCATCTTCGTCATCATCATCACTGATTTTATTGCTTTTATCTTTATTTTTCTTTATTCTTTCCTGCTCCGCTTTCTTTTCGGCCTTCTTATCCTTAGCCTTCTGCTCAGTCTTTTTCTTTGCTGCATTCTTCTCTATTCTTTCCTTCTGTGCAGCGCTTGACTTTTCAAGAACGGCGAAATATGTGGCAGTTCCATTGTCATTGACCTGCATTCCATAACCCTTAACGTTGGCTCCGGTTGCTGCTATACTGTTTCCTAATTGTGACAGTCCGCTTGCAGCATTAGCTATTATTCCCTCGTACTGCTTTCTGTAATTCTCATCCTCCGCCATACGCTCTATCTTATCCTCATCTATAAGGACTACCATATTATTAGCGTTGGCATAACTTGAAGCATTTGCCTTTGCCTGCTGCTTCATATCCTCACTTACGAGTATGAAGTTCATATTAGAGTACTTTTTCTTAAGTTGGTCATAATACTTGGCGGCTTTTTCACTTAACTTTGGATTACCTATGGTCTGACCAGTTACTACTGTCTTCTTTGATGCCGGCACATCACTGTAAGATGATGATACCGCTCCTGTGCCCTGTTCAGCTTTAGAACTGCTATTAGTACCTGCACTTGATGCTGCTGTATTGGTCTTAGTCTTTCCTGTGTCAGATGTACCATAACCTGTGTAGGCATAACTGCCTGCTACTGAAGCATAGCTTCTACTTGATATACTATTCATAATAACTCCTCCTTGAATATAGACTGTTTATGTCAGAATCCGTTCCGACAACTCACTACTGCCTGCCATCCGCATTATATACAGACAGCTTCATTAATAGTTTCTAATTAAGATGTGTGGTCAAAAGCCCCACAACTACGATACCTACGGATTGTTCCGTGCTGCGCACTCACACGTCTACGCTCCGCTTCGGTCCGTGCTAAACATGTGCCACTGGCACATAGCACCCTACCCAATATTCGCATATCATGGGATTATCATCCCACTTTTATGCTCATATTGGGGCGGGTCACAAGGTCATTCCCCCACTTATGAGCAAGCTCATGTGGGCTTAGACCTTTTGCCTCTGGTATCTAATTATATTATCGGTTAAAAATGTATATATTTCACCCCTGTTTCATTACGTTTTATATACAATCTCCATAATGCGATATCCAAAGCTAAAACTATATATATAACTTTCGCATAAAATTATAATCACTTTTTATTAAAGTATTTTACAAAAGTGTGTTAAAATATAGACAATGATTTTTATATTCACACGCAAACTATAAGATGATGTAAGTGTCAAAAGTATAAAAAGTCGTTTCTGCTTGCAGAAAAAGACTTTTTTACTTGGGACACGCTAAACACCGAAAACGGAATAAAATGTCGTGAATACGGCATTTTATGAAAGTTTGAGGTGTTTAAGGATTGCGTGAATTGCATAGCAATGTAGCAATCCTGATACATCGGTGAGTGGCAAAATTTACTTTTGACACTCACATCATAAGATACCAAATTAAAAACATTTGAATAAAGGAGCTTATCAATGCATTATAATAAGGAACTTATTATTAAAAATATCAATGACGGCGAAACATTTCTTGGAATTGAATTCGGTTCTACAAGAATAAAGGCGGTTCTTATTCTTGAGGATGGAACTCCTGTTGCACAGGGCAGCCACATATGGGAAAACCGTCTTGAACATAATATATGGACATACCATATGGATGACATAATAACAGGCCTTCAGGACTGCTACCAAAGCCTGTGTAAAAACATTTTGGATAAATATGACACACAGCTTACATGTCTTAAAGGACTTGGCATAAGTGCCATGATGCACGGATATCTTGCCTTTGATAAGGACGATAACCTTCTTGTTCCATTCAGGACATGGCGTAACACTACAACAGGCGAAGCTGCCAATGTACTAACCAATGCTTTTGGCTTTAATATTCCTGAGCGCTGGAGTATTGCTCATCTTTATCAGGCTGTATTAAACAATGAAGAACATGTAAACCGTATTGCATATATAACTACGCTTGCTGGGTTTATACACTGGAAGCTTACTGGCAGGAAAGTACTTGGCATCGGAGATGCATCCGGCATGTTTCCTGTTGACTCTGACACACTCTCATATGATGAACATATGCTTGATACATTTGACAATCTCATCAATAATACAGACAGCCAGAATAATCCAGCTTCTAGCACAACTTCTGATATAAGCTGGAATATAAGACAGCTTCTGCCAGATATTCTTGTAGCAGGTGATGATGCCGGATATCTCACTAAAGAAGGTGCCCTGCTTCTTGACCCTTCCGGAATTCTGAAGCCCGGATGTATGCTCTGCCCTCCCGAGGGTGATGCCGGAACTGGCATGACTGCAACAAACAGCGTAAGACAGGGAACTGGCAATGTATCTGCCGGAACCTCCATATTCTCTATGGTCGTTTTAAAACACCCACTCACAGCACTCCACAAAGAAATAGATATGGTTACAACTCCTGATGGTTCACCTGTTGCCATGGTTCACTGCAACAACTGCACCTCTGACATCAATGCATGGGTACATCTGTTTGGGGAATTTGCCAGTGCTGCCGGACTTGATATAAGTAACGATAAGCTATACACTCTTATGTTTAATCAGGCTGGCATTGGAGATGCCGACTGCGGTGGACTTATAAGCTACAACTGTTACTCAGGAGAACCTGTTCTAGGACTTAATGAAGGCTGTCCTATGTTTATACATAATGCCAGAAGCTCATTTAATCTGCCTAACTTTATGCGGACTAATATATATTCAGCCCTTGCGCCACTTAAGAGCGGCATGGATATCCTTCTTAATGAAGAAAATATAGAACTTACCAAGATTACAGGACACGGCGGACTTTTTAAGACTCCGGTTATAGTCCAGCGTATGTTATCCGCCGCGATTAATACTCCAGTATGCGTTATGTCTAACGCTGGTGAAGGCGGAGCATGGGGAATAGCTGTACTTGCAGCATATGCTGAATATAAAAAATGTAACAATATACCGCTTGCGGATTATCTTGACACACATATATTCAATTCTTCGCAGAGCAGTACTCTTGAGCCTGACCCTGCTGATGTCGCTGGTTTTAACACATTTATGAATAATTATAAAAACATGCTTCCAGCCGAAAAAATAGCTGCAGCTACAATATAAGCCGCAAATAAACTGAATTACGGATTATAGTTTATATTATTATACGTGGTAACTTTAGTGCAATATTTTTGCGGGGTATTAAAGATTGGAGAATATTTAATGAGTACTGAAGATTTATTCTGGAAAGATATGGATAACTCTTTTATAGATATAATAAAGGCTGTCACAGCACTTTCCACAAAGTCTTATATCTCTATCAGTAATCTTAAGACAGATATAACAAGGAATAAAGATAGCTCTTGATGACTTTGGAACAGGAAACAGTTCATTAAGCCTTGCTCTTGAACTTCCTTTTGATGAATTAAAAGTTGATATGAGCTTTATAAAAGATATCAAAGACAAACCACAAAATCAGGCTATGGTACAGTCTATAGTCGACTACGCCAAGAGAACTAATAAGGAGAGTGTCTATTCAACTGACATTCTCCTTTTTGTAACATTTGTATCAATTATTTTGCAGTTCACGTAATCCTATGACAACCTCAGGCTTATGAATTTGCCGTTAATATTAACAAACTTACGATATTACATCTGTTTTCTTATGAATATTCTGGCATATAATTTCTGTATCCTCTGGATTAATTTTATCTTTTTGCATAATAAGCTCACCTATCTCATCGGCTTTTATTATGCCCTTAGATGGATTAAACACACTGTCTATCTTACCATTGACCTCTACATCCACTGCAGAATACTCAAATGCAAGTGTAGTATTAATAAGTGTACAGTTCTTCATAACAAGATTATCAATATAACACATTCCCTGAAGACTTTCGATTGTACAGTTGATAAGTGTCAGATTCTTAGAATTCCAACCAAGATACTCACCTGATATATAAGAGTCATATACTGTAACATTATTAGTATTCCAGAATGCATCTTTTGACAGCATTTTGGCATTATGTATCTCAACATTTTCTGAGCCGTCAAATGGATAATTCCCAGAAAGCTGGAAGTTATTTATCTTCATATTTTTACTATTCATCGCAAAATAATCGCCATTGGCACTCACATTTTCCATAGTAACCCCGTCACAGTTCCACAGGGTTTCCTCTGCATTTGGCATAACTACATTGGAAAGTGTAAGCTCCTTGCATCTTCTAAAGTTTTTGGGTGCTTCTATAAATGTATCCTTTATAAGTATATTATCAGTATACCACACTCCGGCTCTTGCCATCTTAGCCCATGTACAGTTATCGGCAGTTATGTCCTTTGCATACCACAGAGGATACTTCCACTGGAAGCTGCTGTCCTTAAGCCTGATATTATCTGACTCCTTGAGCGGCGATTCACCCTCTCCGAATATAGTTTTATCTATTTCAAGATTACTCTTATTAAATAGCGGTCTTTCTCCAGTATAATACTTGTTGCTTATCTTTTCAGTATTTTTATCTGTCATATTATTTTTCGTATTCCTTTCCGTTATCTGTTCCATTTCAAGTGTTAATCATATAATAATATTCTGGATTAGAAATGTCTTATCACGCTGACACAAATAACTCTTTAACCCTTACATTATTATATCAGTCTGTAATTATCATTCAATATCGTATTTATCAAAAAAATATAAAATTCCAGTTTATCTGGATTATCTGCCAGTGCAGCTTTGCTTGACGCAACCTTTTTGTTCTATACCGTCTGTATTCTTTTCATTTCCGGTGCATCCTGTATCTGCTATATTTTCTGTACATTTTACTGCTTCATCACTACATTCAGCATCACTTACAAAAAAAAGGCCAAGTCCTTTTATCCATCTATTAATCTCTTCATCTGATGCATCATAGTCAAGCGTTCCCCCTGTAAGCCATACAGACTCCTCTGTTCTTTCCCCGAGGTCACTTATAAGCCCAAAGAATGAATTATCCAAATCATATATAGGTATTATTGTCTTTTTATCAAGATAACCTTCATCTGCAAGCTGCTCTAATACCTTTACACTCTTCTTACTTTCACTGCTAAGATTAACAAAATATGTTGAATATGCTGACATATCAATATCATCATACACCTTTATATAACTTCCACTAATCTGTGGCTTATATATATCTGCATTCATAATATTTGCAAGCCTGTCCACAACCTGACTCTCTTCATCCCATGTAATTATAAGAAAATCTTTATCTTCATTTGCATTTTTATCATCAGCATTATCTTCTATATCTACAACACTGCTTACTTCACTGTTAAAACTTCCATTACCAGCATATGCCATTTCATAGTGTCTCTTTGTTATGCTTCCTTTATAACCAGTTATAATCAGTCCAGCCACAAGTGTAACAGCAATAGCTTTGCATATTTTTAACTTTCTCATAATAACCTCCATTTCTGTGGTATATCAGTATTACTGACAATCCACTGCCATCATCTTCAATCCCGCACACTATACACAAGTATTATGCATTTTCCGTTTACTTATACGTAGTAAACATTAATTATTATACCTGATGTAAGTTCCAATAAATGTCATATTATGATATAGATATTAAATGATTACGTGAATTGCGAAGCGGTAAAATAATCCGCAGACATCTGACACATACAAAATATCTTTTTAGCCTTAATATTATATGATTAAATGGTCAAAAGGTATCATCGATGCATGCTTGCATGCAATTCGATGTATACCTTAGTGACCTGCACTACATCGAGAAAGTAGCAATTTACTATGCGAAGCTAGTAAATTAGCGGATTTCGATGTGGAGTCAGATTACGGGAATGCGGAGCATGGAGTAATCTGATTAATCATAAATGCTTATCTCATACATATAATACTGCTTTGAGTTAACTCTAAGTCAATAGCTTATATATGAAATATATTAATATGACATATTGATGTTAGGGTCAAAAGGATTTTTGTCCATGTATCTCATATTTAATGTAGCTTATTATATTCTCTATGTCTAATACCTATTGTTAATACATTTTTATGCTTAAAACGCATTACACGTAAAAACGCCGCTATGCTTTTCACATAACGGCGCCTAATTATCTAAGCACTACATCCAGTATTCCTGCAGCATCTGCCCTCGCAAGTGCATCAAGCTGTGCATCTGAACTTAAGTAGTTTCTGTAATCACCTGCATTACTTAAAAATGCATGTTCAACTATAATTGTTGGAACACCTGCTCTTGTTCCCTCATTAATAAGACCATAATAATCAGCCATAGAACCATCTGGATATAATTCATCTGCTGTATTCACTCTTTGCAGAATTCAATCCTGATACTCATCTGGATTCCATGTATCATTCGCTATAGGTATACCGATACTGTTAAGTCTTGACAAGATAGAATATGCAAGACTTTTTTCCCTGTCATATATACTGCCAAATCTTGCATTAGCCGGCTGATATCTGCTACAGCTCATAAGCACCATACAACCGCTGGCATCTATAACATCCTGACTTTTACTGTTTATATGGACTGAAATTACATAATCAGCATTATTGCTCGCGGCATAATCAATACGTCCACTAAGACTTACATCACTGTCGGAATTCCTTGTCATAACTACTCTTATATTATCATTCTGTTCAAGATAATACTTCAGCTTTCTTGATATTGCCATAGTTATATTCTTTTCCTTAATAAGTGAACCATCATAAGTTTCCTTGGTTCCCTCATTGCTTCCACCATGACCGGGATCTATGCATATAGTTATTCTGTTATCATCAGATTGTGAACCAGAGTCACTATCACTATTATCCTCTGGGGCATTATTATCACCATTGTCCTGACTGTCTTCTATTTCAGATGAAGAAGTACCTCCAGATGATACATTTTCCTTCTGATTACTAAAAGCTTCACTTTCACTATCCTGCGAAGTTTCTGTATTTTCTGTTTCTTCTGTCTGGTCTTCCGGCTCACTTTCTGTTTCTTCTTCTGCCATAGTCTGCGAATTATCTTCTGACTGCATACTCTGGCTGCTTACTTTATCTTCTACTAACTGACTGTCATTAATACTAGTATCTGCCATATTAGCAGTATCCACCTGCTTTTTTCCACAGCCTGACATGTATGTCATAATACCAGCCACCAGAATAATTACAATAATATTACTTATAATTTTACAAATATATTTTCGTTCACACATTTTATTTCTTTGCTGCTACTTTCTTAAGATATTCGCTCTTTAACCTGCTCTCCTCCTTAAGTCTGTCATTCTCAGCCTTAAGATAAGAATAATATTCCCTCGCAAGCTTGACACCGCCTCTTACTGCGATATCCTCATGCTTTGACATATCATCAAGCCACTGCATAAGAGACTTTTCCCTGATATCATTATATGTATTATCTTCGATATTCCTGAAACCTAACATATATTTATCTGTTCCTCCATCGGTCATACCAATTTCACACGATTTTCGTGCCTAATATCCAGCATATATTATATTTCTCTGTTACTTTTTATATGCATTTCAAGGCTTCACATTTTCCTTAAACCTAGCATATATTTCTCTGTTGCTTTATATATATTTTTTGTTTTTATCTTGCACAACGAGTTGTTTTACGCAAATAACTCCCTTACCATATCTGCATCATATGTAACACTCTTCATATGTTCAACCTCGATAAGATAAAGTGCATGTGCTGCAAGATGTTCCGCTGCCTGCTCAAGGTCACGTATACCTGTAGTATCCTTGAATATATCAAGAACCACCTCTAATCCCTCATCAAGTATAGTACATTCATCTTCGTGAAGCCCTATCTTCTTAAGTACCTTAGGAAGTGAGAACTTTGTAAATATAGTCTTCTTTTCTTCTCTTGTATAATCTGGAATGTCTATTATTGCAAATCTTGAAAGAAGCGGCGCGCTTATCTGTTCCTTATAGTTTGCTGTTGCTATAGGATATACTCCGGATGTAGGAATAAGACATTCCATATAGTTATCTGTAAATCCAAGATTATCAAGCAATGTAAGGAGCACATCTGCAGGATTAGCATTTCCATTACTAGATGTGGCCTTATCAAGCTCATTTATAATAAATACAAGATTAGACTCACCAGC
>ULRK01069990.1_pt1 | contig 15117 bp, 10 predicted proteins | sample 1955341 | NCBI WGS metagenome assembly ULRK01 (sample SAMEA4835680, study PRJEB28245) | human gut metagenome | biome: gut microbiome; material: fecal sample | place: Denmark | collected 2008
ACCCCGGTGGAGGCCGCCGGTCCCGGCCACTGGAGGATTGCCGTTAAAAATAATAACCCATCCCCTCTCCACAGCGAAATCTCCATCTATACGGAAGACGGGCGCCCGCCTGCCCGGCGTTCCCTGTTCCTGAATCCAGGAACCGTCACGGAATTTGAATACAGCCTCCCTCCTGAATGCGGAAAAGCCGTGCTCCGGCTCCCGCCGGACACCTTCCCGGCGGACAATGAGCTCCTGCTGGTCCGCTCCGCTCCCGCCCCCGTCGCCGTCAGCATGGGGTTCCCGGAAAAATCCGGAAAAATATTCCTCAATATCATCAATAGCCTGCCGGGATTCTCCCCCGTCCCGGACGGTTCAGAGCCTGACCTCCTTCTGCTGGAGGGAAAAACGGGAAACCCCGGGGAAACCGGAAAAGCGGCCATCATATTTGCAGACATCGGCAAGCCATCCTCCGGCGCTGTCACGGTGGAGCGGCATCCACTGACTGACGGACTGAACTGGAGCGGCCTGCTCATCCCCTCCATCGGTACCATGGAGCCGGGGGAAAAAGCCAGCATCCTGCTCTGGCAGGGGGAATCCCCTCTGGCCTGGGTGGAAGGGGAACGTCTTTTCCTCAACTGGCCCTGGGAAAAATCCAATGCGGACCGTGTTCCGGCGCCCCTGCTCATGACCCGCAGATTCATGCAATCCGTACAGGAGAATCAGCCCGGCACTCATTACGGCAACCTTCCCGGAGGAACTCTCTTATCCATGCCCGCAGGAGGAAAACTCATTCAAACTCTGCCCGGGGGAGAACGCCGTGAAACCGTCTTTAACGGCAGGCTCCCGGAAGAAACCGGATATGTGGAAATCTTCCCCCCCGGAGAAAGGGAAACGCCCCTGTTCCAGGGCTCCGTCTGGTTCTCCGACGCCCGGATGGGAGACTTTTCCTGCTGCTCCACGTTTGACACAGGCCTTCCCCAGCCCCATGAAGAGACGCTCCGGCACATGAAACGTGACCCTCTGGCCCCCCTCTGGCTGGCGCTGGCGTTCCTGGCCCTGATTATTTCCTGGCTCCCTCCCGTCCCAGACATCTCCCTGCGCCCATGATTCAATTCTACTCCCCGGAATGGTTCTTCCTGATCCCCCTGCTTCTGGCGGCAGGCTGGAAAAGCAGGCGTCTGCGCCTGGCCTCCCCCCTGCGTTTCCTTCTGCAGGCCTGCCTGCTGCTGGCCCTGGCTCAGCCTGCCCTCGACAGGGGCGGCAAAGACATGGACTTGTGGGTGCTGGTGGACCAATCAAATTCCACGGCGGGAATTCCGGCAGCCGGGGCAGAGGAAATCCAGGCTATTCTGGAACGGCACAAACATGCCGGTGACCGCGTCCGATTAGTGGATTTCGCTCAATCCGCCGTGCTCCGGGGACGCGGAGACCCCGTCTTTGCCGGGGGAACCGCCGGAACAGACATGGAACAGGCCTTGGCCTATACCATGGCCCTGATGTCCCCGAACCGGACGAACCGCATCCTGATGTTGACGGACGGCTGGCCTACCACGCCTCTGGGCCAGGCGGCGGAACAGCTCATCCAATCCCGGATTCCGGTAGACTACCGTCTGTCCGTCACCTTCCGGGAAACGGACATCCGCATAGAACAAATCCGAACCCCGGCGCGCATCCGGCCCGGAGAAGCCTTTATTTTAGAAGCAACCCTGGCAGGCCCTCCCGGCCCGGCCATCACCGTTCCGTGGCAAATCAGCAAAAACGGGGGGACTCCGCTGCGGGGGACGGCTACCCTGCTCAACGGCAAAGCCACGGTAAGGCTGGCGGACAGGCTCGCCACCCCCGGCTGTTCCGCGTATGAAATGACCATAACGCCGCAAAACGATCCAATCCCTGAAAACAACCGTGCCGTCAGCTTCCTCGAAGTGACGGGGGGAAACGGCGTCCTGCTGCTCTCCGGCTACGACCGCGACCCCCTGGCGCCTTTCCTGGAAGCGCAGGGATTCCGCGTCCAACAACCGTCCGACCTGAGCCGGCTGGACGCCCCCCACCTCTCCGGCATGGGGCTGGTCATCATCAACAACCTCTCCGCATCCTCCATCCCTCCGGACTTTCTGCATGCCCTGGACTATTACGTAAGGGAACAGGGCGGCGGCCTGCTCATGTGCGGAGGCAGGCATAGTTTCGGTTCCGGCGGCTACTTCTCCTCCCCCATTGACGAACTGCTTCCCGTTTCCATGGAAATGAAGAAGGACAAAATGAAACTCATGACGGCCATGAGCATCGTTCTGGACCGTTCCGGCTCCATGTCCTGTTCCGTTCCTGGAGGAAAGACGAAAATGGATCTGGCCAATGCCGGGACCTGCCAGACCATTTCCCTGCTGTCCGACCAGGATCTCATCTCCGTCCACGCCGTGGACAGCGAGCCGCACCCTATTGTCACGCTAAGCAGTCTGGGTCCCAACCGGGAAAAAATGATATCCAGCGTATCCAGAATAGCCTCCATGGGCGGAGGAATCTTCATCGGCGCCGGGTTGAAAGCGGGCTGGAGGGAACTGCAACGTTCCGTGGCCGGGACACGGCATCTGATCCTCTTTGCGGATGCCGACGATTCCGAAGAACCTGCCGATTACCGGAAAACCCTGAAAGAAATGGTTAAGGAAGGGGCTACCGTAAGCGTCATCGCACTGGGAACGGAGAAAAGCGCCGATGCCGGACTGCTCAGGGAAATAGCGGAACTGGGCCGGGGGCGCATCTTTTTCTGCGACCGCCCGGGAGACATCCCCAGCATTTTTGCCCAGGAAACCGTCAGCGTGGCCCGGGCCGCCTTCATCAAAGAACGCACCCCCTTGCGCGGCACGGCCGGCTGGCTTCAAATTGCGGCCGGCCAGCCGGAATGGCCCCCCGCCGTAGACGGTTATAACCTGTGTTATTTAAGGAATGGAGCAACAGCAGCCTGCGTGACGGAAGACGGGAATGCGGCGCCCTTGGTCTCCTTCTGGAACAGGGGAACGGGACGAACGGCCGCCGTTACGTTCGCCATGGGGGGAGAACTCGGAAAAAACATCCGGCAATGGGACGGCTACGGAGACCTTATCCAAACCCTGGCCCGGTGGCTCAACAGGAAAAATCCCCCACAGGGATACTCCGTGCGGGCGGACACGGCAGGAGACCGGCTACGGATTCGCCTTTACTACAGTGAGGAAAACATCCCGCGCCTGGCGGAACGCATGCCGGAAATATCCCTGGAACTTTCCGGAAAAGAAAGCTCCCGTACACAAAACGGCATCTGGGAACACCTGCAGCCGGGAATATTCCAGTGCAGCATTCCCCTCCCGAACGGAGTCATGGCGCGGGGCGCTGTCCGCATAGGCGGCAGCGTTATCCCATTCGGCCCCGTCAGCCAGCAGGTGGATCCGGAATGGGCCATGCCGCCTGAATCCGGAAACGCCTTCCTGGACCTGGTGAACCGGACCGGAGGCAGGGAAAGGATGGACCTTCCCTCCATTTTCCGGGAACCGAGGCCCGGAACAAGCCTCCAACTCCGTCCCATCCTGCTGTGGAGTGCCTGCGTCCTTCTTGTTCTGGATGCTCTGTTTACCAGGACCGGCCTGCTTCCCCGGAGACAACCGCGTCAGGGGGGTACGCGCTCCCGGCCTTCAGGAGAAAACAATCAATCTATCTGAAAATTTCCTTCAGGGCTGACTGTTCCTGAGGAGCAAGGCAATCAGACCACACGGCATCCCCGCCGCGGGCCGGGCGAGCCCCCCGGCCGCCGGGTTCCAGTCCATTTCCTGCCCTTTCCGGGGAGGGAGCCGCAGTCTCCACCCCAGCGGCTTCCCCCAGAGCGGCCCGGCTCAAGTCCTCATGAACCGCCCGTCTGGAAACCGTGTCAAGCCGGGGGCGCTCTTCCATCTCAAAGGCAAGGGGAGCGTCCCCGCGTCCACGCCCCGTTCCTCCGCGTCCGGGTTCACTTCCCTCTCCCTGCCCGGATTCCATCACGGTACGGTCATCCGGAGACGCCATCAGGGATATGCCGCACTGCCCGCACATGCTCCGCAGCTGCTGGGCGGCCCGTTCCAGCTGTTCCCGCAGACGGCGGGCCGTCTCCGGATCAATCTGCCGGGAAGGCAGGGAAGCCTTCAGCTCCTGGAGCTGGCGGCTCATAATGCCGCCCGGCTGCAGGGCAAGGGGCTCCATTCCCGCCAGCGCTTCCTGAAGGGACTGCATCGCCTCCGGGCTGGACGCTCCATTCAGGCTGTCCAGCAGGGAAAGGGCGGAATCCGTCCGATACATCTGATTGGATAATCCGGCAACGGCCGCCGCCGTTTTCCCCTTCAGGGCATCCGCCGCTTCCAGTCCGGCATGGGAATACATCTCACTCCGGCGCATTCTTTTCAAGTCTTCCAACTGCTCCCGGAAAGGCTCCAGGCTCTTCTTATCCACACTCTCCATCTCCGCCAGGCGGTCCAGGACTTCCCCCACCCGGGCCAGAACGGGCGGCAAGTCCGGAAGCTGCCTTACAGCCTGCGGCACGGGCAACGGCAAAAAAGCCCCGCAAGCCATCAGAACCACGCCTCCCGCAAACCAGACCATACACCAGGAGGAACGTATCCGCAGAACGGAATTCCCCAACTCCGCATTTTCCACTGCCTCCACGGCATTGCCCCACTCCTCTCCGGCGCTCAACGCCGCATGCAGTCCCATCTGTTCATCCAGAAAAGCCGCCGCATCACGCCTGCTGAAAAAACAGCCCCGGAGCCGCAGCCACCCCCACACCGCCAAAAATAAACCTGCGGCGGCAAGGGAAACTCCCTCCAGCCAGTCCCAGTCAGCCCCCATCCTGCGGCCTCCGTACCAGACCATCCCAGTTACCGCCCCGGCGGCAAAAAAAGGAATGCTAAGACACTCCACCGCCAGCACGGCATTCAGCAGCCGCTGCATGCGGGAAATTCGCCTCCGCCATTCCTGTTGCACGGTTAAGGGCATAGCCATATCATGGTCCAACAGCCTTTCCCCGGAAAGACAAAAATACTTCTCCGCAAACGAATAAGGGAACAGCTCTTTAAACAGCTTCCCGGCATGGCCGTCCGAAGGGAAAATTCAGCACAGGCGGGCGATATCCGCCATCAATTCCCGCACGTCCTCCTCTCGGGTGGCCCAGCTCGTGCAGAAGCGCACCGTACTGTGGGTTTCATCCTCCCGGCGTAAGTAGGCAAAGCCGTATTTCTTCCTCAGCTCATCCAGAACGTAATCAGGCATCGTAACAAACTGCTGGTTCGTTCCACTGGAAAAAGGAAGCGCCAGCCCTCTGGAACGGCAAAAATCCCGCAGCATCACGGCCAGACGGTCCGCATGGGCGCCCAGCCGGAAATAAAGGCCGTCGCGGAACAGTTCCAGAAACTGAATGCCCAAAAGCCGCCCTTTCGCAAGACGGCCGCCCCTCTGCTTGACGATGTAACGGAAATCCTCCTTCAGGGACTCATGGCGCAGAACCAGGGCTTCCCCGAACAGGGCGCCTACTTTCGTGCCGCCAATGTAAAAAGCGTCGCAAAGGGAGGCAATCTCCGGCAAATCCAGATCATTATCCTCAGCGCACAAGCCGTAGCCGAGGCGTGCGCCGTCCATATACAAATACAGCCCCCGGAGGCGGCAAACTCCGGAAATTTCCTGAAGTTCCTCCCTGGAATAAATGGTGCCCAGTTCGGTTGGCTGGGAAATATAAACCATCCGGGGCTGGGGCATATGCTCGCGGGTCTCGTCATCCCAATGGGCGTGCCACGCCTCGTCAATTTGCCGGGCCGTCAGCTTCCCGTCCGGGGAGGGAATGGCGGAAACCTTGTGTCCGCAGGCCTCAACGGCTCCCGACTCGTGCACATTGATATGGCCCGTCTCCGCGCACAGCACGCATTGGTGGGGGCGCAAAGCCGCCGCAATTACCGTGAAATTGGTCTGGGTCCCGCCGATGAGGAAATGGATATCCAGGTCCGGCCTGCCGCACAAGCCGGCGATCAGCTTCCGGGCCTGGTCGCAATAGGGATCCTCCCCGTAACCGGCAGTCTGCTCCATATTCGTTTCCGCCATTCTGCGGAGAATATCCGCATGGGCGCCTTCACTGTAATCACAGTTGAAAAGAATCATTGCCTTGCTGAAAAACGCGGGGACCATATCCCCCGGAACCTTTGATGTAAAGGAATATGAAAAATACACCGGAACAGCGCTGCCGGAAGCTCCGGAAAAAACGGAAAGCCGCATGCGGTTTGAGAAAATGAATGCCGGGCAAACCGCTGCCCTGCGTTCAGCTCTATACGTCCATGCACGGAAATAGTCTTTTCCAGCAGCCTCAGAAAAAGCCATAGTGTCTTCATGCAAGAAGCATCAGAACTTGAAGAACAGGAAGACATGTGCCTTTCCATTTCGGAAGTCTCGGAATTGACAGGCATCACGCCGTCCAATCTGCGTTTTTTTGAAGAAGAGGGAATCCTGGATATCCCGAGAAACGGGGCGGGATGCCGTGTCTTTCACCGCAAGGAAATGGAAGAACTGCTGGGGCTGGTTTGCCTTAAGCATTCCGGATTGGAACTCAAGGAAATCAAACGTTTTTTTCACCTGGTTCGCCAAGGCAATTCGACACTGCGCGAACGTTACCGCATGTTGCAGGAAGGGCATCAGGCCATGAAAGCGCGCATTCGGGAACTGAAAAAATGCCTGAAGTACTCCAAAATCAAAATGGAGTATATCGGCCGGTGCAGTGAGGCATATGACAAAGGCGAACCTCTCCCCCAGGTGAACCCGGAATGGATGGATTCCTTCCTGAGACAAAAAATTTGAAGATGGCGCTGGCGCCCGGGGCCTGCTGCCGGAGAGGGGAAATGGAAGCTGCTCGCTTCGCGCAGCAACTCATCTCCTTCTTCCGGCAGAATGCTTTCAGAAGGAAATATTTTTCAGGCACCCCGCAAGAACGGAATCAACAGAAAATTCCGGACAGTATGGAACGCCTGACGGACTTTCTGCGGATACCGCTGTCGCACTTGCCGTTTATCCCGGCAAAAAGGCCGGGTCAATGCCCTACTTGCCTTTGCTGTTCCGCGTTGTAGCGTGCCCCGGTCACGGGTATGGCGGCTACGGCGTTCTCCAGTTCCGCCCACTCCTGCGGAGAGTAGGTAAAATCAAGCGCGTGCAGGTTTTCTTCCAGATGGGACAGTTTGGTTGTGCCGGGAATGGGTACGATATAAGGAGCCTTTTGCAGCAGCCATCCTAGGGCAACCTGGGAAGAAGTCATGCCGCGCGTCCTTCCAAACTGTTGCAGAATATTGACAATACGCATATTGGCCCTTATGGCCTCCGGCGTGAAGCGCGGCAGGGTCTGGCGGTTGTCATTGTTCGGGTCAAATTGCGTGTACTCATTGATACAGCCCCCCAGGAATCCCCTGTTGAGCGGGCTGTAGGGAACAAAGCCTATACCCAGTTCACGGCAGACATCCAGAACGCCATTGTTCTCAACATCCCGATGCATGAGATGGTACTCACTCTGAATGGCTGTCAGGGGATGGACGGCGTGGGCCCTGCGAATCGTACCGGGAGTGACTTCGCACATGCCCCAGCGCCGTACCTTGCCTTCCTTGACCAGTTCGGAGATGGTTCCCGCTACGTCTTCAACGGGAACCCTGGGATCAAAGCGGTGCTGGTAGAATAATTCAATAGCGTCCACCTTCAAACGGCGCAGCGACTCGTCACAGTAGCGCCGGATGGTTTCCGGGCGGCTGTCCTGGCGGCCCGTCCCCTTTCCGTTAATAACTTCGTGCCCGAACTTGGTAGTGACGCTGATCTTCCCCTTGAAAGGGGAAAGAGCTTCCCCGGCCAGAAGTTCATTGCTCAGGGGGCCGTAGATGATGGCCGTATCAAAAAGAGTAACTCCGCGATCCACGGCTTCATGAAGAAGCCGGATGCACTGCTCGCGCGAGGGAGACTGGCTGCGGTTGTAGCTCATCCCCATGACTCCGAAGCCAAGGGGAGATGCTTCTAGGGCACAGGAGCCCTTGCCAAGCGTCCGGTTCCGGGAGGCGGCAAAACCTCCGTTTTGAGGAGAATCGGCATTCCCGCCCTCTGCCCGGGTCATGGTCGGAGAAATCAGCGCAGCCGTACCGAATAAGGCGGACATTTTGAGAAAGCGGCGACGGCCGTCGGAATAGTGTTTATACATGCTCATTAAACGTTGGTGGTTGAAATCCTGATATATAATCTGAGCATATGGGTTCCACCAACTGGAAGTCAACAAGGGAATACAGAAATTTATCTCAGGGGACGCATTCCGGACTGTCTGCTTCAATTCTTCAAGCTTCTCCTTTTTACGGCCAAGAACCTTGTCGTCATTAATCCTTACCTGTTTCTTCAAAGCCGGCCGGTTAGCCTCGGACGGTTCCCGGAAACAGAAGACACTCAGCCGTTTCACTTTTAAGAATGCGGTTCCTCCGGGAATGCTACATTCTTTTTCAACAAAAGCGCTGCCGGGGATGCGGCGAACCGGAACACTGGACTGTTTTTCAGATAATCAGACGGGAAAAAAGAGAAAGAGCCGGCTCCGACCTTATTTTCAAATTTACCGCTGCCTTTTATGCAATGATGATTAAATCTATCTTCATCTCCGACAAGACACGCAGAAATTGTTTATATCCCAGTATCTTGAACATGGCGCCGGGCATTTTGAATGCGGGATGCCCCATGCAAATAGCCGTAATATGATATTCCCTGCACGTTGCGATAATCGCCTGGGGTATGTCTTCCGCACTCACCTGCTTCACCGTCCCTCCCAGTTCGGCCACCAGCTTGAAATGATTAAGCAAATGGCGCTGGGACGCCAGATTGATGCGGTCGGGGGACTCCCTTGGCGTCTGGACGTAAAGGGCGATAAACGACGTACTGTAACGCGAGGAAATCCGGTATGCCTTTCGGATGATGCGCCGGGGCGTCTGTTCATTGCTGCTGATGCAGGCCAGAATCTTTTCCCTTCTGGCGGAAGAAACTGCCGGGAGTACTTCCGTTTCCACTTTTTTCTCCACGCGGAAAGCAACTTCCTTCAATGCCAGTTCACGCAGCTGAAGAATATTTTCCGTTCTGAAAAAATTCTTCAGGGCAATCTGGATTTTTTCAGGCCGGTAAATCTTGCCGGCCTTGAGGCGGCCGATCAGTTCCTCGGACGTCAGGTCGATATTCACCACTTCGTCCGCCTCCTGCAAAATCCTGTCGGGAACCCGTTCCTTCATCTCAATCCCCGTAATCTCCTTCACTTCGCCGCTCAGGCTTTCAATGTGCTGGATATTAATCGCGGAAATCACATTGATATTGGCGTCAAGCAGCTCCATCACGTCTTCCCATCTCTTGCGATGGCGGCTCCCTTCCACATTGGTATGAGCCAGTTCGTCAACAATAACCAACTCGGGCCGGGTTTGAAGAATCGCGTCCAGATCCATTTCTTCAAGCTCCCTGCCTTTGTAAAAAACCACTTTACGCGGGATGACGGGCACCCCCCGGAGCATGGCTTCAGTCCCGGGCCTCCCGTGGGTTTCAACGTAACCGATTCTGACATCTATGCCGTTATTCAGCAATTCATGGGCTTCCTGCAGCATACGGTACGTCTTGCCTACTCCGGCCATCATACCAATGTAAATCTTGAACTTTCCCCTTCGCGAACGCCGTATCAGGTCAAGAAAGTGCTCCGCTCCGTTACTTTCGTCAGTCATATTAAATTCACCCGGCTCCTGCGGTTAAAAACATCTTGTTGATTTTACAGAATCTTTTGAAAATGAAAATCAATTGCGGGCGTTACCATGACATGAAGCCCGCAATTGATTTCATTTTTTCAAGACGGCAATTTATCACCAAATCCGGAATTGCCATTGCCGCCCTAAACAATCAGGAAATTAATGCTTCCCTGAAGGGTCAGCCTTCTCAAGAGCAATATTCAACTTAAGCACATTGACCTTCTCCGTGCCAAACATGCCCAGCAGCGGCTTTTCCACGGCCTGATCGACAAGAGACTTCACCGCCCCTTCCTCCATGCCGCGGGCCTTGGCAACGCGCTTCACCTGCACATAGGCGCTCTCCGGAGTGATATGCGGATCCAGGCCGGAAGCGCTGGCCGTAACCATTTCGGAAGGGACATCCTTCCGTTCCAAATAAGGATGTTTCTTCAAGAACGAATCTATCCGAGTATTCACGTCGGCCAGGTATTCTTCGTTGGTCGGCCCCTTATTGCTGCCGGATGAACTGGACGCGTCATAACCGTCGCCCGCATGGGACGGACGGCCCCAGAAATAAATATCCTTCGTGAACTGCTGCCCGACATTGGCGGCGCCTACCACGCGCCCGTTCAGAACCAGGGTTTCCGCATTTCCTCCGCCGGGGCCGGCAATCAATCCGAATACCCACAGCACCAGGATGTAGCATATGGAGAAAAAGACGCAGAAGACAAGTGTAAGACGCAATGATTTCACTAAATTTCTCATAACAACATATTTATTTCAGTTAAAAAAACAGGCCGACGGCCATATCAATCAGTTTGATTCCGATGAAGGGGGCAATCAAACCGCCCACACCGTAAATCAGGATGTTGCGGAGCAGCAGCGCGCTGGCTCCAATGGGCTTGTACGCCACGCCCCTCAAGGCCAGAGGAATCAGGATGGGAATAATAATTGCATTGAAAATAATCGCAGACAGGATGGCGCTTTCCGGACTGTGCAGATGCATGATATTCAGCGCAGCAAGTTCCGGAATCGCAATCATGAACAGCGCAGGCACAATCGCGAAGTACTTGGCGACGTCATTGGCAATGGAAAACGTCGTCAACGTTCCGCGCGTCATCAGCAGCTGCTTGCCTATTTCCACAACCTCAATCAATTTGGTGGGATCGTTATCAAGGTCAACCATATTGCCGGCTTCCTTGGCGGCCTGCGTCCCGCTGTTCATGGCCACGCCGACATCGGCCTGCGCCAGAGCCGGGGCGTCATTCGTCCCGTCCCCCATCATGGCAACCAGCTTGCCGGAAGCCTGCTCCTTCCTGATATAACTCAACTTATCTTCGGGCTTGGCTTCCGCGATGAAATCATCAACTCCGGCTTTTTCCGCGATATACCTGGCCGTGCTCGGATTATCCCCCGTCACCATTACCGTCTTCACCCCCATCTTGCGCAGGCGTTCGAAGCGCTCTTCTATGCCCGGCTTGATGATATCCTGCAATTCAATAACGCCGACAACCTTCCTGTTGATGCAGACGACAAGGGGAGTGCCCCCATTGCCCGCCACTCTTTCAATGATTTCCTCCGCTTCTTTGGGGAATGGATTTCCCGCTTCCTCGGCAATCTTGCGGATGGTGTCAAAAGCCCCTTTCCGGATTTCGGTTCCATCGCTCAGATTAATGCCCGAACACTTTGTTTCCGCCGTGAACTGAATCATGCGGGCCCCCTCCGTATGAAGGTTGCGCATATGGACGCCGTATTCATGTCCAAGCTCGATAATCGATTTCCCTTCCGGCGTATCGTCTGAAACGGAAGACATCAGACAGGCTTCAACAAAAGCCTGCTTGTCAAAACCCTGGACAGGGAAAAATCCCGTCGCTTTCCGATTGCCAATCGTAATCGTACCCGTTTTATCAAGCAGGAGGGTGCTGATGTCCCCGGCCGTCTCCACAGCCTTCCCTGACTTCGTAATAACATTGGCCCTCAAGGCACGATTCATTCCGGCAATGCCGATCGCGGAAAGCAATCCGCCGATAGTCGTAGGAATGAGACATACGAACAGGGAAATCAGGGCGGCGATGCTGATTTCCGTTCCGGAATAATCGGCTGCCGGCTTCAAGGTAATGCAGACGACAAGGAAAACCAGGGTAAAGACAGCCAACAAAATGGTTAATGCTATCTCGTTAGGGGTTTTCTGCCGGGAAGCGCCTTCAACCAGAGCAATCATCTTATCAAGGAAACTCTCTCCGGGACGCGCGGTGACAAGCACCTTGATACGGTCTGACAGCACTCTGGTGCCGCCCGTCACGGAACTCTTATCCCCGCCGGACTCACGGATAACCGGAGCGGATTCCCCCGTAATAGCGCTTTCGTCAATGGAAGCCAGCCCTTCGACAACCTCCCCGTCGGCGGGAATGATATCTCCCGCGACACATTCGAAATAGTCCCCCTTTTTCAACTGGGAGCTATTGATGACGGTAACCGTGCCATCGACAATCAACTTGGCCGGCGTCTCCTCTCGCGTCCTGCGCAGGCTGTCGGCTTGCGCCTTTCCCCGGGCCTCGGCAATCGCTTCAGCAAAATTGGCGAACAGAAGGGTGAGGAACAGAATGACGAAAACGAGGAAATTATAAAGGAAATCTCCTTGTCTGTCGCTGAAGAGGGAATAAACGGTTACCAGAAGCATGATCATCGTGGCGATTTCCACGGTAAACATGATCGGGTTCCTCATCATCATTCCCGGATGAAGCTTGATCAATGGCTGCTTCAAGCTTTCCCGTACCTGTTCCCTTTGGAACAGGGAAGTATTATTGGAATTTTTCATATCGTAGATTTCTTTTTCAATTCCAGAAACTGGAACGGAAATATGTAAATATGTTATTGGTGGTAAACGTATTCTACCCTAAATTTACAAACTCAGATGTTCGGCAATGGTGCTTAAGGCATGGACAGGGAAGAAGGACAAAGCCGCAACAATGAAAATCACGGCAAAAGTCATGGCGCTGAACGTTACGGAATCCGTCTTCAACGTTCCGGACGTCTCGGGAATATACTTCTTGCCCGCCAGAAGCCCGGCGATGGCAACCTGGCCGATGATCGGGATGAAACGGCTCAGAATGAGGACAATGCCGCATGAGTAATTCCAGAACCAGGTATTATCGGCCAGCCCTTCAAACCCGGAACCGTTATTGGCGGCGCTTGAAGTATATTCGTAAAGGAATTCACTCAATCCATGGAAGCCGGGATTATTGACCCACCCTCCTTCGCCTTCCACAAACGACGGCGCGTAAACAAACAGGTAACAAGCCAGAGCCGTTCCGACGAGAATCACAAACGGGTGGAGCAGCGCCACAATGGAAGCGATTTTCATTTCACGGGCTTCTACTTTCTTGCACAGGAATTCGGGGGTTCTTCCCACCATCAGGCCGCTGATGAACACGGCGATAATCATGAAGGCGAAATAATTCATCCACCCTACCCCGACGCCGCCAAACCACGTATTAATCTGCATGTTCAACATCTGAATCATGCCTGAAAGAGGCATGGTGGAATCATGCATCCCGTTGACGGACCCATTTGACGTAACTGTCGTAACGACGCTCCACAAAGCCGTAGCCGCGGACCCGAGCCGGATTTCTTTCCCTTCCATGGCTCCGCTTTCCTGAACAATACCCATTTCTTCAATGCGGGGATTGCCGTTCATCTCCTGGTACACGTTAACGCAGACGCCAATTAAAAAGGCAAACAGCATTACGCCGTAAATACTGTATCCCAGTTTCTTGCGATTTAGATAAAAACCAAAGGCCAGAACCATCGCCATCGGAATAATCAGGATGGACCAGCATTCAACCATGTTGGAGAGGTAGGTCGGATTTTCCAGCGGATGGGATGAATTAACGCCGAAATAACCGCCCCCATTCGTTCCCAGCTGTTTAATGGGCACGACAGCCGCGGCAGGCCCTTGGGAAATGGTTTGCTCCATTCCTTCAAGAGTCGTCACTTCCATTTTACCGTCAAACCCCATCGGCGTACCCTGAGTAATCAGGATGAATCCGACAACCAGAGAAAGAGGAAGCAAAATACGGGTAGAACTCAACACGAGGTAATCCCAGAAGTTCCCAATCGTTTTAGTTGTCTTCTTACTGAGAGCGTTCATGATCCCTGCCATTGCGGCCATGCCGGTAGCTGCCGTGATGAATTGGAACAGCATAATCACGAACAACTGCGTAAAATAGGTCAAACCGCTCTCCCCGCTGTAATGCTGGAGGTTACAATTCACCATGAATGAAATGCATGTATTGAACGCCTGGTGGCACGTCTGTCCGACGTTACCGTCCGGATTGAGGGGCAGATACCCCTGGCTGACCAGAAGAACCATCCCCCATACAAACCAGAACAGGTTTACGGTCAGCAAAGCCCGCAGGAACTGCTTCCAGTTCATTTCTTCCTCCGGATTAATCCCGGACAGGCGGAACATCATCCTCTCAACAGGCTTCATGAAATCAAGCCATGTTTTCTCCTTCTTGTAAACCTTGGCAATATATTTCCCCAGAGGATAGCTCAAAGCTACCATGAGAACGATTTGCGCAATAACACCTAGAATTTCTGTTTTCATCATCTTGCTGGTTAAAATTTTTCCGGTTTGATCAAAACATACATCAAATAACCGAACACGATTAAACTAATCACAAATAATAACGTATACATGGACAAGAGCAGTTTTAGATTTTTTCAAACCAGTCGACGCATTTGAAAAAGAGCCAAAAACAAAATATTCCGCTCAATAGACAAAAGACAAAACCCAACAATGATTCCATCATGATATTTTATGAAATTTAAATTCAAACCATTCCAACATATATGGAAACAAAAATATTATTCTATGCCGTTTTTCTTTTTTATCTGAAAAAATCTCACGGAAAAACCGCTATGGCAGATACGGAGTCCCTGAACGGACCGGCGATGTTTAATATAATGTAAAAACATTGCCTCAATATATCCGGAAATTCCATTCTGGGTAGTTAACTTCCTTCTTCTTCTTGTTAAGAAAAAATAAATTCTTCCGGCTGCGCTTCCGCCTTCCGCTCTTCCCGGAAGGCGGATAACGGCAAATCTTTCTAAACCCGTTTACACAAAAACTGCACCCGGAACATACCGGATGCAGCTTGAAACCCACACTGAATTTCAAAAGGCTCCCTCAATAAAATTTATAGAAGCCCCCCCTGCATGAATCTCCCCTTCTTTCCTAACCCCGTTGACTGATTTCCAACAGGAATGAAGCAGTTCCAAAGATATGAAACGAATTAAGACCTATGAATACTGTGATAGACCCGCCCCAGTTCGTCATCCATGTATTCGCACGAGAAGCGGAATTTGTTCTCTTCCGCCATGTTGCCTTCCGACG
>ULRK01000386.1_pt1 | contig 15100 bp, 14 predicted proteins | sample 1955341 | NCBI WGS metagenome assembly ULRK01 (sample SAMEA4835680, study PRJEB28245) | human gut metagenome | biome: gut microbiome; material: fecal sample | place: Denmark | collected 2008
GTTGTAAGTAAAATGCTTCCGATAGACAGGAAAGCATATACGATAAGGTCGGATAATTATCCAACAATTATAATTATTAATGGAAGATATGAGCATAAAAGCCAGCTGGTTTTGTGTGCACATGAATTAGAACATGCACTTCTTCATTCAGATGATATTAATAATTTTGCGGTAACAAGTAAAAATGCATTTAAAAATGTTGAATATGAGGCTAATCTTTTTGCTGTATCGCTGCTGTTTAATGAAAATGATTTTAATATGAAAGTCTTAAATATGAGCAATTATCTGCTTAAGCAGGTACTTGATTATAATATTGCGGTTGAAGAGTAGGGGAAGATATATGTATGAGGTAATGTCAAAAAAACTGCTGGTTATTAATATACTTGATATTCTTAACAAATATTCAGATGCTGAACACAGACTGAAACAAAAAGATTTTATTGATATTCCTAGAAAAGAATATGGTATGGAAGTAGACAGGAAAGCCGTAAGAAGAAATCTGTCATATCTGTTGGAATGTGGATATGATAAGGATGAAGAAAGTTCTCGAAAAAAGAAAATTTTTCAAAGAATTATTGCAATACAGAATATTATAAAAGCAAGGTTAGACGGAAACATAAAAAATGAATATACATATTCTGATTTCAATGAAATAAAAAAACAGATAGCATTTATGAATATTAACAAAAGAGGTGGTTCATCTTCTACTGATTTCAAAGAACTTAATAAGTATGCTGAAAAATACAAAGAATTTATAAAAAGAGAAATAGAAATAATTAATCCTGATTATATTATATGTTGCGGCTCATATTGGCAAATTATTGATCATGTATATGATTATTTTAAAAGCAAGAAAGAATGGGGAAATAGGAAAAAATCGGAGCCAGATATAGATATGTATTATAAACTTAATATAAAAGGAAAAATAGTTCCAGCTTTTAATGTATTTCATCCTTCTGCAATAAAACGTAATCAGGAATATGAAGACTTAATAAATAATATATTTGACAAATTATGATTGCACAAAACAAATACTAAGCAATAGCATTCATGTACTAATATAGTCCCACGCCTTTTATATAATTAATAATAGATACGTAAGTTATTAACTATGGGAAAGGTGTGGGATTATGTTATTTTATGAGGCATCTGCCAAGATTCAAAGTTGTAGAATTGTAGAAAAATATTTGAAAAATAGTAATGGTGAACGAAGTATCCATGATCAGGATGAGAGAATCTGGTGTGATCTTGAGGATTGTGCAATAGAGTATTCGGGTGAGCATGAGTATAAGATTGTTGTATTTGTGTGTTATATAGATACGAATATATCTAATGGAAGAGTAGAATTCAGGGTTATTTCTAATAATTATAAGGAAAATGCGATGGAGCACATATATGGCTATATCGAAAAATGCGGTATAAAAATATATGATTTTATTATTACAGTTAATGGAAGAAAAGATACTGTTACTCTTTCATATGAAGAATACAAAAAAATGAAAGCCCACATAGAATTATTGGAACTACTGGCAGAAGCTGAAGATGATGTAAAAAATAAAAGAATGGCACCAATATCTGAAACATTTGATGATTTACTGAACATGCTTCAAGGGTAAATATGATATATTTTTATTGTTTAGAATTGCTTTAAATTAACGTGTCATTAAATTATGTACTTTGCCCACTGGTCCTCTATGTTACTATACATAGTGGGCTGGTGGGCATTTTTCGCATTATAAAAAATTCTAATTAAATGTCATCTGTTTGATGCTTACCTTTTAGGTGTCCTTACGAAGGATATTAAGATATTCAATATATGAATAAATCTTAGCCTTTCCCGATTTATCTGTTTGCTCCAATATTTCATCATCAATCAGGATAGAAACCACCTTTGCCACAGTATTATACGACATTTCAAGTGCAGTAGCGGTTTTCTGAATATCAATAATAGGATTAGATTCCAAATAGGCAAATACTTTAAGGGCACTGGTACGCTGTCTCTTTGTTAAAGCATCAAATAACTTTAAGTTTTTATCGTGTAATTCAGTAAGTTGGTCAATTGTATGGATTGCATCCTCCGCAGAATCTGCAAATGCCTGAAGGAAAAAAGAAATCCATTGCTCATAATCACCAGTACGTCGTACCTGAGTCATACGATCATAATATTCGATACGGTTCATCTTTAAGTAATAAGAAATATAAAGTGCCGGAGTTGACAAAATACCTTTTTCCATCAAGAAAAGAGTGATGAGAAGTCGTCCTACACGTCCGTTACCATCAAGGAATGGGTGTGTTGTTTCAAACTGGTAGTGAATTAAGGCAGCCTGAATCAATGGATCGAGGGTATCATCACTATTTATATACTTTTCAAGTTCAGACATAGCAGTTAACATATCTTCCGGGTTTGGTGGAATATATCTGGCGTTCTTAAGCGTACTTCCTTGACCGCCAATCCAGTTTTGCGAATATCGGAATTCCCCGGGATTTTTTTCCTGTCCTCGTGCACTTTCCAAAAGAACTGCGTGAGTCTCTTTAATTAAACGGTTGCACAGAGGCAATGTTTTTAGTCGCTCAAGTGCAAATTCAGTTGCACGAATATAGTTGACAACATCAGAAACATCTCTATTAGTGTTATTTTCAATAAGAGGATTCAAGATATCCTCAAGAGTACACTGTGTGCCTTCAATCTGCGAAGAAAGAAGTGCTTCTTTTCTAACATACATGGAAACGAAAAGCCCCATGTTAGGTATACGAGATGATAATCCTTCAAGTGTTGCTATTTTCTTATTAGCATCAATAAGTTTCGTAAGAAGCTCTCCAGATACCTCAATAGGAGGATTGGGTGGAAGAGGAGCCGGGCGAAAAGATTCATAAGCCATTTCGCCTGATAGATTACTTACAAATGTTCCAGCTCTATTTGTCATGATTGTTTCCTTTCCTCCGAAAAACGGAAAATGAAATTTCTAATGTTATTTTAGCATAGAATTTTCACTTTTTCAAATTATAATGAAAATATATTGTGATAGAAATTTCATAAAATTGCATTTTTATGAAATTTCATAGATAAAACTGCACTGGAAATTTCAAGTTAATAACTTATTTATTATTAAATCCTATCTGGATTTAACACATAAGTTCTTATCTATTAATTATAATCTACCATATTGCATTGAAAATACACCCTTTATATAATTAAATTATATTAGATTCTTAATTGGGTGGCATTTTGAAAGTTGTTTATAATAACATATAGATAAAATACCGCAAAGGATAAAATTGTGAAAGTTCAATATAAAAACTCCATCACAATCTAATTGATTTTAATCATATCTTCTTGTAAAATTATAAATAGTTTCGCTTATTTTTTGGAATTTCACAATGGGGATTTCTAGAAGATATACAATTTTGTGAGATTTTTTGTGGAATTATACATAATGATTTGAAAGGAGATACATATGATTAAAAGAAAGTTAATCAGTTCCGCATTGATATTGGCTCTTGTTATGACTGTTGCAGGATGTGGTAATGCAAAAAATAAAAGTAACAGTGAACAAAATAATTCACAGATAGCACAGGAAACGACACAGGCGGCTGCGGAAACAGCAAAGGCAGAAGAAAAGCCTACCGGAGAGACAAAGCCGTCGGTTGATTATTCACCATATGATGAATTGATAAAAAAAGCTGCCAATATACTAAAAAACGGTTATTCAAGTCAGGATAAAGTTGATATATCACCGGTGTTCTTTTATAAGCAGTCAGGATATGAGACACTTGGATATATCAAAAAAGACCTTGATAATGATGGCATAGATGAGTTGATTTTTGGCGGAACAGTGAATAAAGACGGGACGACAATAATCTATGATATATTTACAATTCAAGATGGCACGGATGTTCATGCAGTTGCAGGCTGGGAACGCAATACATATTATCTGTGTACAGACGGAACAATCGCTAATGAAGGTTCAAGCGGTGCCGCATATTCCAATTGGACATATTTTAAGTATTCCAATGCAAAGCTGGATATGAAAGAAACTGTGTATACAGATGACAAGGTGCCCGGACAGAAGTATTATTATGCTACTGATGTTGCTTTAAAAACAGAAAAGCCTATAAGTGAAGAGCAGGCAAAAGAAATCAGGGGAAAATATACATACGAAAAACTTCAGTTTACTCCGTTTGTAAATTAATTTAAAACTAAATATTTAAAGATATTGTAAAACGATATAATAAGATGTGCGGGATATTCACGGCTGTGAATATCCCGTTAGTTTTTCCCTAAAATTCCCACCCATTTTTATAAAATATTAATTTGAACAGATGTAAGTTATATGATATGTTTATTAGTGCAAACTAACAAAAGTTCGCTGCAAAAGAAGAAAGGAAACTTACATTTATGATGATTAATAAAAGGCTGATTGGTACAGTCAAAGAAAGTAAAAAGTATATAGCACTCAATGTTGCGATACAGTGGTGCTCTCTTGCTGCCAATGTTGTCATGATGGCGGCAATATCCGTACTTCTTGCATCTATGGCAGAAAAAAATGTCACAAGGACAAGAATCTATACAACTATAATAATAGCGGTGGCAGCGGTTGTCATAAGATTTCTGTGTGCGGTCGGGATGTCCAAGATGAGTTATCTTTCATCAAAGGCAGTAAAGAAAACACTGCGTGAAAAGATATATGAAAAGTTATTAAAGCTTGGAACTTCTTATCAGGAAAAGGTTCAGACATCAGAAGTTGTACAGGTTGCGGTAGAGGGTGTTGACCAGCTTGAGACATATTTTGGTGCGTATCTGCCGCAGTTTTTCTATGCAATGATTGCACCGCTTACTTTATTTGTGATTTTATGTTTTATAAATGTTCCGTCTGCGGTTGTGCTTCTTATATGCGTTCCGCTTATACCTGTTGCGATAGCGGCTGTGCAGACATGGGCAAAAAAACTTCTCAGTAAATACTGGGGCAGATATACGGCATTAGGCGATACTTTCCTTGAAAATCTTCAGGGACTTACAACATTAAAAATCTATCAGGCAGATGAATTCAAACACAAACAGATGAATGAGGCATCTGAAGAATTCCGTAAAATTACTATGAAAGTGCTCACAATGCAGCTTAATTCGATTACGATAATGGATTTAATCGCATATGGCGGTGCGGCACTTGGAATCGTAATGTCTGTTACTCAGTTTAAGGCAGGGCATATCGGTCTTGCCGGGGCGATTCTTATAATACTTCTTTCGGCTGACTTTTTCATACCGATGAGACAGCTCGGAAGCTTCTTTCATATTGCAATGAATGGTATGGCATCAAGCGATAAGATATTTAAACTTCTTGATTTGCCGGAAGATAATAATGAAAACGGAAAAGAGTGTCCGAAGGATGGAGATATAGTGTGCAAAAATATTGCATTTTCATATGATGATGACAGGGAAATATTGCATGGAATTGACATGGTATTTAAAAGTGGCAGCTTTACAGCTGTTGTCGGTGAGAGCGGCTGCGGAAAGTCAACAACTGCGGGAATTATTATGGGACATATGAAAAATTATACGGGAAATGTGACAATAGGCGGCAATTCACTCTCGCAGATAAGCGAAGCAAGTCTTATGAAGCATATTACATATGTAGGGCATAACAGCTATCTTTTCAAAGGAACAGTAAGGCAGAATCTTCTTATGGGAAGTCTGGATGCCAAAGATGACAAACTATGGGAAGTGCTTAAAGAAGTTAATCTTGCAGATTTCCTTAAAGGTGAGGAGGGACTTGATACTAAGCTTCTTGAAAAAGCATCTAATTTTTCCGGCGGACAGTGTCAGAGACTTGCACTTGCAAGAGCATTGCTGCATGACAGTCCTGTATACATTTTTGATGAGGCAACGTCTAATATTGATGTTGAAAGTGAAAATGAAATAATGGAAAGAATATACGAACTTGCAAAGACAAAGACAGTAATTCTTATTTCACACAGACTTGCCAACGTAACAGGAGCAGATAATATTTATGTTCTTGAAAGCGGCAATGTGGCAGAGTGCGGAACACATGAAGAACTCCTTGACAGACACGGAGTTTATGAGAAACTCTGGAATGCACAGCAGGAACTTGAAAGTTTTGGAAAGGAGACAGCATGAATACACATAAAAAAAGAAGCGGATTTAAAGTCATGACAAGTCTTATCGGACTTGTTAAACCGATGACAGGATATATGATTCTTGCAATTCTGATGGGACTTATGGGACATCTTTGTGCATCATTTATAACGATTTCGGGCGGATTTGCAATATTAAGTGTCTTAGGAAAAAATAGTCTGCATCTGGCTGTTATATTTGTAGCAATGGCAGGAATGGCGGTACTCAGAGCTGTGTTAAGATATGCGGAACAGTCATGCAATCATTTTATTGCATTTAAGCTTCTTGCATTAATAAGAGATAAGGTATTTGGAGCATTGAGAAAGCTCTGTCCGGCAAAGCTTGAAGGACGAGACAAAGGTGATTTGATTTCTGTAATTACATCTGATATAGAACTTCTTGAAGTATTCTATGCACATACGATTTCACCTGTTGCGATAGCAGCACTTTTTACGGTGATAATGTGTATTTTTATCGGAAGCTATAATCCTCTGCTCGGTGTTATTGCACTTGCAGCTTATATTACAGTAGGTGTTATAATTCCACTTGCAGTTTCAAAGTTAAGCGGTGACATGGGACTGATTTTTCGTACAAAATCAGGTGAATTATCAGCATTTGTGCTTGACAGTCTCAGAGGACTGCCGCAGATACAGCAGTTTGGAACAGGCAGAAAACGTCTTGCACAGATGAATGAAAAAATGGAAGAACTCAGCGAAAATGAAGCAAAGATGAAGTGTTTTTCGGGAAGGAATACAGCAATTACTAATACAGTGATTTTGCTTTTTGACGTATTAATGCTTTTTGCAAGCGGAATGTTATTTGTAAACGGAGCGGTTGGATTTGATGGTGTGCTGATTCCTGTTATTGCACTTATGAGTTCTTTTGGGCCTGTTGTTGCACTTGCGGCACTTGGAAGCACATTACAGAACACATTTGCAGCAGGAAACAGAGTCCTTGATATTCTTGAGGAGAAGCCGGTTGTAGAAGAGGTCAGCGGAAAGCAGAATATAGAATTCAATGGGGCATCATCAGAAAATGTTACATTTGCATATGGAGATGAAACAATTCTTGATAATGTGTCAGTTGATATACCGAAAAATTCTGTTATAGGAATTGCAGGACGAAGCGGAAGCGGAAAATCGACACTTTTGAAGCTTTTTATGCGTTTCTGGAATGTGGATAACGGAAGCATTAATATTTCCGGGAAAAATATTAATGATGTAAATACTTCAAATCTTCGAGATATGGAGAGCTTTGTTACACAGGAGACACATCTTTTTGCGGACAGCATTAAAAATAATATTAAAATAGCAAAACTTGATGCAACAGATGTGGAAGTTTATGAGGCATGTAAAAAAGCGTCTGTGCATGATTTTATAATGGGACTTCCAAAAGAATATGACACACCTGTAGGAGAACTTGGCGGAACGCTTTCAGGTGGCGAAAAACAGCGAATCGGGCTTGCAAGAGCATTTTTACATAATGCGGATATGATGCTTCTTGATGAACCGACAAGTAATCTTGACAGCCTTAATGAAGCTGTAATTCTTAAATCTCTTCATGAAGAGAGAAACGGAAAGACAATTGTGCTTGTATCGCACAGAAAATCAAGCATGCGTATGGTTGACCGTGTATACAGCGTGGAAAACGGAAGGATGAGCTGATGAAAGATAAAGAAAGTAAAATGTCAGCAGAAAAAATACAGTCAAAAAGGGAGCAGGAAAAAGAGGTTGTCTCCCTTATGATTGGTTTGTACTGTAAAAAGAAACATAAAACAAAAGGCGTGCTTTGTGATGAGTGTAAAAAGCTTGACGATTATGCAAAGTTAAGAAGTGACAAATGCCCGTTTATGGAGACAAAGACATTTTGTTCTAACTGTAAAGTTCATTGTTACAAGCCGGAAATGAGAGAAAAAATACGTGAAGTTATGCGTTTTTCCGGTCCGAGAATGATTTTTTACCATCCATATCTTGCAATAAAACATGTAATAGAAAGCAAAAAAGAAAAAAAGCGGCTTGAGGTTGACGAGTTTAACAAGATAAAGTAAAATAGAAAGAAGAATTTTTAGCTTTTTTTCTTTGCACCATTAAGGCGGCATTGAATCAAAACAGGAATGGAGGAAATTATGGCTAAAGTTGGTATTGTTATGGGAAGTGACTCTGATATGCCTGTTATGGCAAAAGCAGCAGACATCCTTGAACAGTTGGGTATTTCTTATGAGATGACTATTATCTCTGCACACAGAGAACCGGATGTGTTCTTTGAGTATGCAAAGACAGCAGAGGAAAAGGGATTTAAGGTTATTATTGCAGGTGCAGGTATGGCAGCACATCTTCCGGGTATGTGTGCAGCAATATTCCCTATGCCGGTTATCGGTATCCCGATGCATACAACATCTCTCGGAGGCAGGGATTCACTTTATTCAATAGTACAGATGCCATCAGGTATTCCTGTTGCAACAGTTGCAATTAACGGTGGTGCCAATGCAGGACTTTTAGCAGCAAAGATTCTTGCAACATCAGACCCGGAACTCCTTGTTAAGTTAAAGGATTACAGCAAGGGCTTAAAAGAGAGCGTACAGAAGAAGGACGCCCGTCTTCAGGAAGTAGGATATAAGAATTATTAATTTCTTTATGTGTTAATTAATTTTAATTAAAAATAAAATAAATTTTTGCATGAAATGCATAATATGGAGGAAAAAATGGATTACAAAAAAGCTGGTGTTGATATTGAGGCAGGTTACAAATCGGTAGAGTTAATGAAGGAACATGTTGCAAAGACAATGAGACCTGAGGTACTTACAAATCTTGGTGGATTTTCAGGTGCGTTTTCTATGGAAAAGTTCAAAGGCATGGAAAAGCCTACACTTGTTTCAGGTACTGATGGTGTTGGTACAAAGTTAAAGATTGCATTTACAATGGACAAGCATGATACAGTAGGTATAGACTGTGTTGCCATGTGTGTAAATGATATTGCATGTGCCGGTGGCGAACCTTTATTCTTCCTTGACTATATTGCCTGTGGCAAGAATGAGCCTGAGAAAATTGCTCAGATTGTTAAGGGTGTTGCTGACGGATGTATTCAGTCAGAATGTGCGTTAATAGGTGGCGAGACAGCAGAGATGCCTGGTTTTTATCCTGTTGAGGAATATGACCTTGCCGGTTTTGCAGTAGGCGTTGTTGATGAGAAAGATCTTATAACAGGCAAAGATATCAAAGCAGGAGACACTCTTATCGGTATTGCGTCAAGCGGTGTCCACAGTAATGGATTTTCACTTGTAAGAAGTGTATTTACTATAACAGAAGAATCACTTAATACATATTATGATTCACTTGGAAAGACTCTCGGTGAAGCATTACTTGCTCCGACAAAGATTTATGTTAAGACATTAAAGGAAATCAAGAATGCAGGTGTTCGTATCAAGGGATGCAGCCATATCACAGGCGGCGGTTTCTATGAAAATGTTCCTAGAATGTTACCAGAAGGTGCACATGCTGTAATTAAGAAAGACAGCTATGAAGTACCACCAATCTTCAAGATGCTTCAGAATGACGGTGAGATTGAAGAAAAGATGATGTATAACACATTCAACATGGGTATCGGTATGGTACTTGCAGTTGACAGTGCAGATGTTGATAAGGTTCTTGCAGCGGTAAAAGCAGCCGGTGAGACAGGTTATGTAATCGGTGAAGTAAAGGCTGGCGAGAAGGGAGTTACAGTATGCTAAGAATTGCGGTGATGGTATCCGGAGGCGGAACTAATCTCCAGGCAATTATTGATGGTATTAAGGATAAGACAATTACCAATACGGAGATTGCTGCTGTAATAAGCAATAATGCAGATGCTTACGCACTTACAAGAGCAAAAGATAATGGAATAGAAGCAATATGCGTTTCTCCTAAGTCATACGAGACAAGAGACGAGTTTAACAAGGCTCTTCTTGAGAAGGTTAATTCACTTAATGTTGACCTTGTTGTTCTTGCAGGATTTCTTGTTAAGATTCCTGAAGAAATGGTACATCAGTATTCACACAGAATTATTAATATACATCCATCACTCATACCATCATTTTGCGGAGTTGGTTTTTATGGACTTCATGTTCATGAGGCTGCACTTGCAAAAGGCGTAAAGGTGACAGGTGCTACTGTTCACTATGTTGATGAGGGAATGGATACGGGCGAGATTATATTCCAGAAAGCAGTTGAAGTTAAAGAGGGCGATACGCCTGAGATTCTTCAGAAAAGAGTTATGGAAGAGGCTGAGTGGAAGCTTCTTCCGGCTGCCATTAATATGATTGCCAATAAAGAAAGGAATTAGATATGAAAGTACTTGTAGTTGGAAGCGGCGGACGTGAACATGCTATCTGCTGGAAGATTTCACAGAGTCCTAAGGTTGATAAGATATATTGTGCTCCGGGTAATGCAGGAATTTCACAGATCGCCGAATGTGTTGACATCAAGGCGATGGAATTCGATAAGCTTGTTGCATTTGCTAAAGAAAAAAATATTGATTTAACAGTAATTGGTATGGATGACCCGCTTGTAGGCGGTATTGTTGATGTGTTTGAGGCAGAAGGATTAAGAGTATTCGGACCGAGAAAGAATGCGGCTATCCTTGAAGGTTCAAAAGCATTTTCAAAAGATTTGATGAAAAAATATAACATTCCTACCGCAGCATATGAGACATTCACATCTGCCGATGATGCAAAAGCATATCTTGAAAATGCAGAGTATCCTATCGTATTAAAAGCAGACGGACTTGCACTTGGTAAGGGTGTTCTTATCTGCCCTACAAAAGAAGAAGCACTTGCTGGAGTTGATGAGCTTATGCTTGATAAGAAATTCGGATCTGCCGGAAATACAATTGTTATAGAAGAGTTTATGACAGGACGTGAGGTATCTGTATTATCATTTGTTGACGGTAACACAATCAGGATTATGTCATCTGCACAGGATCACAAGAGAGCAAAAGATGGTGATCAGGGGCTTAACACAGGCGGTATGGGTAACTTTTCACCGAGTCCTTTCTATACAAAGGAAGTTGATGATTTCTGTCAGAAATATGTATACCAGCCTACGGTTGATGCCATGAAAGCAGAAGGAAGACCATTCAAGGGTGTTATTTTCTTCGGACTTATGCTTACACCTAAGGGACCAAGAGTCCTTGAGTACAATGCACGTTTCGGTGACCCTGAAGCACAGGTTGTTCTTCCGAGAATGAAGAATGATATAATTGATGTATTTGAGGCCTGCATCGACGGAACACTTGATAAGATTGACCTTCAGTTTGAAGACAATGCATGTGTATGTGTTGTTCTTGCTTCTGACGGATACCCTCTTTCTTATGAAAAAGGATTTGAGATTACAGGTATGGATAAATTCCATGATGATGAAGGATATTTCCTTTTCCATGCAGGAACAAAGTTTAATGAAGAGGGCAAAGTTGTAACTAATGGCGGACGTGTACTCGGTGTTACCGCATTGGGCAAGGATTTAAAAGAAGCCCGTGCAAATGCGTACCGTGCTACGGAATGGGTTGATTTTGCAAACAAATATATGCGTCACGATATAGGAAAAGCTATAGACGAAGCAGACGTTTAAGATATTATGAGAAGCATGCCCATATGTGTGTGCTTCTCATATTGTATAAATAAGAGGCTGCGTTATCGTAACACCGTTTTTTGGCAGTAAGTGCCGCAATATTTAAATTATTATTAAGTAAAAGGAAAGTTTGAAAATGAAAATTACATCAGTAAAGGGAACTAACGATTATCTTCCTAACGAAGTGGAGATTCGCGATTATCTTCAGGAAAGAATTCTCAGTGTATATAAGGAAAACGGTTTTGAACATATCATTACACCTGCAATAGAAGATATTGAAAATCTTGATAAGAGCGACGGCGGTGAGAATCTTAATCTTATATTTAAGATTATGAAGCGAGGAGATAAGCTTGACAAAGCACTTGCTTCAGGAGTTACTGCTGCAAATGAAAATGAACTTGCGGATATGGGTTTAAGATATGACCTTACACTTCCGTTGAGCCGTTATTATGCCAACAACAAAGATAAGCTTACACTTCCGATGAAGTGTATACAGATTGACCGTGTATACAGAGCTGAGAGACCTCAGAAGGGAAGACTTCGTGAGTTTATTCAGTGTGATATTGATATTATCGGTTCAGAGTCTACGGATTCGGAGATTGAACTTATTCTTACAACAACAAAGGCTCTTGATGCAATCGGTCTTAAAAATTATAAGGTTAAGTTAAATGACAGAAGACTTTTACGTGCTGTTCTTCAGTCATTTGGATTTGCGGAAAATGATTTGGACAGTGTATGTATCACATTTGATAAAATGGACAAAATCGGTCTTACGGGAGTTGTTGAAGAACTTACAGAAAAGGGATTTGCAAAGGATGCTGTCGATAACTTTGAAAAGTTCTTATCAGAGGGTGATTTTACTCTTGAAAGCTTAAAATCACGTCTTGAGGACAAAACTCCGGCAGAAAGCCTTGAACATATCATTGATACTGTAAATGAACTTACAGGCAATGCGTTTGAACTTGTATTTGATTTGTCACTTGTAAGAGGACAGGGATATTATACAGGAACAGTATTTGAAGTTGAGAGTATTGATTTCAAGGGAGCTGTTGCAGGCGGCGGAAGATACGACCACCTTATCGGCAAATTCCTCAATGAAGATATTCCTGCTGTAGGTTTCTCAATCGGTTTTGAGAGAATATTCGGAATTCTTATGAATAACGGAATCAGTATTGAACAGAGAGCCGACAAGATTGCGGTTGTATATGAGGACGGACAGTTAAAAGACGCTGTCAAGGCGGCTGATGCTTTAAGAGAACAGGGGGAAATCGCGTCATTATACATCAAGCCTAAAAAGCTCGGCAAGTTCCTTAACAAACTTGAAGAACGCGGTTACGATGGATTTCTTAATGTCGGCGTGAGCGAAGAAGTGAGCATGTTTGAGAAGTAAGCAGGGCACAAATAGCATGTAAGACATGAAAACAGGTGAGCTTGAGAAGTAAAGAACAAAAGATGAAATATTATGGAGGGTTAAATGGGCAGAAAAAAGAAAAATATAATTATTATAATATGTGCATTGAGCATAGTCATTGTATATTTTTTAATTAACTTTCTGATATGGGGGATTGTACCGCCTAAGAAGACAATATATTTTTTAAACAATGAAGTGTCATTAAAGTACGAAAGAAAAAAACGTAATAATGGAATTATATCTGTTGTGTATAAAGATTCTGCGGGGAATGATTATATATTTGACAGAAACGGGAAATTGACGGGATATTACGATGTCGGCGGAGGAGCTGATTTTCCGGGTTATGATGCGGCTGAAATAAATCCGTCTGATGACAGTGATGAAGCATTGATATATTCTTTGGGACAGAAAGCGAAAACTGTTTTTGAAGAATTGATTATCGATAAGAGCAGAATTTCACAATATGAGTTAATTACTTCCGAAACATTTACTTCATATGGGGTGTGCCAATTCTCGTTTGTGAAGAGTATTAACGGATTTAATACTAATGATACGTTAAGTATTGCGATTGACAGAGACGGAAAGATAAAATCATACACAGGCAGTCGTCAGGGGATATTTGATAATCTTACAGTCAATGCAGATAGGTCTGACATAGAGAAATTTATAGATGAAAAAGTGAATTCGCGGTATAAAAATCAGACTGTGAAATATAACGTGAACAGCATGACTATAGATAAGAAAAAGAATAAGTTTTATATCAGATGTTTTGTCGGCGTTGAAACAGAAGAGTATATTACCGGGGACGAATATGAATACAGGCTTAAATAGTGCCACATTTTTAAGATAAGAAAATTTTAAGATAAGTAAAACAGTGCTGCCACATATTAAAGGACGTTAGTCTTTAGATATGCGGCAGCACTGTTTGTTAATTTATTTCGCCCCTGTTACAACAGCTTTGTCAAGGGCAGCTTTTATGCCGGAGAGAATCATGCTTGAAGTGTATTTGCTGTCGGCACTGTAAGTTATATTCTGCGTGCTTCCGTTTATTTTTACGGCAGAAGCGATTTCTTCAAAATTATCATTTAACATAGGATACATTGTTGTTACGCTGTCAGACAGATTGACAAGCTCTATATTATTAATATTATTTTTATCAAGAGTTACTTTTATATCTACAGGATTTCCATCAAGCATAATAGAAGCAGTGTATACACCGGGCGTGTAGGTTACCGGTGAATTTTTGTATGTAGAATTCCTGACATCTGAGGAATCAGTATCCGCAGCGGATTTTACATCGCTAGATGTCGTCCTGGCATTGCCGGATGATGAGCCGGAATCATTTTTTCCCATGTTAAAATATAAAACAATGCCGGCGATAAGGACAATTGCGGCAATAACGGCAATGATAAGCCATTTCATACGGATTACAACAATTTTTGTCTGAGAATTCATAGTCATTTACCTCGTTTTTTGTTATTATAAAGATATGCGGAATCAGTATGAAATATGAATGGAGGAAATAAAATGTCACTTCAGATTGTAGCAGGTGGTTCGGGGGCAGGAAAATCAACATATATATATTCGGATGTAATTGAGAAATCCATGAAATATCCTGAAAAAAACTATATTGTTGTAGTTCCTGAACAGTATACGATGGCAACACAGAAGAAACTTGTTGAGAGCCATCCGCGAAAAGGAATTCTTAATATAGATGTTGTGAGTTTTGAGCGTCTTTCTTATAAGGTGTTTGAAGAAATAGGCGGACAGAATCATCCGGTTCTTGACGATACAGGTAAAAATCTTATTGTCCGTAAAGTCCTTGGCGATAACAGGGATAAGCTGAGATATTTTGGCAGCAATATCAACAAGACGGGATTTGTCTCAGAATTAAAGTCGGTTATATCGGAATTTCTTCAATATGATATAGACGTAAAAAGACTTGGTGAGATTCGGGAA
>ULRK01025215.1_pt1 | contig 15016 bp, 26 predicted proteins | sample 1955341 | NCBI WGS metagenome assembly ULRK01 (sample SAMEA4835680, study PRJEB28245) | human gut metagenome | biome: gut microbiome; material: fecal sample | place: Denmark | collected 2008
GCAAAGAAAGCAGGGTTAAAAGAAGTACCAACAGTATGTTTAGAAGATTTGACAGAAGAACAGATAAAAGCATACAGATTGATTGATAACAAACTTAACGAATCAGAATGGGACAAAACATTATTAAGTGAAGAATTAGATGAACTTGCAGAACAGAACATGGATATGGATTTGTTTGGATTTGAAATTGATACATTGCAGGATGGTATTATTGAGGTAGAGCCGGAAGTACCTTTTGCAGAAGTGTTAAATGAAGAAAACAATTACATTGTGTTAAAGTTTGAAAACAAAATTGACTGGATAAATGCATTAGGGTTGTTTGGAATAGAGCAGCAGAAAGCATATCCAACTACTAAAGGCGGAAATAAGAAAGGATTTACAAGAAGCGGTGTAGGAAGAGTTATAAACGGTATAGAAGCAATAGAAAGGATGAAGGGCAATGAAGTATAGAGACAAAAATATAAGTGTGTGCTGTCCATCATATAAACGTCCAGTAGTAGAAACATTGGCATACCTTCCTTTCTGCAAAGTGTATGTCTCCCCGGAAGAGTATGAAACATATTTAGAATTTAATCCAAGATATAAAGAGAACATTGTTAAATGTGAAAAGGGAGTACAGGGCAATGTTGGAAGGGTTCGCAATTACATACTAGAAAAAGAGTTTGAGAAAGGTGCAGACATAGTGTGCATTGTTGATGATGATTTAAGGGCAATAGAACATTTTGAAATGTCAGAGGACAAAACAAATGCATATGAGAAAGTAAGAGTGAAGCAAACAGAGTTTATAGACTTTATTTACAGGTATTCTGTACTATGTGAAGAATGGGGTTATAAAATGTGGGGAGTGAACATAAACCGGGATGCATTAAGTTACAGGCATTACACTCCATTCAGTACAAACAGCGTTGTGCTTGGTGTGTTTGGATGCTTTCTTAAGGGTATGGATTGCAGGTATGATGAAGCGTTACCACTGAAAGAAGATTATGATATGTTTATTCAGAATTGTAACAAATACAGAGGAGTGCTAAGATTAAATGCATACCATTATGTGTGCAGGCAATCAGAACAAAAAGGCGGTTGTGCTATGTACCGTAATATGGAGCGTGAAAAAGAACAGTTTGAATTGTTACAGAAGAAGTGGGGAAGCAAGATTGTAAGGCTTGATACAAGCAACAAAGGACATAGCAAAAAGAACAAGAAGTATATAAATTACAACCCGGTTGTAAAAATACCTATAAAAGGTGTGTGAAATGTGTTGACATATATATGTAATGTGTTATAATATAATCATCAAGAGGAAAACAAACAAGTGAAGGAGTAAACAAGATGAAAGCAGTAGAAAAAGCATATTATAATTTACAGTTTGCAGTTGTGTATGGTGAAGAGTTAAAACCAATCAGTACAATAACAAAGAAAAAGGTAGAAGCAAAGATTAGAGAAGAACTTGAAAACAATAAAAACAAATTGAAACATAGCTTTGGATTTGATGAAGCAGACTATGAGAGGGAAACAAAGATTCTTGTTAAAATGTTGGAATTATTAAAATAATTGTTGACAAATGCAAATGGTTGTGTTAATATATAATCAAGTTAGGGAAAGCAAACAAAGTTAAAGGAGTGTACAGGATATGACAAGAGCAGAAAGAGAAGCAAAGAAAGCATATGAAAGAGATTTGGTAAAACAGGGAATTGATAAACAGATTGCAGAAGTGATGGCAAAGTCTTTTGTAGAAGCAGGAATTATAAAACCAGTTGTAAATAGCATAAAGTAGGAGGTGTCAAACAATGAATGAAGAATTAAAAAAAATAGCAGAGAATTATAATTGGAAATTAGAAGTTTGGCATGGAGAATATAAAGGTATTTTGTGCGGAATACAGGAAACGAATCCGGGAGAAGAACCGCTTCCTTTGTATAGGTTTCCGGGTGGTGTTTCTCTTGCATAGCATGATAAAACACTATAAATTATTTATTAAGTGTTGACAAAAACAAAACATAGATGATATAATAAAGTTACAAAGTTGATAGAGAACAAAAAAGAGAAGGAGAACAAGAACATGAAGAGATATGAATCTGTAAATGAATTAACAGAAAAGGCATTTGATGTATATATCAATAGTGATTTTTGTTTTTACAAAGAAAATGAAACATTTTATTGTGCAGATAATCAGAACAGTGAGCCATATGAGATTGGAACATTAGCTGATGTGGAAGAGTTTCTTTCACAGTTTGCAGAATGATAGATAATAGAAAAAAGGTTGATAGGTGCTAAAGTCATTAAAACACAAGGTTGCCGGGTGTTATAAAAGTAAAAACCTCTCGACAAATTATTCTTCCATTTATTTAATAACAACCCGGCATATTGCCCTTTCGCCAAGCGGTAAGGCACAGCACTTTGACTGCTGCATACGTTGGTTCGAATCCAACAAGGGCAGTTCCCCTTAAATGGGATAGTAAAACAAACATAACAGAAAGGAAGCAGAGAACATGGAAACAGAGAAGAAAAACGAGAACAAAGAAATTGAGGAATTAAAGAACAAAGTAGAGGAATTGACAAAAGAAGTCGCAGATTTAAAGGATATGTGTACATATACATATTCTGATGTAGCATGTTGTATGATGGCAGCAGAGTTATTAATAAGAAAGAACTTTGAAGAAGTCTATGGACATGGTGGTGACATATTAAGAGATGTCAAGTCTTGTTTGCAGACAATTAACTGTGCTAAACTTGCAGATTCATTTTATATGCACAGGTTTTTGGAAAATAATTCTAACAAAGAGGAAGCAAAAAAAGTTTGTCGAGTTTTTAAAAGATTTATTTAATTAATAAGTCTTGACAAACATAAAAGAATGTGACATAATACAAGAAAGGTAGGGCATGGATTGTGTCTTACCTTTCACTTGTATTACAGAAAAGGAAGAACAGAGCATGAATGTGAACATGGAGATTGCAAGCAGGTTTTCTTCATATTTGACTGATTGGGATTATGAAGAATACCTGCTGATAGGTGGGTATGGTAGCGGTAAATCGCACAATACAGCATTTAAGATTATACTTAAATTATTAAAAGAAAAACGTACAGCATTGGTAGTAAGACAGGTCAGAGAGACAATCAAAGAATCCTGTTTTGCGTTGTTCAAAGAAATATTAGGTAATTTAGATTTGTTATCAGAAGAAAATAATTTGAAGTCAAGGAACAAAAGTGGAAAGGTTGTTGCAGTACAATCACCAATGGAAATTAGGTTTCCGAATGGCAGCAGGGTTATATTCAAGGGAATGGATAACCAAGAGAAAATCAAGTCTATTCATGGTGTGTCAATTGTGTGGATAGAGGAATGTTCAGAGGTAAGATTTGAAGCGTACCAAGAGTTGTTAGGACGTGTCAGAGAGCCGGGAGTAACATTGCACTTTATTTTAACATGTAATCCTATTGGCAAAGAAAACTGGGTTTATAATAATTTCTTTGTTCACAGGGATAGAAAAGGAAAAGAAAAAGTCTTATGTGATGAAGAAGAATTTTACAGAAAGCGTACACTGATAAAAACAAGCATTGACAAAAAGCATAAGGTTTATTATCATCATAGTCTGCCGGACGATAACCCATTCTTACCAAAGGCTTATATTGAGCGTTTGGATGGATTAAAACAAACAGACCCAATGTTGTGGGTTGTTGCAAGATGGGGAAGGTTTGGAGCAAATGGTACAAGAGTGTTACCGAATTTTGTAATTGCAAAAGATGCAAGAGCATTTGTAAACAAAGTGAACAGTATTCCATCTGCATATCATTTCTTTGGCTTAGACTTTGGCTTTGAAGAATCGTTCAATGCATTAATATCCTGTTGTGTGGATGATGAACAAAAGATACTTTACATTTATGACGAAGTATATGTAAACCATGTCACAGATGATAAGTTCTCGCAAAGAACAGATGTAAACAAGGTTGCAGAAAGGGCAAGGATGTGTGAGAAGCCTATATGTGCAGATAGTGCTGAGCCTAAGACAATACAGTTCTACAGACAGCAGGGCTATAATATGTATGGCTGTAAGAAGTATGTAGGAAGTAGGCTTCAGAACACAAAGAAGGTTAAGAGGTTTACAAAGATTGTGTGTTCACCAAAATGCAAAAACACAATCCGGGAGTTGAAAGACTTAACATACAAAAAGGACAGTCAAGGTAACGTTATTTATGATGTGTTTAATATTGACCCACATACATTTTCAGCAATATGGTATGCACTTGATACATATACAGTTGCAGATTTGAAAGACATTGAAACAAATAGCAAAGCAGGTTAGGAGCAGGAGCAGTGAAAACATATAAAAGCAAATTAAAAGAATTAAAGAACCTTAGAAAGATTCAAAAGGAGAACATAATAGCAGGGAAAGATGAATATATGATAGGCTTGTACAATGGCATAGAATTGTGTATTGCAAGCATGGAAGAAAGAGAGCCAGTATTTGAGTATGTTACAAAACAGCCAGAAGTCATAGACAGAACAGATTATGAAGAACCGACAGGTAGAACAATTGCAAGTGGAATAAAGCGTAAATAGGAGGGAGGAACTTTGTCACAGACAGAAATCGTAGGACTTGTTGTTGTAGGTCTAACTGTTATCATTGGATTGTTTACAGCAATATGCAAACCAATAAGTGACAACACAAAAGCAATGACTGTCCTTACAATGCAAATAAAGCAGTTAGCAGATGAATTAAAAGAACAAAACAAAAAGATGGAGCAGCATGAAAGAGAATTCGAAGAATACAAGGAACATGTAAGAGAAGGTCAGCGTAGGCAGTGGGATGAAATAAACAAACATGCTGCTGATATTGAAGAAACAAGACATGAATTAGAATTGTGCAAAAAAGAATGTCATAAATAAGGAGGAACAGAACATGAAAAACGTATTTACAAATTGTGTATTCAAAAGCAATGTTGATACACAGAAATGGTTCAAGGCAGCAGGAGTAAGAGCAGCTAAAACAATGGCACAGACAGCTATCGCATTGATTGGTACAGCACAGTTTGTTGAGCAGGTGAATTGGGTTGGTATCTTATCCGGCGTAGCATTATCTGGGTTGGTAAGCTTTTTAACCAGTGTTGCAGGAATCCCGGAAGTAAAAGCCGAGGAAGAATAGGCATATAGCAATAAAACCTCTTAAAATGGCATATAATGGCTTGTAGAGGTATTATAGAAGGAGGAAAAAAAGGATGAATATTATAGAAACAAATTTACAGTTTAAAGGGAATGTTATTGGAGTAAGAAAGTTAACAAACAAAATTGTTCTGCATCATGCGGCAGCATCTGAATGTGATGCAAGAACAGTTCACACATGGCATCTTAAAAGGGGATTTAGTGGAATAGGTTATCATTTTCTTGTAAGAAAAGATGGAACCATTGAAAGAGGTAGAGCAGAGAACCTTATAGGAGCACATGTAGCAGGGCATAACAGAGATTCTATTGGTATTTGTTTTGAGGGTAATTTTGAAACAGAAACAATGGGAGAAGCACAAAAGAATGCAGGTGCAGAACTTGTGGAGTATTTAAAACAAAAGTATTCTATCAGCACTGTAGTAAGACATAAAGATTTAGCGGCTACAGCCTGTCCGGGAAAGAACTTTCCTTTTGAAGAAATCTTACAAGGAGTTAAGACAGAAGCAAAACAGCCGGAGCAGGCAGATGATAACAAACTTGTTGAAGATGGCTATTGGGGAATGGAAACAACCAAAAGAGCACAGGAAGTATTTGGAACTCCGATTGATGGAGTAATTACAGGACAGCTTAAGTCATGTGCTAAATACTTTCCGGGCATTGTATCAGTAAGTTATGGCAGAGGTGGTTCAGCTTTAGTCAGAGCAATGCAATTTGAGTTTTGCATCCCGGAAGATGGTTACATTGGCAAGCAGTTTGTGTTAGCATTACAACACAAGATGGGAACAATTGAAGATGGTGTCTTAAGTAAGCCTTCAGATTGTATTAAGGCTTTTCAGCATTGGCTAAATCAGCAGTAAAAAAACATTGGGATGGTCTTGTACCATCCCTTATTATTATTGACTACATTATATGTTAATGTTATAATATATTTAACTTATAAAGAAAGAAGGAGGAAAAGCAATACATGGCAATGAGAGAAACACAAACAAGGGTTGAAGCAATCGGAGCACTTAAAACATTCCCTTATTTTGTGTTAAAAAATGAAGTACAGACAGGCTATAACATTTATACAGCGGAATTGTTAGAGATTCAACAGAATTATATAGCATACAGAAAAGGTGCAGAATTTATAACAGAAGGTAGCGGTGGAGATTATGTGCCATCAAAAACAAGGTTCAAGAAAGCAAAAACATTAATTGATAAAGAAGCAAGATTTATGTTCAGTCAAACGCCGGACATTGTTGTGAAAGCAAGAAACATGGATGAAGCAGAAACAGAGCAGGTTGAAAGGTATCAGAAACTTATTGATAAAATGTTAGAGAAGTGTAGCTTTTCCAAGACATTAATACAGAGTGCAAAGGATTGTTTCATTGGCAAGCGTGTGGCTTGCCTTGTAGACGTTTCCGAGCAGGATGGAATACAGATACATTTCTACAGTCCATTACAGTTTTACTATGAAACAGCAGATGGAACAGACAGGCTGACAAAGTTTATTAGTTTTGAAAATGCAACAAAAACAAACTCATACAAAGATAGAAGATATATTGTAAACAAATACACAGCAGAGGGTGAGAAGGTAACAGTTAGTTCGATTCTGTATGATGGAACAGGAAAGGTTGTTGAAGAACTGATACCAGAAAAACAAATAGACTTAACATACATCCCGGCAGTTATCATTGTTAATGATGGAACACTTGAAGAAAAAAGTGGAGTATCAGAGATAGCAGACTTAGTTGACTATGAAAGAACGTTCAGCATGTTAGCAAATGCTGATGTGGATTGCGACAGAAAAGGAATGAACCCAATACGTTATGTTGTGGATATGAACGCAAAAACAACAAAGAATCTATCAAGCAGTGCAGGTTCTTTTTGGGATTTAAAATCAGAACAGAACCAAAACAATGTGTCACCAATGGTTGGTGTGTTGTCTCCATCAATGCAGCATACAGAATCGTTAAAAGCAACACTTGACAGAATTAATACATCAATGTATGGTGAACTTGATATACCTAACATATCCGAGGAAACGCTTGTAGGCAGTATTACATCCGGGAAAGCATTAAAGGCTTTATATTGGAGTTTAATCGTGCGTTGTGATGAAAAGATGAAAACGTGGATTCCTGCTATCATGTTTATTATTAGAACAGCAATTGACCTTGCATTACTCAATGTTGATATTGTAAAGACAAAATATGGCATAGAGGATTTAAAGGCAGTTGAGTATGAAGTCACCGTGCAGGAGAACTACGCATTGTTAGATGATGAAACAGAAGAAAAAACAACAGACCTTTCAGAGATTGCAGCAAACGCAAGAAGCCGGAAGTCATACATTAAGAAGTGGAGAAAAGACGAATGTTTAACAGATGAACAGATAAATGAAGAATTGATACAGATTGCATTAGAAAATAATATGATGGATAGTCTGAGTGTAAATACACAGGTACAGGAAGCACTTAACAATATGGCAACTGATAGGAAGGTAGAGAAGAACACAGAAGAGGTTCAAATACAATCAGAATTGGAAAAGCAGGAGCAACAGAGAAACAATCAGCAGTTAGATGATACGGAACAAAACAAGGAACAAAACACAGAACAAAATAATGAAATAATTTTTTAAAAAAGTGTTGACAACATAACAAAAGTGGTGTATAGTATAATCATCAAAGGAAATAAGAAAACAAAAAGTGAAGGAGAACAAAAAATGGAAAAAACAATTATTACAGTAAAGGCAAATAGTTATAATGATTTTTGTTACAAATTAAGAAGTATGTACATTTGGGATGTAATAGTAAAGTGTGCAGGATGTAGATATAAGTTTTATGATAATATTTCTGGAAATATTGTTGCATCTTATGATGAAAGAAAAGACCATGGTTTAGTTTATAATTATGGTAAGAGTTACAAATAAATTGTGTAGAATAAAACAATACAGAAGAGTGAAGGAGGTGATAGCAATAGGAAAGTTCGATTTAAAGAATGCGGAACAGGTAAGAATGAGCATAACAACAAATGAAGCAAAGAACATAAGGAGAGCGTATGAACGGCTTTATCAAGAAGTGACAAACAAAGTTGCAAATCTTGGTAATGGAGCATTACAGAAACAGAATCTTATGTTATTGCAAAGGGATTTAAAGACAAGAATACAGATTTTAAATGAACAAATAAAAAGTGATGTTGTTGAAGATATGAGAACAACATCACAGGCTGTAGTTGAAGATACAAGAACATTCTTAAAACATTGTGGTTTCAAGGATAGTGAAATACACAATGCATTTCAGTATGTACCAGACCAAATCGTTAGGAACGTTCTTACAGGCAATGTGTATGGTGATGGATGGACACTATCCAATGCCATATGGAAGCACACACAGCGTACACAGGGCATTTTAAATAACATCATAGGGAAGGGAGTTGCACAAGGGAAGAGTGCTTTTGAAGTGGCAAAGGACATAGAAAAGTATGTTAATCCCGGGATGCGTAAACAAAGTAGGAAGATAGATTTTATTAATCCGAGAACAGGCAGAAAGGACACGTTCTACTTTGGCAATGTGGATTACAATGCACAGAGGTTAGCAAGAACATTAATAAGTCATGCATACCAACAATCCTTTATGAATGTGAATAGAAATGACCCTTTTGTACAGGATTATGTTTGGCACAGTGCAGGGATTCATGGACGAACATGTGATGTGTGCATGGAACGTGATGGAAAGCATTTTAAAAAGGACGAGTTGCCAGTAGACCATCCGAATGGTATGTGTACCTATGAAGCATATATCCCGGATAGTATGAGTAGCATTGCAGATAAGATAGCAGATTGGTATGAAGCACCGATAGGAACATACCCGGACATAGATAGATATGCAATGGATTTTTAGAGAGAGTGAAGGAGAAAAAAGAAAAATGGAAGTCAAGAACATATGCAGAAAATGTGGAGAACTGAACAAAGTTAATTCAGATACATTGTTAAGGAAGGAAGTTACAACAGTAGATGGTGAATATCTGAAAGTTATTTACTTCGTGTGTCCACGTTGTAAAACAAAAAACATTGTGCAGATTGATGATTTTAAAACAAGAAACAAATTTGCAGAATTGAAGAAGCTTATAATTAAGGTGTCAAAGAAGCAGTTGAAACATGAGACAGTAAGTCCAAAGGATATTAAGAAAAAGGATAAACTTGTAAAAGAGATAAACAGTAAAAGAAAACTGTTAGAAGAAAAGTTTTCCGGCAAAAAATTATTTGAAGAAGATGGAAAAATTTTTGTAGAACAGTTGACAATGTGCATGGATGGTGATATAATTGATAGTAACTTGTGATAGATGCAATAGCGAGTTTGAGATTGTTTTACAAAACAAAAAGTTTGGAACAAATGTGGCAACGTATTTCTGTTGCCCTACATGTAACAAAGCATATAATCTCTTTTACGCCAATACAACATGTGAAGCATTGCAAAAACAAATAAAACATCATCTTGAACTTTTGAAAGCGTCAAAAACAAGAGAACAATATGTGAAGGAATTAAACATAATCCACAAAAAACAAAATCAGTTAAAAAGGCAACAAATTCTGTTAGAGAAGCAGTACAGAGTATTTGAGAGAGAGGAAAGAAGCAATGATGGAAAATGAAAACAATAATCAGCAGCAGACTGAACAGCAGAATCAGAATGGTGCAGATAATCAGCAGAACAACAACAATCAGAATCAGAACAACAATAATCAGCAGCAGAATAATGGTTCTAATAATCAGAATCAGAACAATGCTGATGTTGAAAAAGCAAAAGCTGGTGCAATTTCTGATTTGTTAAAGACTTTAGGTGTTGATGATGAAGAAGCACTTAAGGGCATTGTAACAAAGGCACATGAGGATGAAGAAGCAAAGAAAACGGATTTGCAGAAAAAGGATGATGCGTTGACAGCTACAACAAAAGAACTTGTTGAAGAGCGCGATGCAAGAATTATGGCAGAAGCAAAATTGGCAGCAATTAAACTTGGTGCAAACCCGGAGTTAGTGGATGACCTTGTTATTATTGCAAAGGCAAAAGTAACAAAGGACAAGGATATTAATATAATTGTTTCAGAAATCAAAGAGAGTGCAGCCGGAAAGGTTTACTTTACAGTTAGCGAAGATGATGAAAAAGGAAAGCCAAACAAAAAGAATGTGACTAGAACAAGACCACATGAAAAGGAAAAGGACAAATCCGATTCTGATGGTGAAGGTGGAGAAGGTCAGCATTCCGGTTCAATGGCTGCAAGAATTCTTGCTAATCGTAAAAAGCCTACTAAACATTACTTTAAATAGGAGGACTTATAAATGTTTAACCAAACAGGTATTAAAAAAGAATCAATTGGAACACCAAATCAGATTCTTTTTAATGTAGAACATCAAGTTTCAGTTGGTGTTGTTGTAGACGATACTACAACAGTTAATGAAAACGGACGTAAGATTGTGAAAGCAGGAACACCGCTTGCAGGTTCTTTGGATGCAAGAGAAACAGCATTTACAGTTGCTACATCTACCGGGGAAACCACAAAGACATCCAATGCAGTAGGTGTGTTGTTACATGATGTTGATGTCACAGCAGGAAAAGCAAACGGAACTTTGCTTATCTTTGGATTTGTAAATAAAAACAGATTAGATGAAGAAACAAAGAAGTTAATTACAGCAGAAGCACAGACAGCAATGCCGCTTATTAAGTTTGTGGCTTGTTAATAAATTTTAGGAGGAAAACAAAACAATGTCAATTTATGATTTAATTATCAGCGAGGAGATTGTTGCATATTGGGAATTGCTTGTGCAGGACAGAGAGCCTTACATTGGTGAAGAACTTTTCCCGGATGATAAGAAACTCGGACTTGACCTTAAATGGTTAAAAGGTTCTAACGGACTTCCAGTTGTGTTAAAAGAATCAGCGTTTGATGCAGCAGCTATTCCTAGACCAAGAATCGGTTTTGAAAAACTTTCAGCACAGATGCCATTCTTTAAAGAATCAACATACATTGATGAAGAGTTAAGACAGGAACTTAACAAGGTTATTGAAAGCGGAAATCAGACATACATTGATGCAATTGTCAATCGTATTTTTGCAGATGAAACACAGCTTCTTGAAGGTGCAGCAGCACAGAGAGAGCGTATGCGTATGATGGCACTTACAACAGGTTCTATCATTATGGAAGGCAACGGACAGGTTTACAAGTATGATTATGGTATGTCAAGCGAACACAAAAAGACGGTTGTAAAATCATGGTCAGACCCAACAGCAACAATTATGGAGGACATTAAAGAAGCAATTACAAAGATTCTTGAGGACACAGGTGTTGAAGTCACAAGAGCAATGTGTTCATCAAAGGTTCTCGGATATTTCAGAATTAACAATGAAATTAAGAGTTCCATTGCAATTGTGACTGATGGCAAAGGTTACATTTCAGATGCAAAGATTCTTTCTTACCTTAAGGATGAATTAAGCATTGACATTGTAACAAATGACAAACGTTACAAAGATGAAAAAGGACAGACACAGAGATACATTGCAGATGATGTATTTGTATTATTCCCGGCAGGAAACCTCGGCAATACATGGTTTGGTACAACGCCTGAGGAATCAGACCTTATGACAGGAAGTGTTGCGAACGTAACAATTACAGATACAGGTGTAGCGGTTACAACAATGCAGAAAGCAGACCCTGTACAGGTTGAAACAAAAGTAACAATGATTTGTTTGCCGGACTTCCCTACAGCAGACCAAGTATTCATTTATGACGTTATTAATGGATAGGAGGGAGCAAGATGGCATTTGTTAAAGCAAGATGTGGTGACCATGTTGTAAAAGTTTCAAGAAAAAGTTATGAAACAATGTATAAAAACCATGGTTATGTTCTTGAAAGTCAGAGAAAACCACAGAAGGAAGAGAAGAAGCAGGAAGTTATTGAAGAGATTCAAACAGCAGAAGAGTTTGAAGAAATCCCAATTTCCGATATGACAAAAGAGCAGCTTGCAGAGTTTGCAAAGGCACACAACATTGACACAAGTTCAGCTAGAAATGTTGGTGAAGCAAGAAAGATTGTTCAGAAAGCAATCCGGGAAGCAAAAATGTAGCAGTAAAAAAGTGAGGTTAGCATGATGGAAAAGTTAGAACAGCTTAAGTTTAATTTACGAGAAAAACAATGCCCTTATTTTAATGATGAAGAATTGCCTGTTCTCTTACAAAAAAACAACAATGATGTGGACAAGGCGAGTTATGAAGGCTTACTTTTGAAAGCAGAGGTAACAGGGTTGAGCGTTTCCGGGTTGACAACAAAAGACAGTTCAAGCTATTTCAAAATGTTAGCTTCACATTATGTATCTTCCAACAGCGGGGTGCTTAAGTGATGGCAGATTGGTTAGCAATTGAATTGCACAAAGTTGTTAGAGAAATAGCTGTTCATGGTAGTGAATATGTATTTAGTCGTGAAACAAAAGACGATTATGGAGAAGCTACTGGAAACGAAACAGAGGTAAAAATCATAACAGGTATATATCATTCAACAAATTCATTTATTACAAAAAATGTTACAGATGGCAGTGTTACAATAAAAAAAGAACAGCCAATGTTTTTAACAACTTTTGAAGATGGTGCAGAATTACAGGTTGATGATGTTGTCATTATTAATAGCAGTCGTTTTAAGATAACCGGGAAGAACAATGTGCAGGAGAAAAACATAATTTTCGACATATCCTTGGAGGTGGTGCTTGATGGCAAGTTTTAAGGTTGATTACAGTGCTGTAAAAAACAAACTTGAAAGCATGGAAAAGAAGTCAGTGGTTGCCATTAAGATGTATGCACAAGAGGGTGCAAAGAAGTTTGAGAATTATGCAAAAACAAATAGAAAATGGACAGATAGAACAGGTCATGCACGACAGAGACTTACAGGGTGGGTTGAGGTTTTAGCAGACAAAGTAAGAATCAATATTGGACACGGTGTTGATTATGGAGTATATTTGGAATTGTGCAATGAAAAGCGTTTTGCAATATTACAGCTTACCTTGAATGTTCAAAGTGCAGAAGTGCTAAAGGGTTTCGAAAACATAGTAAGGCGGTTAAAATGAGCATACTCAAAACAATATATGATACACTTAAAAAAGATGATATAAAGGTTTATATGCCCGGAACACATAAGGGTGAATGCTTAGAGCCTTATGCAGTGATAAAGCTGGATGGTGCAACACAGGGTTTAATCGTATCAAGTGAACGTCCTGTATACACCATCTTGTTATATGTTCCGAGCAATCAATACACAAAACTTGAAGATTTTGAAATGGAAGTAAAGAACAGCATGAAGAAGGTGTTTCCTCTTGTAATGTATGTAGGAAACGAAACACCTAGTTATTATGAAGAAGATAAAAAAGCACACATGGTTAGTTTCCAGTATTTAGGGTGCAGAAAAGTAAATAACTTTTAGGAGGTTAAAAGATGGCTAGAACAAAAAAGAAAGCAACTGGAATACCTACAATTGATGTTTCACTTGTTGTAGTAAGAACTGGAACAGAAGAGAGTGGAATGGAAATTGCAGTTGATACAGCTAACAAAGTTGGAGTAGAGCCACAGACAGAAACAACAGATGCAGTTAAGCTAATGAAGTTAGGAAGATTGTTAGCACAGAAACCACAGCAGACAACAATCACAGGGCATCAGATTACACTTACGGACAATGTATTCATCCCGGAACTTGTTAAGATTTTTCAAGGCGGAACAATTGAGGGCGAAGGAGATACTTTAGTGTATACGCCGCCTGTTTCCGGCAGCAATGATAAAGGAGAAATCTTTGAACTTGATTGTTATTCAGCGGTGTATGATGCATCCGGTCAGATTGTGAAGTATGAGAAGATTACTTATCCTAACTGTCAAGGTTCACCTGTTTCTATTAATTCAGAGGACAATACTTTCCGATTACCGGAATACACAATTACTTCTGCTCCGGCTACAGGAGAAGCACCTTATAAGATTAGTTATGTTAAGACATTACCGTCTTTTGATGATGTATCTGTGGTAGAACAGTCAGACAGTACAGGTACACGCAAAGCAGTTGTTGCTTCTGAAACAGGTCTGACAACAAGTGGTAATACGTCAGTTAAAAACAAATAAGAGAGATTGGAGAAATTAGAGAATGAAAACAGAAAAACAATTAACGATTACAACAATTGAAGAATTAAAGGAAGCAGCATCCGGCGAGATTGTGGAACTTCCTAGTTTTTCACAGAATTGCCCTTTTGTTGCAAGGGTAAAAAGACCATCATTACTTGCACTTGTTAAGAGTGGAAAAATCCCAAATGCTTTACTTGTCAGAACAAATGAATTGTTTGCAAATGATGGTGCAGGATTCGACCCGGAAAACAAAAATTTAATGTCTGAAATGTATGATGTTTTGGAACTGATTGCAGGCGAAACGTTAGTTGAACCTAGTATTAAGGATATTCACGAAGCAGGAATTGAGTTAACAGATGAACAGCTTATGTTTTTATTCAATTATTCGCAACAGGGGGTAAAGGCTTTAGAATCCTTTCGTTCAGAGTAAACAGATAGAAAATGTGTTAACAATGTCTAAGCTGTATGGTTGTCTACCAAGCACCCTTTTAGGGATTGATGATGATTATACAGCTTATTGTTTTAATTCGGCTTGTGCGAACATTTTAGTTCGTATACAAAATGATGAAAAGCCACATTATATTGAACATAAGGCAGAGCAGGAAGAACCAAAACATTATGACAATTTTAAAGACTTTTATAAAAACATTGGAGGTTAAAAGATGGGCATAGGAATTAATGCAGGAACAATCTTTGCATACTTGGAATTAGATACGTCAAAGTTTACAAGTGGTTTTAAGTCTGC
>ULRK01063328.1_pt1 | contig 14940 bp, 15 predicted proteins | sample 1955341 | NCBI WGS metagenome assembly ULRK01 (sample SAMEA4835680, study PRJEB28245) | human gut metagenome | biome: gut microbiome; material: fecal sample | place: Denmark | collected 2008
TGTTCCTCCATTTTTCGTACGGTTTTTGTTTTGCGAGGGCCGCGTTCCGTACGGCGAGAAGAATATCTATACGCTTACCCGTGCGTATCATTCCGACTCATAAGAAACACCGGCACGAACTCCGGCCGGTGTCACTCTGGCACAGCGATCTACGCTGGCGTAGAGGTTCTTCTCAGCCGCCCGATTATCGGACATACTCCCCGGAAGTTACCTCCTTGTGGAGCAATCTCCCGGTTCATCGCATTTGTAAACGCTCCCGGGTGTGCAGCACCCACGATACGCGTACCTGCTTATAATATAGGAAAAGCCCCTTTTTGTCAAGGGGATTTTCTCTTATTTTTATAAAATTCAGAAATATTTTTGTGGGGTGTGCCGAAATTTTTAACGAGGGCGCTTCAGCCCCTCCGGCAGGTCCAAAATGTAGTCCGCGCTGACTCCATACAGCAGGCACAGCGCCCGCAAATGCCGCAGCGGCAGCTCGTTTACGCCCTTTTCATACCGGGCATAGACCTGCTGGGTGGTCCCCAGCGCCGCCGCCACCTGCGCCTGGGTCAGGTCGCTGTCCTCTCGCAGTCCCCGCAAAATTTCTGTGTAGACAGCCATAGCACAAATCTCCCTCGTTTTGTTAAAGACCGGCGCGGAAAATCCTCCGCGCCGGTCTTGCTTGTTGTTGAAATACAATGTCATTGCGAGCCAGTGCGCACACCGGTGCGGCAATCCGTTTCCCTCCGGAGAAAGAGCGGATGCCCACGGCCGCTTCGCCCCCTCGGAATGACAAAGCTGTAATTTGGCAGCAGGCTGCAAGCCTTTTGGCAGAAAAATCAAAGATTTTTCGCCAGGTGTCTTAATACGCCACGCCCCAATAAATGTCCGTGGTGCATTCCTTGCCGCACACGGGGCATTTGCCGGTGGTGCCGGACTGCTTGAGAGGCATACAGCGGCTGGAAACCCCGGCCTTTTCCTTCATGGCCAGCTCACACTCCAGGCTGCCGCACCACTTGGTGCGGGCAAAGCCGCCCTTGCCCTGGGCCATCTCCTTGACCTCCTCCCAGGTGGTGAAGTCGAAGGTGTTGTCCTCCAGATTCTTCTCGGCCATAGCATAGAGGTTGTGGTGAACCTCCTGCAGCAGGGACTGCACGGCGCTCTCCAGGTCGGACAGGGGTACGAAAGTCTTTTCGCCGGTGTCACGGCGGGCGATGCAGCACTGCTGCTTTTCCATATCCTTGGGGCCGATCTCCACACGCAGGGGTACGCCCTTCATCTCATACTGGGCAAATTTCCAGCCGGGAGACTGCTCACTATCATCCATTTTCACCCGCAGGCCCAGCTTCTCCAGCCGATCCCGCAGCTGGGCGGCGGCATCCAGCACGCCGGCCTTGTGCTGGGCGATGGGCAGCACGATGACCTGGATAGGTGCGATGGCCGGGGGCAGGACCAGGCCGTTGTTGTCCGAATGGGTCATGATGCAGGCACCGATGAGACGGGTGGTGGAACCCCAGGAGGTCTGGAAGGGGTACTGCAGCTTATTGTCCCGGCCCGTAAAGGTCACATCGTAGGCCCGGGAGAACTTGTCGCCAAAATAGTGGCTGGTGCCGGATTGAAGGGCCTTGTGGTCCTTCATCATGGCCTCAATGGTGTAGGTCGCCTCGGCCCCGGCGAACTTTTCCTTATCGGTCTTGCGGCCCTTTACCACGGGCATAGCCAGGGCATCCCGGCAGAAATCGGCGTAGCAGTTCAGCTGCTGCTCAGTCTCGGCAATGGCCTCCTGGGCGGTCTCGTGGATGGTGTGGCCCTCCTGCCACCAGAACTCACGGGAGCGCAGGAAGGGACGGGTGGTCTTTTCCCACCGGATGACGGAGCACCACTGGTTATAGAGCATGGGCAGCTCCCGGTAGCTCTGCAGCACATTGTGCCAGTGGTCGCAGAACATGGTCTCAGAGGTGGGCCGGAAGGCCAGGCGCTCCTCCAGCTTCTCGCTGCCGCCGTGGGTGACCCAGGCCACCTCCGGGGCAAAGCCCTGCACCAGCTCCCCCTCCTTTTTCAGCAGGCTCTCGGGGATCAGCACGGGCATGGCCACATTCACATGGCCGGTTTTCTTGAACATCCCGTCCATGATGCGCTGAATATTCTCCCAAATGGCATAGCCATAGGGCCGCAGGATCATAAAGCCCTTGACGGAGGCGTAATCCACCAGCTCCGCTTTTAGACAAATATCGGTGTACCACTTGGCGAAGTCCACCTCCATGGGGGTGATGGCTTCCACATTTCTCTGGTCTTTAGCCATGATGTTTCTCCTAACTTTTTCTTCAGAATGGTTTCCGAATTAAATTATCCTAAATTAGTATTGTATCGTGCGGGGGGCGGATTGTCAAGCCCGCAGACAGGCCGGGTATCCAACGTCTGCAGGCCCGTGTATCAGCCCACGGTAAGGATGTCCCACGCCACGGGGCGGTTAAACAGCTCCCGCACCTGTTCAAATTCCTTGGTCTGGCCCAGAATCCACATGAGCTTGCACACAGCGGCCTCGGTGGTCATGTCAAAGGCCTCCAGCAGGTGCAGGGTGTTTTTCAGGTGGCCGCCCACATGGTACACGGACAGGTCGCTGCCCTCATTAGGTACCTGGGTGGTCATCACTACGATCTTGCCCCGCTCCACCGCCCGCTGCACCAGCGGGTAAAACTCCTCCCCGGGATACTCCGGCAAGCCGCCCACGCCGAAGCTCTCCACCACGATGCCGTCGTAGCGCTCCATCATAAAATCCACCAGCTCCCGCCTGGTGCCGGGGATCAGCTTCAGCAGGCCCACATTTTCGCACAGCTTGTCATAAAAAACAGGCCGGGGCAGGCTCTCCGTGCGGATATATTGGAGTAGCCGCTCATCCTGCAGCACCGCCAGGTCCGGATAGTTGACGCTGGAAAAGGCCTGAAAGCTTTTGGAAAAGGTCTTTCGCGCCCGGGTGCCCAGAATCACCTTGCCGTTAAAGACGATCTGCACGCCGCCGCAGCCTCGGCAGGCGTAGAGAAAAGCATCCGTCAGGTTGCGCTTGGAGTCCGTACCGTCAAACCAAATGGGCTTTTGGGCCCCGGTAAGGACAATGGGCTTGGCGCTGCCCTGGACCAGATAGCTCAGGGCCGCCGCCGTGTAGGCCATGGTATCGGTGCCGTGGCTGATGACAAAGCCGTCGTAGGCATCGTAGCTTTTGCGCAGGATCTCTACTATGCCCAGCCAGTTTTCGGGGCGGATATTGGTGCTGTCCAGGCTATACAGCTGAAGGCAATCCACCAGGCAGAGCTTGCCAATATCGGGAATAAACTCCAGCAGCTGCTCCGTGTTCAGCTCCGGCGTCAACCCATCCGGGGTCATTTCCGAGGCGATGGTGCCGCCGGTGCCGATCATGAGAATTCTTTTCATATACACCTCTTATAAAAAGCCTCGCAGAGTTCGCGTCCGCAGACGCGAAAAATCAAAATCATTTTTCCCCGCGACATGTGCGTGGGGAAAAATACCGCTCAGGCTGCAAGTGTGGAATTTTTGCGCTCCGCGCAAAAATTATGCGCGCGGCAGACTTGGGGCCCTTTGTTGGAAAATTCCGAAGGAATTTTCCAACAAGTTTAGTCTCTGTTATCCAGGGCCGCCAGGCCAAAGCGCGCCGCCCGGAGAACCTGCTTCTTGCCCTCCTCGTCGGCGGCAGCATACTGCTCCCTCAGATCCTGCAGAAACAGCCCACGGAGGGAATCCTCCCCGCAGCGGGCCCACACGTCCTCCTCCGGGTATGTCTCGTCCGTCAAGGTGAGAGATGCGCACAGGCCGGCCAATTCCCCCTCCAGCGTCGGGATGGAAAAATCCGCCCGCCGGGCCCCGGTAAGCAGCACCCGGCAGATATCCTGCCCGCAATCGCCCTCCAGCGCCTGGCGGACAGCCTCCGCCGGGTCACAATCCGTGACATCCGCCGTGACGCTCTGATAGCGCCGCCGGGCAAAGGGGATGAATTCCAGGTCCGCCCCCTCCACCGTCACATCACCGAACAGGAAGCCCTTGTCTCCGGTCTCGTCAAAGCCACGGCCGGGCAGGCAGCCGGGATAGGCATAGGCCGTGGTCCCAGCCCGCTGCACGCCGCCATAGCGGTGGACGTGGCCCAGGGCCAGGTAGGTCAGGTCCGTTTTCCCGATCTCCGCCGGGGAAATAGCCCGGTATTTGCTCTCGCCCCGGGTGACCTCTCCATGCACCACACCCAGGCGAACGGCTGCCTCACTGCCGGCAAAGGCCGCGCCTGCAAAGGGCTCCCACTCCTCGGCGGTGGTAAAGGCTATCCCGGTGACTGAGGCGTTCCACTCCGGCAGGAGAACGGTTTGGGTCGTCCGGGAGGTGAAGATATGCACATTCTCCGGCCACTCTACAGCGCTGTAGCCGCTGCCGGGGGCGTAAAAATCATGGTTGCCGGGAGCCAGGAAGATCCGGCCCCGGAAGCGCCCCAGGGTCAGGGCCAAAGTCCGGGCCGTTTGGCTATAGAGCCGGTCGGAGTCAAACAGGTCTCCGGCCAAAAGCATCACATCGGCCTCATGGTCGTTGGCCCAATCCACCATACGGCGCAGGATATCCCGGCTCTCCTGGCGGCAGAGGGCCGCCTTCTCCTCCGGCAGACCCGCAAAAGCGCTGTCCAGATGCAGATCCGCCGCATGCAGGAGCTTCATGCCTGGGGCTGGTCGTCCTGCCAGCCCTTACACACGTCCACCCACTCCACGAAGTTATCGCCGCAGCAGCGCTCCAGCTCGTCGCAGGTGAGCTCAATGGCCGAGGCGGCGCTGCCCACTGCAGGAAACACCGTTTCAAACCGCTTCAGCGATACGTCCAGATAGGTCTTTACCTCCGCCGGCAGGGCAAAGGGGCACACGCCGCCCACCGCATGGCCGATGCGCTCCACCGCCTCCTCGTGAGTAAGCATCTTGGCCTTGGTGTGGAAGAAATGCTTATACTTGCTGTTATCCACCTTGGCATCCCCGGCCGCTACGATCAAAATGGGCGTCTCATCCACCTTGAAGCTCAAGGTCTTGGCGATACGGGCAGGCTCCACGCCCACGGCCACCGCCGCAAGCTCCACTGTGGCGCTGGATACGGTAAACTCCTGCATCCGGTCTGCCACGCCGTAACCCTTCAGATACTCCCTCACTTTTTCAACTGACATGATATTTTCTCCTCCTTATTGTATCTCTATACGCTCCACCCCGGCGCACAGGCCGGTGCTGCTATCCAATGTAAACAGGGCTCCCTGCAGCCTGCAGGGGCCGTCCGCCATCCGATATCGGCCCGGCAGCCCCCCCAGGAAAAACTCCACCGATTGCTCCGGCCGGACGCCCAGCACAGACTCCGCCGGTCCGGTCATACCCAGGTCGGTGAGATAGCCCATGCCCTTGGGGCAGACTCGCCCATCGGCGGTGGGTACGTGGGTGTGGGTACCCCACAGGGCGCTGACCCGGCCATCCAAATAGTACGACAGGGCCAGCTTTTCGCTGGTGGCCTGGGCGTGAAAATCCACCAGAGTGAAGGTGGGCTTGTCCCCGCTTTTCAATATACGGTCGGCGGTGGTAAAGGGATTTTCCGCATTAAAATCCAAATTGCAGCGGCCAATGAGATTCATCACACCCACCTGCACCCGACCGCAATCATACACCGCCCAACCCCGGCCCGGGGCCCGGCCCGTAAAATTGGCAGGGCGAAGAATGTAAGGACTTTCCTCCAAAAAATCCGCAATCTGTGTCTTTCCAAAGGAGTGGTTGCCCAAGGTGATGACATCCACCCCAGCGGCCAGGATGTCCTCCGCATGGGTGGGCAGCAGGCCGTTTCCGGCGGCATTTTCCCCATTGGCCACCACAAAGTCGATGCTCTTTTCCTTTTTCAGACTCCGCAGCCGCCGGTGCAGGAAGTCCACACCGCTCTCGCCTGTTACATCGCCCACGGCCAGCACCTTAAAAAGCATGGCTCACCCCTCCGTTTCGCTTTTTGATTTATAATCCAACTTATTATATATAAAATACCGTCGGTACGCAAGCACGCAGACGGTATTTTTTCATGGCGGCACAGGGTATCCACAAGCCCTATAGCGAAAATACTGCGTGCATATTTCTATACACGCAGTATTTTTTATATTTAATATTACTTGGCGTATTCAACCACCTTGGTCTCCCGCAGGACGTGGACCTTGATCTGGCCGGGATACTCAAGCTCGCTCTCAATGCGGCGGGCCAGGTCATGGGCCAGGATGACCATCTGATCCTCGGACACCTGCTCAGGCTTGACCATGACGCGGACTTCGCGGCCGGCCTGGATGGCATAGCTCTTTTCAACGCCGGGATAGTCACTGGTAATTTCCTCCAGCTTCTCCAGGCGCTTGATATAGTTCTCCAAATTCTCGCGCCGTGCGCCGGGGCGGGCCGCAGACACGGCGTCCGCCGCCTGCACCAGGCAGGCAACCAGAGTCTTGCACTCCACATCGCCGTGGTGGGCCTGGATGGCGTGGATGATATCCTCTTTTTCCTTATACTTGCGGCAGAACTCCACACCCAGCTGGATGTGGGTGCCCTCCATCTCGTGATCCACTGCCTTGCCAATGTCGTGCAGCAGACCCGCACGCTTGGCGGCAGCCACGTCAGCCCCCAGCTCGGCGGCCATCATGCCCGCAATATGGGATACCTCAATAGAATGCTGCAGCACGTTCTGGCCATAGCTGGTGCGGTAGTGCAGGCGGCCCAGAAGCTTCTGCAGCTCCGGATGTACGCCCCGCACGCCGGTTTCCAGCACGGCGCGCTCGCCCTCGGACCGGATAACGGCATCCACCTCCCGGCGGGCCTTCTCCACCATCTCCTCAATATGGGTGGGATGGATGCGGCCGTCGGCGATGAGCTTTTCCAGGGCCAGGCGGGCTACCTCCCGGCGCACCGGTTCAAAGCAGGACACGGTGATGGCCTCGGGTGTGTCGTCAATAATCAGATCCGCACCGGTCAGGGTCTCCAGGGTGCGGATATTGCGGCCTTCGCGGCCGATGATGCGGCCCTTCATCTCGTCATTGGGCAGGGGAACCACACTGACGGTAATCTCAGCCACATGGTCTGCGGCGCAGCGCTGGATGGCGGTGGCCACGATCTCCCGGGCGCGCTGATCGGCTTCGTCCTTGGCCCGGGCCTCGATCTCCTTGATCTTCATAGCAGTCTCGTGAGTGACCTCGGACTCCACCTGCTGGATCAGATACGCCTTGGCCTGGTCGGCGGTAAAGCCGGAGATGCGCTCGAGCATCTCGGTCTGGCTGCGCTTGATGAGCTTGATCTCGTCCTGTTCCCTCTGAAGGGCCTCGTGCTTCTGGCTCAGGGCCTCTTCCTTTTTCTCGATAGCATCGGTCTTGCGATCGATGTTTTCTTCCTTCTGCTGCAGCCGGCGTTCCTGCTTTTGCAGGTCGGCCCGGCGTTCCTTGACTTCCTTCTCGTAATCCGCGCGGCTTTTCAGGATCTCTTCCTTTGCCTCCAGCAGGACCTCACGCTTCTTGCTCTCGGAGCTTTTGATGGCCTCGTTGAGGATGCGGGTCGCTTCCTCCTCCGCGCTGGAAATTTCCTTTTCCGCTACCTTCTTGCGGTACTGAATACCGATAGGGAAGCCAACCACGAACGCAACAACAGCCGCAACAGCCGCTACAATGTAGCCAACTGTGGTCATGATTGGTCAACCTCCTGTGAATGTGTATAAATCTGTGAGAAACGGTTTCCCGTTTGAGTGTAGAAAACAACCAAAAAGACCCCCTGATCTTTCGGGTGCATATCCTTCCTAATATTAATCGCATTTTAGGAAACTGTCAAGGGAAAAAGCACCGCATAGGTGATTTATTTTTCCTCATAACTGGATAAAGGCGGCATTGGCATATCCGATGCTCTCCCCGTAGAGCACCACATACCAGCCCTGATACTGGCCGAACACCGTGACCGTGGTGCCGTTGGGGATCTGCGTGATAACCTGCCCCTGGGCCGAGGGATACGCCCGCAGTGCCACCGGCCCGCCGGAATCCGTAACGGCCAGGCCCGGCTGGCGGGGTCCGGGGTAGACATAGGGCAGGCCGAAATACTCCGTCATAGCCTGTACCAGGGTCTGGGCGATGAGCTCGATGTGCCCTGCAATCCACTGGGCGTCGGCGGCGTTATCGTGGTAGCCGATCTCCAGCAGCACGGCGGGGGCCTTGGTGCGTTTCACCTCTGCAAGAGTGGTTGTGGAGCGGGTGGTCACCTGATTTGGCAGGGGATAGATCTCTCGCAGGGCCGCCGCAAACAGCTCCGCCGCCCGCTGGCTGTTTGCGCTGCCGGGATAGTAAAAGGCGACAATGCCCCGGCTCCGGCCCTCGCTGCCCGGGCCGGAGGCGTTGGAGTGGAGGGCCAGATGAAAATCGTAGCTGCCGGCGTTGCTCTGCCGGATGGAATCGGACACGGTGCCCCGGGGATCGTTGCGGGTAAACTGGATGCCGTTGGAAAGCAGCAGCGGCTCCATGGCGTCCGCCAGCAGGTTCATGAAGTATTCCTCGCTGCCGGCGCCGGTGACATACTGGTTATATTCCTGGGTAGAGGGGCTTAAAAAGATCGTTGGCATAAAACCAAGCCTCCCTGTCTGCAATTTCTCTTTTTATTTATATGGCAATCGGCCCGGGAATGTGCTACAATGAATTGATTTTTCTTGGAAAGGTGGGCGGGACTATGAAGGCAGAACGACCCTATCCCCAGGTGCATATTACGCAAAAGGGAGAGCGCGCCCTGACGGCGGGGCATCCGTGGGTATATGCCGCGGAGGTGACGGAGCTTTCCGGCCCTGTGGAGGACGGCGGCCTGGCGGATGTCATCGGCCACAAGGGGGCCTATCTCGGCACGGGCTTTTATAACAGCCACTCCCTCATCCGCTGCCGGCTCCTCTCCCGCAACGCCAACGACCGGTTTGACGATGCCTTTTGGCAGCGCCGGGTGCAGTACGCCTGGGACTACCGCAAGGCCGTCATGCCCCCGGAGGACCTGCACTGCTGCCGGGTCATCTTCGGAGAAGCGGACGGCTTCCCGGGGCTGACAGTGGACCGGTTCGGCCCGGTGCTGGTGGTGCAGGTGCTGAGCCTGGGCATGGAGCACATCCAAGATCGGCTGCTGCCCATCCTGGCCCAGGTGCTGCGCCGGGACGGCCAGGACATCGCGGGCATCTACCTGCGCAACGACGTGGCCCTGCGGGAGAAGGAGGGATTAACGCAAAGCAAGGGCTGGTTCCCTCTGCCCGGAGAAGCCCAGCCCGATCTCACCGGGGCGAACATCGTGGAAAACGGCATCCGCTACCGGGTGGATTTCATCAACGGACAGAAAACCGGATTCTTTCTGGATCAGAAATACAACCGCCAGGCGGTGGCGCGGCTTTCTATGGGCCGCACGGTGCTGGATTGCTTCACCCACACCGGCTCCTTCGCCCTCAACGCCGCCCGGGGCGGCGCCAAGCATGTGACGGCGGTGGATGTGTCGGAGTTTGCCGTCCGGTGCGCTGCGGAAAACGCCCGGCTCAACGGGCTGGACGGGGTCATGGAGTGCCGGGCCGCCAATGTGTTTGACCTGCTGCCGGAGCTGGAAAAGGGGCCTAAGGTCTACGACTTCATCATCCTGGATCCCCCGGCCTTTACCAAGAGCCGCAAGACTATCGAGAGCGCCATGACCGGCTACAAGGAGATCAACTACCGGGCCATGAAGCTGCTGCCTCGGGGCGGGTATCTGGCCACCTGCTCGTGCAGCCATTTTGCCTCCACGGAGCGGTTCATAGCCATGCTCCGCAGCGCCGCCAAAGACGCCGGGGTGCAGCTGCGGCAGATTGAGCAGCGCCAGCAGGCCTGTGACCACCCCATCCTATGGGGCGTAGACGAGACGGACTATCTGAAGTTCTTCCTGTTCCAGGTGGTGTGAGGGCGTAGAGCTGCACTTCGCTGGGGCCGGTATCTTTGATGGCCCCTGCCCACAGGCTCCGCTTTTGTGGAGATCGCCTAACAGAGAGGAGCTTTTTTATGAACCGATATGCCATAACGCCCCTTGCGGAGGATCCCGTCGTGCTGAAGCTGGACGACTGCGCGGACTGGGCCGCGCTGCATGAACGCATCCGCAAAACCTTCGGTTTCCCGGCCTATTATGGCAGGAACTGGGACGCCATGTGGGACTGCCTGCGGGATGTGTTTTTCCCCGCTGTCCCCCGCCGCATCGTTGTGGAGGGCCTGGGCGCCATGGCGGGAGATCTGCAAAAATACAGCGGCATCCTGCGGGAGATCTTCGCGGACCTGCAGGCGGAGTATCCCTGGGTCACGGTTATGTACCGATGATTGCTGCCCAGCTTTTTTCTCTTAACGCTTCACTAAAAAAGAGGCGCCCCGGCGGGCGCCTCTTTTTACATCTTACTCCTCCAGCTCCACCGTCACATGGTCGGTGCCGTGGCGCTGAAACTCCCCCAGATACTCGTTCATCCGCTCCATGACCTCGTCGTAATTTTCCTCCGTGATGGGAGGATCGTCCAGATCCCGCAGAGCCAGCTCCTGGGCCAGTATTTCAAAGAATACGTTGTCCTCATAGGCCATGATGGCCTCGTGGATGCCGCCCTCGGCAAAGGCCCTGGAGGGGATCAGCTCCCCCTGGTACAGCTCTGTCAGCTTCTCCATGCCCCGGCCCAGGCAGTGAGAAAACACCAGGCTCTCCACCTGGTCGTAGTCCCGTATACGGTCGTCCCCCCGGGTGGAGTTGAGCACCCAGTTGCCGATATACACCAGATCCAGCAGCCGCCGGAACTGTTTTTGCGTCAGTTTAAGCTCCATTACAGGCACCTCCTTGCCGTTTGCTTTCCTATTTGCGTTTCAGTATAGCAGAAGAGAGGAGAAATTGCCACTGAAAAAAATGGGCATCCGCGCCAAATTTTCCTTGTGATAGTCGGCAATCCATAGTATAATTGATTGGTTAGTATGGCCGAATTCAGACGGATCGCCCTCAGGGCACCGCAAAAGCTCCTCTCTGAAGGTATTATATACCTTAGAGGCTTATTCCGTACCCCGCCTCGGAGCATCCGGCCGCTCACAAGTATCAAGCACCTGCAAGGAGGCACGCTATGGAAGGAACCGCACAGATTCGCATCGCCAGCCGCAGCGTGTTCGGCGGCGTGGAGGATGTGATCCGCATGGAGGGCACCGCCACCGTGGAAAAAACCGACTACGGCTGGCACCTGCAGTACGAGGCTGTGAACTGCGAGGATGAAAAATCCACCATCCGCTCGGACGTCAAGGTGGAAACCGCCACCCGCCGGGCCATCCTGGTCAACGAGGGAGAGGGCTACGGCCTGCTTCTGGACCCCGCCGCCGTCACCGCCACGCAGATCAAGACCCCCCAGGGCAGCCTCACCCTGAACGTGAAAGCCAAGGAGGTCAGCTGGGACCTGACCGGGCAAAGGGATGGCTCGGTGGTTCTGGAGTATATGCTGCTGGTTGGCATGCAGCCTGTGAGTGCGCTGCGGGTCAGCCTGTTTCTGAAAAAATAGCTGACGAAAAGGCTTCGTTTTTTGCCAAAGGACTTGCAGTCTGAGAAGTATTTTTTCCACGCACATGTCGCGGCGAAAAATGATTTTGGTTTTTTTGCCGCCTGCGGGCGGCAAGCTCTGCGAGGCTTTTTGATAAAATGTGTTTCTAAAGATAATTTAAGGAGTAACTGCTATGAATATGATACAAAACGCCAAGGATCAGGTGCTGGAGCTGACCCTGACCGCCTACCAAACGGCCGCCGCAGCCGGGCTTTTGCCCGCCGATTGTCCCGTGCAGCCCTCGGTGGAAATCCCCAAGGACACCGCCAACGGCGACTACACCACCACCTTCTGCCTGGCCGCCGCCAAGGCCCTGCGTAAAAATCCCCGGGAGGTGGCCCAGATCCTGCTGGACAACATGGACCTTTCCGGCAGCTACTTTACCTCCGCCGCCATGGCGGGCCCCGGCTTTCTGAATTTCACCCTGGGCACCCGCTGGTTCGGCGAGACCATCTGCGCCGTGCAGCAGGCGGGGGCGGACTACGGCAAAAACAACATGCTCTCCGGCAAGAAATACATGGTGGAATTCGTCTCCGCCAACCCCACCGGCCCCATGCACATGGGCAACGCCCGGGGCGGTGTTTTGGGCGATACCCTGGCCTCGGTGCTGCAGAAATCCGGTGCCGATGTCTGGCGGGAGTTCTACGTCAACGATGCAGGCAACCAGATCGAGAAATTCGCCAAGAGCCTGGAGGCCCGGTATTTCCAAATCTTCCGGGGAGAGGACGCAGTGGAGTTTCCCGAGGACGGCTACCACGGCGACGACATCCGGGAGCTGGCCCGGCTCTACGCCGATGCCCACGGCGACGACCTGCTGCATGTGGATGAAAAGACCCGCCACGATACCCTGGCCCAGTTCGGCCTGGCCCACAACATTCCCAAGATGAAGGCCGACCTGGCCCGCTACGGCATCCAGTATGATGAATGGTTCTTCGAATCCAGCCTCCACGAGAGCGGCTATGTGGCCGACTCCGTGGCGGAGCTGACCAAGCGGGGCTACACCTACGAAAAGGACGGCGCCCTGTGGCTGAAGACCAGCGAGATCCTCACCCAGCAGCTGAAGGCTGCCGGCAAGAGCGACGAGGCCATTGAAAAGCTGGGCCTGAAGGATGACGTTCTCCGCCGGGCCAACGGCTTTTACACCTACTTTGCCGCCGACATCGCCTATCATCGCAATAAATTCGCCGTCCGCGGCTTTGACAAGGTTATTAACATCTGGGGCGCCGATCACCATGGCCACGTGGCCCGGCTGAAGGGCGCCATAGACGCCCTGGGCCTGGACGGCACCCACCGGCTGGACATCGTGCTCATGCAGCTGGTGAAGCTGGTGCAGGATGGGGAGGTCGTCCGCATGTCCAAGCGCACCGGCAAGGCCGTATCCCTGACAGACCTGCTGGATATGGTCCCCGTGGACGCCTGCCGCTATTTCTTCAACGCCAAGCCCGAGACCCAGATGGAGTTTGACCTGGGCCTGGCCGTCCGGGAGGACAGCGAAAACCCCGTCTACTACGTCCAGTACGCCCACGCCCGGCTCTGCACCCTGCTTAAAAATCTGGCCGCTGACGGCCACGTCGTTCCGGCCCCGGATGCCGTGGACTTTGCCTTGCTGACAGACCCCACAGAGCTGGCCCTCATCAAGCAAATCGCAAGCTACTGCGACATTGTGCGCCTGGCCGCCCGGGACTATGATCCCAGCTTCATCAACCGCTATCTCACGGACCTGGCCGCAGCCTTCCATAAGTTCTACAACGCCTGCCGCATCAAGGGCGAGGCTGAGAGCCTGCTGAACGCCCGGCTCCTGCTGGCGGACACCGCCCGCAGCGTTCTGAAAAACGGCATGGAGCTTATCGGCTGCTCCGCCCCGGAGAAGATGTAACACCCGCCTAAAAGCATCGCCGTTATAAAAGAACTCGCCATCTATAGATGGCGAGTTCTTTTATCCTTCGTCCATGTGCTTCAGCGCAAAGAGAATACACTGGTTGATAAATTCATTCCTGCTGATATCAAATGCGGCAGATTTTTGGTCCACTGTTGCAAGCAAATTGGTTGATATTCGGATGGAAATGACCTCTTTTTCTTGTTTTTTCGGGAAAAATCGTTCCATTTTTGCTCACCCCTTGACCAATTGTATTTGAATGCGTATAATTCGTATATATTTTATATTTAATATTCATTATCGAATATTTTTTGGAATCGTCCAATTTCGGATCACGCAGGCTATCCGCACATAATTTTGCTCTATCGTGCCGAAATTATGCACAGCCTGTGCTTTTGAGCTTTAAAACAACCATCTTACCGTCCACGCCGCGGCCAAAAAGCCCATGATGTCCGCCGCCAGAGCCGCCGGGATGGTATGTCGGGTGCGGCGGATGCCCGCAGCGCCGTAATATACCGCCACGGTGTAAAATGTAGTCTCGGTACTCCCCAGCATCACCGCCGCCGTGCGGCCGACGGCGCTGTCCGGGCCGTAGGTCTGCATGATCTCGCTGCCCACGGCCAAAGCCCCGCTGCCGCTGACCGGGCGGATCAGCAGCAGCCCCACCGTCTCCGGCGGGATGCCCAAAAACGCCAGCGCCGGGGTCAGCCCCCGGGTCAGCGCCTCCAGCGCCCCGCTGGCTCGGAGCATATACACCGCTGTCAGCAGGGCCACCAGCGGCGGCAGGATCCGCAGCACAATGCGCAGGCCCTCCCCGGCCCCGGTCGTCAGGGCGGAGAATACATCCACCCGGCGCCCCAGGGCATATACTGCCGCCCCGGCCAGCAGCAGGGGGATCAGGTAGTCGCTTAGCCGCGCAAGGGCCATCATCGCACCACCCGCTCCAGAAGCCGCGCAGTAAGCAGCCCCACAGACACCGATAAAAGGGAGCTGATCCACACCGCCGGCAGTATATCAAAGGGCGCGGCGGCCCCGCACCCTGCCCGTACCGCCGCCACGGTGGTGGGCAGCAGCTGCACAGAGGCGGTGTTCAGCACCACCAGGCGGCACAGCTCATTGCTGGCAGTACCCTCCGCTCCCAGGGCCATGCGCCGGGCAGCGCGGATGCCCAAGGGCGTGGCAGCGTTCCCCAGGCCCAGAAGGTTGGCCGACAGATTGCCGCTCACTGCCGCCATAGTCTCCGGATCCCGGCAGGCGCCGGGCAGCAGCCGCCGCAGCAGCGGCCGAAAAAGCGCAGCCAGCTTAGCTTCCAGCCCGCACTGCTTTAAAAGCTCCATAAAGCCGGACCACAGGCACAGCACTCCCGCCAAAGAAATGCACAGCTCCACGGCAGCCCGTGCGCCATCCAGTGCCGCAGCGGAAACTGCCGCCATGCAGCCGTTAGCGGCGCCGCAGATAACGGCTGG
>ULRK01032455.1_pt1 | contig 14889 bp, 10 predicted proteins | sample 1955341 | NCBI WGS metagenome assembly ULRK01 (sample SAMEA4835680, study PRJEB28245) | human gut metagenome | biome: gut microbiome; material: fecal sample | place: Denmark | collected 2008
GTAGGGTGCGACCTGCTTGTTGTAGATGTCGGCGCACAGCTCATCGGGCACCAGCATCATGACGACGTCGCCAGCCTTGGCAGCCTCTTCGACTTCCATGACCTTGAAGTTGTCGTGGGTGGCGGCGAACTCGGAAGCCTTCTCCCAGTGTGCAGAGCCTTTGCGCAGGCCGACGACAACGTTGACGCCGCTCTCGGCCAGGTTCTCGGAATGGGCGTGGCCCTGGCTGCCGAAACCGATGACGGCAACGGTCTTGCCGTCCAGCACACCGAGGTTGCAGTCAGAATCGTAATATTTCTTGATGGCCATGGTAGTTGTTCTCCTTTTGCTTTTTCTGTTTGGATTTTATATTCGGTTGATTTGAAAACTGGGTGAAACCCTCTCAGTCTCGCGTTGCTCGCCAGCTCTCCCAAAGGGAGAGCTTTTGTGCGAATGTTTCCGTCCCTGCAAAAACCTCGCCCTTCGGGAGAGGTGGCAGCGCGTAAGCGCTGACGGAGAGGGTCAAAAACGTGTTAGTGGCAATTCGTTCCCGGCAGGGGCAGCTGCGCATCGCGCACTTCCTGCGGGGGTTTCTGTATGTGCTGGTGCATCCCGCCGCGTTCCAGCGCGGTGACGCCGGTGCGGCACAGTTCGAGGATGGTGTAATCCGCGAACATCTTCAGGAAGGCATCGATCTTTTCGGGCTTGCCGATCAGTTCAAAGACCATGCTGTCCGGGGACAGGTCGATGATCTTGGCCTTGTAGATGCTGCCCACCTCCCGCAGCTCCGCGCGGTTGTGGACATCGGCGGCGACCTTGAGCAGCAGCAGCTCCCGCTCCAGCGCGTTCTCGTGGTTGAGCACGAAGACCTGGCGGGTGACTTCCAGCCGCTCGGTCTGGAGAATGAGCTGGTTCAGCTCCTTTTCGGTGCCGGACACCGCGACCGTGATGCGGCTGACGGTGGGATCGTTGGTGGCGGAAACGGTCAGGCTGTCGATGTTGAAGCCGCGGCGGCAGAACAGGTTGGACACACGGGCCAGAACGCCGCTCTGGTTGTCCACCAGCAGACTGATGACTCTGCGTTTGGATTCCATGGTGCGTTCCTCCTTACTTCATGATGATATCGTTGATGTCGCCGCCGCCGGGGATCATGGGCAGGACCTTTTCGTCCTTGTCGATGATGCACTCGATCCAGGTGGGGCCTTTGCGCTTCATCGCTTCGGCAAAGGCGGACTGGAACTCGGCGAGATTTTGGCAGCGGTATCCCTTCAGGCCAAAGCCCTCGGCCAGCTTGACGAAGTCGGTGTGGCGGTGGGGGTCGGTCTGGGAGTAGCGCTTGCCGTAGAACGCGCTCTGCCACTGGCGGACCATGCCCAGCACCTGGTTGTTGAAGATGACCGTGATGATGGGCAGCTCGTAACTGACCGCCGTGCAGGCCTCGTTGAGGTTCATGTGGAAGGAGCCGTCGCCCGTGAACATGACCACCCGCTGGTCGCGGCCCAGCGCCATCTGTGCGCCGATGGCTGCACCGTAGCCGAAGCCCATGGTGCCCAGACCGCCGCTGGTGATGAAGCCGCGGCTCTTGGTGTGGCGGATGTACTGTGCCGCCCACATCTGGTGTTGGCCCACGTCGGTGACGTAGACAGCCTCCGGGCCGCACTGGCTGCACACCTCGCCGATGACCTGATGGGGCATCAGGCGGGACGCGTCGGACACGGGATGATAATCCTGTGCCTGCCACTCGCGGATCATGGCCATCCACTCCGGGTGCTTTGCCTCCTGGATGAGGGGGAGCATCCCGCCCAGCACGTAGGCGGCATCGCCGGAGATGGCCAGATCCACATCCACGTTCTTGCCCAGCTCGCTGGGGTCGATGTCGATCTGGATGATGGTGGCATTTTTCGCAAAGGTCTTGGGGTTCAGGGCCACACGGTCCGAGAAGCGGGTGCCCAGCGCGATGAGGACATCGCAGTCGGCCACGGCCCGGTTGGAGGTGTAGCAGCCGTGCATTCCCACCATGCCGATGTTCATCGGGTCGCCGTAGGGCACGACGCCTGCCGCCATCAGGGTGTAGGTGGCGGGGATCTCCGCTTTGTGGATGAGGTCCCGCAGGGGCTGGCAGGAGGCTGCGCTCCGCACACCGCCGCCAAAGTAGACCAGAGGCCGCTTGGCCGCGTTGATGAGGTCGGCGGCCCACTTGACCTGTTCTTCGTTGTACGTGGTCACGGTGCGGATCTTTTCCGGCTGCTTGGGGGTGAACTCGCAGACCGCAGCGGTCACATCCTTGGGGATGTCCACGAGGACGGGGCCTTTGCGGCCGCTCTGCGCAATGCGGAACGCGGCCCGCATGGTGTCGGCCAGGTCTTCGACCCTGCGCACCGTGAAATTGTGCTTGGTGATGGGCATCGTGATGCCCTCGATGTAGGCTTCCTGAAAGCTGTCCGTGCCAAGGGCCGCCGTGGTGACGTTGCCGGTGAAGGCGACCATGGGCACCGAGTCCATGTAGGCCGTGGCAATGCCGGTGACGAGGTTGGTGGCACCCGGCCCGCTGGTGGCCAGCACCACGCCGGTACGGCCGGTGGCGCGGGCATAACCGTCTGCCGCATGGGAGGCGCCCTGCTCGTGGGCGGTCAGCACATGGGTGATGCGGTCGGCGTTCTTGTACAGCTCATCGTAAAGGTTCAGCACTGCGCCGCCGGGGTAACCGAAGATGGTATCCACCCCCTGCTCGCAGAGCACCTCAACAAAAATCTGCGAACCATTCAACTGCATGTCTTGTCTCTCCTGTTTCCTGTCTCTTTTCCAACTCTACACTTTCAAAATTCCCTCAGATACGTCAAATTTCGCATCCTGCATCCTCGATGGAACGTTGGGTCAATTATACTATAAATCGGTCGGATGTCAAACAATGATTTGTAAAGTGAATCACCCGAAAGATGAAGATAATTAAACACAGGGTTGCACTGAGCCTGCAACAGCGGTATAATTTTGGTACATTCGTTAAATAGAAGAGGGAAAAGGCTATGAAACTTCGTGAATGGAACGCCCGGCTGCATGGGCTTGTGATCTTCCGCGCCCTGCTGGAAGACCCGGTGGTGGCCAAATTATTGGACCTGACCGACCGGATGGAAGCGGGCACCCGCAGCATGGGCCCGGTGTGCGACGCCGTGGCGGCCTTTGAGGCGGCGTTGTTCGAGCAGACCACCAATCTGGGCGAGTATCTTGCCAATGCGGTGCTGGAGACCGAGACGGTCTGTGTGCGGCAGGCTGCGGCGGGCGGCATCGCGCCGGTGCTGCAAAAGGCACTGGACAATGAACTGAGCTTTTTGCAGGAGCTTTGCCGCCTGACGCTGGATGAGCTGTTCCAGACGGCTTATTCCGAACAGGCCCAGCGGCCGGAACTGGCCTTCCTGCCCCGGTGGGAGACGAAGGACATCGACCTGGCAGCGGCTTACGCCCAGCGGATGCAGGAGGCCGGGAAAAAGGGCTACGGCATGTTTGCCAAACACCATGTCTTCACGGTGGAGAACGGGCGTCTGGTGCCGGTCAAGTACCCGGACCCCCAGCGCCTGTCCGAACTGCCCGGTTACGAGGGCGAGCGGGAAAAGGTCATCGCCAACACCAAAGCTCTGCTGGCCGGGATGCCGGCCAACAACGTCCTGCTTTACGGTGACGCGGGCACCGGCAAATCGAGCGCGGTCAAGGCCATCGCCAACGAGTTCGCGCCCGACGGCCTGCGTCTGGTGGAAGTCAAGAAGAACCAGCTCTATCAGATCCCCGACCTGATGGACAAGCTGGCGGCGAACCCGCTCAAGTTCATCTTCTTCATCGACGACCTGAGCTTCACCGCCAACGACGACAACTTCGCAGCCCTCAAGGCCATCCTCGAAGGCAGCGTGGGCGGCCGGGCCAGAAACATTGCAGTCTATGCGACCTCCAACCGCCGCCACCTCATCAAGGAGACCATGACCGACCGCACCGGTGATGACATCCACGAGGCCGACACCCGGCAGGAGCTGATGAGCCTGTCGGCCCGCTTCGGCCTCACCGTGACCTTCCAGCGGCCCGAAAAGGCCCGCTTCGAGGCCATCCTCACCGAGCTGGCCAGACAGCACGACATCCGGATGCCGATGGATCAGCTCCTCGTCAAGGCCGAGGCGTTCGCCATCCGCGCCGGTGGCCGCAGCCCCCGCGTGGCCAAACAGTTCATCGAGCAGTGTGAGAGCGGCGTACAGAAGTAAGAACCGACAAAAAGGCAGTGCCCATGCGGGCACTGCCTTTCTTGCTATAAAATCAAACGCGCTCGGCGACGAGTTGGAAACCGGCCTTGGTCAGCTCCGTGCGGATCTGCTCGATCTGCGCATGGTCGCGGGTCTCCAATGCCAGCTTGAGGAAGCAGCTGGAGATGGGCATGTTGGGGTCGGAGCCATCGTGCAGGACGGAGACGACGTTGCTGCCGCAGCGGGAGACGATCTCGGCCACCTTCTTGAGCTGGCCGGGCTTGTCCTCCAGTGCGATGGTCAGGTTGGCTTTGCGGCCGCTCATGACCAGACCGCGGGTGATGACGCGGTTGAGGATGTTCACGTCGATGTTGCCGCCGGAGATGACGCAGACGACCTTTTTGCCCTCGATGGGCAGCTTGTGGAAGAGGGCGGCCGCCACGGGCACTGCACCGGCCCCCTCAGCGACGAGCTTCTGGTTCTCCATCAGGGAGAGGATGGCGGCTGCCGTTTCATCCTCGGTCACGGTCACGATGTCGTCCACATACTCCTCGCAGAGCTGGTAAGTCAGCTCACCGGGGGTCTTGACCTGGATGCCGTCCGCGAAGGTGGAGGCAGCGGAGAGGGTCTGGTATTTGTGCTCGTGGAGGGAGCGGTACATGCTGGGGGCACCCTCGGCCTGAACGCCGTAGACCTTGACGTCCGGTTTGAGGCTCTTGATGGCAAAGGCCACGCCGGAGATGAGGCCGCCGCCGCCCACAGGCACGATGACTGCATCCACATCGGGCAGCTGGTCCAAGATCTCCAGACCGATGGTGCCCTGACCCGCGATGACCTGTTCGTCGTCGTAGGGGTGGATGAAGGTCATGCCGGTCTCGGCCTGCAGCTCGACGGCCTTGTCGTGGGCGTCGTCGTAGGTGCCGGGCACGAGGCAGACCTCCGCGCCCAGGCTCTTGGTGTTCTCCACCTTCATGATGGGCGCACCGTCCGGCATACAGACGATGCTTTTGATGCCCCGGCGGGTCGCGGCCAGCGCCACGCCCTGGGCGTGGTTGCCTGCCGAGCAGGCGATGACGCCCTTTTCGCTCTCCTCTTTGGAGAGCTGGCTGATCTTATAATAGGCACCGCGCACCTTGAAGCTGCCGGTGGCCTGCAGGTTCTCGGTCTTCAGGTAGAGCTGGCAGTCCTTGGAGAGCTTGGGGGCCTCGATGAGGTCGGTCTTGCGGGCAACGTCCTTGAGCACGAAAGCGGCATGGTAAACTTTATCCAGAGTCAACATCGTTCGTTCCTATCCTTTGTTCCATAAATGTGATGCAATAAAGTATAGGATACCAAAAGTCTTTTGTCAAATGAAAGGATTTCACGATTTGACCGGCTGGGGTGACGAAGCGCCAGGAACCGCAAAAAAGCGACGCCGCGCGGTGTCGCTTTTTGTAGAGGTTCAGATCTCGGCCAGAATGGCGTCGCCCATGCCGGAGCAGCCGACACAGGTGCAGCCGTCGCTCATGTTGTCGGCAGTGCGGATGCCCTTGTCCAGCACCTTGCTCACCGCGTTCTCGATGGCGTCCGCTTCCTCGGCCAGACCGAAGGAGTAGCGCAGCATCATGGCGGCGGAGAGGATGCAGGCGGTGGGGTTGACGATGTCCTTGCCGGCAATATCGGGGGCGGAGCCGTGGATGGGCTCATACAGGCCGCGGGTGCCGTCGCCCAGCGAGGAGGAAGGGATCATGCCGATGGAGCCGGTGATCATCGAAGCCTCGTCGGAAAGGATGTCGCCGAACATGTTCTCGGTGACGATGACGTCGAACTGCGCGGGGTTCTTGACGATCTGCATGGCGCAGTTGTCCACGAACATCTCACTGTACGCGACGTCCGGATATTCGGCCTGCAGCCGGTGCATGACCGAGCGCCAGAGGCGGCTGGTGTCTAGCACGTTGGCCTTGTCCACGCAGCAGAGCTTCTTGCGGCGCTTTCGGGCCGTCTCGAAGCCGATGCGGCCGATGCGCTCGATCTCGTGCTCTGCGTAGGGCATGGAGTCGATGGCCTGCTTTTCGCCATTTTCGAGAGTGTGGGTCTCGTGCGCGCCGAAGTACACGCCGCCGATGAGCTCCCGCACGATGAGAAAGTCGATGCCCTGGGCCACGATCTCCGGCTTCAGGGGGCTGGCCGGGGCCAGCTGGGGCCAGATCTTGGCCGGGCGGTTGTTGGCGTACAGCCCCATCCCGGCGCGCAGGCGGAGCAGGCCCTTTTCGGGGCGCTGCTCACCGGGCAGGCCCTCCCACTTGGGGCCGCCCACGGCACCCAGAAGGACGCTGTCCGCAGCCAGGCACTTGTCCAGCTCGTGCTGGGGGAGCGGGTCGCCGTATTTGTCGATGGCCTCGCCGCCCATGGCAGCATCGGTGTAGTGGAAGGTGTGGCCATACTTCTCGGCCACCTGATCGAGGACGCGGAGCGTCTGCTTCACGATCTCCGGGCTGGAGCAGTCGCCCCAGATGACAGCAATGTTTTTTTCCATTGGGTTCTCCTTTCGGCTGATCCCTCTCAGTCTCGCTTTGCTCGACAGCTCTCCCAAAGGGAGAGCCATTGGCAGAACGATACAGTCGTGCGGACTGCTTGGGTTTGATTTCGGGTCGGGCTGTGTGGGCCCTGTCCTCATTGGCAGCAGCGGCTGGCCTTTGCTGCGGAGCCCGGAGGCTTCCGGTGTAGAAAAACGTTGTCTGGTCAGCATTTTCAAGACCGGCCTGCCGAAGGCTCCCCCTTCGGGGGAGCTGGCACGAAGTGCCTGAGAGGGTCACTTCGTCAGCGATTTCATCAGGCCGCCGTCGGCGATGATCTTCTGGATAAAGGGCGGGAAGGGTTCGGCCTGGAAGGTCTGGCCGGTGGTCTTGTCGGTGATGACGCCGGTGTCGAAGTCCACATGGACCTCGTCGCCTGCGGCGATGGCGTCGGCGGCTTCGGGGCACTCCATGATGGGCAGGCCGATGTTGATGCTGTTGCGGTAGAAGATGCGGGCAAAGCTCTTGGCGATGACCACCGCGATGCCGGCGGTCTTGATGGCCAGCGGGGCGTGCTCACGGGAGGAGCCGCAGCCGAAATTCCAGCCGCCGACCATGATGTCGCCCGCATGGACGTTGTGCACGAAATCCTTGTCGATGTCTTCCATGCAGTGGGCGGCCAGCTCTTTGGCATCAGGGGTATTCAGGTAGCGGGCCGGGATGATGACGTCGGTATCCACATTGTCCGGGTATTTGAAAACGGAGCCGTTTGCGTTGTTCATGGTGTTTCTCCTCTCTTAGACCGTGCGGGGGTCGGTGATATAGCCGGTGAGGGCGCTGGCAGCGGCGGTGGCCGGGGATGCTAGATAGACCTCGCTCTTCACATGGCCCATGCGGCCCACGAAGTTGCGGTTGGTGGTGGAGACGCAGCGTTCGCCCTCGGCCAGAATGCCCATGTAGCCGCCCAGGCAGGGGCCGCAGGTGGGGGTGGAGACGATGCAGCCCGCATCAATGAAGGCGGTGGTCCAGCCGCGCAGGATGCACTCCTTGTAAACAGCCATGGTGGCGGGGATGATGATGCCGCGCACCCCCTTGGCGATGTGTCGGCCCTTGAGGATGTTGTAGGCGGCTTCCATGTCTTCCAGACGGCCGTTGGTGCAGCTGCCGATGACGACCTGATCAATTTTGATCGTTTTGCCCTCGGCGGCGGGGTGGGTGTTCTCCGGCAGATGGGGATAGCTGACGGTGGGTTCGAGCTGGGAGAGGTCGATCTCGATGGTCTGCTCGTACACGGCATCGGGGTCGGCCTCGTAGAAGACCGGCTCGCGCTGGCTGCGGCCCTTGAGGTAGGCTCTGGTGGTCTCGTCCACGGGGAAGATGCCGTTCTTGGCACCGGCCTCAATGGCCATGTTGCAGACGCACAGGCGGTCGTCCATGGTCAGGGAAGCCACGCCGGGGCCGGTGAACTCCATGGACTTGTACAGCGCGCCGTCCACGCCGATCTGACCGATGATGTGGAGGATGAGGTCTTTGCCGGAGACGCGGGGGCCGAACTTGCCCTTGAGCACGAACCGGATGGCGGCAGGCACCTTGAACCATGCCATGCCGGTGGCCATGCCCGCAGCCATGTCGGTGGAGCCAACGCCGGTGGAAAAGGCACCCAGCGCACCATAGGTGCAGGTGTGGCTGTCGGCACCGATGACGCAGTCACCGGCGGTCACGATGCCTTTTTCGGGCAGGAGGGCGTGTTCGATGCCCATCTGACCGACATCGTAGAAATTGAGAATGTCGTATTTGTTGGCGAACTCACGGCACTGCTTGGACTGGGTGGCGCTCTTGATATCCTTGTTGGGGACGAAGTGGTCCAGCACGATGGCGATGTGCTCTTTGTCGAACACACCGTCAAAGCCTGCCTTCTCAAACTCGTTGATGGCAACGGGGGTGGTGATGTCGTTGCCCAGCACGAGATCCAACTTTGCGTTGATGAGCTGGCCTGCCTTGACCTCGGCCAGACCGGCATGTGCGGCTAAAATCTTCTGTGTCAGGGTCATTCCCATGGTGGTACTCTCCTTTTATGTGATATCTGCTGTTTGCCCTCTCAGTCTGCTTCGCAGACAGCTCCCCCAGAGTGGGAGCCACTGGCGAGTCGGGCAGGTCTGCGCGTTGTTCTTCTACAGCCGGGCCTTGTTCTCGTTGGCAGCGGCAGCTGGCCTTTGCTGCGGAGTCTGGATGGCTCCGGTGCAGCAAAATGTTGCTTGGTCAGTAGTTTCAAAACCGGTCTGCCAAAGGCTCCCCCTTTGGGGGAGCTGGCGCAAAGCGCCTGAGAGGGCAAGGCCTTTTATTTACCATTGATCGCACTCACCAGCGCCTTGATGCCGGCGACGATGATGTCGGTGTCGGTGCCGGCACCCCAGGTCATGCTGCCATCGCCCCAGGCCAGGCCGACATAGGAGGCGGCGCGGGAGGTGGAGCCTTCGTCCAGGCTGTGTTCGGAGTAGGCTTCGAGGTGGAAGTCCATCCCGGTCGCGCTCTGGATGGCGTTGGCCACGGCGTCCAGACGACCGTTGCCCACCGAGGTGACGACCTTGCGCTGGCCGTTCAGCTCCAGCGTGACGGTCGCGGTGATGCCGTCTACCTGAGCGAAGTGTGCCTCGATGACCGAGAGCGGCTTATTTTTATTGAGGAAACTCTCCTCGAAGATGCGGAGCACTTCGGAAGCACTCAGCTCCTTGTGGCTGTGGTCGGAGACGTTCTTGACCTTGTAGCCCAGGTCTTCGCGCATCTTGGGGGGCAGGTTGTAGCCGTAGTTCTGCTCCAGCACAAAGCCGATGCCGCCCTTGCCGCTCTGGCTGTTGATGCGGATGACGTCGGCGTCGTAGGTGCGGCCGATGTCGTGCGGGTCGATGGGGATGTAGGGGCAGGTCCAGCGGTGTTCGCCGTGCTCCTTGCGGTAGGCCATGCCCTTGGCGATGGCGTCCTGATGGCTGCCGGAGAAGGCCGCAAAGACCAGCTGGCCCGCATAGGGGGTGCGCTCGTAGATGTGCATCCGGGTCACACGCTCATAGGTGGCGCAGATGTCCGGCATGTTGGAAAAATCGAGTTTGGGGTCCACGCCGTGGCTGTACATGTTCATGGCCAGAGTGACGGCATCGACGTTGCCGGTGCGCTCGCCGTTGCCGAACAGGCAGCACTCCACGCGCTGTGCACCGGCCAGCACGGCCAGCTCGGCGCAGGCCACGCCGGTGCCGCGGTCGTTGTGGGGGTGGGTGGAGATGATGACACTGTCGCGGTGCTTGAGGTGCTTGTCGCAGTATTCGATCTGGTTTGCGTAGACGTGCGGCATGCTCATCTCAACGGTGACGGGCAGGTTGATGATCATCGGGCGGTCGGGCGTCGGCTCCATGATATCCAGCACGGCGTTGCAGACCTCGACGGCATAATCGACCTCGGTGCCGGTGAAGCTCTCCGGGCTGTACTCGAACAGGAAGTTGCCCTCGTACTCCTGACTGAGCTGCTTGACCAGCCGGGCACCGTCGGTGGCGATCTTCTTGATCTCTTCCTTGCTCTTATGGAACACCTGCTCACGCTGGGCCACGGAGGTGGAGTTGTAGAAGTGGATGACTGCGCGGGGCGCACCCTTGACGGCCTCGAAGGTGCGGCGGATGATGTGGTCGCGGCACTGGGTCAGCACCTGCACGGTGACATCGTCGGGGATCATATCCTTCTCGATGAGGGTGCGCAGGAACTCGTACTCGGTCTCGCTGGCGGCAGGGAAGCCGACCTCGATCTCCTTGAAGCCGATCCGGACCAGCATCTGGAAGAACTCCAGCTTCTCTTCCAGGCTCATGGGCACGATCAGTGCCTGATTGCCGTCGCGCAGGTCCACGCTGCACCATGCAGGTGCCTGTTCAATGTGATCTTTTTTGACCCAGCTGTCGTAACCGGCCGGTACGGGGTAATACCCCGGTGCGTACTTGGTAGCGTCCATCATATTCGTTGTCCTCCTGGCTTCCTATCAGCTTACATTCAACACTTTTTGCAGGCGGCCTTGTCCCTCTCCGTCATTGCTTCGCAATGCCACCTCCCCCGAAGTGGGAGGTTTGAAGCTCCCCCCTTTGGGGGAGCTGGCGCGAAGCGCCTGAGAGGGTAAGTCTGCTGCTCAAACGAAAAAAGGCTCCCGTCTCTCAAAGGACGAAATCCTCTGAGAGACGAGAGCCTGTAAGTTCTGTTACAGGGCACCCGTGGTACCACTCTCTTTGCTGGCAAGACCAGCCACTCACACGATCGGCTTTTGGCGGCGAATCGCTGCCCCGGTAACGGTGGGCATCCGTCAGGGCCTACTGTGGTTTCAGCCCTGCCGCTCAGGGGCCAGTAACCGAAGCTTCCCGCACCGCCTTGCACCACCCGGCGGCTCTCTGCAAGCAGAAAACACTTCGTTTTTTCCCCGTCAACGCATTTGCGCTTGTTTCAAAGTGAGCTTATTTTACCAGACCGGTCTGCCCCTGTCAAGCAGTTTGGCTCAGATGCAGAATGAAGAAAATTCAACTTTCGACGGAAGATTCCGGGCAGGTTTCATTCTTCGATGCACCGGAACCGGTCAGCGGCCAGCGGAAGTCTGTGCATCGCCGGTCTCGTCGATCATCATGACGTTGCCCTGAATGGGATTTTCCACCGGGGAGGCGTAGCCGCCGTAGTTCGAGTCGCGGCCGACGAGCAGGTCGCGGCGGCAGCGCAGGCCGACATGGAGGACGGCAGAACTGCCGATGTGGCGCAGGGTGACCTTGGTGGTGTCGCGCTGGCCCTCGCACAGCAGGGACAGGTTCAGGGTGGTGGAGGCCTTGTTGGTCGTCAGGACCACGGTGCGCACCCCGTTGTCCATCAGCTTGCGCATTTCACCGACGGTGGCGCGGAAGGTGGCGACATCCTCCGGGACGGAGAGGGTCAGAACCTGATCCTTCACCGAGGCGGTATAGAGAACCTGCTTGCCCAGCAGGCCCTTGACGGTGTATCTGGCCGAATAGGCCGGGTTGGAGGCAATCGTCGACTCCGAAGTCTGCGCATCGCCGGTCTCGGCGATCATCATGACGTTGCCCTGAATGGGGTCTTCCACCGGGGCGGCGTAGCCGCCGTAGTTCGGGTCACGCTCGGCAGTAGTCTGTGCATCGCTGCTGTGCAGGGCGATGTCGCCCTGGGTCATGGTGCTCTCGTCCTGCGGGGGCAGATAGCCTGCTACAACAGCCTCGTCTGCGGCCGTTTCGGCGGAAGGCTCAGCGGCAAACGCACCGAGGCTCATGGACGCCATGGCGGACAGGATGAGGGCGGCGGCGATGGCCTGACGGCCAAATTTCGTATTCAAAATCTTCATGGATCATATCCTCCTGATTCAGGGGCTCGTTCGGCCCGTTCTGCCTTATATACGAACCGGAGAAACGGATTATTGCAGCATCGCTGGAAAAAATATTATTCCCGCTCCAGGATCTCCATGAATTCATCGCCGGTGATGGTCTCTTTCTGGTAGAGGTACTTGGCCAGCTCGTCCAGCTTCTGGCGGTTGTCGGTCAGGATCTGGATGGCCTTCTGGTGCTGGGCCCTGACCAGCTCCACGACCTTCTGGTCGATCTCGCGCTGGGTCTGGGCCGAGCAGGCCAGCGAGGTGTCGCCGCCCAGATACTGGTTGTTCACGGTCTCCAGCGCCACCATGTCGAACTCGTCGCTCATGCCGTAGCGGGTGAGCATGGCGCGGGCCAGCTTGGTGGCCTGTTCGATGTCGTTGGAAGCACCGGTGGTGATGGAACCGAACGCGACCTCCTCGGCAGCGCGGCCGCCGGTCAGGGTGGCGATCTTGTTTTCCAGCTCGGTCTGATCCATCAGGTAGTGGTTGCCCTCTTCCACCTGCATGGTAAAGCCCAGTGCGCCGGAGGTGCGGGGGATGATGGTGATCTTCTGCACCGGCGCGGAGTGGGTCTGCTTGGCGGCGACCAGCGCGTGGCCGATCTCGTGGTAGGCCACGATGCACTTTTCCTTGTCGGTGAGGATGGAATTCTTCTTCTGGTAGCCTGCAATGACCACTTCGATGCTCTCTTCGAGGTCGGCCTGGGTCACGCTCTTGCGGCCCGCGCGGACGGCCCGCAGCGCAGCCTCGTTGACGATGTTGGCCAGCTCGGCACCGGACGCACCGGAGGCCATCCGGGCCACGACGCTGAAATCAACGCCGGGAGCCAGCGCGATCTTTTTGGCGTGGACTTTCAAGATCTCTTCGCGGCCCTTCAGGTCGGGCAGCTCGACGGGAACGCGGCGGTCAAAGCGGCCGGGGCGGGTCAGAGCCGGGTCCAGAGACTCCGGGCGGTTGGTGGCTGCCAGAATGATGACGCCGTTGTTGCCCTCAAAGCCGTCCATCTCGGTGAGCAGCTGGTTCAGGGTCTGTTCGCGCTCATCGTTGCCGCCGTACTGACCGCTGTTGCGCTTCTGGCCGATGGCGTCGATCTCGTCAATGAAGACAATGCAGGGGGCTTTCTCCTTGGCCTGTTTGAACAGGTCGCGCACTTTGGAAGCGCCCATGCCCACGAACATTTCCACGAATTCGGAGCCGGACATGGAGAAGAAGGGCACGTTGGATTCACCGGCCACGGCCTTGGCCAGCATGGTCTTGCCGGTGCCCGGAGGGCCGACGAGCAGGATGCCCTTGGGCATCTGGGCACCGATGTCCTTGTATTTGCTGGGGTCGTGCAGGTAGTTGACGACTTCCTGCAGGTTCTCCTTGGCTTCGTCCTCACCGGCCACATCCGCAAAGTGGATGCCCTTGGTGGACTGGACGTAGACCTTGGCATTGGATTTGCCCATGCCGCCGAACATCATCGAGTTGGGGCCGCCCATCTTTTCCATGAGCTTTTTGTTCATAAAGTTGCCCAGCGCGGTGAAGAGGACGATGGGCAGCACGAACCAGAGCAAAAAGCTGAGGATGGGCGAGGTCTGCTCCACGATCTCGCTGGAAAACGCAGCCCCGGCGTCATACAGGCGCTCGGTGAGGCTGGGGTCGTTCATCAGGCCGGTCCGGTAGACCTGGGTCTCGTCTTTGTCGGTAAAGATGATCTGGTTGCTCTCAATGTCCACACGGCCGATGTTCTTTTCTTCGGTCATGCTCATAAAGGTGCCGTAATCCACCTCTTTGACCTGGCGCTCGCTCATCCACGGCACCAGAACGAGGTTGAGGAGCAGAAGCACCAGCAGCACGATGGTGTAATAGATGGCCAGCGGCTTTTTCGGCGTTTTGACTTCTTTCATGATGATCCTCCTTTTTTCAGGGTCTCTGCTGTTATGATACCACAACCGAAGTTCAGTTCCAGCGTTTCCAGCGCCTTTTTGCAAAAACTTCGCGGTTTGTTCACAAAAGGTGCAGAACAAAAGGGCCTCCGCCCCACGGGGAGCAGAAACCCTTTCGTTCACACACACACATTTTAGGAGAAAAGGAGAGTTGATTCGGAGAATGGGGGAGTTCTATCGCACGAGCGGGCAAACAGGGGAGGGTCACTCGCCGCGGACGGCTGCAAAACCGGCTTCGAGGTCGGCGAGGATGTCGTCGATGTGCTCGGTGCCGATGGACAGGCGGATGGTGTTCTGGTAGATCTGCTGCTCGGCCAGTTCGGCGTCGTTCAGCTGGCTGTGGGTGGTGGAAGCCGGGTGGATGACCAGGCTCTTCACGTCGGCCACGTTGGCCAGCAGGGAGAAGATCTTCAGGTTGTCGATGAACTTGAAGGCTTCCTCGCGGCCGCCCTTGATATGAAAGGTAAAGATGGAGGCACCGCCGTTGGGGAAATACTTCTGATACAGCGCGTGGTCGGGGTGGTCGGGCAGGGAAGGATGGTTGACCTTCTCGACCTGGGGATGGTTGGCCAGGAACGCGACGACCTTCTTGGTGTTCTCGACGTGGCGCTCGATGCGCAGGCTCAGGGTCTCGGTGCCCTGCAGCAGCAGGAATGCGTTGAACGGAGAGATGGTGGCACCGGTATCGCGCAGCAGGATGGCGCGGATGTAGGTGACGAAGGCGGCGGGGCCGGCGGCATCGGCAAAGGAGACGCCGTGGTAGCTGGGGTTGGGGGCGGCGATGTTGGGATAACGGCCGCTGGCTTTCCAGTCGAAGTTGCCGCTGTCCACGATGATGCCGCCCAGCGTGGTGCCGTGGCCGCCGATGAACTTGG
>ULRK01059172.1_pt1 | contig 14759 bp, 18 predicted proteins | sample 1955341 | NCBI WGS metagenome assembly ULRK01 (sample SAMEA4835680, study PRJEB28245) | human gut metagenome | biome: gut microbiome; material: fecal sample | place: Denmark | collected 2008
TCAGGTAGTCGCGCAAGCGGCTCGTGGGTTCGAATCCCACCCTGTCCGCCAAAAAGCCTTCACGTTTTAAGCGTGAAGGCTTTTCTTTATTTTGCCAAAGAAGTTATTTCAAATCGGGTAAGCTAAAAAGCCACGCGAGAAAAGCATTGTTCCCTCGCGTGACTTTTTATTACTTCTCCCAAAACTCGCCGCATATCTGCCAGACGGACTCGTTTTCGTAGTGCTCGCAGATGCTCTTTTTTGAGTAGACGGAGACATTATTTTTATCCGCGCCGGCGTCTATAAGCATCTTTAATATGCGCCTTTTATCGCGCCCATCTTCTGATCGACTGTGACGTCCGGAAAGTTTCCGACGTGCTGATTAGAGCCTGTCAGTGCGTTAAAGAGAGTTGTCTTTCCGCAGTTTTGATTACCTACGAGAGCAAATATCATTTTGAGTCCTCCTCGGCTCTGACTTCTATCTTTTTCGCATCGTCAACGCGGAGCGTCAGCTCATAGTCGCGCACCATTATCTCTATCGGATCGCCCATCGACGCGACCTTTTGAAGCGTCACACGGGTTCGCGGAATAAGCCCCATATCGAGCAATCTGCATCTGAGCGCGCCCTCGCCGCCTACGGCGGTTATGAGCGCGCTCTCCCCTGCTTTCATCTCATTAAGCGTCATATTATCCTCCCGAAAAGTCAGCCTTGCTTAATTTTAGTTTTACACTTCAAGTAAACGCTTGTCAAGAAATCGAGACAGAAAGACGGCAAAAAATCCTGCCCCGCCGACGGTTCGTACAGTCGGCGGGGCGGGTTCGTTTAATCGGAAGATTTTCTTTTTTGCTGCCGTTTTAAAGCAGGGCGCAGTTTACGCACGCTCGAGTATCATCGTGCCGAGGTTATAGAGAAGGCAGTCATCCGGCAGAAGTGAAATCTCCGCAAAGGAATCAACCTTTTCGCCCAACACCTCGCCTTGAATCCCGGTGTCATAGTAGAACTTTCCGTCTTCTTCCTTCCATACGGTACTCTCCAAAACCGCATATCCGTCTTCGCGGATGTCCGCGCCCTGCTTTTTCGCCTCTTCGCGCACCTCTTCGGGCACGAATAAGAGCGTATTGAGCGTTCCGTCCGGTGCAAATTCCATGATATATTTGCACATCTGGACAATTTCGGCATACATATCGTTATCGACCTGACTGTCTGCCGTAAAGACTTTCTCGCCGTCCGGGGTAACCAAATGCATTTCCCTGACTTTCCAAAGTCCGCAAATATCCATATTATTTCCCTCCTGTTATGCCCACGGGTCGGCTTCCTTCGGGGTGCGCACGCCTGTCAGCAGGTACTGCTCCCACAGGAACCACTTGCCGTCGGAGCCGCGCTGGCGCATCTTAATGGGACGGGGATCGTCCGCGCCGCCGCAGGGAATGAACAGCTTCATGTAGTCCTTCTCCTCGCCGGATACGTGATTGCTCTCAATGATGATTGTATAGGGCTGAGAGGGAGTGTAGTTATTGTCGGGCGTTGCGCCTACGAAGTAGGTGAACGGTAGATAGGTCTTGCCGTCGCGGAAGCGGTCGTTAAGGAAGGATATCTCCTGACCGTTGAGCGGACGGGGACCTCTGAGCCAGTTGAGCATCTCAAGGCCGATATTCTTATCCGCCGCATAGGCGCAGAGGGCAAGGACGGTCAGAGCCGCCGTCTTAAACGGTGTGTCAAGGCTCGCCTCGGGGAGCGCCTGCATTTCGGCAAGGCTCTCGGGCAGAGAAGCGAAGGTGAACTTCTCTCTCTTATTGCCTATCGACTGTATGGCGGAAGTCGCCGCCTGCTGCGCCGTGCTCTTAAGCTTATCAAATATACTCATATAATCTCTCCTTTTTCAAATGCTATTGCTTCTTTTTCCTGAGGGCAACCGCCACTCCGGCTATTATGCCGCCTATTGCAAGGCAGGCTATCGCTATCAGGACAACCGCCTTCACGGAGAGTGTTTTCCCCGTGCTGTCCTGCTTCGCGGCCGTGGTGGACTCGACAGAGCCGGGCTCGCCTATATCGGTTTCCATACCGACTACGCTTTCGTCCGGCGCCTTAACGCTGTCCGGCTCGGAGGTCTTTTGAACCTCTGAGGTTTTATCCGCGCCCGGAGTCACCGGGGCGGGCTTCTGCGTCGGAGCAGGCTTCTGTGTTGCAGTCGGCTTCTGTGTCGGCGCGGCCTTTTCGACTACCGTGACGGGAATGACGCTCGAATACGCCTTACCGCCGAGCTTCGTCTCAACATAGCAGACATAGTAGCGCGTCCCGGCCTTTCCCGTGTCGCAGACGAGAATAGGATCTTCCTCCGAGTACCCCTCGTTCGCGCCTATGGCTACAATATCCTTGAGCTTGCCGGTAGTTGTTTCATACCATAAATATGACTTAACCTCGTCACCGTCCGATGCCTTGGCGTCGCAGTAGAGCTTGAGGACCTTGCCCTTTTCCACTCTGACCGATGCCGACACTTTAAGCTCCGGCGGGGACTTGCTTCCGCCTACGGAGATATAAGCCCTCGCCGAGGTCACGCTGCCGGTTTTGTTCGAGACGATACAGTAGATTTCCGCCCCGTCAAGGGCGCTCCCGATACCGTTGATAAAGAAAGTATTACCTTTATCGTTCGAGCCGTAGCCGCTTCCGACAACACCGTCCTGCCACGGATGACCCTCGGCAAAGGACTTGTTGGTGTCATATGTAACGCCCTTGTACACGATGAACCAATGGTAGGAAAGATTATCTCCCGCTGCCTCTACGCTCCAAGATGCCACGCTGTTTTCCGGGAAGGTTCCGTTCTGCGGCTGACGGGTAATCACTATATTCCCCGCAGCAAGCGACGGGGTCAACGCAAATGTCGCTAAGATGAGAATGAAGATTAAAACTGCTGTTGCTTTTTTCATAGACACCTCGCTTTCTTTGCGGCGGCTCAGAACTTACCGCCTCCGCCGCCGTGTGTCTCTCCGGAGGAAGATGTATGCGTACTGCTTCCGCCGGAGCTGCCGCTGTCAGTATTCTTCGGTTTTGCCGTGCGCGTAACGGTATTGTACAGGAACGTATCCCTGCTCTCCGTTATATTAAGGCTGCCGCTCTTCATATAGTCGCCTGCCGCCGCCTGAAAGCGCACTGTCTTGAGCTGCGCTTTCATCCTGCCGACTATAAATATCGCAAGGCCGACACCCACCAAAATCGAGATCAAAATCCAAACTATCGAAAGAGGTCCCTTGGGCAGATTGCTCTTGTCGTAGGGCTCTCCCTCTCTTGACTTTGTGATGAAATCATCGGAGAGCTCGGCAAAGGTGTTGAATGCGGCGGCATAGTTGCCGTCACCCAAATCCTCTACCATCTGCTCACCGATATACTGGATTCCGGCATCCGTAAACGCGGTTATGCCGTAGCCGCAGGTGGATATCCACCAGTCGCGGTCCTCCATGCTGACGAGGAACAGCAGACCGTCTCTTTTTTCTCCGTAGCCGTATTTGCAATAATCATAGATATCGTCGGCATATTCCATGGGCTTTTTGCCGTCCAACGTATTGGTCGTCACGACTATTACATCCATTTTCTGACGTTCGCTGAGCTCGTCGAGCGTTTTTATAAGGGCTTCTCTCTCGCTTTCCGAGAGGAGCTTCGCCATATCCTGAACGCGCTCGTATTCGCTTACAAAGCCGTCCGCATCCACCGCAAAAGCCGGGATAACCGTGCAGAAGCAGAGGGCAAGGACAAATATCATCGCAAGTATTCTCTTTTTCATCGTTATCCCTCCTTTACAGTATTCCTGCAAAATGCAGAAGCCACGCAATGCCGCAGGCGGCAGCGCTGAGCGCCGCGGCGAGTCCCACCGTCCACTTTGTGGCGGCCGACTTATCGAGCGGAAGATTGCCGACGAATTTGCCGGTCTGTCCGTTCATGGCAAAGGTATATTTTTCTCCGTTCCAGGTTGTGTTCAGCAGCCACACGGGATAGAGCGCATACTTTGCCTTTCCGCCATGGAACTGCACCGAGCTGCTCTCGGCATTGACCGTTGCATAGCCCTGAACCGTCGAGGCAAAGGCATCCTCCGTGGAGCGCCTGACGCGCTGATTGGCGCGGTCGATGCTCTCCTCGGCGGTCACATCGTACTTATCCGCAAAATAGCCCGCAAGATAAGCCGTCTGGAAATCCAGAGCATCGGAATAATCGTAGGGCTCGACGGACTCCATGAGATCGTCCGGCATTTTGGATGAGCCGTCCACCGGGACATGCTCAAAGCCGACGCTTCCGCCGCGATGAATCATATAATAGCTCGTCTCGGTGTATCTGTAATCCTCGTCGCTCCATGTGCGAACCTTGGTTGCACGGTAACGCACCTGCGCGTCGACATCGGTATCAAAGAGCCAGAACGGGACATAGACGCCCTTTACCTCGTCGATATGATTCTGATCCTTGAAAATCTTTGGCAGAAGCTTCTTTCCGTTGAGGTGCTTCATCAGCCCCGCCTTTGCCGCCTTCTTATCGAGCTTGAACGGGATCACGATGTCAGGCTTGAGCAAGCCCGCGAACTGGTTCATCATGACTACCGGATTGCCGCAGAACGGGCAGGACGTTGCCGCCGTATTGGCATCGCCCACTATCTCTCCGCCGCAGGATTTGCATACATAAGAGCGTAACCCCTCAATCTCGCTCTCCTGCCACTCGCTGCCTGCGGAGGTCTCCCATTCCATATTGTCCGCCTGTTCGCCCTGAAGCTCGGCGTCATAGCTCTTGAGCGCATCCATTTCAAACTCAGTGCCGCAGAAAGGGCACTTCATCTTCTGGAGCGTGCTGTCAAAAGCTATTGCGCCGCCGCAGCAGGGACATTTATATTCCTGCAAGGTTTGCATTAAAAAACTCCTCTCTTAAAAGAACATTAACCGTCAAGCGTCTTTATGTTTTTACCGCCGCAAAAGCCGCATGGAATTTTCGGTACCGACATAAAGAAAAGTCGAACTAACGGTATTTTGTTTTTTGCCGTTTTCAAAAGCTGTTCATTGTATTTGCAGCTACGCAGGTCGGCGATACACACACATGCGCGGTTCTTTTGCCGAAGATAAATCTTACAGCCCACCTGCGCAAACGCCGTAAAACCGATATCCTCCGCCGCATTAATATCGACTCCGAAGCCTTTAAGCTTCTTTTATCCGTCTTTTTCTCTCGGCGCAAAGCAATGACCTGCCGGCCGTAAGCTCATCTCCCCTTTCCGTCAAGCCGTTTTTTCGGCAAGCTGATTTGTTTATTCGCTTTTTGCAGCGCCGCGAAAGGCTTGGATCGGGCGGGAATCGAGCCGCATTAAACCACCGCCTTTCGAGACGCCGATTACCACTGCTTTATCAGGCGAGCGGCTTGCCGCATTCCGGGCAGAATTTGGGCATAGCCTGACCGGGCGCGGGCGACCAGCCGCAATTCGGGCAGCCACTAACCGAAGCGGGCTTCAGAGAGCCGCAGTTTGCGCAGAATTTGCCTGTATTCTGTGCGCCGCAGGACGGGCACATCCAAGCTGTCGCCTGCTGCTGAGGCGCGGGGGCTGCCGCATATCCGGCCGAAGTCGCTGCCGCATAACCTGCCGCGGGGGCGGCTGCATATCCCGATGCGGGGGCTGCCGCATATCCGGGGGCGGGATTCGACGGTCTGTCGCCGCCGTATACCGTGCGGTTCATCATGCCGTCGCCGTCCCATGTACGGTAACGGTTATCACGGCGCAGAAGTATATCCTTGAGCTCGTTCATCTTGCGCTCATACTCGCGGTAGAGGTCGGTATACGGGCTGTCGGGGCGGCTTCCGTCGCTTATCTCAAGCTCGATACTGTCAAACCACGGGGAGTTCACGCGGATAACCACATCGAACTCATAGTCGCACTCATAGCGGGGCGGCTGATAGCTCTTTCTGTTTCCGTCGGAATCCTCGAAGAATATCTCTTCCCTGTTTTCTTTTATATTTGTGTCGACCGCAACAACCTGCGAAAGCTTAATGATATCGGGATTGGCGCTGCGCCAATTCGAGCTTCCCGTAACGATAAACGCCTCGGAAACAGTGCTGATATACACTTTTTTGCTCCCATCGAACATTACGTCGGGGTTAAAATCTCTGACGAGCTTCTCGTTTTCCTCGCGGTAAGCAAGCTGACGCTTGATATCCTCGACCGTCGAGCGGCGGCGTTCGCTGAAGAACGGAGACAGCTTTGCGGCGCAGTTCTTGCAGAGGTTGCCGTCTTCGAGCTTGCGGTTTCCGAGAAGTCCTATTTTCTCGCCGCAGATATCGCAATATTTCTTATCAAATAATCCCATAGTGTTTTCCTCCTGTTATTTTTTCGGTCGCAGTAACGACCAGTTTTGCGCTGTCAGCCTGCAAACCGTATCATAAGAACGATTTCAGCAGCTCAAACAGCTCTTTTTCTCCCATGCCGTTATATTTCATCGAAATAACGCTGCCGTCGGGCAGAAGCCGGCCTACGCAAAGCAGACTGTCCGCTTCGTCATACACATTCTCTCCCGCCTCTATCCCCGGTTGAGGCTGTTAAGCACAGCGTCCTCGGGGATATGTGGCAGCTCGGAGATTTTCGGCGAAGCTTGCTTTTTCGCTAAGCGGCGGTGACACCGCACGCCTATGGCAACGCCCAATATGAGCGCCGAAAGCAGAATCAAAATTATGAGCAGCGCCTTCATCGGCTGTCTTATTTTTTATCGCTATCGTCAAATATATCTCCGCACTCGGGGCAGAACTTCGGAGGATTGGATGGATCCTCGGGCTCCCAGCCGCACTTATCGCAGCGGTAGAGAGGAGCGCCCTCGGGCTTTTTGGCTCCGCAGCTCTGGCAGAACTTGCCCTTATTGACGGTTCCGCACGAGCAGGTCCAGCCGTTTGCGTCAGCGGGTTTCGGGGAGCCGCACTCGGGGCAGAACTTGCCTGTCGCGGTAGCGCCGCACTGACATTTCCAAGTGCCTGCCGCCGGCTCGGAAGCGGGCTTCTTTCCGCCGCAATTCGGGCAGAAGTTACCGGACACCATATTGCCGCACGAGCACTTCCAGCGCGCCATATCGGGGCCGTCCGTCGGCTGCTGCGCCGCCTGCTGCTGAGCCTGCTGCTGCTGTTGCTGCTGACCCATGGCGAACAGGTTCTGGGCGTTCATGCCGCCGCCAGCGTTCATAGCCATGCCCATGCCCATAAAGCCGGTCATTGCGCCTGCCTGGTTGCCGGCCGCGGTCTTCATGGCGTCCGCCTGAGCGCCGACAAGGGTTGCCGCCGCCATGGTGGGATCGCGCATGATAGCTGCACGCTGAGCCTGCTTGATGAGCTCCGCATCCTCTTCGGGGAGGGTGACCGAGCCGAGGGCTATTGTGACGACCTTGAGTCCGCGCAGCTCGCTCCACTTTGCGGAGAGGGCGGCGTTCATAGCGGTTTCAAGCTCGGTGTTGTGAGCCACTATCTGATTGGGGCGAAGCTCAAGGTCGGAGAGCTGAGCAAAAGCGGGCTGAAGCGCGCTGATGAACTCTGTCTTGAGCTGATTGTCTATCTCTTCGCGGGTATAATCCTGCTCGACATTGCCGCAGACATTGGTATAGAAGAGCATGGGGTCGTCTATCTTATAGGAATATACGCCCGAGCAACGGACTGCGACATCGATATCAAGGCCTATCTTCGAATCGACGACACGGAACGGAATCGGGTTCGGAGTGCCAAACTTGTTGTCCATCAATTCCTTGGTGTTGAAATAATAGACACGCTGATCCTTTCCGGTATCGCCGCCGTAGGTGAAACGCTTACCGATGGTCTGGAATGTCTTTTTAATGCTGTCGCCGAGAGAGCCCGAGAATATCGAGGGCTCCGTGGAGGCGTCATATGTAAACTCACCGGGCTCCGCGCAGAACTCGACTACCTTGCCCTGCTCGACTATCATCATGCACTGTCCGTCCGCAACGGCTATACCCGAGCCGTTTGTGATGATGTTGTCGCTGCCCTTTGTGTTTGACGATCTGCCGCTTACGCGCTTCTGTCCTTTGGTAACAAGAAGCTCCTTCGGCATTGCCTCGCAATAGAAAAATTCCTTCCACTGATCGGCAAGAACGCCGCCGACTGCGCCTACGCCGGCTTTAATAAGTCCCATAGATAAAACTCCTTTGCAATATTATTTTATTATATTATTTCGCGGGGTGATTCCCCTTTTTGACTGTTTATCCTACCGCTTCGTCAAAGAGCAGCGGCTCGCTCTTCAAAACATAATCGGTTTTTCCGTCGCGTCCGTCATAGGTGAGCACTTTTCTCGCGGCCATGCCGCCCTTTTCGGCTTCTATGGCGGCGGTGGGAACAGTCTCGGCAAGGCTGCCGTCGAACTCATAAACCTCGCCCTTTTTGACCTTCACCGAGAAGAGGATACCGTCCGACTCCATCTCGTTATCGGCTTCGTTATACTTGAGCTTTACGAGCGTGACGATGACTCCGTCAACATTCGAGACAAAGCGTATCCTGTCGTTCGGATAAATCGCGCTCCCGGTCTTAAAAATCTGCACCGGGTCGCCGAGAGCCCTGTATGACGCGGAGCTTGAATCGGTATAGAGCGAGAGCTCAAACGCATCCTTCGTCACATCGTACTCCGTCATAACTTCCTCGGTAGTCTGCATATCCCCGTCGCCGGTCGTCTCATCGGTATTGCCCGTTTTACCGCAGGCAAAAAGGGTGAGGGCGAGGACAAGGATCAGAAGAACCGACAGGATTGCCGAAATGCTTTTCTTCATTTTCAAACCTCCGTTCACGGCAGCAAAGTCCACAGGTCGGAAATTGCGTCATATTCATATACCACCCTGTCAAGGTGGTTAAAGCACACATTTATCTCGCGCACGAAGCTGTCTTCGCCGCTTGTGCCGAGGGCATAGATATTGTAGCGGATTCCGTCCTGCTCCATATACTCGCCCGTATCCAAAATCGCCATGCCGGAATCGACATATTCGGCGAAGCCCTTGCTGCATTCGCGCATCTGTTTGACCGCCTCATCCAAGGGTATGTCATACTTCTCGCCGCGTTTTATTTCCGTTCCCGAAAGATTAGACGGAAGCGTCATTTTTTCGGAAGAGGTCGAGGATATCGCCGCTTCTGCGGTCGTGCCGTCCGACGTTTCGGGGGTCGGTTTTTTGTCCTTAGCGCAGCCTGCCGACAGCATAAGGGCAACCGCCGTCAACAGAACCGCTGCCGTTATCAGCATTCTTTTCACTGCGGGGTCAAGCCTCCTTTTCACGGGTTTCTTCTTTTTTGTCCGCCCTGCCGAAGCTCGACGACGAGGCGGAATAGGGATTCAGATTCTTTTTCGGCTCATCCCGCACGCTCGCGCAGTCACCCGCCCAGCTGATGAGCAGAGTGCGCAGCAATATGATAAAAAACCATATTATGAGCAGCGAAGCGAACCACCATATGGAAATTTTAAGGATGAAATGGGCGGCAAGCAATATCCACGCGGGCACCGACCAGCCGAGGTTGAATACGAGGTTCATCAAAAAGCAGAGCATAAAGCCCCCGAAATCGCGTTTTCTCACAGTTTGTCTCCCCTTTCTTCAAATACATCCCAAATACTGCACATATATAATATCAAAAAAATCGTCCGAGCACACTACCCCCTCGGAGTAGTTTTGATTGAAGAATGCGAAAAGGCGGATATGTATTTTTACCGCACAACAAAAAGCCTGCGGTCGGGCGCGAAATAGATGGGAGAGAAGGTCTTTTTGATGCTCTTGCCCTTGAGGTTCGGGACAAAGAGCTCGTTCCAGATTTTCGTGCCCTTTTCCACCTGAGCGGCATGCGCCTGAAAAGAGGGCAGAGTTGCACCGACAAAGTCAAAATATTTCGTCAGCGCTTTCTTTCAGCAGGTTTTGCGGCAGAGATCGTTTCCGTCCGCCAGCTTCTGAGCCTGAAACACATTGATGGTTGCTCCGCAGATTGCACAGGTATTCGCCATAGTTGTTTCCTCTTTGATTCCGTTTGAAATAATTAATTTTTTGTTTTATAAACCACCGTTTTTCGTCGCGAACAACGAGATAACGGATTTTCGGCTTTATTCACACGCTGTCGATAACCGAGACGAAATAATTTTCCGGCAACGAGCCGAACAGAAACGCGTCGATAAGCCCCTCGCGCTTCGCGCAGCGCACTTTTTCGTTCAAAGGCTCGTCGTTTTCGTCGTCCACGAATAAAATTACTCGGCAGTCGGGCGTGCTGTTCTTCACCTTTTCGCTTATCGCCATTCTCTGATTGAACATCCACGGGGCATACGCCTTCACCTCCATCAACAGCACGTCGGGTCTGTGCATCCTGCACCATTCGGCGGTCGAGTCCGGCGATTCGGAGATAATTATCTGATAGTCATCCAGTTTCTGCATCAGCATCCGCTCCATGTTGTGCGCGTGGATGCTGCTTTGAATATCCAAAACGATTTTCTTCATTTTCCGTGCCACCGTCCTTTCCGTATACAAAGGCAATTCTACACTTTCTATTTTACAGATTGTCGAATTTTTGTCACTGGCATAAGTGCCAGTAACAGAGCTGATTTTATTCAAGCAGGGGCTCATGGGCTGTCGCATTTAGATGCAAAAAGCGCTTAAAAGAGCAATAAGCAAATAAAAAAGCAAAGGTCATATCCACATTATTGATTGTGTGAAATATGGCCTTCGTTTTTTGCTCTTTGGTCTGCGCTAAATGCGACAGTCCATTTATTAAATTATTCGTCTTTTAAAGTAGTCACCATAAGCTTATTTTCAATAGCCGTTGCGACCAGCGCTTCGCGGTTTTCAAACCTGCCTTTTTCCACCATATCGTCGAGGTTCCACCGCACGCCGTTTTTGGAGATTCCGAATTTATCTGCTATCTCCTGATAAGTAAGCCCGCGGATATACCACCGCAGGATATCGAGCTGGCGGGGCGAAAATGAATCCGACATAGTGCCCTCCATCTCAACCGCAGGCGAGGTACATGGGAACACCCTTTCGCCCGCGAGAGTGCGTTTCACCACATCCAAAAGCTCCGCCGTGCCGTGATCCTTGTACCATAGACTGTCCGCCGCGCCGGTTTTGGCTCTCGCCAGCACTTCCGGATCGACGAGCGAAGTGACAACGACGATTTTGATATTCGGAAACGCTTTTTTGATTCTTTCGGCGGCGGCAAGGCCGGAGTGCTTATGCTGAGTCTGCACATCCATCAATATAAGTCCGATGTCGCTGCCGCAGTGCTTCTCGGCTTCAAAGGCGTCGCGATAAACGCCGACGAGCCGGAATTCGCCGTCCACGTTCAGACGCTCGGTGAAGTGCTTTTGAATATAGAGATCGTCCTCTACAAGCACGGTGTTTATCATAGGTCGTTCTCCTCTCCCGGAACGGTTATCAGCAGCGCAAAGCGCGGCTTGTATGCGGTATACATCTCGCCGCCCGCCGCTTCTATGCTGCGGCGCAGGGAAGACAGCCCGCTCCCCTCTTTTATCGGCTCTGTGGGCACGGCGCCGTTATTCGTCACGGTGATATCATAAAGACCGTTGCGCTCGGCAATGCGGATATATATTTCCGTGCCGCCCGCGTGTTTTATGCAGTTTGTCACGCACTCCCTCGCAACGGCGACGGTCAGCTCCTCGGCTGTGGAATCGGGAGGCAGATAGCCCTGCACTTTCACTTTCACGCCGAGTGTTTCCGCCGTCTGTTTCACTTCGTCCATCGTGCCGTGCGGTTTGGCGCGGTCGCTCTTGAGCACGCCGACAGCCTCCTGCAGAGCCTCGATTTTTCTCTCCGTATCCTCGCCGCTGCCGATTATATCACGGATAGTGAGCAAACTTCTGCCGATGGTGTCATGGATATATATTTTCAGGTCAAGGCTCTCTTTCTCTTTGATGTCGTCCGCCATGCGCTCGTACATCTTCCGGAGCTTGCGGTTGACCTCCTTCAGCTCTGCGTTGATTTTCATCTGGCGCAGGTTGCCGTTATAAAGCTCGGTGACATTGTGCGCCGTCATCTGCTGCCAGCGGTTGCTGCCGTCAACGGTGATGTTCTGCGTGCGGAACTGCCAAACGGTATTATCCGGCAGTATATAGCAGCCGTCCTTTACCGCGACGGTTTTATCGGGCCGTTTCAACGCATCCTCCAGATCCTTTGCAATCTGCAGCTCGTGACCGCTCAGCGCAAACGACAGGCGGCGCATACGGTTGTTGCACAGGATCATGCGCCCGTCCGGGTCGGCGAAGCAGATACCCATCGGGAGCTTGTCGGTCGCCTCTTTGATCGAGGACGGCGAAAGCTCGCTTCTGCGGCGGCGATACTCGCGCGGAAAAGCTATTGCAAAATGCAGCGCTGCAAGTACAATCACGGCGGCGAAAATCAGCCACGGCGCGCCGAGCAAAAATGCGTCTTTACCCTCGTAGGGGTCACCCCGGGTCACCGAGAGAAGAAGAGTCAACAGAATCACAAAGTGAACGGCGCAGGGCAGACTGCGCAGGGGCATCCTGCTCCTTATTGTCTGATACAAAAACAGTCCCAGCTCCAAAACCGCCTCGCAGAAAAGCAGGAGCGGTATCACCGTCTGCCAAAAAACGGAGAGGGAAGAAAATGCACTCATTTTGCGGCACCTCCTTTCGGACAGAATACAATATGCTGATATCCGTCCTCCGCCTCATATTGAGTGCTGGATTTATCGGCAAGTGCCGACAGATTTGCTTCGCACTGCACATTCAGCGACAGACGAAGATAGCCGACATCCGCAAGGCTCACCTGAATGCTTTTCAGGCTTTCAAGGTCGGTTTCAATAGCAGTCTCATAAAAATCAAACACCGCCGCGGCAGCTTTGCCGGAGAGCATGGAAACAGCGGGGTCTATGTAGAGTGTGCTGCGCACATCCAATAATTTCAGCGTTTGAAGTGACTCGGAAAAAGCGCGCTCCAGCTCGCCGACCGATACTTCGTAGTCGCGGTCGGTCAGGAGCGTCAGGTGCTTGCGGCGTTTGATATAACTGCACAGCACAGCAATCTCGGCGAGCAAAACTTTTGCCCGCTCGGGGTCGGATTTTGATTTTTTCTGATATTCCCCGGTCAGCTCGGATATGCGGTCGATCTGACGCTGGGTCGCCGACTGCAGCAAATCGTAGAGGCGGTTCTGTTCCTCCACCTTGCGGTGCTTCGCCTCGCGCTTGTATTCATATCGCAGAAGATCGTTTCTCTCGCCGAGCTCCTCCGCAAGGCTCTCCGACTCCGCCTTGACAGCGAGCAGCGCAGACATATCCTCCGTCCAAACGGCATAGCCGCCGCTTATAGGCATGGCGTGAACTGTCAGCCCGTTCTTTCTTGTCACGGGGCTTTGCAGAGCCTTTTTCATGTCATATTTCGGAATAGCTTCCGTGTTCAGCGCCGCATAGCGAATATTAAAATTTCTGTCTGTAATTTCCGCGGAGGTGCCGACGGAAGATGCGAACAAGTCGGCATAGCGACTGTTTGAATGGATATAGCCGCAGGCAATGCAGGCTTCAAAGCAGAGCATATACATAAAGCTCTGAAACGCGGTGACATCGCCGAGCGCAGCCTTCACCCACTGCACGCCGGAATAGCTCAGCGCGAGATAGCTCAGCGACACCGCCATCGGGATAGCGGGCCACAGATGCCGCCTGCCGTTTTTCATCCGGCATTTGAATATCATAACGACAAGCGCCGCCACCGCGCAGGCCACCTGCCAACCTATAACGGCGAAATATCCGAAGCCGTAGCCGTGGTTCGTATCCGACCACACGGCAGCATCTACAGGAAAGGTGAAAACAAATTGATGCAGATCGTTTGTCAGCACGAGCGCAAGCAGCGTGCCGGAAACGAGCCACAGAGCCGCAGTCGCTCTCGGCAGGCGGTAGGAGTCGGGTTTACCGAGGGATATGGCGATAAGCAGCGCGAGCATGGGCACAAACAGCATCGGCAGATAGAATAGATACCACAGATACCGCATTGCATCGGGCTGCCAGAAGATAAAATACTTCGCCGAGCGGAATGTGAACCAGAGAATTATCAGCACCGACACGGCAGTCAGATAACGCCCGACCTGCCTTTGCACAATACGCTGGCGCACGGAAAGTCCCCATGCGGCATAAAGGCCGATATAGATAAAGCTGCGCAGATAAGAAAAAAGCGTGGGATAAAAATCACCCCTGCCGACAAGGCGGAACGAATATGCCAAAATGACGGCGAGTACTACAATGCCGCTCGTCAGAAATTCTTTTTTTCTCATGTCCGTCATGCCTTTCCCCCTTTTTATGCGCAGTGTGTTTCCTCAAGTCACATCATAGCATAAAATTTCGAGTTTCTCAACTGCTTATATTTTGATATTTCAACATACAAATCCGCAGTCAAACGCAAAGACACGCAAAGGCAGTGCCTGTCCTCGCGTGTCTTTGATTTTATATATTACGCACCAATCTCTATGCAGTCTTTGCTCTGCGCACCCCAGGAGTCGAGCGCGTATATTTTATAATTGTGCTTTTGCCCGTCCGATTTGAGCGTCAGCTCAACCGTTTTGCTCATGCTGCCTATGCCGTTATAGTAATCGCTGAAGAAGAGCTTCTCTTCTTTACCGTCAATGACCACTTTGTATGAATGAACAAAATCATCATCTGCCGCGGCGGCAAACGACAGCGTTATTGAATCCTTGCCGGCTTCAAGCTCCGTATATGAAAGCGACTGCGTAGACAGAACAGTATAATCGCCCTGCCATATCGATCGCTCGTCAAGAATCGAATAGTGGCTGGG
>ULRK01021082.1_pt1 | contig 14727 bp, 12 predicted proteins | sample 1955341 | NCBI WGS metagenome assembly ULRK01 (sample SAMEA4835680, study PRJEB28245) | human gut metagenome | biome: gut microbiome; material: fecal sample | place: Denmark | collected 2008
AACCAGATGCGCAGTGCCCTGCTGCCGCTGCGCGCCATTGCCGCAAAGCAGGGCTGCGCGGTGCTCATCGTGATGCACTCCAACAAAAAGCAGGGCGTTTCCGGCCGCGCACGTCTGGCCGACAGCTCGGATATCTGGGACATGGCCCGCAGCGTGCTGATGATGGGCCGCGCCAAGAACGACGGCAAAATTTATCTCAGCCACGAGAAAAACAGCTACGCCCGCCCCCAGCAGACGGTGCTGCTGCACATCGACGATGTGGAGGTGGAGGGCGTAAAGACCGCGCGGGCCGTGTTTGACGGCTACACCGACAAGAAGGATGCCGACTTCATTGAGGAGCGGCGGGTGCGCACGGCGGAGACCCGGCAGGACACCCGCAGCGCCATCCTGAACGTTCTGTCCGAGAGCCGCCTTGGGTCGATGCCCAGCAACGAGCTGCGCGCCGCCGTCCTGCGGGAGATCGGGTGCAGCGACAGTACATACAACCGTGTGTACAGTGAGCTTGTAAAATCCGGTGAGATCGCAAAGCACCAGATCAATCAGGGCGGCAACGTACGCAGTTGGTTCACTGCCATGCCCTACCGTGGAGAAACAAGTGACAAAGTGGCGAAATTATAACGCATCTATGTTTATAATTGTCTGTTTGTCAATTTGACAAAGTGACCCTTGCTGACAAAGTGACTCTGTTTGCCACGCTGTTGTCAGTTTATCAGCTTGACAAAGTGTCTTTTTTCACGCTCATTCGTCAAAAATCAGTCACCTTCTCAGATAACGCTCCTACAGTAGCACCTGATAAAGTTCCCTGAAACCAAGGGCTGTGGGCTGGGAGTTTCTCCAGCGAATGTCCTGGGGGTGGGGCCCCGGCGCGCAAGCGTTGGGGCGGGACTGGAGTCCCGGGCTGTTCGCGGAGAAAGCTCCCAGCACGCAGCCCGCACCTTAACTCCTCGCCAACTCCTCCACCGTGATGCAGCACACGGCAAAGGCCAGCAGGGCGCAGTCCAGCGGGACGCGGCGCAGCACCACCACCCGTTCGGTCAGGGTGGTAAAGGTCTGCACGGCCTGCACCGGCACGGTGCTGCCCAGCCAGAACAGCGCCACCGAAAGCGGCAGATGCACCGCCCGCGCTGCCAGCAAAGGCCGCAGCGAGATCTCGGCCGGGCAGATGGTGCGCACCTGCAAAAGCACCGACACCCCCTGCACACTGAGCGCCGCACAGCACAGCGTGCTGGCCCACAACCCGGTGCGGGCGGCCTGATCGCAGCCGGAACACACTTCCAGCAGCATGGCGGGCAGCGCCGCCCACGGCTGTGGCAGCAATGCCCCGCACCCTGCCGCCAGCAGCCGGAAGTACAGCACAAAGCCGCAGAGCTTCAGGTAGGTCACTGCCGCCTGCGCGATCACCGCGTCCAGTGCGGGCAGCCGGATGGCTTCCCCCTGCGCGGGTGGAGCCTGCCCGGCCCCGCCCTGCATCCGGCACAGCAGCGCCGCCGTGAGGTATCCCGCCAGCAGCTGGGCCGCAAACAGCCGCACCCCCACCGCGCGGCTGCCCAGCATCTGCTGCCCTACCGTGAGGATGACAAAGGACGGCCCGCTGCACACACAGGCGGGCAGCAGCGCCGAGGCCTGCCGGGAGGTGAGCTGACCGGTGCGCACAGCTTCGGACGCAGCCACCGCCGCCGGTGCAAAGCCCCCCAAAGCCCCAATGAGCAGCACGCCGCCCGCACCCTTTGCCCGGATGCCCATGAGCCGCGCCGCAGGCCGGAACACAAAGCCCAGCCACTGCCCGGCCCCGCAGCCTGCCGCCAGCGCCGATACGATGAGGAACGGAAACAGCGATACCAGCAGCGGCCCGCCGCACAGCCGCAGCCCCGCCTGCAGGGCATCGGCACAGCGCTGCGGCGCGGCAAACACCAGAAACGCCGTGTACCCTGCCAGCGCCAGCAGCACGCCCCGCCGGAAATTCCAGTTTCGATTCATAACGCAGCCCTCCGCATCCATATATATGTAGCAGCGCGCCGCGGGCAGAACTGCGGGATGGGAGGGAATGGGATGTGTGCCAAGCGCAAAAAGCGGCTTAGGCCGCAAAGCTGGCTGGCCCTGCTGTTCCGTCAGCCACCGCAGGGCTTTTACCGCGCCCCTGCCGTCTACCTGAGCGGGGGCCGCATGGAGGTGGAGCACTTTTGCCGCATCCTGGCCTACAGCCCCGACCGGCTGTGCCTGCAGATGCCCCATGGCCGGTTGACCATCTACGGCGACGGGCTGAAGATCGTCACCCTTACCGCCAGCCGCCTGACCCTGCGGGGGCGGTTCGTGCGCACGGACTTTGCGGATGACTAGGAGGTGCCCATGGAACCGGTAAGCCTTTGGGCCGCGGTGGAGTTCACCGCATGCAATGGCAGCACCGAAGCCCTGCTTACCGCTGCCGCCCGGGCCGGGCTGCATCCCTACGGGGTAACGGCCCTGCCGGGAGGGTTTGGCGGGCGGTGCGCCGCGTGGCGGTACCCGCGCCTTGCCGCGCTGGCCTGCAAGCACCGGGTGCGGCTGCGCATCCGCCGGAAGCTGGGGCTGTATTTCCGTCTGCGCCCCCTGCTGCGCCGGGCCGGGCTTTGGGTGGGGCTGGCGGTGTTTGTGCCGCTGCTGCTCTTTGCACAGCAATTTGTCTGGTATGCGGACACCTCTGCCCTCACCACCGGACAGGCTGCGCGGGCCTGCGCCGTCCTGCGGGAAGCGGGCCTGCAGCCCGGTGCGGCTGTGACCGAGGCAAAACTCACCGCCGGGGAGTACGCCCTTTTGCACAGCGGCGAGTTCTCCTGGGCCAGCCTGAATTTTGCCAAAGGGCGGCTGGTGGTGGAAGCCGCCGCGGCCAGGCCCAAGCCGGACATTGCCGCCGGAACGCTGCATGGCATCCGGGCAAAATGCAGCGGCACTGTTCTGCGCACGAACCTTACCAGCGGCACCATGCTGGTGCAGCCGGGCCAGCAGGTGGAAGCCGGGCAGGGCCTCATTGGCACAGCCCGCGCCGAGCGGGACGGCACCCTGATCTTTGCGCCCGCCGCCGGAACGGTGGTTGCGCAGTTTGAGTGGAGCGACACCCGCACCGTGCCCTTGGAAGAGACGGTGCAGCAGTACACCGGCGCGTGCACCCGCGCATACCGGGTGACAGCGTTCGGGCACACCTTCCCCCTGCCCGCCGCGCCTGCGCCGGAACATGCGGCGGTGGTCCTCCGGCACTTTCAGCCGGAGGTGCCGCTGCTGGGCCTTGCCCTGCCCTGCTCTGTGGAGGAGACCTGCCGCCATGTGCAGCAGCCGGAAACGCTGCACCGCACCGAAGCGCAGGCCGCCGCGCTGGCCCGGCTGCAAAGCCTGCAGGCGCTGTACGCCGCATGGCCGGACGCGGAGCGCATCGCCCGCAAAGAGGACTGCACCGTGAACGGCAATGTACTGGACTATACCGTCACCTACACCGTGGCAGCGGACATCTGCGGGTGAAAGGATTCCCGTTGTAATTCGCCAAAAAGTATGCTAACTAAAAACGCCACCCCAAAAGGGTGGCGTTAAGGTGCTGCAACAACGACGACTGCTGCCAGTGGCAGAAACAAGGAGAAGTTGTTGGGGCCGCGGCCAGCAAGACGCAAGCGAGAGCGAAGCGGATGCTGGGTGCCGCAACCCGACCTGCAAGCGCAGGTGGTCATGCTTCCCTCCGGCAAGCGTCCGGGGGACGTAAAAGCTTATTGTTTGTTCCCCCGTTCGCAAACGCGGAAGGGGGGATGCATCATGAAGTTGGAAGAGGTTCTGCAGCTGTTCGTCATTGTTGGCGGTACAGTTGGAATTACATTTCAGATCGCATGGGCAATCTTCAAAGAGATCCATAACAATAAGAAATGACCGCCCCCAATCTCCAAACGGTAAGCGGTCATTCTTATTGATCTAGCCGGAGGGAGCTGGCCATTGCGGACAGCGCCTTTTCTATTTGTAGTATAGTTGTTTTTTAGCGGTTTGTCAAGTCCCCTGCTCTGCAGCGGCACGTTCCGCCGCCTGCGCGTCGTACTCGGCAAGCAGGTCGTTGAGGTCGTACTGGTACTTGCTGTGGCAGAAGTGGCACACCACCTCGCAGGCGGGGTCCTCGTCGCGCATCCTCACCAGCTCCTTGCGGCCAAGGCTGAACAGCATCTCCTTGGTGCGCTCGGCGCTGCAGTCGCACTGGTAGTGCACATCGCGCTCGTCCAGCACGTTGGGGGCAAAGCCCGCCAGCGCCAGCTGCATCATGTCCTCGGGGGTCTTGCCCTCGTGCAGCAGGGTGGTGACAGACGGCATGGCCGCAATGTTCTTTTCCAGCTGATCGATCTCCGCATCGGTGGCACCGGGCAGCAGCTGCACCATAAAGCCGCCTGCGCACAGGATGGACAGGTCCTTGTCCACCAGCACGCCCAGCGCCATGACGGTGGGCACCTGCTCACTGTAGGCGTAGTAGGCGGTCAGGTCCTCGGCGATCTCGCCGGAGACCAGCGGCACCTGCCCCACGGTAGGCTCCTTTTGCAGGCTGTTGTCCCGGATGACGGTGAGCACACCGTCTTTGCCCACAGCGCCGCCCACATCCAGGTGGCCGTTCGGCTTTGCGGGCAGCTCCACCAAGGGGTGATCGATGCAGCCCTTCACGTTGCCGGTGCCGTCGGTGCAGGCAATGACCACGCCCGCCGGGCCGCCGCCGGACACACGCAGGGTGATCTGGTCACGGTCGTCCTTGAGCATGGAGCCCATCAGGGCCGCGCCGGTGAGCAGACGGCCCAGTGCCGCGCTGCAGGTGGCGCTGGTGGTGTGCAGCTTTTCGGCCTTGCGGACGATCTGGGTGGAATCCACGCCGCAGAACACGACCCCGCCGTTCTCCGACAGGCCGCGGATCAGATTTGCCATAAAGTTATCCCTCCAATTGTGTATACTGCTTGACTGCGCAGAAGAAATAGCGCTGGCTGTCCTCGGTCAGCGGGCCGAAGGTCTCGCCGTCGCAGACGCTTTCCAGCGCAAAGCCGTGCTTTTCCAGCGCGGTGCGGATGGTGTCAAGGTCATAGGTGTACTCGCAGAACTGCTCGTGGAAGTGCTCGCCGGTCTCGTGGTAGTCGATGTCCACGGTGATCTCCACGCGGCGGTTGGCGGCATCGTAGTGGTTGCGCCACACACAGGCGGCATCCTCTTCCTCAAAGGTGAACGCGTTGTCGCCCAGCACGTTCCGGTGCTTGTAGGGCGTGTTCATATCGAACAGGAACACCCCGCCCTTCTCCATGAAAAAGCCCGCGTTGGCAATGGCGGTGTCCAGGTCCGGGATGTGGTTGAAGGTGTCAAAGGTGGACACCGCGCCCCGGATGGTGCCGTACAGATCGAGCTTGAGCAGGTCCTGCCGGAGCAGCAGCAGCCTGCCGGAAAGGCCCAGCTGTTCGGCCTTATCGCGCACAACGCAGAGCATCTCCTCGGACTGGTCAATGCCGATCATATCATAGCCCGCCTGCGTGAGCATCAACGTCAGCTCACCGGTGCCGCAGCCAAGGTCGGCAAGGATGCCGTCGTGGATGCCGTGTTCCTTGAGCTTTGCATGGATGTGGGCATACAGGGCATCGTAATCGGCCTCGCCGTTGAATTCATCGTAGAAATAGGCAAATTCGTTGTAGGCCATGGTTTACTCCGCTTCCTGTTCCCCGGCCACAGCGGCATTGAGCACCGCCTGCAGCTCCGGGATGCCGTAGCCGTTCTCGCCGCTGGTCAGCACCACCTTCTGGCAGCCATAGGGGCGGCAGAGGTTCTCAAAGTCTTCCAGCGTCTTGGCCAGCTGGCTCTTTTTGAGCTTGTCGGCCTTGGTCAGGGCCACCACGTAGGGGATCTGGTGATAGTGCAGGTAGCGCAGCATCTGCTCATCGTCGGCGCTGGGGGCGTGGCGGCAGTCCAGCAGCTGCACCAGCAGGGTGTGGTGGCGGGGTGCTTCAAAGTAGCTGTTGATGAGGTCGTCCCAGCGCTCACGGTCGGCGTTGCTCACCTTGGCGTAGCCGTAGCCGGGCAGATCCACAAAGTAGCAGTCGTCCACCGAATAGAAATTGATGGTGGCCGTTTTGCCCGGCGTACTGGACACGCGGGCAAGGTTTTTGCGGCTGCACAGCTTATTGATGAGGCTGGATTTGCCCACGTTGGACCGCCCCGAAAAGCTCAGCTCCGGGCGGTCGCTCTCGGGCAGCTGGCTGGAAATGCCATAGCTGGCAATGAAATCAGCTTTGTTGTAATTCATGGAGCTTTCCTTTCTTGTGGTACGTCAGACCCTCTCAGTCTCGTCACTTCGTTCCTCGCCAGCTCCCCCGAAGGGGGAGCTCTTTCATCTGGTGGAAAACATCCCTTAAGCTCCCCCCTTCGGGGGAGCTGGCACGGCGCAAGCCGTGACTGAGAGGGTTTCTATTGTTCTCAGCACACCGCGCCGGGCTGGGGCTTTTCGGCGGTGGGCGGCACAATGGCGGCGTCTGCCGCCTTTTTCTTTGCATGGGTGCGGCTGGGAGCCTTGGCCTTCTTTGCGTTCTGGGGCTTGAGCAGGGCTGCGTTCAGCACCTGCGTCAGGCTCTGCATGGGCAGGAAGGTGAGGTTCTTCTTCACCTCGTCGTCCACCTCATACAGGTCGGGTTCGTTGTCCTTGGGGATGAGCACCGTTGTCATGCCCTCGCGGTAGGCCGCCATGCTCTTTTCCCGCAGGCCGCCGATGGGCAGCACGTTGCCGTGCAGGGTGATCTCGCCGGTCATGGCAACATCACCGCGCACCGGGATGCCGGACAGGCAGGACACCAGCGCCGTGGTCAGGGTGACACCGGCAGAAGGGCCGTCCTTGGGCACTGCGCCCTCCGGGGCGTGGATGTGCAGGTCGCACTTCTTGAGCTTTTCCGGGTCGATGCCGTACTCGGCGGCGTGCACGCGCACCCACGTAACGGCCAGCTGAGCGCTCTCCTTCATCACGTCGCCCAGCGAACCGGTGACGGTGATCTTGCCGCTGCCGTTGTCCATCACCTGCACCTCGATGGGCAGGGTCTCGCCGCCCACGCTGGTCCATGCCAGACCGTTGGCGATGCCCACCGCGTTGGTGCGGTTGAGGAAGTCGGGCTTGACAAAGCGGGGGCCAAGCAGCTGTTCCAGCATGGTGCCGGTAACGGAGACGCTTTCCACCTCGCCTGCGGCGATCTTGCGGGCGCACTTGCGCAGCACGCTGGTGATGGTGCGTTCCAGATTGCGCACACCGGCCTCGCGGGTGTAGCCGTCAATGATGCCGTACAGCGCGCTCTGGCTCAGCGTGACCTTGCCGGTCAGGCCGCAGGCCTTGAGCTGCTTGGGCAGCAGGTGCTTGCGGGCAATGTTGTATTTTTCCACGCGGGTGTAGCTGGGCAGCTCGATCACGTCCATGCGGTCACGCAGCGGGCCGGGGATGCTGCCCAGATCGTTGGCCGTGGTGATAAAGAGCACATGGCTCAAATCGAACGGGATATCGATGAAATGATCGTTGAAGGTGCTGTTCTGCTCCGGGTCCAGCGCTTCCAGCAGGGCTGCGGCCGGGTCGCCCCGGAAGTCGCCTGCCAGCTTGTCGATCTCGTCCAGCAGCATGAGGGGGTTCGCGCTCTTGGCAGAGATCATGGCAGTGATGATCTTGCCGGGCATCGCGCCGATGTAGGTGCGGCGGTGGCCGCGGATCTCGGCTTCATCCCGCACGCCGCCAAGGCTGATGCGCACATACTTGCGGCCCAGACTTTCGGCGATGGAGCGTGCAATACTGGTCTTGCCCACGCCCGGAGGGCCTACAAGGCAGATGATCTGTGCCTTCACGTCCGGTGCCAGCTTGCGCACGGCCAGCGTTTCCAGAATGCGGTCCTTCACCTTTTTCAGGCCGTAGTGGTCGCGGTCCAGGATCTGCTGTGCGCGGCTGATATCAAGGTCGTCCACCGTAAAGGTGTTCCACGGCAGGTCAAGGCAGGTGTCCAGATAGGTGCGGATGACCGTTGCCTCCTGATTGGAGCCCTGCATCTTGGCAAGGCGGTCCACTTCCTTGAGCAGCTTCTTCTCGCTGTCCTCGGCAAGGTGCAGCCCGGTGATCCTGCGGCGGTACTCGTCGGCCTCGGCGTGGGTGTCGTCGCCCTCGCCCAGCTCGTCGCTGATGATGTGCAGCTGTTCGTGCAGGTAGTAATCGCGCTGGTTCTTGTCCATGGACTCGTTGACCTTTTCCGCGATCTCCTTTTCAATTTTCATCACCTGACACTCACGGCGCAGCATCTCGATGAGCTTTTTCAGCCGTCCGTTCAGGGTGCTCTCGTCCATCACAGCCTGCTTGTCCTCGTAGCGGAACAGCAGGTTTGCGGGCATGTACTCGCTGAGGAAGGCGGGGTCGTCGCTGGAAACGATGGCAAACACCACGTCCTTGCCAAGGCGCGGGTTCATGCCAAGGTACTCGTCAAACCCGGCCTTGAGGGCGCGCAGCAGCGCTTCGGTCTCCACGGCATCGTTGGCCTTGCCTGCACGCACCGGGGCCGGGCGCACCGCCGAAAGCAGAAAATCGCCGCTGGCATCCAGTGCACTGAGCTTTGCGCGGTACTTGCCCTCCACCAGGACCTTTACAAGGTCCCCGGAGACGCGCAGCACCTGCTTGACCTCGGCCACCACGCCGTAGCTGAACAGGTCTGCCTGCTGCGGCTCGGTGGTGTCCATGGACTTCTGTGCCACCAGAAACACGTTGGAATTATTTGCCATTGCCCACTCCACGGCGGCAATGCTCTTTTCGCGGCCCACCTCAAAGTGGACGAGATTGTTGGGGAACACCACCAGCCCGCGCAGGGCGATGGTGGGCAGATGCAGCGTTTTGCGCTCCACCTTGATGGTAACTTTTTCACTCATAGTGCAAACACCTCCCGGCTGCCGCGCACTTTCCCACGGCGGCAGCGCTGTATGCAAGAGTTCCTATCTATAAAGTATGTTGTTTCCTTATTATACTGATTTCCGGCCAAAATGCAACTGTGATGCATGGACGGTTGGTTATTCCCCCCGCTTTTCCTGCGTGGAGAAGCCCATTTTGCCAAGAGCCGGCAGCAGGGCCTTGAGGGTGATGGAGGTCAGTGCGCCCATCACAAGGCCCAGCACCAGCATGACCGGCGCGTAGTAGAAGGACAGCGACGACGAGATGATCACGCCCGCGCCCAGCAGCTGGCCGATGTTGTGGGCCAGTGCGCCGCATACGGACAGGATGAACCAGGTGGGCCGCACCGGCAGCAGGTAGTACAGCACCCACATCACCAGCAGGGACAAAAGGCCGCCGCACAGCGAGAGAAAGCCCGCCGTGAAGCCGGACACCAGAAACACGAACAGCGCCTTGAGCACGTCCAGCACCAGCGCCTGCCTTGGCCCCATGAAAAACAGCGCGTACATCACCACGATGTTGGCAAGGCCCAGCTTCATGCCCGGCAAAAGGCCCGGAATGGTGAGCGTGCCCTCAATGAACGAAAGTGCCATGGCCAGCGCAAACAGCAGGCCGGAAAGGGCGATGCGGCGCGTTTTTTCGTAACTGCGTCTGTTTTGGGGCATGCTGCACCCTCCTTTACTCTTCGGTCTGCTGGCTCTGTTCGTAGCTTTCCTGCTCTTCCATGGCAGCTTCCCACGCGGCAAACAGCTCTTCCTGATGGAAGCGCAGGTCGCTCAGCTCGTCGCTCTTCTGGCGCAGCAGGTCGGGGTCGTTGTACACCTCCGGGGAGTTGATCTCGTTGTCCAGCTCCACTTCGCGTGCACCGCAGGCTTCCATCTCGTCCTCGCAGGCCTTGATCTTGGCCCGCAGCTCTGCGCGGCGGCGGCGCTGCTCCCTGCCGTAGCCGGTCTTGGCCGGTTCGGCGGCCTTCTGCACGGCAGGGGCCGGGGCGCTGCGGCCCATCAGGGCATCGTAGCTGGGGTAGAGGGTGGCCTTGCCGTCCTCAAGGTAGAGGATGGGACAGGCCAGACTGTTCATCAGGTGGCGGTCATGGGTGACCAGCAGCAGCGTGCCGGTGTAGGCCATGAGGGCCTCGGTAAGGTTTTCGCGGGTGTAGATGTCCAGATGGTTGGTGGGCTCGTCCAGAAACAGCAGGTTGGGCCGTTCCAGCACGATCTCCGCAAAGCGCAGGCGGGCCAGCTCGCCGCCGGAAAGCGCCTCGCAGGGCTTGAACACCGTCTCGCCCCGGAAGCCCAGCTTTGCCAGATGGCTGCGCACCTCCAGCTCGGTCATGCGGGGGTACTTGTTCCAGATCACATCGATGACCCGGCCCTGCCCCAGACGGTTCTGCTGCTGGGCAAAGATGCTGGGCCGTGCGCCGGTGCCCAGCCGCACCATGCCGCCGGAGGGGCGGCGCTTGCCGTCCAGCACCTGCATCAGGGTGGACTTGCCCGCGCCGTTGGGGCCTGCGATCACCAGCCGCTGGCCGCGGCACACCGTGTAGGTAAAGGGTTCCAGCAGGGTGCGCTCCCCTATTTTGATGGTCAGGTTCTTGAGCAGCACCAGCTCGTTCCACGGTTCTACGTCATATTCAAACCGGAACTTGAGCTGGTTGGTCTCGTCCTTGGGCGCTTCGGTGATCTCCAGCTTTTCCAGCTGCCTGCGGCGGCTCTGGGCCATTTTGGTGGTGGAAGCGCGCACAAGGTTGCGGTCCACATAGTCCTGCAGCTTTTCGGCCAGTGCCACATCTGCATCGTGCTGCTTCTGGCGCAGGGCATCGGCGGCTTCCTTCTGGGGCAGGTAGGCCGAGAAGTTGCCCTTGTAGGTGGTCATGGTCTGGAAGGAGACCTCCCAGATCTTCGTACACACGTTATCGAGGAAGTAGCGGTCGTGGCTGACCACCAGCACCGCACCGGAATAGCTTTTGAGGTAGTTTTCCAGCCATTCCATGGTGGCAAAGTCCAGATGGTTGGTGGGCTCGTCCAGAATGAGCACGTCCGGCTTTTCCAGCAGCAGCTTTGCCAGCCGCAGCCTCGTCAGCTCGCCGCCGGAGAGCACCGCAATGTTCTTCTGCCATGTATCCTGCGCAAAGCCCATGCCGGACAGCACCTTTTTGATGTTCACATCCATGTTGTAGCCGTCGGCGGCATCCACGATGTTCTGCAGCTGGTCGTGCCGGGCCAGCAGCTCCGTGTCGTCCGGCTGCGCGGCCATTTTGCGTTCCAGCACCTGCATCTGGGCCATGGCATCCAGCACAGGGGCAAAGGTGGAGCGCATCTCGCCGTAGAGATCCAGCGTGGCATCCAGCTTTGCGTTCTGTTCCAGATAGCCCAGCGTCACGCCGTGGGTCACGCTGAACTCACCTTCGTAGTCCTGGTACTCGCCGGTCAAAATCTTGAGCAGGGTGGTCTTGCCCGCGCCGTTCTGGCCCACGATGCCGATGCGGTCCTCCCGCTCGACACTGGCGGTCACATCGTGCAGCACGATCTTCTCGCCAAAGCTCTTGCCTAGTTTTTCCAAATGTATCAGCATAGTTTTATGATCCCGTTCTCCATCCGCTTATTGGCTCAGCACTGGTGGCGGCGGTTCTTCAGGCCCACATTGGCCAGCTCTTCCTGCTCCATCACCAGCGGGTACAGCTCTTTCAGGTCTGCGATCTCGTAGGTGGGCACCACCTTGCCGGGGTTCTCGGCGTGGCTGGGGTTATACCAGCAGGTGTCAAGGCCCGCATTCACGCCGCCCTGAATGTCGCTGCTCAGGCCGTCACCCACCACCAGCACATGCTCGCGGTTCTCCACGCCAAGGGCGCGCAGGGCCGCATCAAAAATTCTGCGGTTCGGCTTTTCGCTGTCCATCTTCTCGGAGACGAACACATCCTCCATAAAGTTCAGCACACCGCTCTCGGCCAGACGGCGGGTCTGCACCTTCTGGAAGCCGTTGGTCACAACGGCCAGCGTTGCCACCTCGGAAAGCTCCCGCAGCACATCCAGCACTTCCGGCCCCATCAGGTCCGGGTGGGTGGAGAGCTGTTCCAGATAGAAGCGGTTCATCTCGGCTCCGTCACCGGCGGCATCAATGGCCTTGAGAAAGCGGGTGAACCGCTCCGCCATGAGCTTTTCCCGCTTGATCTGGCCTTTTTCCAGCTGCCGCCACAGCTCCGAGTTGATGGTGCGGTAGGTCTGCACCGTTTCTGCGTCCGGCTCAATGCCGTAGTTCACCAGCGTTTCGGCCAGTGCCTTGCTTTCGGCTGCGTCAAAGTTCAGCAGGGTGTTGTCTGCATCGAACAGCACGCAATAATATTTTGCCATAAACCTTCCCTCTTTTCCTTCTGCCATGGCCTTAGCCGCCATGCGCTCAACAACAGGCAGAAGCCAGCCCTGCCGTAAACAGAGCTGGCTTCACATCATTCTGTTACAATTTCGTACGGTGGTACGTCCGTCTGCTCCGGGTCGTTGTCCGGGCAGGTGGTTTTGACATCACAGGGGGTGGCAGCACACTTTGCCATTTCCTCTTCCAGCGCGCCGTTGTCCACGTTCTCCCAGTCGGTGCCGTAATCGTCCACGCTGCCGTCGGTCACGTTCTCTTCACCGGGCAGCGCCGGGGTGCGGGGTTCCTCGTAGTACATGCAAACGCCTCCCTTCCTGCCAGCCTATGCGGCACAGCAGGCCGGGGTGACAGCCTCAGGACGCGGAGTCCGTGGATGCGGACTGCTCGTTGGCGGCTTCCTTGCTGGCATTGGATTCCGAAGCCGCATGGGAGCTGCCAGAGCTTGCAGAGCTGCTCTCGCTGCCGGAGCTGCTATGGGAAGCCGAGCTGCTCTCACCAGAGCCCGCGTGGGACGAGCTGGTGCTGTGGGAAGAGCTGGCTGTTCCGTTGGAAGCAGAAGCCGAGCCTGCCGGGGAAGCCGTGCTCTCACTGCTGGAAGAGCTGTGAGACGAGCTGCCGGAGGTGGATGTAGCCCCGGAGGATGCCCCGGAGGTGGTGCCGGACGATGCACCGGAAGAGCTGGTGCTGCCGGAAGAACCGCTGCCCGACGTGCTGCCGGACGAGCCGGAACTGCTGCCGGAGCTGGACGAAGAGCTGCCGGAGCTTACGCCGCTGACCGTCACATTCAGGGTGTTGCTGGTAACGGTGCAGCCGTTATAGCTTGCCACTGCGTACACCTTAAAGGTCGCATCGAGCATGGAGGGGTCGATCTCCACCTTGACGGTGGTCTTGCCCGCCGCCTGCGGCACTTCCACACCGTTGGCGTACCAGCGGATGCTGTCGGCCGTGAGGTGCTTGCCGCCCAGCTTTGCGGTAAAGGTGTAGGAATCGCCCAGCACGGCCTTGCCGGTGCTGCTGATATGCACGGAAGCCGCTGCAAACACGGCGGTCACGTCCACGTTCTGCTTGAAGTTCGTATCGGTGCGGGTCTTCTGGGTCACGCCGTCGCTCCACTTGACGAACACATAGCCGTCCTGCGGCACAGCCGTCACGCTGATGGACTGGGCGGCGCTGGTCACTTCATAGGAGAGGGATGTCTTGCCGCTGTCGCTGCCGCTGGAAAGGGTGCCGCCGGTCTTGTCCACCCGGTAGCTGGCCTGATACAGCACGCCCTGCTCTTCGGAAGAGCTTGCAGCCTCCGAGCTGCTGGGTGCTGCCACCGCAGAGCTGGGGTTCGGGGTATACTCGGCGCGGGTGGGGATGTTGGCGGTGTCCGGTCGGCGGTCGTCGGTCTGGTAAGCGTGGGTGCGCAGATAGCTCAGCATGGCCTTCAGGCCCACGGGCTTCAGGTGGATATCGCCGGTCTGGTAGTAATCCTCGCGGCCATAGCCGTTGGCATCCTTCAGCGCTTCGGCACTGTTGAGGAACTTCAGGCCCATCTGCTCACACATGGACAGCAGGGCCATGTTGAAGTCGTCGATCTTGGTCTGGTCCATGTGGGGGTAGTTTGCGTGGTTTGCGGGCACCGGCGGCACCGTGTTCACGATGATGTCGGTGTAGGGGTAGCTTTCCTGAATGGCCTGCACCAGCGCGGTGTAGTTCTTGATGAACTCGTCCACGCTCATGCCGGTATCGTTGGTGCCCAGCATGATGACCACGCGGCGGGGCTTCATTTTGGCCACGGCCTGCGCGATGGTGTAGGTGCTGCTGTCCTTTTTAAAGGTAACGATGCCCTCGTTCAGGGCGGCATGGGTGCCAATGCCCTCCTTGGCGCAGAACTGCTGCAGGCTGATCAGGCCGTTGGCGTACAGGCGCACCGTGTTGGAATCGCCGAGAAACAGCGTTTCCTTCTGGTAGCTCTCGCCCGCGTCGGCGGTCTCCGGCAGCAGGGCGGCAGAGGTCTCGCTGATCTGGTAGTGATCCGAGATATCCTCTTCGCCCGGCACCAGCACCTCGCTGGAGGGCTGTTCCACCGAGGCCGCAGGGTTCTTGCCGCGCTTGAGCAGCGTCATGGTAATGGCAATGGTCAGAATGGCTGCCAGCGCGCACACACTGCACACCAGCACAGCCTGCTTCTGCATAGGAGTAAGCGATTGCTTTTCCGGTCGTGTATTTCTCATATCTCTCACCATTCATTTCGTTTCCGGCACAGGGCCTTCCGGTCATGCCTGTCCGTTCAGGATCTGGTCTGCAAGGCTGGCGCAGCTTTCGGCCAGCAGCACCGGGTGGAAGGGTTCCAGCTCTTCCCTGCTGCCGTAGCCGTACAGCGCACCGGCGGCATCCAGGCCGCAGTCCGCAGCGCCGCGCATATCGTCGCTGCGGTCGCCCACCATCAGCACGCG
>ULRK01049441.1_pt1 | contig 14661 bp, 17 predicted proteins | sample 1955341 | NCBI WGS metagenome assembly ULRK01 (sample SAMEA4835680, study PRJEB28245) | human gut metagenome | biome: gut microbiome; material: fecal sample | place: Denmark | collected 2008
CAACGAGTTCAACGAGGCCACCGGCCTGCTGAAGGACCTGTAAGAAATACCCACATATTCGCCGCAGGGGCGGGACGGCCGTCCCACCCCTGCGATTTTTATTCTTTCTGTGACAAGATGATTTCCTCCGCGTTCTGCATGCCTGTGATTAATAGCTCTTTTGCGGCCCCATAATTGTGCTGTTCCATAGCGTCAATGGCATTGGCCACATGGGCGCACAGAACGGTATAATACGCGGGAAACTCCGGTGTCTGCTTATTCTCCACAATGTCCACCTCCTTTGTGTAGGGGGCGGCGTCCCCGACGCCCCGCCGATTTGCGTATATTTTACACGCTTGCAACACAAAATGCAACACTTATTGAAATGCAAAACATGGGTACAATTTGTCATATAACAATGACAAGGAGTGCCGGCTATGCGGAAGTTCAAAATACCAAACCCTCCCAGCTCCACCACGAAATCCATTCGCTTTCCCAATACGGTGATCGCGGAGGTGGAGGAGGCCATCCAGGGTACGGAGTGTACGTTTAATGCCTTTGTAGTGGAGGCGGTGCGCGTGGCGCTGGAGAATCTGCGGGAAGAAGATTAGAATAATATTATAGTTATGAGGTAAAAACCATGAAAAATGTAAAATACGGCAAGTGTGTCCGCTGCGGCAAGACCTATGAGGCCACCCCCGACCTGACCAACTGCGAATGCGGCGGTATTCTGGACATCGTATATGACTACGATTACATCAAGTCCGTCCTCACCAAGGAGAAGCTGGCTAAGCGTGAGAACCGCTCCATGTGGCGCTACCGGGAGCTGCTGCCTGTGGAGGAGACTACGCCCGATACCCCCCTGCGGGTGGGCTGGAGCCCCCTGTATGAGGAGCCTAAGCTGGCCCAGATGCTGGGCATTAAGAAGCTGTGGGTAAAGGATGACGGTCAAAACCCCACTGCGTCACTAAAGGACCGGGCCAGCGCTATGGCCGTGGCCAAGGCCTATGAGGCCGGTGCCAAGACCATCGCCTGCTCCTCCACCGGCAATGCCGCCTCCTCCCTGGCGGGTAATGCCGCTGCTGCGGGCTTTAAGACCTATATTTTTGTTCCCGAGCGCGCGCCCAAGGGAAAGGTGGCCCAGCTGATGATCTTCGGCGCCAATGTTATCTCCGTCAAGGGCAACTACGAGGAGACCTTCAAGATGTCCGCCGAGGCCATTGAGAAATACGGCTGGTACAACCGCAACGCTGCCATCAACCCCTACCTCTCTGAGGGTAAGAAGACCGTGGCTCTGGAGATCGCTGAGCAGCTGAACTGGGAGATGCCTGATTATCTGGCTATCTCTGTGGGCGACGGCTGTACCATCGCCGGCGTGTGGAAGGGCTTCAAGGACCTGTACGCCATCGGCTTTATTGACAAGCTGCCCCGGCTCATCTCTGCCCAATCCTACGGCTGCTATCCCATCAACCGGGCCATCCAGGAGAATAAGCCTTGGGAGCCCATGGAGGAGAACACCATTGCCGACTCCATCTCCGTGGGTGTGCCCCGGAACGCAGACAAGGCGCTGGCTGCCATTCGGGAATCCAATGGTATCGCCGTGTGCGTCACTGACGAGGAGATTTTGGCGGCCCAGCGCCTGTTGGGTCGTACTTGTGGTGTGTTCGGTGAGCCGGCGGGCGTCACCGGCGCGGCGGCTCTGAAGAAGGCCTGTGAGGAGGGGCTTATTGAGAAGGATGCCACGGTGGTGTCTGTGGTCACCGGTAACGGTCTGAAGGATGTGGCTAATGCCATCAAGTCTGCCGGGGAACCGCTTCACATTGAGCCGGACCTGGATCTCATGGTCAAGGGCTTCGCAGAGCGGGGCGTGACGGTAGAGTAATTGCTAAAATAACGGGATCGTTGCAATAGCATACCGAAAAAAGATAAGTAAGCTTATGATACATACAGTACCCCCATTACTGGCCAACCAGTAATGGGGGTACGTATCACAATAGATCTTTTTATCTGTCTTTTTTCGTTGCCGCGACCGGCTTGCACGCTGGTTGTGGCAATCCGTTTTTTACAGATTCGCTTGCACGAACTGCATAAATTTCTGCGCTGCGGTGGTCTGGGGCACATCCCGCAGCACACACAGATCCACGCTTCGGGGCGGGATAGTGAAGCTTGTTTGCAGCTTCTGCAGCTTTCCGCTGGCCAGGTCGTTTTTCACGAATTCCTCCGTTACTCCGGCCACACCAAAGCCAATGGCCGCCAGGTCTACCAGTAGACTCCGGGCGCCCAGCTCAATCTCAGGGTTCAGGTGATAACCGTTCTGCAGGAAGAATTTATCCAGGTACAGGCGGCTGGAGGCCTTGCGCTCCAGCAGAATCAGCGGGAATCGAACAATCTCCTCCAGGTTATAGACGTGGTCAAAGTCACAATCGTAGTCCGCCGCAGCCACAAAGATAGAGTGGGTGTCAAAGCAGCGGAAGGTACTCAGGGAAGATGCATCCTGTGGCGTGCTGGCAAAGGCGATGTCCACCTTGCCCGATTGCAGCAGGCCCAGCACCTTGTGGCTGCGGCCGGAGATGATCTGGATATGCACGCCTGGATACTGCCGGTGGAAACGATCCAGGTAGGGCAGCAGGAACTGGCTGGTTACGGTGTCGCTGGCGCCGATGGTCAGGTGTCCCACCTGCAGCTGCCGGGATTGAGACAGCTTTTCCTCACCCGTTTCCAGTAGCCCCATGGCACTGCGGACATACTCATAGAGCATTTTTCCATCCGGAGTCAGGGACACGCCCCGGGAATTTCGGGCAAAGAGCCGGGTCTGCAGATCTGACTCCAGCTGCTTGACGGATTGGCTTACGGCCGATTGGGAGATAAACAGATTCTGCGCCGCAGCGGTGATATTACCTGCCTCAGCGACTTCCTTGAATACGCGGTAAAGCTCCAATTTTACGCTCATTGTTTCACCTCATATTAGGATGGGTTATTGAATGGCATTGACTCATACAAAATAATTGTACCAAATTCCTGCAAAAAAGCAAGCATTTCTTTTCAGCCCTTGCATATTGGAGGGGAAAGTGGTATCATGAAAAAAGTGCCGAAAAGGAGTTTTTTTATGAAGAAAATTATAAGTGTGCTGAAGCGGCAGGATCTGATGAATCTGCTTTTGCTGGTGGCCGGATTTGCACTGTGTATTGTGTCTATATTCATGAAGCAGGCCCAGGTAGGGCTTATTTTCCTGGCCATTATTTGTGCCCTGGTTATATCCCGGAGCAATAACAGGCGCAAGCGCATGAGCCGGATGTTCGGCGCGCTGTATTTCCATATGCCGGATGGGGAAATATATCCCATGACCTACGAGCAGATGAAGTCAGAGTATGTACACGGGCAGCAGAGCAAGTACGCCGGCCGCCGAGTCACGGTTAAATTCATGTATTCCGGTTTGGATGAAAATGGCGACATTGATACAGGCTTTGGCCTGCGTATCCGTGCGAAGGAAAAATACCTACAGGATTGGAAAAAAGGACAGATTTTGGCTGCTACGGGTCGCATTGCCGCCAAAAGTAGAGATTATTTTATGATTGGTGAGGTGGAGGAGATCCGCCTGTCCACGCAAAAAGAGGATTTAACCGTTTCGGACGAACCGAAAACGGAGGATCATACAAAACAGGAGGAATGACAAAATGAAATTCATGATTGAAACTTCTGCCCGTCACATTCATCTGACGCAGGAAACTGTTGAGAAGCTGTTTGGTGCCGGTTATCAGCTTACCAAGCGCAAGGACCTGTCCTATCCCGGACAGTTTGCCTGCAACGAGCGCGTTACCCTGGTGGGTCCCAAGAAGGAAATGGCCAATGTGTCCATCCTGGGTCCTGTGCGCAAGGCGGATCAGGTGGAGGTCTCCGGCTCTGACGCCCGTGCCCTGGGCATTGACGCTCCTGTCCGTGAGAGCGGCCATGTGGAAGGCTCCGGCGCATGCAAGCTCATCGGGCCTGCCGGCGAGGTGGAGTTGAAGGAAGGCGTAATTATTGCCAAGCGCCACCTGCATGTGCTGGAGGCAGATGCCGAGAAGATGGGCATCAAGAACGGCGAGATCATCCGCGTAGCCTGCGGCGGCAATGGCCGCAAGCTGATCTTTGATGATGTGGTGGTCCGGGTGAATACGGACGGTGCAACCACCATGCACATCGACACCGATGAGGCTCAGGCCGCCGGCGCTCCCACTGAGGGCGAGATCTTCCGGGCTTGATTTTGATTTTTATACAAAAACGTGCGCTCTCTGCATAGAGGGCGCACGTTTTTGCATACTACTCCATCAACCCCTCAGCTCGTCACAATTGAACAGATTCCAGGGGTATTGCTCCGGCGGCGGCTGGGTAACGTCGATCCGCTCTCCCGTGATGGGATGGATCAGTGCTAACCGGTAGGACCACAGGGCGGTCGAGCAGTTTGCGTCCTTGCTGCCGTAACGTATGTCGCCCAGCAGCGGCAGTCCGCGGGAGGAGAACTGCACCCGGATCTGATGGGTGCGCCCGGTAAAAAGCCGCACCCGCACTAAGGTCAGCTTATCGGTCTCTGCCAGCGTGTGGTAGGACAGCTTTGCCTCCCGCACACCCTTGCGCATCCGCTTGACCACATAACTCTTGTTCTTTGCCGCATCCCGGAACAGCAGGTCAATCAGCTCCCCCTCTTTTTCGGGAGGATGTCCCCGGAGAACGGCCAGATATTCCTTTTCCACCCGATGCTCCGCCACAGCGGCGATGAGCCGACCGGTAACAGCCCTCTGCCGAGAAAAAAGCATTAGTCCGCCGGTGACCTTGTCCAGGCGGTGTACAGTGGCGATATAGTCCGGCTGATGCGCTGCGGCATAGTGCTGCCGCAAGAGATGGGGCATGGAGGCGCCGTTTTCACTGTCCTCAGAGAGAACGCCTACCGGCTTCACGCACAGCAGCAGGCTGCGGTCCTCGTATACTATAGTCAGATCGTCGTGGGGCATGATGCGTCCTTTCTAAACAAGGCAGACGCTTTATTTGCGTCTGCCTTGCGTTTTTTATCTGCGTCTGCCGCGGTAATTGCGGAAGCCCTTATTTTTATTCCGCCGGGACCCGTAGCGGCTCTGGGGTCGGAGCTTCTTCGCCCAGATTACGATCAGCAGCACCAGCAGGAGCACCACCACCGTGAGTATTTTCACCAAGGTCTTGGAGAAGAACCAGGAGATATAATATTTTCCCTGCAGGAAACGATTTACGCTCACGCTGTCCGCAGCCAGGAGCTTAAAGGTGGCGTAATCATATCCGTCATAGGACAGGGTCATTTCGCCCAATTCCTGCTCGGCCTCAATAGGGGCCAGGGCGGTGCCGCCGTAAACCGTGACCTTCCGTTCCAGCATATCCGGCGTCACGTCGTTGGGCAGCAGTACCTCCACGTCCTCAGCTGGGTGGACCAAAACGGCGCTGGCCTGCTTGCTCAGGGACACGGGAAGCTCCTGAATCAAGTCGTCCTTGGTGAATACGGTCTGCATGGTGAAGCTGTTGTAGCCCCAATCCAGCAGCGTGGCGGAGTCCACAAAGCTCATGATTTTTGTTTCACCGCCGATAACCTTAGTGTCGCTGCCCAGGACTACGGAGATGAACCGCCGTCCGTCCTTCAGGGCGGAGGCCGCCAGGCAGTAGCCGGCCTCGTCGGTAAAGCCGGTCTTCAGACCATCGGCGTAGTCATACAGGTAGCCCAGCATACGCCAGTTGGAGATAAGGGCGTTGGTGGAGTGCAGCTCCCGGACATCGGATTTATTGGTGGCGGGGACGTCATAGGATTTGCTGCCGCAGATGGTCATGAACAGGTCGTGCTTCATGGCCTCCCGGGCGATGAGGTAGATATCCCAGGCGGTGGTATAGTGGTCGGGATCGGGCAAGCCGTTGGTGTTTGCAAAATGGGTCCCCTCGCAGCCCAGCTCCGCGGCCCGCTGGTTCATCAGCGCCACAAAGTCCGTAACGGAGCCGGATACCGCCTCGGCTAAAATGTTGGCAGCCTCGTTGGCGGAAACAATGAGCAGGCAGTAGAGAAGCTGCTCCACGGTCAGCACTTCGCCCTCCTCAATGCCGGCGGTGCTGCTGTCCTCGTCAATGCTGTTGGCCGCCTCATAGGAGGCAGTGATGGGCTGGGAAACGGACAGATCCCCCCGGTCTACAGCTTCCAGCACCAGCAGCGCGGTCATGATCTTAGTGATGCTGGCGGGGTAGGCCTTTTCTTTTTCTGCCTTACCGTAGAGCATTCGCCCATTGGTCTCGTCCATGAGCAGGGCATTCCGGGCGTCCAGAGTCGGCTCCTCCAGCGCATAGGCCTGAGGGGTCAAAAAGAGGGTGGCCAAAAGGACGGATAGCAAAAAAACAGAAAAAATGCGGCGAATTTTCATGGTCGTTTAACTCCGATTATGTTATAATAAAAAAAGCAAATCCTTTTATCAAATTATAAACACAAAATAGGGTGTAGTCAACAGTGAAAAAACGAATTCATTTGACGAAGACAGAAATAGCACTCCTGCTGCTGACAATCTTGTTTGCGGTGTCCATGCTTCTATATAAGGCCTCCCGGGTTCAGAAGGGGGATTGGCAGATCACCACGGAGAGGGAGGACCGGCAGCAGCAGGAGATCGTACCGGTGAACATCAATACCGCCACGGAGGAGGAGCTCATCGCGGTGGAGGGCATCGGACCTGCCCTGGCCCGGCGCATCATCGCCTACCGGGAGGAGAACGGGCCCTTTCAGACCATCGATGAGCTGGATAATGTCAAGGGTATTGGCCCAAGCCTGATTGAGAACATACGCTATCTTGTCTGTACGGAGGATAAGAAATGAAAATATTGGTAGTGGACGATGAAAAATTGCTGGTAAAGGGAATCACCTTTAACCTGCAGAACGAGGGCTACGAGGTGGAGGCTGCCTATGACGGCGTCACCGCTGTGGATCTGGCCCGACGGGAGAGCTTTGACCTCATCATTTTGGATTGGATGATGCCCGGCAAGTCCGGCAGTGAGGCCTGCATGGAAATTCGCTCCTTTTCGGATGTGCCGGTGATTATGCTCACGGCTAAGAGTGAGGACAGTGATAAGATCATGGGCTTTGCCTGCGGCGCAGATGATTATGTGACCAAGCCCTTTAATATCATGGAGCTGAAGGCCCGGATTCGCGCTCTGCTGCGGCGCAGCACCGGCGCCCGGCGGCGGGAGCAGGAGAGCAGCCGCATTGCCTGCGGCGACTTTGTGCTGGACATGGGGCAGCGGGTGGCCCTGTGCGGCGGCCGGGTGGTGGACCTGACGGCCAAGGAGTACGACCTGCTGGAGGTACTCATGAAGAACCCCCGCCGTGTATTCAGCCGGGAAAAGCTCATGGACCAGGTGTGGGGCTATACTTATGCAGGAGATTACCGTACAGTGGACGTGCATATCCGCCGCCTGCGGGAGAAGCTGGAGCCGGACCCGGCACAGCCCCAGTATATACTCACAAAATGGGGGGTTGGATACTATTTTCAAGATGAAAAATAGTCTGCAATTTAAAATCGGGTTGAGCTATTTTGCCATTATCATTGCCGTGCTGGTCATCCTGAATACATACCCGCTCATTGAGTCGCAGAACCTGGTGTTTCGGTCCAAGGAAACCCTGCTCACCGGCAGTGTTAAGGCCATCGAATCCGCTCTGTCCGGCCTGTCGGAGCTGACGCAGAGCAACGTGGAGAAGGCCCTCTCCGGATTGGAGGAGACCGGCGTAAGCCGGGTGATGGTCACGGATACATCGGGCCGTGTGCTCTATGATACCCGCCAGCAGGAGAATGCCAGGGGACAGTACGCCTTTTACACGGAGATCGCCCAGGCCCTGGACGGGAACGATGCCTTCTACTGTGGGTATGACGGCAGCGCATTTTTAAGCCGGAGCGCGGCCCCGGTGGTGTTCCGCAGTCAGATTATCGGCGTGGTCTACGCCTATCAGTATGATGCCCAGCAGGGAGTGCTGCTAAAGGACCTGCAGAAGAATCTCATCACCATTTCCGCAGTGGTGGCGGTGCTGGTGGTGGGCGTGAGCTTGCTGCTTTCCAGGATGTTCGGCCGGCGGATCAGCCGCCTGCTCCAGGCCATCCGCACGGTGCGGGAGGGATCCTACAGCCATCGCGCCCAGATTAGGGGCACAGATGAAATCGGCCAAATCGCTGCCGAGTTCAACAGCCTCACCGACCGCCTGCAAACAACGGAGGAGGCTCGGCGCCGCTTTGTGTCCGATGCGTCCCATGAAATGAAGACGCCCCTGGCGGGCATTAAGCTGCTGACGGATTCCATCCTTCAGACGGAGAATATCGACCCGGCAACTACCCGGGAATTTGTCTCGGACATCGGGGCTGAGGCCAGCCGCCTGGAGCGCATCACAGAGGATTTGCTGCGCTTGACGCGGCTGGACAGCGGTGCCGTGGAGCCGGCGGTATGCGTGGTGGTGAAGCCGGTGTTGGAGCGGGCGGCCCGTATGCTGCAGCCGGTGGCTGGACAGCGGGAGGTTGAATTGACCTGCCGGGCGGATGAAGCCGCCGCTGTGCGGGCTACAGAGGGGGATGTCCATCAGATCCTGTATAATCTCATGGAAAACGGCGTGAAATATACTGCCCCCGGCGGTTTTGTACATACGTCCGTTTCCGTGGAGGAGGGGCGGGTGGTGATTACTGTGTCGGATAACGGCATCGGCATCCCTGCGGAGGATATGCCCCATATTTTTGAGCGCTTTTATCGGGTGGATAAGGCGCGCTCCCGTCAGATTGGCGGCACAGGGCTTGGATTAAGCATAGTGGGCGATACGGTGCAGCGCCGGGGCGGTGAGATCGGTGTCGCCCCCCGGGAGGGCGGAGGCACCGTGTTCACAGTTTCTTTTCCCCAGGCGGAGCCGGAGGTGACGGCATGAGGGTAAAACGAATTTTGACCGTGCTTTTTGTCATGGCGCTCTTATTGACGGGCTGTGCCCCCGATAAGTCCGGCGGCCATAGCCTGCATCTGTTTTACCCGGCGGCGAACTATGAGGCCGGCGGAGATGTGCTTTGCTCTCAGACGGTGGATTGGTCGAAACAGGAGAGCGCCGACACGGCGGACCAGGTGAAAATGATGGTGCAGCTGCTGCAGAACCGGGATGGCCGTATGAATTTCACCTCGCCTATTCCCTCGGATGCAGAGCTGCTGGAGTGCAGCGTTTCCGGCGGCGTAGCGGTGCTGGATTTCTCCGCCGCCTATGGACGCCTGTCGGACTTTTCTCTAACGGTGGCGGATTACTGTATTACTTTGTCGGCCTGCCAGATCCCCGGCGTCAAGTGGCTGCAGGTTCTGGTGGAGGGCAAGCCCCTTTCCGGACGGACAAACTCATATTTTTCCACGGAGGATGTGCTGCTTACCAGCTCAGAGGATGTGGTGAAGGTGGTGCCTGTGACGCTGTATTTCCCGGATCAAGCAGGTACGCTGCAGCCGGAAAAGCGGGAGCTGCTAATCTACGAGGGCGAGAATCGGTGCCAGCGGTTACTGCAGGCTCTGGAGGAGGGGCCGCAGACCGAAGGGCTGGAAAAGCTTCTGCCGGAGGGGATTAGCGCAGCCGGCGTGTGGATGGACGGGGACATCTGCTGCCTGAATTTCTCTTTTGCCGACTACAAGGCCCTCTGTGATGTGTCGGTGCGCCAGGACAGCCTGGTGCAGGGGTTAGTGAAGTCCCTGTGCAGTATAGATGGTGTGGAAGGTGTACAGATTATGGTGGGCGGAGCCTACCGAGCCAAGCTGGGCGTCGTTGACATTGAGAATCCTATTAAGCCGCAATAAAAATAATACGGCACCGGCAAAGGCCGGTGCCGTATTGTTTTTATTGCTTCCGGGCGGTGATGTACTCGTCTCCGGGTCGCCAATAGGGGCAGCTGTCCGCCCGAGCGGTGAGGAACCGGACCATCTCGTCCTCGTCCAGATCCATTTCGCAGATGTAGTCGTCGTACTCCTCGTCGTAGGAGTAGTAGACGCAGTTTTCACATTTTCCGCCCATGGCACAGCGCCTCCTTGTGCATACAATTTCCATTTTCAGCATTATAGGGCAGACCGGGCAGTTCGTCAATCGGATGAAAGCCCCCATTTACAATTTTTTTGAAAAAACGGGAAAAATTCAAAGAAAAGTAATGACTTTTCTCTACCGTTCGGCTACAATAAGGCGAAAGAATCGAATAGGAGGACTCCCTTTTGAAGAAAATGTATGATGCGGTGGAGCGCTTTTGTGCGCGACATCCCCGGTTTGGCATCCCAAATTTGATGCGATACATCGTTATCGGCAATGTGGTGGTGTATTTTCTGTCTATGCTCAGCCGCAATACCGATGCGGCGGCGCTGGACTTTTTGGCCTTTAATCTAAACAGCCTGCTTCACGGCGAGATCTGGCGGATCGTGACCTACATCTTTGTGCCGGGATACAGCAGCCCCTTTGCACTGCTCATTGCTCTGTATTTTTACTACTGGATCGGCTCGACCCTGGAGCGGGAATGGGGAACACCTAAGTTTACCTTATACTATTTGGGCGGTGCAGCGCTGACAGTGGTGGGCGTCATTCTTGCCAGCCTTATCAGCGGCAACTACTATCTGACCCTGGCGGGGACGGGGTATGTGAATCTGTCCATGTTCCTGGCCTTTGCCGTGCTGTTTCCGGATATGACGGTGCTGCTGTTTTTTATCATTCCCATCAAAATCAAGTGGCTGGCCATTATCGATGGGGTGTTCTTTGCCATTGAGATCGTGGGCGCTATTCTCTCCGGCAATGTGGTGGGTGCTATCACGCCGGTGCTGGCACTGCTGAACTTTGCCCTGTTTGCAACGCCCTATATACACTATATGCGCCGGCGGACCCAGTATCGCCATTCGGCGGGGGCCGTGAATTTCCGTCGGACGGTACACCAGGCCCAAAAGCAGCAGCAAACTGCGCCCTACCACCACAAGTGCGCCGTGTGCGGCCGCACGGATACGGACTATCCCGACCTGCAGTTCCGTTATTGCAGCAAGTGTGCCGGGTATCACTGCTTCTGCCAGGATCATATTTTCTCCCATGTGCATTTCACCGAGGAGCCTTGACGGATATAGCTTTTTCCGGTAGAATAGGGTAAATTGTGAGTCTGCCGATAAAGTGGTAAGATTTGCGATAACGGTGATAACGGTGTGATAGCGGTAAGGAAGGGAGTGTGAGGGAAACCCAAGAAGGGTGTCCCTCACCATTCAAATCGATCGTTTTTGAAGCTTTTTCAAAGTTTCAAAAACGCAAAGGGCGAGGGAAAAAGCATTTTTGCCTCGCCGGAGTGTGAGGGAAACCCAAGAAGGGTGTCCCTTACCATTCAAATCAATCGCTTTTGAAGCTGTTTCAGAGCTTCAAAAGCTTAGGCAGCGGGGCGAAAAGACTTTTTCGACACGCTGAATTGTGCTGTGAGGTAGAACTATGGCTAACGGATTTATTGACAAGGCGCGCATTACCGTTCGGGCCGGAAACGGCGGCAACGGGGCGGTGGCCTTTCACAGAGAAAAATACATTGCGGCGGGAGGACCCGACGGCGGAGACGGCGGCAACGGGGGGAGCATCATCGTGCAGGTGGACGACAATATGTCCACTCTGATGGACTTTCGCTATAAGCGCAAATATGTGGCCGGAAACGGAGTGGACGGCCAGGGCGGCCGCAAGAGCGGCAAGGACGGGGAGAGCCTGACCATCCGGGTGCCCCGGGGGACCCTGATCCGGGACGCGGAGACCGGTGAAATTATCAAGGATATGTCGGATAAAGAGCCTTTTGTCCTTTGCAAGGGCGGCCGGGGCGGCTGGGGCAACCAGCACTTTGCCACTCCCACCCGGCAGGTGCCCCGCTTTGCCAAGGCGGGTCTGCCAGGGGAGAGCCACGACGTGGTCCTGGAGCTGAAGCTGCTGGCGGATGTGGGTCTGGTGGGCTTTCCCAATGTGGGGAAATCCACGCTGCTCAGCGTAGTGAGTAAGGCACACCCCAAGATCGCCAATTATCATTTTACCACCCTGTATCCTAATTTGGGTGTGGTGTATGTAGACGATGGCGTCAGCTTCGTCATGGCAGATATTCCCGGCATCATCGAGGGAGCCAGCGAGGGCGCCGGCCTGGGTCACGATTTCCTGCGGCATATCGACCGCTGCCGGCTGCTGGTCCACCTGGTGGATGTATCCGGCAGCGAGGGCCGGGACCCGGTGGCAGATTTTGACGCCATCAATGACGAGCTGAAAAATTATTCTCCGGAGCTTGCCCGGCGACCCCAGATCGTGGTGGGCAACAAGACGGACCTTTTGCAGGATCCGGAGCAGCTGGAGACCCTTAAAAAGCATGTAGAGGAGGCGGGCTACAGCTTCCTGGAGATGTCCGCCGCAACCCACCAGGGGACGAGGGAGCTGGTACAGACCATCGGCCGGATGCTCTCACAGCTGCCGCCGGTGGTGGTGTACGAGCCGGAATATGTGCCCCGGCCTCCGGAAGTGGACACCTCCCAGCCGCTTACTATCCATGTGGAGGACAACACTTGGCTGGTGGAGGGGCCGTGGCTGCAGCGGCTCATGGCCAACATCAATTTCTCCGACTATGAAAGCCGGATGTATTTCGACAAGATGCTGCGCCAAAGCGGGCTATTTGACCGGCTGGAGCAGATGGGCATCCAGGACGGGGATATTGTGTCCATGTACAACCTGGAGTTTGAATATCAGCACTGATACCATAAAAAGATGCGCAGAAGGCAGCTCCCGATAAGAAAACATCGTGAGGAAAGAGAGAACGGTATAGCTTCGGCTGTACCGTTTTCTCATTTTTCCATTGATGCCGTGACTTTTGACATTTCCAAGGCTCCGATGCCCTTGTAGTAAATGTCGATCTCCTGCGTCCGATTCTTGCCCTTCGGGTCGCTGGCCGCATGGACGATGATTTTCTCCACGAACTCATGGAGGATGCAGGGCGTGAGCTCCGGGATATCCGTGTACCTCTCCACAACGGAGAGAAAACGATCAATATCCGCCGATTTGCTTTCCTCCAGCTCCACTTCTTTCCGAAGGGAACTCGTCAGCACCTTGAGATCCCGTTCTTCCTTCTCATAGTCCGCAGAGAGTTTCTGAAAGCGTTCATCGGAGAGCTTGCCCGAAATGTTGTCCTCATAGAGCCGCTTGAAGATAGCATCCAGCTCTGTGATCCGCTTCTCGGAATCGACAAGCTGCCGTTTCCGCTTTGCAAGATCCCGGTCACGCTGCCGCAGGTCACTGTCCATGACCAGCCTCACAAACTCGTCCTTACTGCGGGAGGCGAAGGAAACGATCTCCCGCAGGTTTTCCAGAATCAATTCCTCCAAGATCACCGTGCGGATGGAATGGGTCTGACCGCAGAAGTCACGGCTCTTTCGGTAGCCGGCGCACAGGTAGTATTCCTGCTCGCGCCGGAAGTTGGTGGCTCTGCATTGATACATGACAGATCCGCAGTCCGCGCAGAACATCATGCCGGAGAACATCCCCATTTCTCCCATTTTTGTAGGACGACGGCGCGTCTGCCTTGCTGCTCTCGCGGCATCTGCGATTGCCTCCGTCCAGATCGGGTCATGGGTGTTCTCAAAGATCATCCACTCACTTTCCGGATTATGGATGACCTTTTTGCTCTTGTAGGACTTCTTCCTCGTCTTGAAATTGACCGTGTGCCCCAGGTACTCCCGCCAGCGGTCCATGATATCCGCTACGGTGGAGGCATCCCATGCGTAGGGTAAGCCCCGCTTGATATTGCTTGCTTTCCGGCCCTTGCTGGCATAATAGGCGGCCGGGGTCAATATCCTTCGCTCTGTCAGCTTCCTTGCAATCTGGGACGGTCCGAAACCGTCCATCACATATAGGCCGATCTCATAGACCACCGTTGCGGCTTCCTCGTCCCTGACCCACAGCTTTTTGTTGTCAGGAGACTTCATGTAGCCATAGGGCGGCAGGGTCGTCAGATGCTCGCCGGCGTTGCCCTTGACCTTCATCACAGCACGGATCTTCTTGCTGGTGTCCTTCGCATACCACTCATTGATGATGTTCCGAAAAGGAGTGAACTCATTATCACCCTGGGTGCTGTCCACGCCATCGTTGACAGCAATAAAGTGAATGTCATGCTCAGGGAACATGATCTCGGTATACATGCCCACTTGCAGATAATCACGGCCCAGGCGTGACATATCCTTGATAATGACCCGCTTGACAAGGCCGGCTTCGATATCCGCAATCATTTGCTGGAAACCAGGTCGGTTGAACGTCGTACCCGAAATGCCGTCATCAATATAAAAGCGATAGTTTTTGTAGCCGTGGTCAAGTGCGTAGCGTTGAAGGATCTTTTTTTGGTTGATGATACTGTTGCTGTCGCCCTGCAATTCATCGTCGCGTGACAAACGGCAGTACAAAGCGGTAACAGCTTCGACGCTCATAGCGTTGTAAGGGAATTGAAGCGCGGCAGCGGTGTTTGACTGATGATACATAGTAACCTCCCATCCGGCAGTCAAACACGGTTTTGAAGTCACCTTCATTATACCGCGTCTTTTTCTCCCTGTCTGCCTGTTTAGGAGAATTAAGTTGTCGCTTTTTTCTGAACGTCCGCTTTCATCAGACGTTCCAGCTTCACGGCAATACTCTCGTCGCTC
>ULRK01020452.1_pt1 | contig 14383 bp, 6 predicted proteins | sample 1955341 | NCBI WGS metagenome assembly ULRK01 (sample SAMEA4835680, study PRJEB28245) | human gut metagenome | biome: gut microbiome; material: fecal sample | place: Denmark | collected 2008
TCAAAGCAAGCAACGCTCGACACCCCATTTTCAGAAAACACAAAGGTTTATAGACAGACTGAGGCGGTACTCGTATAATGAGTACCGCCTTTATTACTCTTATTTTCCCACGCAGAAGCGTGAAAATATTCTGTCTATTACCTCTTCGCTTGCGGTCTTTCCGCTAAGCTCATAAAGGCTGCTAAGCGCCGCTTCAAGCTCAAGCCCTGCAACGTCTGCGGTCATGCCGCCGTGAAGTGCGTTATAGGCTCTGTCGACCGCCGCCTGTGCCGATAAGGCGCACTGCCGCTGACGCTCGTTTGCGAGGAAGCCTGCGCCTGCATCAAGGTTGCTTATTCCGCAACGCTGTTTTATCGCCTGTTCAAGCTCGTCTGCGCCGCCACCCGTCTTTGCACTGATTATTACCGCTTTACCGAGTTCGTTTTCTATAAATGCCGTGTCCGCCCTTGCTTCAAGGTCGGATTTATTTATTATGGGGATTACCGTCTTGCCGTGGAGAAGCTCTGTCAGCCGCTTGTCGTCATCGGACAGCTCTCTTGAGCCGTCGAATACCGCAAGGATAAGCTGTGCCGTGCCTATGCGTTCTATCATACGCTGTACGCCGATGTTCTCGACAGTATCTTCTGTTTCCCTTATTCCTGCGCAATCGGCTAACTTCAGCATTATATCGCCAAGCTGTACCGTATCCTCGACTATATCACGGGTAGTACCCTCAATATCGGTCACTATGCTCTTCTGTACGCCTGTAAGCCGATTCATAAGCGTTGACTTTCCTGCGTTGGGCTTTCCGACTATGGCTGTGGCGATGCCGTTTCTGAGTATCTCTCCGCAGTCGTATGTTGCTATAAGGCTGTCGATATTTTCTTTTACGGCGGTGACGCTTTTCAGCCAGTCCGCCTTCGCTATTTCGTCCTCGTCCTCGCTCTCGTCGGGATAATCTATCCATACGGCTATCTCCGATGTAATAGCTATTATCTCCTCGCACAGCGCCTCTATCCTGCGGTATAATGCGCCGTCCGTCTGCGCTCTCGCACAGGAAAGAAGCTGATCGTTGCCTGCGTTTATAAGGTCAATTACACCCTCTGCTTCTGTCAGCGACAGCTTGCCGTTTACGAGCGCCTGCTTTGTAAACTCACCTGCCTGAGCCATTACTGCGCCTGCGGATAATACCGCCTGCAGTACCCTTTTGGTAACGTGGATGCCGCCGTGACAGGTTATCTCGGCTGTGTTTTCTCCGGTATAGCTGTGGGGCGCACGGAAGATTAAAAGCACTCCGTCATCGAGCTTTGTACCGTCTGCCGTAATATCTCCGTATGCGGCGGTATAGCCGTCCATCTTTTCGATATCACGCACGGGGTACTTCGGTATAAATACCTTCGCCGCAACTTTAAGTGCGTCCGCTCCGGATATTCTTATCATTGAAACACCGCCGCTTGCCATAGGTGTTGATATTGCCGCTATGCAGTCTGCCATTATATCTTAATCCTTCTTACCGAATAATTTTGCGAAAAAGCCTTTTTTGATCGGCTTTTCGTCTGTCTGTTCTTCCGTTTCGTCTTTGTCCGTGCTGTCGCTGTCATCGCCGTTATCGTAATAGCTTTCTTCCTCCTCTTCGGAAAGCGCCGTTTCGATAAAGCTCTTTTTGAGCAGTTCCTCTCCGCTTTCGTTAAGCGTATATGTCCACAGCTCTGTCGGAGTATTTATAACAAAATCGTCTATATTATCAAGGCTGAGAAGCGTCTGAAGCCGCTCGCCCATAGTATCTATCACCTGCTCCTCCATACCTGAGAAAAATTCCTCGCAGGTTATGTTATACTCGTCGGCAGGATTCTTGCCGCCTATTCTCGTGAGGTGGATACCGTCACGCAGATAGGAGGTGTAATCGAGATAATCACTCCAGTATTCGTTTATTACCTGTAATATGACACGCTTCTGCAGGGCGTTTACCTTGTCCTCGCCGAACTTCTGTGCGGCGGTGCTGTAATCATCGGCAAATTCGTTCTGCCATATATCGACCTCAGACTCGCCTGTCAGGAATGCTCTTCTTCTGCCGAACACTGCGTCACGGTGCTTTTCGCCTATCATAGTGAACTTGAGCAGGCGCTTACGCAACTCGAGCGTATCGCCCTGTGCTATACGCTGAATGCGATCGACCTCACGCAGTACGATCTTATCGTCAATCGGTCTGCCCGTTTCGGCGGTGGGATAATGCCTTTTCGGTATTAACTTCTTTATCTCGTATTTTGTCATTATCTCGTCTTCAAGTGAGATTATGAAACGGCTCTCGCCCACATCGCCCTGTCTGCCGCTTCTGCCACGCAGCTGCATATCGCCTCGTTCGCTCTCGCTCATAAATGTGCCGAGTATCAGCAGACCGCCAGCCGCTACAGCCTCGTCCTTCTGCGATTCGTCAGCGCCGCCCAGCTTTATGTCAACACCTCTGCCCGACATATTGGCTGATATGGTGACAGCGCCGGGTCTGCCGGCTTCCTTTATTATCTCAGCTTCAAGCTCATCGTTCTTTGCGTTGAGTACGTTTGCGGTGATGCCCTCCGCCGCAAGACGACCGCTAAGCTCCTCGCTGAGCTCAATGCTTGACGTTCCGACAAGCACAGGCTGATTCTTTGCGTGGGCGGTCTTTATGCAGTCAATAATTGCGTTGTCCTTTGCCGCTTTTGTGAGATATACTTCATACGGGTGGTCGACACGTCTGCAGGGCGTATGGGTAGGTATAACGGTTACTTTAAGGTCGTATAACTGCCAGAACTCGTCCTCCGAGCTTTTCGCAGTACCGGTCATACCGCTGAGAAGCGGATAACGGCGCAGATAGAACTGCATAGGCACAACGCCCATTATAACGCCTCTGCTTGTACAGGTGATGCCCTCCTTAAGTTCAACGGCAGGCTGTAATGAGCCGGGATAGCGGCGGTTCTCTGCCGCTCTGCCTGTGAACTCGTCTATTATTCTTATATTACCGTCCTTGACGATATAATCAACGTCTTTTTTAAGCAGGAAGCACGCTTTAAGGCAATCTGTAATGCGTATCAGAAGCTCGTTGTTCTCTTCGTCATAAAGCCCTGAGCCGTCCGTTATAAGCTCCTCGCACTTGTCCTCGCCCTTTTCGGTAAGGTAGATAGTGCCGAGCTCCTCGTTTATCTCATACATACTGCTGTCAAAATCCTTGACAAACTCGTATACCTCGGGCAGCTTTTCATCGGGCTTTACGGCAGTTTCGCCTGCTATTACAAGCGGTACTCTTGCCTCGTCTATCATCATGCTGTCCGCTTCATCGGCAATGCAGAAGTCGAAATCCGTCTGCACGCAGTCCTCGGGCGTATTCGCAACGAAGTCACGCAAAAAGTCAAAGCCTGCCTCTCTTGCGGTTATATATACTATCTGATTTTTATACAGCTCTTTTTTATCCGCAATATCTGTCGAATGCAAAATACAAGCCGAACTTATGCCGAGTGCGTCATATATCGGCTTCATCCACTCGCTGTCACGCTTTGCAAGATAATCGTTGAAGGTGAGTATTCTGACATTGTGACCGTTTTTCGCCATATAGCTTGCGGCAAATGCGGCGCAAAGCGTCTTGCCCTCGCCCGTTTTCATCTCGGTGATCCTGCCCTTTGTAAGCTCTGCGGCGGCGGTAAGCTGTTCGTCATAAGGGATAAGACCGAGGTATTCCTTGCTTGCGATAGCGCAGGCGGCGAATATCTCATTCATATCCGTGCTGTCTTTGAACTCGTTTATTGTGCCGACCTCGGCGAGTGAGCGTATTTTTTCGATGGATATATAAGTTTCAGCCATTTTTGCTGTCCTTTCAGAATAGAATTATTGCAGTGCCGTGAAAACGGCATTAGTCTTAGTAAAAGTCTGTTGATTGGTGTTACAGTGACAAAAAGCTACCGATAGTTCTCTTTGTGGGATAGCACTTCTCGGGTTCGCTATTCCGTGTGGTAACGTTGCTACTATTCACGCGGGAGAGAACCAAAGGGACTAGGGTGAGGGACTTGGCAGCCCCTAACCCTATCCCTTAGGTTCTCTCCCTCGTGGCTCCCTCTTTCCTTACCCACACCCGTACCCCGCCAAATAGGTGTTGGCGATAAGACACACAAACGATTGCGTTTAAAAAATCGCAATAAGCGGGACGCTCCGCTCTGTTTGACCCGGGGGACTGTACAGATATCTTAGGATAGTGCGTCTTTTGGAAATTTCGGTGACAGTGCAGTTGCATTGATTTTCTTACGAAATTATTAACACCTTATCAGTATGGAAACAGTTTTCAGCGTTGTTGGCAATATATTTTTTTAATGCTTTATCAATACTGTACAGTGCTAATTGCTTGACTAGTGCTTCAACAGATTTAAACGGCATTTCAAAGCCGTCTATATCGTTTATTTTACCACAGTGAAATGAAAAAAGCAATTATTTTTAAAAAGCACTTGAAAAATACGGATAAATGTGCGATAATAATATTATTATGGCGGTTTTATGCCACACGATAAATTACTAAAAATCTGTAAAGGAATGACTTACTTTGGATAACAAAAAATACGCAATAATACTTGCCGCAGGTGATGGCAAAAGAATGAAATCCGACAAGCCTAAGGTTCTTGCCGAAGTGCTGTTTCAGCCTATGCTCCGCTGGGTGCTTGACGCTGTAAAGCAGGCCGGAGTTGACAATACCGCAGTTATAGTCGGCGCTCACAAGGAGCAGGTAACGGCTTATCTTGATACGCTCGGCGAATACCCCGCATTTGAGCAGAAGGAAAGGCTCGGCACGGGTCACGCAGTAATGCAGGCAAAACCTTTTATCGAAAAGGCACAGGCTGACAATGCGGATATACTGGTGGCGTGCGGTGACGCTCCGTTCATTGACGCAGACACCATAACAGGCTCTTATGAGTATCACAAAAACAGCGGCAACGATGTTACGGTAGTTTCCGCAATTGTCGATAACCCCACAGGCTACGGCAGAATAATAAAGGAAAACGATACTTTCAAGGCTATCGTTGAGCAGAAGGACTGCGACAGCGAGCAGGCAAAGGTAAGAGAAATAAACTCGGGTATCTACTGGTTCAAAGCGGAAAAGCTGTCCGGACTTTTAGATAAGCTCGGCAACAACAATGCCGCAGGCGAATATTATCTTACCGATACTGTTGCCGTTGCGGAAAAGAAGGGCGTATACACGGCAGACAGCACGGACGTTGTACTCGGTGCGAACAGCCGCAGTCAGCTTGCCGCTCTGAATGAAGTCGCAAGAAAGAGAAAGCTCGCTGAGCTTATGGACGAGGGTGTGGATATTCCTCTGTCGGACGGAATCATAATCGGTAAGGATGTAAAGATCGGTCACGATACGGTAATACTTCCGAATACGATAATCAAGGGAAAAACGGTTATCGGCAACGGCTGTGAGATAGGTCCTAACAGCTATATAGCCGACTGCGTTATAGAGGATAACGTTATCCTGAACAACGTACAGGCGCACGAAAGCAAGGTAGACAGCAAGGCTAAGGCAGGTCCGTTTGTACATCTGCGTCCGAATACTCATCTGCACAGCGGCGTAAAGATAGGCGACTTTGTAGAGGTCAAGAACTCCGAAATCGGCATAAACACCTGCATAGCGCATCTTACATATGTCGGCGACAGCGATGTGGGCAAGGGCGTAAACTTCGGCTGCGGCTGTGTAACGGCAAACTATGACGGTATAAAGAAGTACCGCACCACAATAGGCGACAACGCATTTATCGGCTGTAACACAAATTTGATAGCGCCTGTTACTATCGGGGATAATGCGACTACTGCGGCAGGCTCGACTATCACGAAGAACGTTCCTGCGGATTCTCTTGCGGTGGAACGTGGTCAGACAAGAATTATAGAACACTGGGAAAAGAACAGCAAACGTATAAAAAAGGCATAAGGAGGAAAACAGGTGGAGGTTTTTCTTTCGGTGCTGTCGGTCGCCGGAATCATTCTCGGCGCTGTACTGCTGATAATGATAATATCCTTTCTGCTGTCCGCTATACTTTATGAGAGCGTTTTCGGAAAGCGGTTCGAGATATACGATTCCGCACATCTGCCAGACCTTAACGATTATAAAGGGCTTGTAAATGAGCCGGTAACATTCCCGTCAAAGCGTGGCTATAAATACACGGGGTTTTACTACCACGATGAAAGCTATGACAGCTTCAGGGGACTTATAGTTTTCTCGCACGGCATATTTGACGGTCAGCTCAGCTATCTGCCCGAAATAGCGTATTTTGCAAGACGGGGATACAAGATATTCGCCTTTGACAACAGCGGCAGTCATTTAAGCGGAGGAAAGTCACTGCGTGGGCTTCCTCAGTCGGCGGAGGATCTTGATGCAGCGTTGAGTTTCGTCACAAAGACAAACACGCTTCCGCTGTATCTGTTCGGTCACAGCTGGGGAGGATATGCGGTATCTGCTGTGCATTGCTATCATCTTTATGATATAAAGGCGGTATTCGTACAGAGCGGGTTTGACCAAACAAGCGAAATGGTGCTTGAAGAAGGCTCTGCTATGATGGGCAGGTGGATATATATCCTTAGAGCCTATATAAAGCTGTACGAGCGTATGAAATACGGCAAGGCGGCAGGCTACACAGCACACGCAGGAATAGCGAAAGCAACCGCAAACGGCACTAAGTTCCTTATACTGCACAGCACTGACGATAAGACGATAAGCCTTAAAAACAGCGTGCTTGCAAACGTTGAAAAAAACGATAATATCACTCTTATAACCGAAAAGAACAAGGGTCACAACTCTCTTGACAGCGACAGAGCGATAAAGTACAAGGCACAGCTTGACACGCTTTTTGAAACGACCTATCCGAAAAATCAGCGGACTAACAAGAACAGAAGAGAATTGTTCAGCGAAAAGGTCGATAAGCAGATATACTACGAGCTTGACGGCAAACTGATGAAGCTGATAGCCGATTTTTACGAAACGGCTCAGAGCGGGAAAGGTTTCGGCAGTGCGGGGTCAGCAGGGGAAAAAGAAAAGTCATAAATAACGTTTGACGTTATAAAATAAGGAAAATCAGGAGATAAGAAGAAATGAATATTTTCAAGAAAATACCGGCGGTGATAGCGTCTGTTGCGGTTATTGTATCGCTCTCGGCTGTTGCTGTATCGGCAAACAGCTATGTTCCCGAGGTATCCGACGTGGTAACGGAAGATATTGAGGTCGTTTTTGATTCTGCAACAAAAGCACAGCGTGAGCAGGCACAGCAGATAATCGCCGACTATATCGCCAAGAACATACCCAACGGCATTGCGGACGTTTCCAAGATGGATAAGGTTGCGGCGTATGTGGCGTCGTTCACTTACGACAAGAGCAATTCCGATCCGTATCTTATGGTGCTGAACGGTTCGGGCAATCCTTCTGCCAGTGCAAAACTCGCCGTTTATATGCTGGGTGAGGTCGGTCTGACCGCAAAAACAAGATATGCGTACAGTGAAAATGAAGAGATACCTATGAAAACAGCCACATCTATGGCGACCACTGCGGTAAGGCTCGGTGACGGATCGGTTTATCTGCTTTATATCGGCGGCGACGTACTCGGTCAGAAAACTTTCATTTCACAGAAGTTGAATTCACGATTCCTTTATAAAGAGATCTCAAAAAACAAATACGCTGTTTATTCGTGGATACAGTTTGACGATGAGGTAAAAGGCTATGACAAGGCTACCAAGACCGTTATGAATATCCCCGGATATATCGACGGTCACAAGATAGAGGTAATCGCAAAAGAGTTCACCAGAGGCTGTATCGGTGTTTCAAAGGTAACCATACCCAATACCGTTACCGAGATCCAGCGTGGCGCTTTCGTTTACACAAAGCGCATACAGAGCATTTCTATTTCAAGCTCGGTTAATAAAATTGCCGACGATGTATTTTCAGGCAACAACTGCCTTAAATTCACCGTTGACAGCAACAACAAGTATTTTCAGGCTATAAACGGCGACCTTTACTCTAAGGACGGCAAAACGCTTGTTTCCGCCACAGGTTCGTCAATGACAAAAATCCCAAGCTTCGTTGAAGTTATCGGCGGCGACGCATTCTGCGGAAACAACCATATAGTTGATATTACGATCCCTGCAACCGTCAAGAAGATAAGTTATGCCGCTTTCGCCTCCTGCGACAATTTACGCAATGTAATAATCGAGGGTAACGGACTTACCACTGTCGAATCCAGAGCCTTCCAGACAACAAAACTGATCTCGCTCAACATTCCCGCCTCTGTGACCTCTTTCAGTTATGATGCTTTCGACTGGGCTGAAATCATACTTGTGGTCTGCCCCGATGGAGAAATTTCACAGAAGCTTACAGGCAAAGATAAAATTCAAAACCTGCTTGTTGATACATCAGGCACATTGACCGGCAGAACGTTTACCAAAAAGCCCACCTGTGAGAGTGACGGTGAACTGAAAGTCAATTTTTCAACAGGTTCGTCGAAAACTTATACCATTCCGAAGTCGAATCTTTATCACGACTATAAGGTCGATGCAATAAAGTCGGAAGCCTGTGCAAATGACGGCAGTATAACTTACCGTTGCACGGTCTGCAATTCCCACAGAACCGAAGATACCACTTATGCCACAGGACACAGCTTTTCATCGACATGGACGCTCGACAAAGCGCCCACCTGTGCCGAGCAAGGCTCGCAGTCACGCCACTGTACGAAGTGCGATAAAAAGACAGATGTAATATATGTTTCCCCCACAGGAAACCATACTTATACCGCCTGGAAAACAACCAAAAATCCCGACTGTACTAAACCCGGTGAGCAACGGTGCAGCTGCACGGTCTGCGGCAAGGTGCTTACAAGAGAGCTTGATCCGTTGGGTCATAAATACGTTGATACCGTGGTCGATGCGACCTATGACGCAAAGGGCTACACCCTGCATAAATGCTCGGTTTGCGGCTCTTCCTACAAGTCCGACTACACCGACATTCTCGTTCTCGGCTATGTCAAGAACCTCAAAGTAACCCGTCAAAACCCAAAATTCATAACGCTCGAGTGGTCAATGTCAACCGATGGCAGCGGCTATGAGGTCGAGCAGTACAAGGGCGGCAAATGGGTACGGATTTCCAAGACCGACAGCAGTGCCAATTGCGCTCTCACCGTCACAAATCTTACTCCCGGTACATCCTATACATTCCGTGTAAGACTGCGTAAAGTGTCAGGTTCTACCGTTCAGTACGGCGGCTATATCAGAGCCGTTGCAACCACTGTTCTTCCCAATGTAACCACATTCACAGCCCCCGCTGCAACAAGCAGGACAATAACGCTCAAATGGGATAAGAATGCCGATGCGACAGGTTATGTTGTCGAGCAGTACAAGGGCGGAAAATGGACTCAGATTCTAAAGACAACAGGCAACACGACCTTACAATGTACAGCGTCCTCACTCGCTCCCGAAACACGCTATTCATTCCGCATGAAGTCGTATAAGAAGACCGGCAGTGCCGTTGTCTACAGCGATTATACGAATATTGCGGCAACTACAAGAATTGCGTGTGTTTCAGGTCTTACGGCAAAGTCATCAACCGTTTCTTCTGTTACACTTTCGTGGAACAAGGTTGCTTCGGCTACGGGATATGTCGTTGAAATCTATAAGGGCGGAAAGTGGAATACAGTCCTTACCACAAAGAACAACACTGCTCTTTCCTGCAAGGTAACGGGTCTTGCGGCAGGCTCAACATATAAAGCCCGTATCAAGTGCTACCGCCTTGCAAACGGTGCGTACTCATTCAGCGAATACCTTGAAGCTGACGTGAACACAAAGATAGCAAACGTTACAGGCTTCAAGTCTTCCGGCAATACAGCATCATCAATAACATTCTCGTGGAATAAGAATACCGCCGCTACAGGCTATATCGTTGAGATTTACAAGGGCGGTAAGTGGACGCAGATTTTAAACGCAAAAAGCAACACAACCCTTACCTGCACAGCAACAGGGCTTTCGGCAAATGCAACATATTCAGTGCGCATAAAGTCCTTCAAAAAGACAACCGCAACCACATATTTCAGCGATTATCTTACGTTCTCAGCTGACACCCGTATACCCAACGTTACAAGCCTTACATATAAAGCGGATTCCGCTTCACAGGTAACTCTCAGCTGGAGCAGGAACACTGCAGCCGACGGATATACAGTAGAAATCTACAGGGGCGGAAAATGGGAGCAGGTGCTGTGTGCAACCTCGAACACAAAGCTTTCCTGTAAGATAACAGGTCTTGCGGAAGGCTCGACCTATTCTGTACGCATAAAGAGCTACAAGGTGAAAAACGGCAGAACCGTATTCAGCGAATATCTGAAAAGCACCGCTACAACAGGTCTTAACCCCGTTGCAAAGCTTGGGGAGCAGGCAAACAGCACAGCCTCATCAATCCGTTTTTCGTGGGCAAGAAAAAGCTGTGCAACAGGATATATCGTAGAGATCTATAAGGGTGGGAAATGGAATCTTGTAACAAAAACCACCTCAAACACAGTCACCTCCTGCCAGATAACGAATCTTAACGCAGGTACGTCATATACCTGCCGTGTAAGAGCATATCTTACCGTAAACGGTTCGACAATATACAGTGATAATGTAAGAACGGTGCAGAAAACAAAATAATATCACGGCTTTGCGAGCGACGGTTTTATGAACCGCCGCTCGTTTTTTGTCTGTTACACAGCCGTTTCCCTCTTTTTAACTTAACTTATAAATGTAAATTTCGTTAGTTTCATGAAACGTTACATTAAGTAACTAAAAAACAGGCTAAACGACCGTTAAAGCTGTTATTTAAGCTTTAAAGCAGCCTCGCTCAGTGAAAATATTACATATAACTGTGCTAAATGCATATATATCGATTTAAACTGTTGTGCAATTCACAGAAAAAGCCATCTTTGTTAAGTAAATTTAGCTGAATTTGTTGACTTTGTATAAAGTCACATGATATTATAAGACAAAGCTAAGAAACCAAGAGGCTATATCAGAATAATAGCAGAAGGAGTGAAATCATGACAGGTTTTAAGAAAAGACTGGCAAGCACGGCGCTTGCCACGGCGATGACGCTTACAGCTTTACCTGTATCCGTGTTTTTCATAAGCACGGGTGCGGCGGCTGAGGGTGTTCCGAGCGGATTTGCGTATGCGCAGGGAACAAGGTTCATGCTTGACGGAAGTCCGTTCTACTATGCAGGCACAAACTGCTACTACCTTACGTTCAAATCGCAGGAGGCGGTAGACAACGTATTCAAAGACGCAGAGGCGATGGGGCTGAAAGTTATCAGAGTCTGGGGCAACCTTGATGTAGGTGTCAAGACAGGCACGACAGACAGCGAAGGAAAGCCGGTATTTACAAACAACAATGACGGCCCGGGTGAAAAGGACGGAATATATTTTCAGTATTTCGACAAGGCTCTGGGTAAGCCGGTAACAAACTTCGGTGAAGACGGCATAAAGAAGCTCGACTACGCATTATATCAGGCCGAAAAGCACGGTATAAAGCTGCTTATCACCTTTACTAACTACTGGGACGCTTTCGGCGGTATGGGTCAATACGTCAAGTGGGCAGAGGAGCTTGGTATAACCGGACTTAAAAAAGACGACTTCTACACAAACGAAACGCTCAAGGGCTGGTATAAGGATTATGTCAACGGTCTGCTGAACCATACGAACCCATATACAAACAGAAAGCTGAAGGATGAGCCTTCCGTATTTGCGTGGGAGCTTTCAAACGAGCCGAGATGCAATACCGACGCTCAGTGTAAGGACAATATACTTTATAACTGGGCAAAGGAAATGAGCGAATATGTAAAGAGCATCGATCCGAATCACATGGTATCGCTCGGCGACGAGGGCTTTTACAATAAACCTTACGGGTATTACGACGAATATACTACATCCAATTATGCCTTTTACGGTGCAGAAGGCGTTGACTTTGAAAAGCTGATGACAATCGACACGCTCGACTTCGGCACTCCTCATCTTTATCTCGATCAGTGGGGAATGAAGCACACAGGCACAGGACAGGACGATCTGCTCTGGTTTAAGATACACGGCGAAACCTGTGCGGAGCTTGGCAAGCCCGTTATACTCGAAGAATTCGGTCTTACAGATAGAACAATCCGTGACAGCGAGTATAAGCAGTGGTTTGAGGTGCTTGAGGGTAACGTCTACGATACAGTCGAATATGCAGGCACAAACTACTGGATGATAGCCTCATACATTGACGGCGCACTTTATCCCGACTATGACCAGTATACCGTTTACGGTCCGGAGGGAACAGAAACCGAAAGCACAAGACAGCTTATCATGAAGCACGCCGCAAATATGACGGCAAAGAATAACGTCAACACGATAGCAAGCGACAAGCTGAGCTTCGACAGAGCTGACAATACCGACCTTACGGTAACAGCAACTATGAAAGAGGGTGCAATAAGCGGTATAACCCTTGACGGAAATGCGCTTACAGAAGGTAAGGACTTCACAATAAACAATAACTCCGTAACTATAAAGGCAAGCTATCTTAAAACACTCGAGCTTAAAAACCATGTGTTCACGCTTGACTGTACGGCAGGCAGCAGCCCGAAGTTCACCGTAAACGTAACCGATGTATCGATCCCCGCACCGACGCTTGATAAATATATCGGTACAGTTGACAAGAACCTGCGTCACTATAAGAAGGTGAATGTAGGCTATGACAAGAAGACAAGCGAATTCAGAGGTATAACGGTAAACGGCAAATATCTCACGGCAGGTACGGATTATACCGATAACGGCGGCTTAGTCACATTCTCAGACAGCTTTATAAAATCTCTCAGCGAGGGCAACGTAACGCTTGTGTTCGACTTCTATGAGGGTGCGGATTGTGAATTCCTTCTTACCGTAACCGATACATCGGCACTGGAAGATATAGATACTTTTGAAAACTACACAGACGATTCTCAGCTACGCAGTGCATATACACCGAATACAAACGGAAACAACATAACGGTTTCGCTTGTGGACAGCACTAACGGCAAAGCGATGCGCTTTGAATACGATGTCAGCCTGCCCAACGGATACAGCGGCGTAAACCACGCACTTTCACAGCGTAACGTTGCACAGTACAAGGGCGTCAGCATAACCCTTGCCGGCGACAACAGCGGTAACAGCTTTACTATTCAGCTCAGGGATAAGAACAACAACTATTTCGAAAAAGAAATAACTGTCAACTTCTCCGGCGAAAAAACATTTGAGATACCTTTCGAGGAATTTGTCGCTCCAAGCTGGCAGTCAGACTCCGCTGCACTTGACACATCGGGTATCGTACAGGTCGCATTCTATGCAGGCAATGGCGGTAACACCGACACAGGCGCTTACATAATTGATGATGTATACTTCTACGGCGAAAAGCAGGAAGCCGAGGGCGCACACCTTATCAACAAGACAGGCACATTTGACGGCTCTGCTCCTGCAACTGTACTTACAAAGCTCGTGCTGAACGGTCAGGCTATATCAAAGATAACCTGCGGCGGCAAAACACTTGACAGCAGTACAGACTACTCGTGGAACGGAAGTCAGGTGGCACTCAACACGCCGTTCATGCAAGCCCTATCCAACGGCAAACACGAAATAGTATATCATTTCAGCGACGGCACTACAGACACATTTATTCTCACCGTTATCAATTCTGCGGTCACAGATGATGTTACGGTTGATAATGTCACAAACTTCACAAGCACAAACGCAACCGATTCCTCGCTCACTCTTGCGTGGAACAAGAACAGCAAGGCTGACGGCTACTCGGTTGAAATATACAAGGGCGGTAAGTGGAACGAGATATACAGCGGAGCGGACACATCCTGCACCGTAAAAGACCTCAAGGCTTCCTCGACCTATACCTTCCGCATAAGAGCATACAAGGCTTCGGGCGGTACAACATATTTCAGCGACTATGTAAGACTTGCCGCTAAAACAGCGGAAAGCTCAGGTGTTTCAAACGTTACCTCATTCAGAAAAATCTCAGCGACATCCTCCGAGCTTATAATAGGCTGGGCAAAGAATAACTCCGCAGAAGGATATATCGTTGAACAGTACAAGGGCGGCAAATGGACGGAAGTGTTAAGAACCTGCACAAATAGCACTGTAGGCTTTATAGCGGGCGACCTTAAGGCAGGTACGACCTACACCTTCCGCATAAGAGCATACAAGACCTCAGGCGACACGGTCATCTACAGCAACTACACAAGACTTGCCGCTACGACAAACGCAAACTAATAGTCCAATAACAGCAAACGGAGCATATCAGGCAGATATGCTCCGTTTTGCTTGTAGAAATAGTCTGTTTTTGAAATAAACTTCTGATTTATTATCCCTATCCC
>ULRK01011700.1_pt1 | contig 13635 bp, 9 predicted proteins | sample 1955341 | NCBI WGS metagenome assembly ULRK01 (sample SAMEA4835680, study PRJEB28245) | human gut metagenome | biome: gut microbiome; material: fecal sample | place: Denmark | collected 2008
TGCTTCCATGCAATCATTAGAATTCATTATTCAAACTCAATCTCCTCATTAACCTTTTCATGAAGATTAATCCTATTTTGAACATCTATTTTATTCACAAGCCAGCCATTCAGATGACAGTTTCTGATAAATTCTTCTATCCGATTGACACCATACATTTCCTTTAATGTCACAACAACGCCAAAACGCAGTCCCACACCATCTTTGTAGTCCAATCTGTTGTTGGTTTTAATCTCCATTCCCCAGTTTTTATTTCTATATGATCTCTTGGGAATTCTTTTTTTATTAATAACCTCAGATATATATTTCACATTATCCCATTTACGGAATCTTTCTCGTGCCTCACCCTCAAGAATAAAGTTTTTCTCTCCGTCCAATATTTCATCCAGATTCTGCTTATCTGAATTAATCTCATTGAGCATGCCATTATCTTTTATTCTGCCAAAATGAAGGTTAAGTTCTGTATTTGTGTAATCAACACCCTGTGCACGGTCACATATTGGAAAATAACACATTGTTGCCCTTGTAAAATACGGATAATAATTATCCTTAAGTGGTATTGGAAAATAGTAATTATATGTATTCCATTTTTCACTGACATCTGTTACCAAAAATTTAATCTCATCATCCTTCGTCTGGACAATATCTTCAATTCTTATAGGTACAATACCATGTCCATAAAGCGCTACCTCTTCAGGTCCTGGTGCTTCATTCCACCCCCTTGCAGCATCTATAATCAAAGCTTTTGCAAGTTCCCTGTTTAACCCTAATATATCTATCAGATATGATAGCTTTCTTGCAATCCATGGTGCTGCAAAGGACGTTCCTGCAACATTAGCCTCTCCGAGCGGTTCGCATACACGTATATACTGTTCCTCACTGCCACCATAATAACTTACATCCGGTTTTGCAAAAAAAGAAAGTGCCAGACCTTTTCTTGAATATCGTGTAGATAAACCACTCTTTGTTACCGCATTTACAACCATGCTGTTAATAGAATCAGCTGGTGAACCTATTTTTACAACATCAGTATTAGGCTTATTGGTTCCTGCCACTACGAATATAACATCATTTTCATATTGTATCTGATCTAGAACAGCTCCCTCTGCTGAAATAAAATTATCATTTATTTCCTGATTACTTCCTAATGAAATATTCCATACTTTTATATCTTTATTTTTCTCAACAATACTTTTTATAAATTTTATAATTCTGAATGAAGAGAATTGGGCACCAGCTGCCACACCAAAATGTCTGACCCTGAACCGCCCACATCCATCATCAAGCCATGGATTCAGCTTTGGTCCATCTACTATGATTGATGATACAGCTGTTCCATGACGATAATCATCTGAAGAAACTGGAAGTCTGTCATCTATCATTTGGTGGTATTCAACCCATTCGCCAAAATATACTCTTTCATCAAATAGTGTATCAATAACTCCTATAACTGGTTCATATTCCGGAGCTGGAATCGTTACCTGCTGTTCTTCATACCTGTCAATAAAATCTTCTGGCGATAACTCTGAAAGATTTTCAGTTGACATTGCAACAAGATATGGTGCTTTTTCATATAACAGATTCAATTGATTTACATCCAGATAAACTGTTCTATTATCTAGCACTCTGGCTGATAAGATATCAATTCCAATACTTTTAAATATTTTTTTAATATCTACACCTGTATCGTATATTGTAATAATGCTTTCTTTATCGTGCTTATTAGCCAATTCAACATCAAAATCTTCAATATATGATACATCTGCTATAATCCGTCTTAACAGCGACTTACTCAGATTTAATTCTTTATAATCTATTGAATCAAATGTTTTACAATTATCAAATATTTCCTTAGAAATCACACCTTCAAAGTATAATCTTAAAACATTCTCGGTCTTGTATAATAAAGCAATGCTCTTATCTATATCAGATAAATCTAAAAAATATGTTATAATATGCTTTGTTTTATCTGAATTGAATTTAGCACCAACGATCGCATAATTTGATTTTTCCCCTTTGAATATTCCTGCAATTCTGTTTGTTTTAGCTACTATCTTGTTATAATGCACACTAATTAATGCCCCATTAAATGGCTGATTTTCGTTTTGCCAGAAGTTCTTTAGTTGATTCAGTCTTTCTATCAGTCGCAAAATATGCTCACTTGTAACTGTTATCTTGCTATTCATGGCAGCACCGCCACCTCCACCAGTCTTTGCAGCCTGTTCAAAACGTTTTCCCTTTAATTCTAATACATTATTCATTCCATTTCTCCTCCCAATGTAAGCAAATTTTTCAATAATATCAATTTCTATTGCCACATGTTTTTAATTAATTTATTCATTTAGCTTTCTCGACACACTACTTTTAGACTCTCCCTTAAGTTTTTCTATTTCACGCACAGAAAAACCCATTTTATGCAGCTGTGAAACATCTATTTCATCAACATTACCTATCATACTATTAAACAGCCTTCTAAGATAATCATTTTCTGAATTCACATCACTAAATGCAAGTGAAGTTTTTATTATATTTTTGAGTTCTCCAGGATATGGTATTTTCTCTGCCACATTCATTATTTTTCTAAACAAACGTATATCCTTTGATATTCCTTTGAAATTCTTAACAAATGAAGTAAAATAATATTCTGCAACCTCTATTAAGTCTTCTTTAGTATAGCGGTCAAAATTAATAACCGCATCAAATCTTCTAACTAAAGCTTTATCAAAACTGGAAAATAAGTTGGTTGTTGCAATGATAACAATCTCTTTATTCAAATCTGTCAAACGATCTAATTCCTTTAAAATAACCGATGTTGCCCTTCCCATTTCACGCACATCATTACTATTTATACGATCTAATGCTATAACATCAATTTCATCAAATAATACAACCACTTTATCTGGCTGTGGAAGCATATTTATTTCATTGAAAAGTGCTGCAATATTCTTATTAGTCTGCCCAAGCTTGCTATCAATAAGATTTTCAAAATCTACATAAAACAATGTTCTGTCAAGTAATCTTGCAACCTGTTTAACAGCTTCTGTTTTTCCACTTCCTGGCATTCCTTCAAATAAAAATTTATTAATACCAATATTATGATTCACTGCATTAATGATTCCTTTTATGTCATCTGATATTGCCGATGGCAGATACAACGGCTGAACTGTGCTTGTTTCTATTTGTTTTAAATATTCACTTTCAAAATCTCTCCCCTGTGGTGTGTATAGATTGGATTCGGCAATCAAGCTCATAATATACTCAGCAAGCTGGTCATCCCCAATACTATCAAAATATCTTGCAATATTAATAGCTTCATTTCTAAAACCATTTTCATTCCTTTGAACATGATATTTAATCAGATTTAAAACATTTTGCTTTTTCATATTACGGGGTTCCTTTCTATATTACAGATAAATTTAATATGCTTATATTCATTATGATATTATATTTTGGGACAAAAGTCAATATTATGGGACATTTTATATCCATTCAACATTTTACAGTGAACTTTTAAACACAACTCTTCTCATAAAACGCCAACAAGCCACCCGAACCCTAACGATTCGAATGGCCTGTATATTATATATTATTTATACAGCGTAATACGCATTATCAAATCAATATATCAGCTTATCACCTCAAATCCACAACCCGCACCTGCTATAATCAACCGTTATCTTTTTATCCATAAATGAATCACTATCACCATTCTGTGTATAGTAATCTATTAAATCCATTACATCCTTACATACATTTCCCTGATTACTATATAATTTTTTACCATTATCCATAACAGACTTATATTTATCTGGATTATTCATTACATTTTCAACTGTCTCCCTAAGTTCAGCTTTCCTGCATTTTATTACATAATCCATAGTGACATCAGCACATCTCGGTGGATTTTTATCAGGTATCAGCCAGTCAGTTACTGCAACACTTGGTTTTCCAAACATAAGAGCCTCTGCCATTACATTGGATTCATCTGACACTACCATATCACACATCTCAAGTGCAACCATGATACTTTCTTCACTTTCAATATAATAAAGATTATCTAATGTACCTTCATGCATTTTCCTCATTTCATTGATGCTATCCGTTACCCAGCTATAAGACTCCGGCCATGATGCCTGCTTTACAACAAGATTAACCTTAAGAGAGGACAATGCCTTAATAAAATCATCCTCCTTGTTAAAATACTCCCATGAAGGTGCATACAAAATCGTATAATCATATTTCACATTAAACTTTTTCCTAAGCTCTTGTGTTCTTTGCTTTATTCCTTCATCATATACAATATCACTTTTGGGATAACCAAGTTCATATGCACCTATTCTTGGATTGACATAATCCATACATGCACATTGTTTTAAACGTTCTGACCATGATACTCCGGGCAGAATACCTACGTCAAACTTTGACCATCTTTCTATTTCCCATATATTAGGCCATCTATTATGTCCCTGCGCCATATCATGTAATAATATCATTGAAAACTGGGAATTCTCTGGGTAACACACATGCTGGCAGTATATTCCAATTTCTGCTTTTTCTTTAATATTTTCTGTATATTTAACTGAATATCCTCTTTTTACTGCTTCATCCCCAATAGGTTTTACGTTATAATATTCACCTTTATCTGTATATATAAATGTGATACACTTTGCTATATTTTTATTATTATATACTTCCTTTAATTCCTCAGATGACAGAACTTCTCCTCTAACCCTTTCGCCTACCTCTTCATACACATCTGGCATAATATCCTGTATTAATGTATAAAAAGCTTTTCTGTCCTTATTATATTTTTGTTTGTCATAACCAATTTTTAATGATAATAATCCCTCATTAATATATGCCATATTTGCATTCATTAATAACTGGAATAACAATGCCAACCTGTTAATCCTGTCTGAATTATAACAAGGTTCCTTCACATCTACATTTCTTATGTATTCTGTTGACACCATTATGCTTGATAACGAACCATATATATTGTCATTACAAATAATACTCTGCTCTATTATTTTATATCCTGAGTAAAATTTGTCATTCATTATATTTTTATACACAATATCTGGATGAGCAATTACAGTATCAGAATTTATATACTGCCATGAAGCATTTATTATCTGAATATCTTTATACAATTCCAGCCTCCACACAGACTTTGATATCTTAGATGGACTGCATATAGCATTATTTTCAAGAAACGTTATGTATTTACTGTCTGTATTCTTCATATAATCAATAATATCTTTATAATTATCTTCTTTAGTTGTCATGACAATTTCATAATTGTTATAATTCTGTTTTTTAATAAAATTGTCTACTACCTCATCTTCACAATTCATACATATAACAGACACCTTCGGACCATAATTATATAATATGTCTTTGTATTCTTCTATGAATTCATCTGATATATATACCTTCCCATACATTACAAATGCATCATATGCCTCAGTGTAATTATCCTGTTTTAAAAGATTTATTATAATATCCTGCATTTCTTTTTTATATTCTTTATTATCCATAACATATCCTCTATATATAATATTTATTAACCATAAACGACAAGCCATCCGAACCATAACGGCCCGAATGGCTCTCACTGTCAAATACTAACATCCTGTATCATAACCGGCTTCTTATCATTACGGCACCTTTGCGCAACTGAACTTGCATCACCATAATATGCATCACACACCTCTATTGCTACGCGGAGTTCGTTATTTGCTACAATATAATCCCTGTACTTATCTTCTATATCCTTATAAGCCACCAGCAGTCTCTCATCTTCTGTGCTTAGAATATCTTTCATATCACCTTCAAACGAAAGCATACATACAACATTATCTTTATTTTCCATAAATACATCCATAGCTCTATGTATTTTAGATGCCATATCTATGCCATATTCCAAGAAGCCGTTAATACCTATATAGTACAATATTATCTTTTTATAACTTCCATCCGGCTTTTTTAATCTTTCCTTCCATATATCTGACAACTTGTATATACTACTTACAACTTTAATATCATCCAGCCACTTATATCCATAACCTTGTATTTTCAAATTCCATTCTTCCTTAGATTCATCTCCAAAAAAGTCTGTTAATTTCTTTACATAAAGTTCTTTCATCGCCTCCGACTGTACAATAACTTCATCAGCATATATTACTCCCGGCATTGTTACATATGCATACATACTTCGATATGCTCTCATATCATTTTCATCTATCTCATCAGTCTTAAAGTAAGGAATATAGGTAAGCTTGTCTGTATACAACGCAAGTGTTTTCGCATAATAATCAGGATGAACCGTTCCTGCCATATTATTACCATCATATGGATTCTGAATAATAATCTCGTCTGGCATATCCTCTTTATAATCGTATTCTTTGTATGAGATTATATTTATATAATCCGGATAACTATCAGTATCTATATACTCCTCCGCATTTCCATCATAATTTTTATAATAATAAGGCACTGGCACAACCTTTACTTCCACATCCTGCTTTTTATTATATTCATTCCACAAACCATCCATCATATACCACAGACTTGCCTTATATGGCATAAACACCACTTTTTTAACTCCATTATTTTTTGACATCTGTTTTCTAATGCAGTTAATATTTCTCCTATCACTAATCAGCTTCTTATAATTCTTATAATCAACATATGTGTCATGATATCCCCACAGTTCCAGCCCTGTATCTGTCTTTAATATATCAACCTGTCTTATATAGAATGGATAATTATGTGAATCCCATGTATGAACCAGTTTCATATAGTCCCCATATTTTTTCTTCAATATACTGTCATAAGCATATGGAACTGGTATATCTATATTCTCGAAAGGAAGTCTTATTGATTTTTGATAATATTCTTTAGGGAGCTTATAACTTCTATTATCAACCCATATTGCCATTATTGTAATATACTCTGACTCTTCTTCTGTATATAATGAACTAAGTCGGTCTATAAGCACATTCATCTGTTGGACAATATCTTTATTTCTATCTATATTAATTCCGCATAACTGTTCAACTTTCTGAATATGCTCCTCAAATATATCCAGAATTTCCTTTGTTGCCTCCGTATCCATAGCATTTACTTCACGTCCAAACTGTGCTACATCATTTACTATCTTTATAAGCTCACACTGAAAGTCATCATCTTCTTTTGTTGGTGCTATAAAGTCAAGTGGAAATATATCTAAACCTACAGAAAAAGGAAATCCATTATATTTTTCAAGATACGCTTTATCTAATCTTATAGTCCTTCCGCTTATTATTCTTGTAAGCATATTATCATTTTCTTTATCACTATTAATATTAAATAACTGGTATCCCTCTGGCATCTCTTTTTCTGCAATCTGCAAAAATCTGTTATAATCCTGTCTTTTCATACAGATATCCATATCATCATCCCAAGGAATATATCCATGATGACGTACTGCACCTAATAGTGTTCCCCATTCTGCAAAGTATTGTATATTATGCTTACGGCACACCTCATCTACATCTTTAAGCACTTCAAGCTGCGCTGCCCATGCATGCTTTATATCCGATGGTACATAGAAACCATCTCTTACCTCATCCTCAAAGTAACTTTTATCCAAATTCATTCATAATCTCCTGTTAAAACACATTTGTCTAAAATAAAAGCCAATGACTGACTTTGCAATCATTGGCCAAAAATATCTTATAATATAATCAATTACTGTAAAAGTGATAATACACCCTGTGTCTGCTGATTAGCCTGTGCAAGCATAGACTGACCTGCCTGCTGTAATATATTATTCTTGCTATACTCAACCATCTCTGTTGCCATATCTGTATCACGGATACGTGATTCTGCAGCAGCTGTATTTTCACTTGTTGTATTAAGATTATTGATTGTATGCTCTAATCTGTTCTGAATAGCACCAAGCTTAGCTCTCTGATCTGAAACTGATTCTATAGCCTTCTGAATCTTACTCATAGCTTCACCAGCTTTTGAATTGCTTTTTACATCAAGCTTGCTTACGCCTATTGATGCTGCATTCATCTGACTAATTGATATAGTAAGTGTCTGTCCTTTATTAGCTCCTACCTGAATATACTTTCCCTTGAAACTTCCATCAAGAAGATTCATTGTATTAAACTGTGTTGTCGACTGAATTCTGTTAATCTCTGATGTGAGCTGATCCATCTCTGCCGATATAGCTGTTCTATCTACTGATGTATTAGTATCGTTAGCTGCCTGTGTAGCAAGCTCATTCATTCTTTGCAGAATTGAATGTGTTTCATTAAGGGCACCTTCTGCTACCTGAATAAGAGATATACCATCCTGTGAATTAGAAGCTGCCTTATCAAGTCCTCTAATCTGACTTCTAAGCTTTTCTGATATTGATAAACCAGCAGCATCGTCAGCCGCTCTGTTAATCTTATAACCTGATGACAGTTTTTCTGTTGACTTGGACATTGCCTCTGTCACTGTACCTAACTGTCTATTAGTATTCATTGATGAAAGGTTATGCTGTACAACCATATTATAATCCTCCTTGATTATGTAATCCTATAAATATATAAAATTTAATCCTCTTTATTTTATATCGGATTCTTCTGTAATTAATTAATAAGCTTTTGCATTTTCTTACATATTTTTTTATAATTACATGTGTATTTTATACTATGTTTTAACAAATTGCAATCACGGAGGATATTGTAATGAAGCTTTCTACTGATAACACGAAGATAGTTCGACTAAATATACATACACTATTGATTTTCTTGTTCCATATGGCTCACATGGCGGCATAGAATCAGTCCTTAATGACACTGCTCTTTCATTATTGCAACAAAATATACGTGTACGTGTAATACAGCTTAGCAAATCCAATAACCACTGGGTTCATCCTGATATTGAGTTCTATACTATATCCCAAAGTGCCCCTTTTAATGATGTTACTGACTATATTCCTCTTTGCAAGCAATATCTTATATCATTGGGAGCACCTGATATTATAATTGCCACACCTTTTCCTATGCTTACAATGTTTATAAAACTAGCACTGTTAGAAACTAATATGACAAGTAAAATAATAAGCTGGCTGCATGCTCCAATCAAAGCATATGATGATAATGCTGCTGGTGGACCAGAGTGTCTTAATTATTCTGACCTTGTACTTGTACTAAGTAGGTCGAATTATCATATAATACACTCATTTAATCCGGATATTAATATAAGGCTGGTCCGTAATCCTATAGATATTGACTCTTTACATTTCTATCCTCATTACAACACAAAAAGCAGGAATTTATATTATATAGGAAGACTATCTCAGGAAAAGAATATATCATTAATTATTAATGCTATTTCTAACACAACTGATAAATGGGAACTTACAATAATAGGCGATGGAAATGAAAGAAATTCTCTTGAAGATTTAACAAAGAAACTGAATCTTATAGACCAAATCCACTTTACAGGATGGCAGCCCAGACCATGGGACTATGTACAATCACCTGCTGCTCTGATTATAGCTTCAGAGTATGAAGGTTTTTCTCTTGTATGTTATGAGGCACTTGCCAGTGGAATACCTGTTATATCCACAAAAGTAGATGGAGTTGTCGATATCATATGTAATGGCGCTAATGGCTATCTATACGACTCACAGAATGAACTTACTGATATATTGAATTATATGGCTCTACATTCCATTCCCGATTTTAATCCAACAGAATGTAGAAATGCTATTCTTCCATATAACAAACCGGATGTTCTTAATGATATTACAAACACTATATTATCTATAATATGATTGTCAGAAAACTCAAATGGTTCTAAACTTTCCCTCACCCCTTGACAAAGAACCACAAAGAGCCCAAATATCAAATAAAAAAGAGCGGCAAGCCGCTCTTTTTATTATAGTAGTAATAATAATTAGCCGAGAAGTGAAAGAACACCCTGATTCTGCTGATTAGCCTGTGCAAGCATAGACTGTCCAGCCTGCTGAAGGATGTTGTTCTTGCTGTACTCAACCATCTCAGAAGCCATATCTGTATCACGGATACGTGATTCAGCTGCCTGTGTATTCTCGCTTGTTGTATCAAGATTGTTGATTGTGTGCTCAAGTCTGTTCTGAATAGCACCAAGCTTAGATCTCTGTGTAGATACTGATTCAATAGCCTCCTGAATCTTGCTCATAGCTTCACCAGCTACTGTGTTGCTAGATACCTTAAGACCTGATACACCAATTGAACCAGCATTCATCTTTGATATAGAAATGCTGATTGTCTGTCCATTTAATGATCCAACCTGAAGATCACCTTTGAATGAGCCATCAAGAAGATTCATTGTATTGAACTGTGTTGTTGACTGAATTCTGTTGATTTCAGATGTTAACTGATCCATCTCTGCTGAGATAGCTGTTCTATCAATTGATGTATTAGTATCACTGGCTGCCTGTGTAGCAAGTTCATTCATTCTCTGAAGAATAGAATGTGTCTCATTAAGAGCACCTTCAGCTACCTGGATAAGTGAAATACCATCCTGAGCATTAGATGAAGCCTTGTTAAGACCTCTAATCTGGCTTCTCATCTTTTCTGAAATTGAAAGACCAGCTGCATCATCACCAGCTCTGTTAATTCTATAACCTGATGATAACTTCTCTGTAGACTTCTGTAATGAGCTTGTAATTGTGCCCATCTGTCTGTTAGTGTTCATTGCTGAAAGATTGTGTTGTACTACCATAATAATTTCCTCCTTGAATTCTTGGTGGCTTCCTTGCCACCCATTAATTTTATTTCAGGATTATTTCCTGCTATTTATTATATCGGACATTCCGTCATTAACTTTAGTCCTAATATAAACTAATTTATAAAAAACATCAGGCTATTTTTTCTTATCCATAAACTGAGGTTCATTACTTACTCTGCTCATATTCTGATAATACTTATTAGCCATACTCACACTACGCTTCGCAGTCTTTGTTTCCTCTCTGAGCTGACGAAACTTTCTTTCTATCTGTAACTTGTTCCTTGATTCCTGTGCCTGTATAGTTGCACTTAATGATGATACTTCCCTGATAAGCTCCTGAAGTCTTTGTATGTCATCCTTATAGTTCTGCTTATACATCTGGATATCGTCCCTGACTCTGTCATATACCGACTGAAATCCTTCATCCAGTGAATTCAGAATATCTATACACGCTGACTTTTCTTCCATATTCTTCTGAAATATATCGCCATCAAATTCTTTTTCCTGAAGAATATTCTCCTGTTGAATATTATAATCAACTATATCCTGTAAGACTTTCTTCTTCTTTTCAAGACTATCTATCATTATCTGAAGATAATTCTTTGTTTCCATATGCATCCTCAACTTTGAAATCTGTAACTGCTGTTATAAGCTTACACATTGTAATTACTTGCTTCCTGCACGCTTCATAACTTCTTTCCAGGTATCACGCATACCTCTTAACTCATTAGTCGCCTGTTCAAGAATCTCTAAGTCCTTTCTCATATTGGCATCAACTAATAATCCATATATATACTTATAAAGCTTATCAAAATCTTCTGCTACAGGATACTTATGGTTAAGTGTTGCCTGAAATTCTTCTATAATCATCTCTGCCTTAACAATATTCGTGTGAGCCTTTTCCATATCATTCTTCTCTATCGCAACTGCTGCTATATTACAAAACTTAATAGCTCCCTCATAAAGTAAAAGCGTAAGTTCTGCTGGTGATGCAGTTAATACCTTATTGCGATTATACTGTTGAGCCATATTCTGATTATATATCATAACTTATCCTCTCCTGATGCTTCTACATCCTTGTATTCAATCTTCTGGTGTTGTACAAATACATCCATATATATGTACAACACCAGACTAACATCTAAATAAATATTCCAAATAATATTATACATTAATTGCCAGTTAATTCAACTAAAATCTTATACAAGAATTGTATACATATATCTATATCCTATATAAGAGCACTAATATAATTAATATTATTATAAACTGTATTATCAGCTTCCAAACAGACCTGATAAAGATGATGACTGCGAATTAAGCTTTGCAAGTGCTGACTCCATCGCTGAGAACTTACTGTAATAATAGTCCTCCCAGGTTGTAACCTTATCGGCAGCTTCACTTATCTTTGTGTTATACTCAGAATACTGTGTGTTCATCTGCTTATCATTATAAACCGTGTATATACTGCTTACTGATGATGCCGCCATCTTATTTCCAAGATCTGTATACACCTTTGTACATAACTGTGAAAAGAATGAAACTACGGTTTCAGGGTCGCTTGCTATTGCTGCTCTTAACTTATCATCATTACCTGATGTTGATGTATCGTCCTTATCACCATCTATATGATACACACCTTTTTCATTTTCGCCTGCTGTAAAATAACCAAGTGTAGCTATACCAAAGCTTGCAAGCGAATAGCTCTTGCCATTAATAGTAAAAGAAGATGCCATATCGTTCTTCAAAGTATTAATAACACTATTAAGAGTACTATCTTTTCTAAGAAGTGAATCCTTTATCTTAGTCTCCCACTTCTCAACCTCTGTATCAGACATAGCATCTTTTTCATCATCTGTTAAAGGTTCATATCCTTTCGAGCTGTCAGCATTATAAGCCTCATCCATTGACTTTATAAGCTTATTGTACTCTGTAAACATATCCTTAATAGATTTATATATGGCATCCACATCCGTATCTGTTGTAATCGTAACTGGATTATCATCTCCTGTTACTTCTGTTGCCTGAATAGTAAGTCCATTAATGGAAAAAGTACTTGTGTTACTTGTAAACTCCGCTCCATTAAGCTTTATTTTAGCATCTTTACCATCAATTTTTACTGCATCAGAAGAATAACCATCTGATGCATATGAAGAAGCTGCTTCTATTTTACTTTTAAGTCTTACCTCTGCATCATTCTTTGCAGTCTCATTAGTGCTTGTTACTTCTGCTAATACTTTTTCATTGGAAGCATCTGCCACAGCTTCACCTGTTGCATCATCAATAGTTACATAATCTGCTGTTTTTGACATAACGTCTGTATACTTATTATAATCAGATAGCATCGCCTTATAGCTTGTCAAATTCTTGTTATCCGAAATATATTCATTATATAAGGCTTCGTCATCTTCTTTCATTTTATTGGTATCATATACAGGATTTCCATCAGAATCTTTTACAACATTGCCTTCGTCATCTTTCTTTAAATATGCAACATACTTATTAGCACTAGAATTAACATTATTTAACTTATCATCTAGTTCATTTATTTTGTTTTGCATATCTTCAGCTGAAGTCCAAACACTTGTATCATCTTCTGTCAGTAATAATAATGCTTTTTTAGCTTCATTATATTTATCTGCATAGCTTTTAGCTACTTCATCTGCTGTAACCTTAGTATACATAGATTCAAGTTCAGCATTATAATCAGCATTTCCCTCTTGTAAACCAGCAAGCCTTTCATATTCTTTTGCTTCTTTAGAATCCTTAGCTGGCTTAGCAAGTAATCCAAGTGACTTAAGTGAATTTCTTCCATCTGAATCATTTACAGTAATACTAAAATCACCTGCCTCTCCAGAAGTCTTGGAACTAATAAAA
>ULRK01017742.1_pt1 | contig 13594 bp, 10 predicted proteins | sample 1955341 | NCBI WGS metagenome assembly ULRK01 (sample SAMEA4835680, study PRJEB28245) | human gut metagenome | biome: gut microbiome; material: fecal sample | place: Denmark | collected 2008
TAATATTAATAATATACTAATAACTATAATATCTTCAATAATATATATAATAGTACTTCTACTATTTATAAATAAAATGTATAAAAGTGAAAAAATATTATTTAATTAAAAAAGATAATACCTACTAAACATATTAAAGTATATAGTCTATACTTATATATAATAAATATGGCTGATATATTGTTATTAGACTTAAGGCTAATAACAACACTTTAAGACTTAGACTTAAAGTGAATAAAATATTAAAAAATAATTGACAAGAATAAATAATAATTATATAATAAGTATAGATTTTCTATTACTATTAGTGACAGATAGTAGATATAAATAAGTAGAAAACGGGTAGTTCCGATAAAAACTAATAAAGAGCACATTAGTGAAATAAGGTGGCACCGCGGATAATAGTATTCGTCCTTATGTAATTGATGTGTTTTTATATTATATGAAAGGAAGATGTATATGAAAAATAAATATAGAACAATTTATTGTGGTGAAGTATCCACTAAAAATATCGGTGAAGAAATAAAAGTAGCAGGCTGGTTAGAACAAAAAAGAAATCTAGGTAGTCTAGTATTTATGACATTAAGAGATGAAACAGGAGTAATTCAGTTAATAAGTGAAGATATTGATAGTTTTAAAGATATAACTAGAGAGAGTACTATGACTGTAACTGGAGTAGTAAGACATAGAGCTGAAGGTATGACTAATCCTAATATGAAAACAGGAGAAGTAGAAGTACTAGTATCTTCTTTTGAAGTACTAGGAGTAGCTCAAAATGTATTACCTTTTGAAATTAATAGAAGTACTGAAGCTTTTGAAGATACTAGATTAAAATATAGATATCTAGACTTAAGAAATCCTAAAGTACATGATAGAATACTATTTAGAACAGAAGTATTAGATTATATGAGAAAAATAATGAAAGAGATGAACTTTACAGAGATTCAAACACCAATTATAACTGCATCATCTCCAGAAGGAGCTAGAGACTTTATTGTACCATCAAGAAAGTATAAGGGAAAATTTTATGCTCTACCTCAAGCACCTCAAATATTTAAACAATTACTTATGTGCTCAGGATTTAATAGATATTTTCAAATAGCTCCATGTTTTAGAGATGAAGATCCTAGAAGTGATAGATTATATGGTGAGTTCTATCAATTAGATTTAGAAATGTCATTTGCTACTGATGAAGATGTTTATGCAGTAGGAGAGAGAATCTTCTACGACATATTTACTCACTTTAGTGATAAAGAGGTATCAGAGAGACCATTTAGAAGAATACCATTTAAAGAGGCTATGCTTAAGTATGGTTCAGATAAACCAGATTTAAGAAATCCATTAGTGATTGAAGACTTAACTGATATATTAAGTAAGAGTTCATTTGAACCATTTAAAACATCTTTAATTAGAGGTATTACTGTTAAGAATATTGATAAATCAAACTCTTGGTATAAGTCTATGGAAGAATATATGAAGAGTGTTGGAGCTCCTGCGCTTGCATATATTAAAGTAAATGAAGATATGACTTTTAAATCATCATTAGATAAGTTCTTAACTGATGAAATAAGAAAAGAATTAGTAGATAAATGTAATCTAGAGGCTGGAAGTACTTTATTTGTACTAGCAGACTCTAAGAATAAAATAAATAAATTAGCAGGTCTTCTTAGAATTAAATTAGGTAATGAACTTGATTTACTTGATAAGAATAAATTTGAATTCTGTATTATTAATGATTTTCCTATGTATGAATATAATGAAGAAGAAAATACTTGGGATTTTGGGCATAATCCATTTAGTATGCCTCAAGGTGGATTAGAAGCTCTTACTGAAGATAATATTGAAAATGTTGTAGCATATCAATATGACTTTGTATGTAATGGTTATGAGATGGCTTCTGGGGCTGTTAGAAATCATGATATTAGAATAATGAAGAGAGCCTTTGAACTTGCTGGTTATACTGATGAAGATGTTGAGACGAAGTTTAGAAGTTTATATACAGCATTTCAATATGGAGCACCTCCTCATGCTGGAATGGCTCCTGGTATTGATAGAATACTAATGTTATTAAAAGATGAAGAAAACATAAGAGAAATGGTAGCATTTCCACTAGGGGCTAATGGAGCTGATGCTATGATGGGTTGTCCTGGAGAAATATTTGAAAAACAACTTAGAGAAACACATATTAAGGTTAGAGATTAATATTTATTAAGGGGGATATATGAATAATAATTTTGATTTAGTTGTAATCTATAGAAGAATGGAAAAGAAAAATGTAATTAATTATATACCAGTATATTGTGAAGTTGGTACTTATAATCAAGAGAGTGAAATATTTACTACTACTAAAGGGAAGAAATATCATCATATGATTGAGGGAGAAGAGTATGCCTTTTTAGGTAGACTTCCTCTCTCTAGATATACTGATCTTTATCCTAAATCTTCACTTTTTACTATTAAAACAAAAGCCTTTATCAATAACGCAAAAAAAGATATATATTATCAGAAAGTGAAGATAATGTACCAATAGTCTTACAAATAGAAAAGAATAATGAATGTAATATCTTTCTAGATAGTGACTTAATAAGCTTTTATAACAAATATTATCCTGAATTAGAAATTGATAATATTATTGGTAATAATGAAATGAATATTAGTGATGTCTATAAAGAATTAACTAGTAAGATAATAGGTCAAGATGAACAAATAAAACAAATATTATCTACTATATGGAAGCAATATAATAACGAAGATAAGACTTTTAATTATAATATGTTAATTAATGGTCCAGAAGGTGTTGGTAAGACTACAATTTTTAAATTACTTGAAGAATTACTTGGTATTCCTTGTGTTATTATCAATGCTAAAAGGTTAGGTAGTGAAGGTTATATTGAAAATATATTATTAAATTTATTAAAAAAAACTGAATTTGATGTTGAAAGGGCTAAGACTGGTATTTTGGTTATTGATAAATTAGAAAAAATATCGACAAATAGTAAAGAAAGACATAGTACTTCTAGTAAGGCTTTACAAGAAATTATTATTAATTTGATTGATGAAGGGGTATTTACTATTAATACTATTGATAATAGGAAATATCGTTTTAGTATGGATAAACTACTTATAATTGGTATTGGTAATTTTAATAATAATGAGAATCTTACAAATACTACAGTGGGATTTAATACTGCATTAGAAGATAATACTCTTGATTCTTATGGTATTATACCTGAACTTGCTAATAAATTTCCTATTCTAATAGAAATGAATAATTTGACACTAGATGATTATATTAATATTATTAAGAATTCTACTTTAAGTTCTCTTAATACTAATAGGGAATTTTTAGGTAAAAGGAATATTAACTTAGAAATATCTGAAGAAGTTATTAATATGATAGCTAGAATAGCTTATGATAGAAAATTAGGTGCTAAGAGTATTAATGAAATACTTGAGTCTTCTCTTGCACTTGCTGAGTTTGAGATAGCTAGTAATTCTTCTTTATATGAGAGTTTAATTATTGATAAGTCTACGATTAAAGATAATAAGAAATATACTTTAGTAAAAAGAAAGAATAATTAATCTTTCTTTTTCTTTTCCTTTACAGCCTATCAAAGATAGTCTTCCAAGGTATTTTTGAACCTGTAGTTTCAAAAATAAATATTTATATATTATAATGATATTGTTTGTTATAGAGACTATAACTAGGCTCTATAACACCTTCAGAGACTACAGGCTCGGAAGGAATAAAGTAAAATAATTGTCAAATATAAATAAAGCTATTTACTAATAATATAGACTATGATATAATTAAGATACCTAGAGGATACGACATCTTTAGTATAAAACCGACTAAAGATATTAATAGGGGAGCTAATATAATTTATGTGTTGAATGCTTGCTTTTAAGTAGGAATCCTAATTAAATTATTGTGCTGACCCACCTGTGACTTACGCCGCGGGTTTTATCTTACAGAGTCGGTCCGTCTGGGCTTTTTTTTATATAGATTTTGTGATATACTAATAATGGTGATGAGAAGTGGAAATAAAAAATAATACTATATATACTAATGACTTAGTAAAAGAATTTTTAAGAGTATATTATTTTGATAAAGTAAAGACAATTAGAATAATTATGAATATACTGATAGTTGTATTAGTAGTTAGATTCTTCTTTTTAGATAATACTACTACTATCGATATAATTACCTTTATATTTAGTTTATTTGGTATCATAGAATTAAATACTAATATGTTACCATATACTAATTATAAAAGATTAGAAAAAAGAAAAGATAGTATTCTAAATACTAAGATAAAATATCTATTTAAAGAATATAATTTTATGATAGATAATGGTAAAGAAGAATATATAAATTATAAAGATTTATATAAAGTAATTGAAAGAGATAATACCTACTACTTATATATAAATAAATATAAAGCTTTTATAGTAAGTAAAGAAGGTATTAGTAAGAATAATATAGAGAAATTAAGTAATAATTTTAAAGATAAAGTATCCACCTATAAATATATAAAATAATGTTTGATAGAACAATAGCTTTAATAGGTCAAGATAATTTAGATAAAATAAAGAGTAAACATATTCTTATAATTGGAGTAGGTGGAGTAGGTGGATATGCAATAGAAGCTCTTATTAGAAGTGGTATTCATAATATAACATTAGTAGATTATGATAACATAGATATATCTAATATTAATAGACAAATAATAGCTAAAGAAAGCAATGTAGGTAAATTAAAAGTAGAGGCTTGGAAAGAGAGAATTAATGAAATAAATAGTAGTGTTTTAGTAAATACTTTATCACTTAAAATAGATGAAAATAATATTGATATATTATTTAAAAGCTCCTATGACTATATAATAGATGCTTGTGATACTGTTATAGTAAAGAAATTACTTATTAAGAAATGTCATGAAAAGAATATTAAATTAATTACAGTATGTGGTATGGGTAAAAAGTTAAATCCTAGTCTAGTAAAAATATGTGATATCAAAGATACTTCATATGATCCACTAGCTAAAAGTATTAGAAAATATGTCAAAGATGAAAAAATAAGAGGTAAAGTACCTGTAGTATTTTCTAGTGAAGAACCTAAGAAGAATGATAAGAATTTAGTATCTTCAATGATGATGGTACCCGCTACTGCTGGTATAAATGCTGCTTATTATGTAATAAACGATATTATAAAATAAAATATAAAAGAATTATTTAATAAAGAAGAATCAAATTAATGATTCTTCTTTTACATAGTATCTAATCTATTTATTATTTCTTTATATATTCTTTCATTTTTATTATCCTTAGGAATATAATACTTACTACCTAGAAGATTATCAGGTAAATATTGTTGTTTTACATAATCATTTTTATAATTATGAGGATACTTATATTCACTAGATGGATTCTTTAAATGATTAGGAACATCTCCTATATTCTTAGTACGAATATCTTCAAGGGCTTTATCAATAGCCATTTCAGCACTATTACTTTTAGGTGATAAAGCAAGTTCTATTACTATTTCTGATAATACAATCCTAGCTTCTGGTAATCCTAGCCTTAAGGCAGCATTAATTGCAGCATCTACTCTTGGACCCATACTTGGATTAGCAAGGCCAATATCTTCATAAACAATAACTGATAATCTTCTTACAATAATGTCTAAGTCTTCAGCATCAATTAATCTAGCTAAATAATGAAGAGCAGCATTAACATCACTACCACGAATAGATTTTTGAAAAGCTGAAATTACATTATAATAACCATCAGCGTTCTTATCAAATAAACTATTAGTTCTATTGCTTATTTTAGTTAAAGTATCTAAAGTAATATTTTTATCTTCAGTAGAGTAGTAGGCTACTTCAAGTGTATTATAAGCATATCTTAAATCAGTACCTGATATACTAGCTAAATAGTTCTTTGCTTCATCAGTAATAGTTAAACCTTCTAAATAATTAGATTCTATAGCTTTATCGATACCTTTCTTAATATCATCACTAGTTAAATCTTTAAGTTCAAATAATTGGCAACGACTTCGAATAGCGGGATTGATAGCATGATATGGATTAGAAGTAGTCATACCAATTAAAGTAATAATACCGGATTCAAGATAGGGCAAGAGAATATCTTGTTTATCTTTATTTAATCTATGTATTTCATCCACTATTACAATTAAACCATCATATAATTTTGCTTCTTCAATAACTGTATCAAAATCTTTCTTATTATTTACAACAGCATTAAGATTACGATATCTCATACCAAGTTCTTCCGCTATTGCAGTAGCTATACTTGTTTTACCAATACCTGGATGACCATATAAAATCATTGAGAATAATTTCTTATTCTTAACTAAATTATATATAACTTTATTTTCTCCTACTAAATGTTCTTGACCAATAATATCTTTTAAAGATTTAGGTCTTAATTTAATTGATAATAATTCTTCCATAACATCACTATTCCTTTATAATAAAATGAAGATAGTCTATAAAGAACTATCTTCAACGGACTATTTAAGTCTTTGTTTATTAATTCTTCATTATTAATTATATATCTTATATTTATTAGTTAAACTTAATGCTCTTTTCTTTTCTCTATCTAAAACTCTATCATTATTGTAGTTATTTAATACATTATATATAATATCTCCAATAGTAATAAAGTCTTCTTCTTTTAATCCTCTTGTAGTCATTGCAGGACTTCCTATACGAATACCACTTGCTTTCATAGGACTAAGTGTTTCATTAGGTATAGTATTTTTATTAACTGTAATATGTACTGAATCTAATATTTTTTCAGCTTCTTTACCAGTGATACCAAGTGAATTATATACATCTAATAATATTAAATGATTATCAGTACCACCAGAAATAACAATCATACCCTTATCAACTAAATAATCAGATAAAGCCTTAATATTTTTAAGTACTTGTTCTTGATAAGTTATAAATGATGGATCTAATGCTTCATAGAAACATTGTGCTTTTGCAGCAATTACATGCATAAGTGGTCCGCCTTGAATACCTGGGAAAATAGTTTTATTTATTTTCTTTATAATTTCTTCATTATTAGTAAGAATAATACCTCCTCTAGGGCCTCTTAAAGTCTTATGAGTAGTAGAAGTAACTACATCGGCATAATCAACTGGATTCATATGAAGATGGGCTGCGACTAAACCGGCAATATGGGCCATATCTACAAATAAGTAAGCATTAACTTCGTCTGCTATTTCTCTAAATTTTTTAAAATCAATACTTCTAGAGTAAGCACTAGCTCCCGCTATTATCATTTTAGGTTTTGTTTTTAAAGCAATTTCTCTAATGTTATCATAATCCAAATAACCAGTATCAGGATCTACTTTATAATCAACAATATTATAATCTGTACCACTAAAATTAAGAGGATGACCATGAGTTAAATGACCTCCATCAGATAAATTCATTCCCATAACAGTATCACCATGATTAAGTAATGCTCTATATACAGCCATATTTGCTGAACTACCACTATGAGGTTGTACATTAGCATATTTACATCCAAATAACTTACATACATATTCAATAGCTAAATTTTCAACTATATCAACATTTTCACATCCACCATAATATCTTTTACCTGGATATCCTTCAGCATATTTATTAGTAAATATACTACCTTGTAATTCTAATATATCTTTAGAAACATAGTTCTCACTAGCAATAAGTTCTATGTTATCATTTTGTCTTTTTTCTTCCTTTAATAAAGCTTCTTTTATTAATTTATCCATTTATATCAACTCTCTTTCTTCTTTTATATTATAACTTATTTATAAGTTAAAGTAAATAAGTATTTTTAATTAAAGATATTTTGATGAAAACATGTACTGGTTGACATTATTACATATTTGTGATATCGTTATCCTCGTAAGCTAGTACTACAAAATCAACCTCGTCTTTAATGAAAGAGTTGACTGAGTACTTTCCTTTTTTAATTTTTGGTTATTATTTTTTAGATTACTAAAATAATAATTCCAAGTTATATATTTAGAGTGATTTTTATTTTCAGATAACATAGTTCTTAATGATTATAATTTAATTATTTATTGTTAACAGTTAGTTAATTAAAAACATTTTACATCATTAAATGTATACTTATAAGTATAAAAAAATGTTAATTACAAGTATGTGTTAATATTAAAGTTGGAATGTACATAAATTTATCAATAAATATACGTTGTATTTAGTTGACAATATTGGTAATATTTTGTACAATTTAATTATACATATAACTATGTGAGAAAGAGGTAGTAAAATGAAAAAAGATTATATATTGGGATTAGATATTGGAATATCTTCGGTAGGATGGGGGTTGTTAGAATTAGATGATAATAATAATCCTTATAAAATAATAGATGTTGGAAGTAGAATATTTACTCCTGGTGAAGTTGAAAAGACAGGTGATAGTAGAGCAAAAGAAAGAAGAGAAAAAAGGGGAGCAAGAAGAATTGCGAGAAGAAGAGAATTTAGATTAGATAGAGTAAAAAATCTATTATATGAAAATGGATATTTAAAAGGTAATATTAATAGTAATATAGTTTCCGAAAAGAATGAAGAATTATCCATAATTTTTAACAACATGATTAACAACTATTATAATGGGAAAAATATCAATCCATATATATTAAAAGTTGAAGCTTTAGATAGAAAACTAACTGATGAAGAGCTATCAATAATATTAGTACATTATGCTAAAAAAAGAGGATATAAGTCAAATAGAGAAGAAGCATCAGACAAAGAATCAGGTAAAGTATTAACCGCTATTAAAGAAAATGAAAAGATAATGAAAGATAATAATTATCGTACTATATCAGAAATGTATATAAAAGATGATAAATTTAAAAATAAAATTAAAAATAGTCCAAATGATTATAAAATATCAGTAACAAATGAAATGTATTTAGAAGAAATAAATAAAGTATTAGATAGTCAAATAAAATTTGGTTTGATTACTGATGATTTTAAAAATCAATATTTAGAAATATATAATTCTAGAAGAAGTTATGCTAAAGGGCCAGGAGGAAATTCTCCATATGGTGGAGATTTAATAGAGAGAATGACTGGTAAATGTAACTTTGATGGTAATCCAAGGGCACCAAAGAGAGCATTTTCTTCAGAAATATATGTAGCATTAACTAAATTAGTTAATTTAAAATATAAAGTAAATGATGGTGAATATATAAAACTATCAGAAAAGGAAATTAAAAACATAATAGAAAAAGCTAAAGAGAAAAAGAGTATATCATATAAAGATTTAACAAAAATGATTGGAAATAATATTGACTTTAAAGATTTAACTTTATCTAAAAAAGAATATATTAAATTAATTGAAGAATTAAAGAAAAAACTTAATATTAAGAAAGATACTAAAATTAACATTAATGAGTTATCAAGCGAAGATAAAGAACTATATAATAAATTATACAATGATAAATTGCTTAGCAAAACATTAATTGAATTAAAAGGGTATCATACATTAAAAGATAGTATAATAAAAGCTTATAGTAAAGATATTTGGGATGAAGTAAAAGATAATATGTATTTATTAGATGACCTTGCTTTATATTGTACTAATTATAAAGTTAATGAAGATATACTTAATAAAATAAAAGAATCAGAAAATATAGATAATATATTTAATGATATTCATTTTGTAGAATTATTGCCTAATTTTAAAGATCATTTAATGTTATCTACTGAATTAATAAAAAAATTAATTCCTATAATGTATGAAGGAAATACATACGATAAGGCTATGAATATATTGGGATATAATCATTCTGATATAAATGGTGATAAAGAGAAAAAAGATTTGTTAGTACCTATTTGTGTTGATAATAATATAACAAATCAAAGAGTTATTAGATCACTTACTCAAACTAGAAAAGTAATTAATTCAATTATTAGGAAATATGGAATGCCTAAAATAATTAATATAGAAACTGCTAGGGAACTTGCTAAGTCAAGGCAAGAAAGAAATGAAATAGCAAAAAACAATGTAGAAAAGCAAGCTGAAAATGAAAAAATTAAAAATCAATTGGTAGAATTAGGATTGTTTGTTAGTACTGATAAGATATCAAGTACTGATTTGTTAAAATATAAGTTATGGAAAGAGCAAAATGAATTTTGTGGTTATAGTATGAAAAAAATATCTATAGAAGATTTATTTGGAAATAATATTGTACAAATAGATCATATATTACCATATTCTAGGACTTATAATGATAATTATTTAAATAAAACACTAGTATATACTAAAGAAAATCAAGAAAAAGGAAATAGAACACCATATGAATGGTTTGGTAAAACTGATAAATGGGATGAATATGAAACATATATTAATAATTTAACTATATCACAGAAAAAGAAAGATAATTATTTATTAAAAAAATTGGATTTTGATACTGAAAGAGAAATGAGAAGTCAAAATCTTAATGATACTAAATATATAAGTAAGGAATTATCTTCATTAATTAAAGCATATTTAAATGTAGAAAAAGTTAATATGTATCCAGGCGCTATTACTGCTAAATTAAGGGCAAGATGGGGATTTAATAGACTTACACATAGTTATATATCTTCAAATTATATTTTGCCTAAAAATATGAAGGTAGATATTAACAAAGATCGTGATAATCATTTACATCATGCTATGGATGCCTTAGTAATTGCTTCAATTACACCTTCATTACAACAGAAAATAACATTATATGAAAAATTTAGTAGATATATAGATGGATTAACAGAATTGCAAATTAAAAATATTCCTTATATAAAGATAGAAGACTCTGAGGGTCAATATTATAATGATGAAACAGGCGTTGTAGAAACCATTGATATAAGAGAATATATTAAACAGCAATTAACAGAAAATAATATATATTATAATAGACATAACATTAGTAAGTTAGAATTTCCACTTCCATATGAGAATTTTGATAAAGAAGCAAAGTTAAGAGTATATGAACAAGATTTAGATACATTAAAATGGAATTTAAAATCATATAACACTTATACCCAAAAAGATATAGATAATGTTCATACATTAATACCTTCTATTGCTAAAACTAAAGTATCAGGTAAGATGCATGAAGAGACATATTATGGAATAAAAGAGATAGGCAAAGATGAAGACAAAAAGATATATAAAACATTAAGAACACCTATTGAAAAAGTTAAAAGAAAAGATTTAGATAATATTCCAGACAGACTTAGTGGTTCTAAAGATGTTTATGAATCGTTAGTAGAATGGTTTGGAGATTATGAAGTAGGGGAAGAAGTACTTAAAGCTAATGGGAATAAGTATCCTGTATCTAAAAGTGATAAAGAGCATAAAGAAATTAAAAAATTGAAACTATATAGTGAATATAAAAATACTGGTCACATGATTAATAAAAGTAATGTAGAAAAAGGTGGAATATATCGAATTGATGTATTTAAAGCAAAAGATAAAGAAGATGATAAGTTATACTTTGCTGCTTATGATATATTGGAAATAAAGAAAATTAATACACTAAAAGAAAAGAATAGAGTAGATGATAATTTTAATATTAAATTAGATTATGGTCAAGGTAAGAATAGTAAAATTATGTCTTATACTGATATAATAAATAATTATGATTTATATATTTCTCTAAATAAAAATGATTTGATTAAAATTACTACTAATGATGGTAAAGAAAGTGTTGCTTATGTAGTTGGTTGTTCTAGTGGAATGCTTGAAGTAAAGAGTAAATTAGGAGATGGATACGACATTATAAAAACTGATTTAAATGAAAATAATATTTTTAGTAAACAGAGAGCACAATATCAAATAACAGTATCTACAATTAAAGAGATTAAAAAGTTATCAATTAGTGTACTAGGAGAGATAAGTGGGCTATAGACAAGTAATAATTAAGAAGAGTGAAAAGTTACACTTTAAAGATAATCAATTAATAATTGATAAAGATGAAAGTAGTATTAAGGTGCCACTTGAAGATATAAGTTATATATTAATTGAAGATTCATCTACTATTCTTACTACTAGGTTACTCGCTGAACTAGGAAAAAATGCTATATCATTAATAGTATGTGATGAAAAATTTGAACCAACTTCAATAATGTATCCATATAATTACCATTTTAAACAATTAGATGTGTTTTCACATCAATTAGAAATAGATGATAGTATTAAAAATGAATTTTGGAACCAAATAGTTAAAAGAAAAATAGAAAACAGTATTAGAGTATTGGAAATGACTTCAAAAGAAGAGTTTCCAATCTCTAAATTAACTGAATATATAAATGAAATAACAGATGGTGATAGTAAAAATAGAGAAGGGTTAGCAGCTAAAATGTATTTTCGTAGTCTATTTGGAAGTGATTTTATAAGATTTTATGATGATAATGTTAATGCAGCTTTAAATTATGGTTATACTATTATAGCGAGTGCAATTATAAGAAATTTAGCTGTATATGGACTAAATACTTATTTAGGAATACACCATAGTTCTAAAATAAATAATTTTAATTTGGCATATGATTTTTTAGAACCATATCGATCTGTAGTAGATAAATTCGTTTATGATAATAAAGATGATATAGTATTACCATTGTCTTTTGAATTTAGAAAGAAGTTAATAAATTTATTAAACAAAGAAGTATTACATCAAAATAAAAAATATACTATAGAATATAGTATAGGATTGTTAATAAAAAGCTATATAAAATCTTTTTCTTCTGGTGAAATTAAATTAGATTTACCAAGTATTATATATGAATAATAGATTTATGAGAGTAATAGTTATGTTTGATTTACCAGTAATTACAGAAAAAGAAAGAAAGATAGCTACTAAATTTAGGAAATATTTATTAGATGATGGTTTTATAATGATGCAGTATTCTGTTTATTCTAGAATATGTAAGAACAATGATGACTTAAATAAACATATTAATAGATTAAAAATAAATGCTCCAAAGACAGGAAATATTAGATTACTTCAAGTTACTGAAAATCAATATAATAATATAATAATGTTTTCAGGTACAAAAAAAGTAGAAGAAGATATATCTATAGAAAGTTTATTAGTATTTGAATAATAGAAAAACAGGTATAAACCTGTTTTTGTGATCTTTAAGGTTAGATCAAACCTAAGGCATTATGCCTTATTACAGAAACCTGTAAACTTTTAGTAATGTATGTCCAATCTTTCAGGACAATTTAATTATATCGTATTTTTGTCTCTTAGTCAATAAGTTTATCAGATATTTCTAAAAAAAGATTTTGAAGTTCTTTATTATCACAAATAATATATTCACAAGTAATATTTTTTGGCTTATTTAAAACAACTTTAATACTATCAGAATTTAATATTTTACTAATTAGAGTAGGGTATTTATTGATAATATTATCTTTTATCTTAGATATTTCTTCATTTGTAATTAATGATTCATTATTAATATAAAAACCATTAAATGTTATATTAACATTATTTTTATTATATTCATTTCTTAGTAAATATGTTTTGATTGCTTCATCAATGATATTAAAATTA
>ULRK01014332.1_pt1 | contig 13581 bp, 12 predicted proteins | sample 1955341 | NCBI WGS metagenome assembly ULRK01 (sample SAMEA4835680, study PRJEB28245) | human gut metagenome | biome: gut microbiome; material: fecal sample | place: Denmark | collected 2008
AGGGCAAATCGTCGTACACAGCGGCTTCATCCGCGCGGCTCCCGACGGAAAAGAAGAGAAACACGGAAAGACAGAGGGAAAGGTAATAGTTCATAAAGAAAATCAGTTGCTTGTTGCGGTGACGATACCCGGGTCATTTTTGTTCAATCCCTTGAACTTCTGGATCCGGTAGTGCACCGTTCCCGTATCGGGATCGCGCCTGATGGAGAAAACCTGATCCGTGTTGAAATCCCAGAGCACTTTTTCTTTCGTGTACCTGCCGCCTTGGGGTTTATCCGCGCATCCGAATATCTGCCAGCGGCACTTCCACGTCCAGCCGATGGACCCCGAGAACGCGTCAATGAGCGCCGGCGGATACAGGCAGTTGGTGCTGTCATAGACTTCATTGGTGACGGAAACCCGTGCGGGCTCCGGCAAAGGCGCATGCTCGCTGACCAGGGGATGGTCCGGAAGGGGGTCGGGCTCATAACCGGCATGCTGCTCCAGGGAGTAAAGATTGGTGAAGCTGACGTTCAAGGGATACACGCGCAGGATGCGGAGGGCGCTCAGCCCCGCGGTGCATCCCACCTTGGCCGCTTCTTCCTCCGCCTGCCGGAAAGGGCTCTCCGCCCCCGCGTACATCAGCCCCTGGGGCGGGATGAGGGTGAATTCCACCACCTGCTCCACCCCGTCCACCTCCGCCTTCACCTTGAGCGTCTGACGCGTTTTGGCCAGGGTATTGATATCGACGGTAGCTTGATCCGGTTTATCATTATCAATTGCAAGTTTGAAATATTCCCCTCCTTCCACGGCGGACCAGGCACACCGGGTGCCTTCGGGAAGCTCTTTGCCGTCCAGCGTGGCGGTCAGGGTGATGTATTCCCGGAGGGTGACGGTCGTTCTTTCCCTGTTGCTTTTGTCTATCTCCTCCTGGGGAGGGTTGCGATCGGGATACCTGAAATATACTTCCGCCGCGCAGAACTGGGTTTTATGCCGTATTTCAACGCCCTTGGACGCCAGAGCGTTGAACGCCAGGAAACAGCAGGCCAAAAACGGGAAAATAAATGTTTTCATAAAAAACGACCAAACATCGTTAAATCCAAAAAACAGATCATTGTCAATCCATATGCCACATAATTAAAAAAATCCCTAGACGGACTGCGGTCCCGCACAACGGCATGCCCGGCAGCAGGCCAAAAACCGCTGACGAACGCGGCATGCACCGCCTGCGCCTTGAAGCGGCGCGCAAACCGCCCTATGATGGTTTCCATGGGAATGGGAGACACCTTTTCCCGGAACTTCCGCAAAATGAATCATTCCCTTAAAGACCGCCTGATCCGTCACATGGAAGACGGACGTTACGAACCCCAGAGCAAATCCGAACTGGCCCGCGCCCTGAACGTGGATTCCCGGCAGAAGCTGGATTTCCGCGCCCTGGTGGACCAGATGGAGGAGGAAGGAAAACTCGTGCGGCTACAAAAGGGCAGATACGCTTTAAAGCGGGAACGCCGGAACCTGGTGCATGGCATGATCCGTATCCTGCGCTCCGGCAAGATTCTTTTCCTCCCCAGAAAAGGGGATCCCGCCGCTGCGGCCCTGGGATGGGACACGGAAGCCATTCCGGAGCTGGAACTTAAACCCAACCGTCTGGGTACTGCCCTGGACGGGGACCGGGTGGCCGTGCGCGTGGAACGCAAGGCGGCCAGGGGCCGGAGGAATATCCGCAGGGACCGCTTTTCTTCCCTGGATGCCGGCATGAAAGCCCGCGTGGAGGAAGTGACGGAACGCGCGCGCTCCCGCTGGCTTGGCGTCTTCCGCACCGGAAAGAACAAGCCGGGCCGCGTGCTGGGGGACGGCGTAAGCTCTCCGTCATCCATTGAACTGGCGGAAAAACCCGCCATGGAGGTGCTTCCCGGCCAACTGGTTTCCGTGGAACCCGTAACCTGCGGTGAGGAAAAGAAAGCCCCGCGCGGGAAAATCGTGGAGGTGCTCGGCTACCCGGACGAGCCCCACGTGGACATGGAAGCCGTTATCAGAAAATATGGCCTTTCCGCGGAATTTCCCGCCTCCGTGCTCCGGGAACTGGAAACGCTGCCTCAAAACCCTTCCCCCGGGGAACTCGCCCGCCGGGAAGACTGGACGGACCGTACCGTCATCACCATTGACCCGGCAAGCGCCCGGGATTTTGACGACTCCATTTCCATCACGGCCACTCCGTCCGGCTGGACGCTGGCCGTTCACATTGCGGATGTCTCCCATTTCGTCAGGCCCGGCGGCGCGTTGGATGGGGAAGCCCTGCGCCGCGGCAATTCCACGTACCTGCCGGACCGCGTCCTTCCAATGCTCCCGCCCCGCCTTTCCGACGATTTGTGCAGCCTGCGGCCGGATGTCGTGCGCCTGACAAAAGTATGCGAAATGAAATTTGATCAAAAGGGGAAGATGCTCCGTGCACGCTTTGCGGACGCTTTCATCCGCAGCAAGGCGCGCCTGACCTATCAGGAGGCCTTCGCCATGCTGAAGGGAAACGACAAGGGGGAAGTTCCCTCCACGGTGCGGGAAACCTGGAATCTGGCCTCCATCCTGCGCCGCAACCGCTACGCCAAGGGAGCCCTGGATCTGGACTTCCCGGAAGTGAGAGCCGTTATGGACAAGGACGGCCGCGTGACGGGCATCATCACGGAAGAGTACGATGAAAGCCACCAGCTTATTGAGGAGTGCATGCTGGCCGCCAACGAAGCCGTGGCCCTGGCCCTGAAAAACGGGAACCGTCCCACCATCTACCGTGTCCACGAAGAGCCGGATTCCTCCAAACTGTTTGAATTCGGCCAGTTGTGCAAATTGTACGGGCATCCCGTCCACGATATCGGACAACGCCAGTACCTGAATGAACTGATGAAGTCCATCAAGGGTTCCCCGGACGAGCAATTGCTTAAGCTGGCGCTCCTGAAAAGCCTGATGAGGGCCAGGTACGACACGGAGCCTCTGGGCCACTACGGTCTGGCCACCCCCAATTACTGCCACTTCACCAGCCCCATCCGCCGTTACGCGGACCTGGTGGTTCACCGCTCCCTGAATCCCCTGCTGGCCAACCCTCCCAAAGGAGCCAGAGGAGCAGGCAGTACAGGCAGGCTGGAGGAAGATGCGGAACACATTTCAGAGACGGAACGCATTTCCGCCAGCGCGGAAAAGGACGCGAACCGGATGAAACTCTTCGAATGGCTGGAAGGCCAGTGCTACACGGATCATCCGGAAGTGCACGAAGCTCTGGTTATGGAAACGCGTCACTTCGGCGTGCTGCTGGAAATCCCGCGCCTTCAGATTAAGGGGCTGGTCAAGCCGGACAAACTTCCCGGCGGCCGCTGGGTGTATGAGGCGTTTGCCAGCCGCTGGAAAAACGACCATGGTTCCGTGCTGTGCGCGGGGTTGCGCGTTCCCGTCATTCCCGTGAAAGTGGACAGGGAACAGCAGTGGGCGGATTTCGCCATCGTCTCACGGGAGAAACCGCGGCAAACGGGAAAAACGGCCGTCCCCGTCAAACAGGAGAAGCGCACATCCGGCCGCGGGCGGCGGGACCGCTGACGGCTATGTCCGTATGTGAAAATAACCTCATACGGCCGCCAAATCCAATTCTCCCTGTAGCAGAATCAAATCTGCATTTTCCTGCAGAAATTTTCTTGAAGTAAATTGTATTTTTCATATATAGAAGGACTGTTGTTTACTTGTGAATCCGACCTCACGCCTATGAATTCAGGACGCTGACTCCGTAAGTAAGCACCATATGAATGCTGAATGCCAAGGTCCGCTCCCGGGTCTGGAGCGGACCTTTTTCCCGGAAACCTGTCATGAAGAAACGGGAAGAGGCAACAAGAGTGTCCAATTTGCATGACAGCCATTCAGCACATCCCCGAACGAGCTCCCTTCAATTACGCCGACCTGACCGATTACCGCGAAGGACAAATTACCAGTCTGGCCCTTGTGCGCTCCAAAGGAGTCAACATGACCATTCTGGCCTTTGACAGCGAACAGCTCCTCCCCACCCACCAGACGCCCGGTCCTGCGCTGATACAGATTCTGGACGGGACGGCATACTTCACCGTAGGCAATGAAGAAATTAGTCTGCCCCAAGGAAAAAGCCTCCTGATTCCCGCCGGAGTACCTCATTCCGTCATTGCCCGGGAACGATTCAAAATGCTGGTTACTTCCATCCTGCCGCTGGATTGACCGGAAAGTCGTCCCCAGGAGACAACGGAGAACTATTCCGGGGAATTGCCACCCGGACATGGATCTGCGGCAAAACCATTCTTTCCGGGCTTCTCCCGACACGGGAATCACGCAGATACGCAACATGCCGGAACAGGAGGACGGGCGGAAACGGCCTGCTCAGGCCTGGGTCTTTTCCCCTGCGGTCAGCGCCTCAAAACGGGCCAGCACCCAGCACAAATCGGAAAGGCGGTTCAGGAACAGGGCCGTGTTCACGTTGCTCAGGGCATGATCCAGCCTCAGCGCCACCACACGGCGTTCCGCACGGCGGCAGACGGAACGGGCCAGGTCCAAATACGCGGAACCCAGAGATCCTTCCTTGCCCGGGCGGGCCCAGCCTTTGAACCGGATGTCGCATTCCTTTTCCAGCAAATGGGCCTGTTCCTCCAGCCATGCCACATCCTCCGCCTTAATGCGGGCGTACCCCCTGGCGTCGTATTTGGGCAAATCCTCCTCCATCGTGGCCAGCTCCCCCATGGCTCCCACTAGGCGCGCCTGGACGCCGTCCAGCATCTCCACCGTCCGGGAGCTTACCCCGGAATGGCGCACCACGCCAATCAGGGAATTTAATTCATCCACCGTTCCGTAAGCTTCAATGCGCGGCGCTGTCTTGGGACTCCGCCTGCCGAACATCAGGTCTGTTTCTCCGCTGTCTCCACGCTTGGTAATTACGCTCATACCATGTACCCTACCATGCCCGCGCCGTCCTGCACGCAAAAAAGAAGGCATATTCCGGGGCAGGAGCCCGCACCATTTTTCCCGGCATATGCCGCACACACTCTCTATTCTTTTGACATGCAATAAAAACTATATAAGAAGAATGAATCAATGCTTCCATGCTTCGTCTTCTTGCCGTTTTCCTCCCTCTCTTCATCAGCTTCCTCTTTGAGGCATGCTCTAAGAAGGAAGACGCCTTGCTGCCCGGAGAAATAATCGTGAACGCATCGGGACTGCCCGGCCCCATACAGGAATGGAAGACGGATTCGGCCTGTGAAAGATGCCTGACCATCAATCTGGACAATCCGTCTCTTCCCTAGTTCCGCGTCGCTGAGGGAATATCGGAGGCTTATGCGCATGGCGTGAATAATCTCCGTTTGAAAAGAGGGAATGCCATCGCATCCGCCTTTGAAAATGGAATTTGCTGGGATCTTCCCGTCTCCACGGATATGGCCCCAGAATCTGATCCGGAATCTGAAAAAGACATGACCCCGGACACTCCCTACCTTTCCGACGATGCCATTCTGGAACATCCTTTCCGTGAAAATGATTTTCTTGTTTTCAGCAAAACACCTTCCCGGAAACCCGTTTATCCCATCGTGAAATTTATCCGGTCCCCTTACCCGGAAAGAGGGAACTACCAGCTTGTTTACTGGCGTATCCAGAAAAAACCATCCGGTCCATCCCGGAAAAACGACCTTCAGGCTTTCTCCAATATGGCAAATGAACATATCAACCAGCGCAGAGCATTCATTTTCCTCATTGAGAACGAAACACCCTGCGGAGAAGTATTTGACTATCTGAATGCCATTGACGGGAGAGACACGCTGGTGGGCGTAACCTTTTCCCGTGAAAATGAATAACGTCTCCCAACAAGGATTCATCAGGGCTTTCCTCCCCCCGCTCCTCCTCATCATGACACGTCAGGCCGTTTGAAACTTTTCCCAACGGCTGTACAACCCCTGCATGACCCGGACCAGAGATGAATTGGCGGCGGAAACCGCACCATCCGTCAAAGCGCCTCTCTGGACGCGAGACTACATCCTGGCCTGCTGCGCCAACTTAATGACGGGGCTGGCCTTCTATGAACTGGTGCCCGTTCTCCCGCTGTATCTGACGGGGCAATTGCAGGTCTCCTCCGGCTGGCTGGGCTGGATTATGTCCATTTATGTTCTGGCCGCCATTATCTCCCGTCCCTGGTTCGCACACCGGGTGGATACCGGGGACCGCAAGAAGATTTACATCACGGTTTACATTCTGCTGGCCCTGTCCTTTTCAGGGTATGCTGCGGCCGCCACCGCCCTGGCGTTTTTCCTGACGCGCTTCATACAGGGCCTGATCTGGGGAGGCATGACCACCTCCGGCCCGACAATGGCGGTGGATATCATCCCCCCTGCCCGCCGCGGGGAAGGCCTGGGCTTCTTCGGCATGACAATGACGCTGGGCATGTGCCTGGGCCCCGTCATCGGCCTTCAGGTATACCAGCAGTACGGCTTTTACGTAATTACCTGGAGCTCCCTGCTCCTGTGCCTGGCCGGAGCGGGCATTGCATCTCTCATCCGCGTTCCCAGGAACCCTGTTCAGGAACCCGTGTATGAAACGCCTAAAAAGGTACTGGACCGTCTGGTGCTGCGCGTGGGCATTCCGCTGGCGGTAAACGTGATGATCGCCACCTTCTCTTATGGCGTGGTAGCCGTATATTCCGCCCTGTACGGGGAAATGTACGGATTCAAATACGCCGGACTGTTTTATGCGCTGATGGGGCTGGGCATGCTGGTCTCCAGATTCATGGTAGGCAGGCAAATCGACCGCGGACGCGTAGCGGAGCTTTCCGTCATCTCCCTGGGCATCCTGACCGTCAGCTTCGGCGCGCTGGCGCTGGCGCCGCTGGAATGGATTTATTACGCCTCCGCTATCCTCATCGGCTTTGGCTTCGGCATTTTCATTCCCACTTTCCAGACTATGAAGCTGAACATGGCGGACCGTGGCCACCGGGGAGCCGTCAACTCCACATTTTTCACCGCTTTTGACATCGGGGTGGGTACAGGCATGTTCCTGGGAGGCAAAATTTACGCGTACCTGAATCTGAACTGGGCCTTCGGAGCGGGAGCCCTGCTGAATCTGCTGGCAATCGTGTACTTTTACCGCGTTTCCCTGGATCACTACCGGAAAAATAAATTGGGCGTGGATTCGGATTGATTTTTCTTCCATCACTCCTGTTCCGGGATGGAAAAAACATCAATTACCCTTTTGGCTGAAGGCCTCACGCGCAGCAACCGCGGATTCCAGGCCAGGGAAATACTGCGGGACAGCCCGTCCAGCGCCGGATGAGTAACCTTGACAAATCCTTTCCCCAGCTCTTTCTCCGCCATACAGGGCAGAATCGCCATGAACGCCTCGCTTTTCAACATACGGGCCGCAAAGGGGAAAGACTGCGTTTCACACTGCACCCGCAGCCTGATGCCGAATTCAGCGCAGTTCCTTTTCAGCAACGCATGAAACCCGGATCCGCTCCCCAGCGTCGCCAGGGGGAACATTTCCAGCAGGCGGAGAAAATCCTCCTTCTTCTCCCGCGCCTTTTTCCCGGCCAGCGCCGCAGGCACGTACAGCGCATAATCCATGGAGCAAATGACCCGGCTTTCCAACCCTTCCGCCTCCAGCGCGCTGGTACGCACAATGCCGAAGTCTATATCCATATTCTGGAGCTTAGAGGGAATCTCACTGTTGCGGAGGTTCTCCAGCGCGAAAAGCCACGGCAGCCCCCGTTTCTGGATACTCGTCAGCACGGGAGCCGCCACCCAAGCATGCAAGCTGTCCCCGGCTCCGATAGTGAACCGGTAGGGCAGATTCCGACTCCGGCTTTTAAAATCATCCAGCAGGCACAGGCTTTCACTGGCCAGCCTCACCAGCTCCCAGCCGGCTCCGGTAAGAGCCAGCACTTTCCCGCGGCGGCTCGCCAGTTCCACACCGAAGAATTCCTCCAATTCCTTGATCTGCCGGGAATACAGGCTCTGCCGCGCACTGTCCCCCCGGGCGGCAGCGGCAATGCTCCCGGCCTTGGCCACTTCTATCAAGGTTTTCAATCGGTCCAGGGACAGTCCCCGTTCTGCGAAAAGATGCTCAAACATAACTTTATAGTTAAAAAATATGAATACTTATATAATGCAAGAGTCAACAAATGCATTATGGTAACAAGGTCACAGGGCGCGAAGGCGCTTTCCGCATATCTCCGCGCCCCTCAACCAAAAGAATAAAACCATGATCACCATTGACGGAAAATACACGGAAGCCTGCGTGTTCACGGATGAACTGGAAGACCTGGCCCGCACCCAGATCAGGGACGTCTGCAACCACCCCGCCTTTGAAGGAAGCCGGGTGCGCATCATGCCGGACGTGCACGCCGGAGCCGGCTGCGTCATCGGGTTCACGGCGGAATTGAACACGGATAAAGTCATTCCCAATCTGATCGGCGTGGACATTGGCTGCGGAGTGCTTACCGCCAAACTGTCCGGGCTGCCGGATTTTTCCAGCTTTGACGCACGCCTGCGCGAGCGCGTCCCGTCCGGGATGCACGCCCGTCCCTCCGTTCATCAAGCTCTGCTGAACGACCCGGAACTGGATGAAGAAATCTCCCGCATCTGCATGGACGTGCTGAGAACGGACAAAGACAGGCACCGCCGCTCCGTGGGGTCTCTGGGAGGAGGCAACCACTTTATTGAAATAGCGCAAGGGAAGGAGAACGCTTTCCTGTGCATCCACTCCGGTTCCCGCAATTTCGGCCTGAAGATTGCGGAACGCTACCAGAAAATCGCCGTGGACACTTGTCCGGACGCCTATCTCAAAGAACGCAAGAAAGGACTCTGCTACCTTCAGGGAGAAGATACGCTGAACTACATGCGGGACATGAAGGTGGCCCAGCGCTTCGCGGCCCTGAACCGCCGCGTGATACTGCATGAACTGCTGGATGATGCGGCAGATCTGGAAAGTTTCGACACCGTGCACAACTACATTGCGGAAGACCAAATCATCCGCAAGGGCGCCGTCCGGGCCGGACGTGGAGAAAAGATCATCGTTCCCCTGAATATGCGTGACGGCTCCGTCATCTGCATCGGCAAAGGAAATGAGGAATTCAATTCCTCATCCCCGCACGGCGCAGGCCGCAGCATGTCCCGCAAAAAGGCAAAAGCCAATCTTTCCCTGGAGGAATTCGAGGCTTCCATGCAGGGTATTTTCTCCACCTGCGTTTCCCGCGCTACGCTGGATGAAGCGCCAATGGCCTACAAGGATGGCGAGAGCGTGCTGGACAACATCCATGAAACGGCGGAAATCGTGGAACGCATCAGGCCCGTATATAATTTCAAGGCACCCGAATAGCAGGCGCCCCAATACCCGCCCCACCCGGAACATGGCTTTCCGGGTGGGGTTTGTTGCCATAAAACGCCCGGGAACAGGAAGAATATCTCCCGTTCTCTCTCATCTTCATGCAAAAGCCCCCTACAAGGACATCCAGCCCTGCAACGTTTCATCACCGTGCATTTACTTATGGACACTGCCGGGAACTCATGCCATGCTTCAGATTCTTCCATGGCTGGGGGGAAAGACAACGGCAAAAAACGGAATAAAAACAGGCTGCGCCAATGGGCCTCCATTCTGGCGATTCCCGTCTTTCTGGTGGGAACGGCTCTGTTTTCTTTCCTGTGGAACGTTCCCGTGGACAAGCTCGCGGCTCCCCGCGCAGCGGATGCGCCCGTTGCCGTTCTTTTTAGAGAGCCCTGCTCGCCCGCCGTGCAGACCATATTCAGAGATTCCTCCCTGCAGCCGACAATTTTTTCCCTGATCAAAAACTATGTGGGAACTGTCACCAATGCCGGGCACCTTGATTTCTCCAGCCATGTCCCGCAAGAGATTGAAATACGGATGGAAGGTCTCTCCATCGGCCTGAGCCCTTCCCTGGCCGTCTTCAACTTCCGAACCAAATACGGATTCAGCATGCAGGCAAGCAGAAAACCGGACGCCTCCGACCGGGCTATTTACCAGTGGCTGAAAAACGGGATGAAGGCGGAAAAACGGGAGAAATAAGGAAATATTGACACAGGTATCGAACGGAATGAACCCGCTGTTGTCTAATCATTTACCTTTCCGGCAAAAATGAGGAACAACAGATTCCCAGCCTACGGGGCTACTGCGTCCGAACCGGAAAACGACTCCATACAGCGTTGATGAAGCATATTTACTACGGACCATGGACACTGGCCGGACTGGCATGCGCCATTTTGGCCGCAGTCGCCATGCTCTCTTTTTTTTCCTGCGGGGAAGACGGCCAGGCGAGCAGCAATGACAAACCTCATATGGACAACAAGAATTTAAAAACGATTTACCTGGCGGGTGGCTGTTTCTGGGGAGTGGAAAAATACTTCTCCCTGATACCCGGCGTTAAGGAAACGGAAGCGGGATACGCCAACGGCTCCACGGCCTCCCCCACGTATGAAGAAGTATGCAGCGGGAAAACGGGCCATGCGGAAACGGTAAAAATAGTATTTGACCCGGAAGAACTCAGTCTCCCCTTTCTGCTGGAACGGTATTACTCCATTATTGATCCTGTTTCCGTCAACAAACAGGGGAACGACAGGGGAATTCAATACCGCACAGGCATTTATTATGCGGATGAGAAGGACAAACCTGTTATAGAAACGTCCCTAAAAAGGCTCCAGCAGCACTTCAGGCAGCCTCTGGCAATTGAAGTTCAGCCCCTCCGCCAATTTTCACGGGCGGAAAAATACCATCAGCGCTATCTGGATAAAAACCCCGGCGGATACTGCCATATTCCATCCGCCAAATTCCAGGAAGCGGCCCAGGCCCGTGAAAACGAACCTGTTTATCGGAAAAAATCGGACGAAGAGTTGCGCCGAATCCTGACGCACGAACAATTTGCAGTCACGCGGAATAATGCGACGGAACCTCCCTTCCGCAACGAATATTTCAATAACGACAAGCCTGGCATTTATGTGGACGTCACGACAGGCGAACCTTTATTTCTGTCCACGGACAAGTTTGATTCAGGCTGCGGCTGGCCCAGTTTCTCCCGCCCCATTAAAGAAGAACTGATTCAGGAACAACAGGATTTCTCCCACGGCATGCGGCGTACGGAAGTCCGCAGCAAAACGGGAGACGCCCACCTGGGCCATGTTTTCGCGGACGGCCCGAAGGAGCTGGGCGGCCTGCGCTACTGCATCAACAGCGCCTCCCTGAAATTCATTCCCGAACAGGAGATGGAAGCGCAGGGTTATGGGAAATACCTGCCCCTGCTTCACCGGGCAGGAGCAGACAGGAGCGCTACGGAAAAATAATCCGGAGGAACAAACGCGGCCCCGGGAGAACAAGCGCCATGCATCCTTCAAAAAATACGGACTGTCCGTTCATTCCGCAGATTCTGCGGCTAAGCAGGCGGACTCCCCCCATGCCGCTGCCGGCTGCATTGTCTTCATTCATCGGCAGCGGCATGGAAGGTTCGGGTTGCTGAGGCAATGCGACTTGCGGCAAATACCGTTTATTAAAACAGCGGCGGCAGACAGTTTTTTGTTTAAAAAAATGAGTCTTTAAAGAAAAGCGGCAAACTTCTCTTCCGAAAAAGCGCCGGAAACTTTCCTAGCATTATTGTACAATCGTAACGGGCGTGCCTACTTTAACGGTTTTGAAAAGCGGCACGCAGGAAGAGCGGGTCATGCGGATGCACCCATGGGACTGCGGCGTCTGGAAAACAGGGCCTACGTGCATCCCGATGCCGCTGTCCGTCAGACGCATGAAATAAGGCATGGAGGCATCATACAGATTGGAGACGTGATGCACCGCCTTTTCCGTAATGCGGAAATGGCCCACAGGCGTGCGGTGGGAAGCCGTACCCACGCAAACAGGAAAATCCATGGCGACCTCATCCCCCACCATCAATTGTCCCCTCTGGCGCCCGCGGCTGATCACCACGCGAGTATTGCCCGGGGTGGCCTTTTTCATAATGTCCGGATTCATCCATTCGTCGTGCACCTCCGTATAATCAACTCCTGCCACGACCACCCTCGCATGCGGCCCGTAGGAGGTCATGGGTACGGTTGCAGGCACGGTCAGAGGAACCATGCGCAAATTCTCTTCCTGCGGGCCAGAGCAGGAAGCCAACGCCAACGCTCCCGCTCCGGCAGTGATTAATAAGATATTTTTCGCGTTCATCATCTTTAACCCTTTCACAGGGTTGGACAATACTGAGAACTTATTTTCAATGTTCCATGACGCACTCTATGATTCCTGCGGCATGCATAGAGAAAAAATGTCGGAAAAAATGGAAACCCCGGCGCAAAGAAAAATTACACCGGCTTCGGAAGGGGGGGAAAAATCCGCTCTCCGTCACACAGATTCCTTGCCTTATCACATTTGGCCTGTATAGTACCCGCGACTGCCAGGAGGGCAGCCGCCTGTTTACAGTTAACCCTCTATTCCGCATCATGACCAAGATTGCCAAGAGCACGTTCACCACGGGAGCCGGAACCCCGGGACAGTTTTATTCACTGCCAGCCTTGGCGGAAAACGGCTATCCCCGCCTGAACCGCCTTCCCGTTTCCATCCGGATCGTTCTGGAATCCCTGCTCCGCAATTGCGACGGCCTGAAAGTGACTGAAAAGGATGTGGACAACCTGGCCTCCTGGAATGCCAACAATCCCGGTTCCTATGAAATTCCGTTTACGGTAGCCCGCATTGTCCTGCAGGACCTGACAGGCGTCCCTCTTCTGGTGGATCTGGCGGCCATGCGCTCCGCCGTAGCGGGCTTGGGAAAAGACGCCTCCGTCATTGAACCTCTGGTCCCTGTGGACCTGGTGGTGGACCACTCCGTCCAGGTGGACTGGGCAGGATGCACGGATGCTCTGGAAAAGAATCTGGACATTGAATTCCAGCGCAATGCGGAACGCTACGAATTCCTCAAATGGGGTCAGCAGGCTTTTCAGACTTTTTCCGTGGTTCCTCCGTCCGTGGGCATTGTCCACCAGGTCAATCTGGAATACCTGGCGCAGGGCGTGATGGAAAAAGACGGCGTTTACTTCCCGGATACCCTGGTGGGGACGGACTCCCATACCACGATGATTAACGGCATGGGCGTTGTCGGCTGGGGCGTGGGCGGCATTGAGGCGGAAGCCGGGATGCTCGGCCAGCCCGTTACTTTCCTGGTGCCGGAAGTAGTGGGCGTCCATATGACGGGAGAACTCCGCGAAGGAGTGACCGCCACGGACCTGGCGCTGCATGTCACCCAGATGCTGCGCAGCCACGGCGTCGTAGGCAAATTTGTGGAATTCTTCGGAGACGGGGCGGCGGCCCTGCCTCTGGCAGACCGGGCTACCGTAGCAAACATGGCCCCGGAATACGGCGCCACCATGGGTTTCTTCCCCATGGACGAACGCTGCTCCGACTATCTGCGCCAGACAGGCAGGAGCGAAGAAGCCATCACTACGTACGAGAACTACTTCAAGGCACAGAACCTGTGGGGAATGCCCCGTAACGGAGATCTGGACTACACGGACCAGCTGGAACTGGACCTGTCCGCCGTGGAACCAGCCGTTTCCGGCCCCAGGCGCCCGCAGGACCACA
>ULRK01050295.1_pt1 | contig 13578 bp, 10 predicted proteins | sample 1955341 | NCBI WGS metagenome assembly ULRK01 (sample SAMEA4835680, study PRJEB28245) | human gut metagenome | biome: gut microbiome; material: fecal sample | place: Denmark | collected 2008
CGAAGTAGATAATTACACAGAATTCCTCAATGGTGAAACCATTTTCAATTCAGATAAAATAGTCGCTATTGCTCGGCTGATCACCGGCCAGCAAGATAGTTTCAAGGAATTTGATTTAACCCTGGACTATAAACAGCAGTATAATCCTGCCAAAAAATATCGTTTTGCGGTTATTTTCTCCTCGAGTAAAGATGGAGACAAGTTCTGCGGAGCAGGAGGAAGCGAGTTGATCGTCGACGAAGTTGAAATTATCAACGAATAATTTAATGATATTATCCCCAAAAGTTTTACAATAAACTTTTGGGGATTCGTATTTCTTTCAGTCAAGCCCCCCGGTATTAAAAAATAGAATTATTAATATCCGTCGTAAACCGCTCCAAAGTTTCCATACCGATAAGTGAATTTCCATGCCGGTTCAATTCGGGACTCCACACCGTAATGGCTAAATTACCCGGAATATAGGCAGCCACTCCTCCCCCGACTCCACTTTTCCCAGGTAGTCCTGCCCGAAAAGCAAAATCTCCCGATTCGTCGTAGAAACCACAAGTCAACATTAAGGCCCCCAGACGTTTGGATTGACTGACCGTCAGAATTTTTTCCTGATTAAAAGGATTCACTCCATGGTTTGCTAAAAATAAAAAAGCTCTGGTCAGCTCCTTGCAATTCATAGCAATGGCGCATTGATGGCAGTATACATCCACCACATCTTCCACATCATTTTCCATATTACCGAAGCTTTTCATCAGATAGCCCAAAGCCATGTTCCGGTCCGCATGTTCACGTTCCGAGCGGGCAATGTGTTTATCATAGTAGATATCGTCATTGCCACATATACTTCTGACAAATTGGAGAATAGCATCTTTAGGCTGTTCATAAAGACTCATCAGACGATCGGTGACCACCAGAGCCCCGGCATTGATAAAAGGATTACGCGGAATACCATGTTCATATTCCAACTGTACAAGCGAATTAAAAGGGTTCCCCGAAGGCTCACGTCCGACGAACTTCCAGATACGATCACCCAAATGGCGGGTTACCATGGCTAATGCGAATACTTTAGAGATACTCTGAATAGAAAAACGAATATCCGCATCTCCTACCTGAAAAGAGTGTCCGTCCAATGTCTCGATAGCTATTCCATATCGTTTCGGCTCTACTTCCGCTAAAGCCGGTATATAATCCGCCACCTTTCCTTTTCCCCAATAGGCTTTCAATTCCTGGTGTATTTTTTCAATGACAATCCCGTAATCCATAAGTATTTTTTTAGGCGCACAAAGATACACCAAAAAACGTTTAAAACGTTTTCATAAGTAAAAAAATGATTCTTCATATAAAAAATTGTCCTGAAAGTTCGAGGTAGAACCTTTCAGGACAATTCTTTGCTTATCGAGCCTATTCGGATAGGACTAAACCAAGGCAGAACCTTCTTTTTGAGGAGCTTCTTCTTTCAGAAATTCACCGGCCTCATTGAAATAAACGGTCAATGTGGAATCTCCTTTTTCTATAATCAGTTTATAACTGTTATCAGAACCTTTTGCTGCCTCTTTGGTCGTATAACCTTCATATTTTGCCGTTACTGCAGCAGCCACTTTTTCAGGTACTTCAGCTACCTCTATTTTCGTATAAGTCACTTTTTCCTGAGCCAATAGCATCGGAGCTTCTTCTTTCACCACGGTATCCTTTTTCACCACAGTATCCTGTACATTTACGGGAGCGATCATCAGACTTTCAGCAGATGCCGGAATAGCAAATACACATACAACCAATGCTACAAATGCGCTTTTTACTAAATTTTTCATGACATTCAAATTTAATTGTTAATAATTATGTTGTCGAACTCTTATTTCTAACCGCGTTCGTAAAACAATATGAAAAACTTATGCCGAAAATTTCGCAGCAAAAGGGAGCGTAAAACAAATCATTATTAATCAATTACTTAAAAATCATAAAACAGAATAGTTATACTCTATTTACATTTATTATATGGAAAATTCCCCTATTCGTTCTACAGATTTGGGTAAAATCTCCACACCCAAAAACAATTGTCACCGGGATACCGACAAAAAAGCGGTCACCTTTCCGGATAACCACTTTTTCCTGTAGACTTAATAAAATCTAATCTATTGTTTTGGGCAGTTATATACATATTTACACTTATAAACGTACAGTCAGGGTAACATATATAAACACTTCTATTTATATTCTAAAACATCCCAAATAGGTGACAAAAAACAGAAGAAAATTTACCAAACAGGGTGAAGACAGGCAATACAAACGTTACATCTCCTATTCATAGCCTATTCACTCCTTATTCCCGACGTTGTTGTATAGGAGGTGAATCGGAGATGAATAAGGGTTAATCCCTATCCTGAGAGGTTCCAGACCTGCAAATCACCTGCAATAGGTGGCATGAATAGTGGCCGACCCGACAAGCCGAATAGTCAGAAAAGACAGGCTTCCAAAGAAGCCGATGATAACTACGGAATAAAATGCCCATCGCTTCTTCGTCGCCTTTCGCCAATAAACGGATAATATTTTTTTCCTGTTCTTCTGCCATCGGTCCGTTTATTCTACCTCCAACCGTCTGTCTTTCGGATATTTCACCTTATAACGCAGGATAAGATCGCGCTGTTCGCCGGGTTGCAAGGTCAACGGCCAGGTAACGATACCGGTATCGCCGTCCACTTTGCCACCGCTCACCTCTTCGGCAGTCACGGTAATGCTGCTGTTGGCGGAGACGGGCAACTGATCGTAAAGAGTCAGATCAACCGCCTGCGGACGATTATTCCGAACGGATATTTTCCAACCTATCGTCTGTGTCTGCATAGCTCCCATCAGTTTCCGCGAGGTATATTCATGCTCTTTCGTGCGCTGTACGGCAATCTGCCGGTCGCGTCCGAGAGAAAACGAAAGCGTATCCCCGGCCGTATTCACATCGAGCACCGATTTACCGATGAACGTGCCTTCGAAATAAATGTTGGCTTCTCCCTCCAACAGGTTAAGCTTGCTCCAATCGGTAACCTGTGCCATCAGAAAGGCATCTTTATCGATTTTCGGAGTACACCGGTAGACATAAGAGACCGGCAGTTCATAGCGGCCTATCTCTGCCACAATAGGCTTATTGTCCGATAAAACCGTATAGGGCATCTTAATCCCGAACTCATAACCTGTCGGTTGCCGGGTTTGTTCTACTTCAATCGGTATGCTCCCCGCCTCCTCTTCGGCAACTACCTCTTCCACAGGCGCGGTAGACATAAGAGCCAAAGTGTTTTTCCGGACTTTCCGGGGAGAGCCATGACCGGCAACCACCACTTCCTCCAAACTTTGCGTATCAGGATCCAAGACAACATGCAACGTATTGCTACGCACATCAACCGTCCGCGAAGTATAGCCGATATACGCAAATTCCAACCGGTGTTGTCCCTCGGGCATCGTCAACGAATAACGGCCGTCGACATCCGTAGCGCAACCGATAGTAGTACCCGGAATTTTAACCGTAGCTCCGATCAAGGGTTCATGGGTAATGGCATCCGAAACAATACCCGATACGTTATTTCCATTCATTTCATCGCGATAGACCGGTGCCGCCCATCCATAATTCAGCCGATAAGGCAACAGCCGGGGAGCCACATTCCCCGTTGAGGGACTGGAGGAAGAGAGCGACAAAGCGACATTTTTCCATGCTTCGCCCGTATGTTGAAAGATATTCGCTTTATAAGTAATGGAAAGTGGTTCGGTCAGACTCTCCGAACGAATGTCGTAGGAAGGAAACCAACCGGCATTTTTAACATAATAGCTCAAGGTGAAGGTTACGGTACAGGCAGCCGGAGCATGAATACCCACCAGGATTTCCCCGGTACGTTTCAAGTCCTTCCCTTTCACCTGGGCCAATTCCCGGGACACCTGCCGATGCCGCCCGGACAGTTCTTCCAGCTGCCCGCCAATAGTCAATTCTTCGGCAGTGAGCGCTTTCATCCGTTCGGTGAAATAAGCGGTCGCTTCCCGGACAGTCGCCATAGTCAACGCATTGCTTTTACCACCTATCGTACAATTGTTTTTCAATCCCTCCTGCCCCGCCTTCACGACAGCAAGAGCCGCTTTCCGTTCTTCCTGTTGTTTTTCTATTTTTTTCAAAGTCTGCTGCAACTGCTCCTGCTTACGCCCTACCGCCACACTGTCCAGGAAATTATATTGCAGATTCACATTCGTGATCGTCAGTTTTCCCTTCGCACTCACCTGCATACTCCGGGCATCGAGATAAGGTGAAAGACCGGTAAACAGTAAAGCCGAATTGCCAGCCGGGATGTCCACCCGTTTAGTACGGGTTACCTGTGCTCCGTCGATAAACAGCATGACTTTCTCTGCCACCGTTTCCACTTTGCGCTGAGCCGTCGACACCGTGGTCACTATACACAGACAAAGAACCAGCCCTACATAATTCCTGAACTTTTCCATAATCCCAATTAAAATAAGGTATCTATAATTCCTCTGACCTTTGTTTCAGTATACAAATATAGTGAAAGGTGAGAGCAAAAACAACAAACTGGTTTGATTGATTTTACCGAACCGAAAACAACAGGAACCATGATAATACAAAACGGCCGCCGGAACCCCGGCAGCCGTTTCTTTATCATCGGATAATATTTTTACTTCCTGGCCAGTTGAAGCAAAATTTCCATGACCTGGATAGCGCTCTTCGATACTTTCGTACCGGGTCCGAATACGGCAATTGCACCGGCATCGAACAGGAATTGATAATCCTGGTGAGGAATTACACCACCCACATATACGAGGATGTCTTCCCGGCCTAATTTTTTCAATTCGGCGATAACGGCTGGTACCAGCGTTTTGTGTCCGGCAGCCAGAGAAGAAACACCAACGACATGCACATCGTTTTCAACAGCTTGTTTAGCCGTTTCTTCCGGTGTCTGGAACAAAGGTCCCATATCGACATCGAAGCCCATATCGGCATAACCGGTGGCAACCACTTTGGCTCCCCGGTCGTGACCGTCCTGGCCCATTTTAGCGATCATGATACGTGGACGACGTCCGGTCAGTTCGGCAAACTCATCGGTCATTGCCTTTGCTTTCTCGAAGTCGGCATCTTCGCCGGCAACACTTGAATATACTCCACTCACGGTTCTGATAACAGCTTTATAACGTCCGACAACTTTTTCACATGCATAGGAGATTTCTCCCAGAGAAGCGCGTTTCTTAGCAGCATCTACAGCCAATTCCAGCAAATTACCTTCGCCGGTTTCGACACATTTGGTGATAGCGTCCAGAGCAGCGTCTACTTCAGCCTGATTACGTTCGGCTTTCAGTTTTTTCAGACGGGCGATCTGAGCTTCACGTACGCTGGTATTATCGATCTCGAGGATATCGATCGGATCTTCTTTTTCCAGACGATATTTATTTACACCCACGATAGTCTGTTCGCCACTATCGATACGAGCCTGTGTACGGGCAGCAGCTTCTTCGATACGGAGTTTCGGAATACCCGATTCGATAGCAGCAGCCATACCACCCAGTTTTTCAATTTCCTGGATATGTGCCCAGGCTTTGTGTACCAATTCGTTGGTCAGGTTTTCTACATAGTAAGAACCGGCCCATGGGTCGACAGCCTTACAAATGGTAGATTCTTCCTGGATATAAATCTGAGTATTACGGGCAATACGGGCAGAAAAGTCGGTCGGCAATGCAATAGCCTCATCCAAAGCATTGGTATGCAATGACTGTGTATGTCCCAGAGCAGCCCCCATAGCCTCGATACAGGTACGTCCTACGTTATTGAACGGATCCTGTTCGGTCAGTGACCAACCGGAAGTCTGGGAGTGTGTACGCAAAGCCAGGGATTTCGGATTTTTCGGATTGAATTGTTTAACAATCTTAGCCCACAACAGACGACCGGCACGCATTTTAGCAATTTCCATAAAATGGTTGGTACCGATAGCCCAGAAGAAGGACAGACGCGGAGCGAAAGCATCGATATCCATTCCGGCGTTTACTCCGGCACGCAGATATTCCAAACCGTCGGCCAGGGTATATGCCAACTCGATATCGGCGGTAGCACCTGCTTCCTGCATGTGATAACCGGAAATAGAGATAGAGTTGAACTTCGGCATATTCTTGGACGTATATTCGAAGATATCGGCGATGATCTTCATCGAGAATTTCGGCGGGTAAATATAGGTATTACGCACCATAAATTCTTTCAGGATATCGTTCTGAATGGTTCCGGACAGCTGCTCCAGGGTAGCTCCTTGTTCCAATCCGGCAACAATATAGAAAGCCAGCACCGGAAGCACGGCCCCGTTCATGGTCATAGATACGGACATCTTATCCAAAGGAATCTGGTCGAACAGAATCTTCATATCCAGGATAGAATCGACAGCCACACCGGCTTTCCCGACATCACCGATCACACGCGGGTGGTCGGAGTCATATCCACGGTGAGTAGCCAGGTCGAACGCTACAGACAAACCTTTCTGTCCGGCAGCCAGATTGCGGCGATAGAAAGCATTCGATTCTTCAGCGGTAGAGAATCCGGCATACTGACGGATCGTCCAGGGACGCAAAGGATACATGGCAGAATACGGTCCACGCAAATAAGGAGGAATACCGGCAACATAATCCAGATGTTCCATACCTTTCAAATCATCGGCAGTATATACCGGTTTCACCGGAATCAACTCAGGGGTCGTCCAGTTTTTAGCGATGTGGTTGGCTTTTTCCCATTCAGCGGCGCTCATGGAAGCCTTTTCAGACGCTTTAATATTTATATCTTTAAAATTCGGTTTCATGTTTCAATAGTTAAAAAGTTACAGAGTTACCCGTTACTTTATTTAATACCTAATTTTACCTGGTAGCCTTTCAGTTCTTCCAGTACATTGTTCTTCACGTGGATATAGTTCAGCAATCCTTTTGCTTCCAGTTCGGGACGGCTTTCTGGATTACCCGCAACTACAACGATAGCTTTATCTTTCAGTTTTTCGAAAGCTTCGGGTGCAAATCCGGCATATTCATCGTCGGAGCTACACAGCACAACGATAGCGGCTTTATTGTCCAGACACGCCTGAACCCCTTCATCGACCGTCTTGAAGCCATTGTTGTCTTTTACTTCAAATCCGGCACAAGCGAAGAAGTTACATGCAAACTGAGCCCGTGCTTTACGCATAGCCAGATTACCCATCGGAAACATATAGACAACCGGACGACCGTTTTTAGCCGAGAAAGCATCGGTTTTCAGGCGCATCGCCTCGAATGCAGCCGGTCCGCGGTAAGGTTTCAGGGTTTCGATTTCAGCGCCTTCGGCAGTTTCGTCTTCGGGTTCGAAGATGCAGGCACACAGCTGACGATCGATCTTTTCGTTGAAGTTAGGGAACTGGTTAACACCCACAAAGTTTTCTTTACGCTGAGCGATAGCCAGGTCACGAGCCTGGGCGGTAGCTTTCACAGCAGCCTGAACAAACCCTTTCTTCAATGCTTCGATATACCCTCCCTGTTCCTGAGTTTCCAGGAATAATTTCCAGGCAGCTTCAGCAATATTCTGGGTCAGTTCCTCGATATAATATGAACCGCCGGCAACATCGACGATCTTGGCAAAGTGCGACTCTTCTTTCAGCAACAACTGCTGGTTGCGGGCAACACGTTCCGCCACGTCGGAGGGATGACATTCGAAGGTATCGTCGAACGGATGAACGGTGAACGAATCGACACCGCCCAATACGGCCGACATCGTTTCGGTCTGAGTACGCAGCATATTTACGTTCGGATCGTATACGGTTTTATTCCATTCAGAAGTTTCTGCATGGATATTCATCTTACATTTGCAATCGCAAGACGGATTGTAGGCTTTCACGATGTGAGCCCACAAGTAACGGGCAGCCCGCAATTTAGCGATCTCCATGAAATACTTGGAACCGGTAGCGAAGTGGAAACGGATTTTCGGAGCCACTTCATCGATCTTCATTCCTGCATCCGTCAGTTTGTCCAGATATTCAACACCGGCAGCCAGTGAGAATCCCAACTCCTGAACGATAGAAGATCCTGAGTTATTGAAAACATATCCACCTACTTCAATGGTCTTGAAGTTTTTGTAGGCAGCCATTTTTTCAAGATTTACTTTTACGTTTTCGAAAGGTTTGTCGCAACAGTTCTTTCCTTTCCGGGTGAGAGCGGTCAACGGATCGACATTGATTCCCCCCTGTATTTTTTCAGGTGCAATACCTCTTTCTTCCACAACAGCCTTAAATGCATCCAGGATACTTCCTTTTTTACATCCGGCGACAAAGTTGATTTCCACACATTCCAGGCAGATGTCTTTCAGGAGGACTTCCATATCTGCTTTGGTAAATTCCTGGCATCCATTCAGTACAAAACCCAGTGAGTTGACACCGCGATTCAATACATCCAATGCTTTTTTATTTGCTTCAGCCAGATCTTCCACAACGATATCCTGACGTACATACCAATCGTTGTTATCTTTTTTGTTACCTCTCACAAACGGGAATTCGCCGGGTAGACAATCCAGATTTTTCAGATCCTGCATATTCTCCAACCGGTACATCGGCTGAACATTAAAACCCTCATTGGTTCTCCATACAAGCTTTTTATTGAAATCGGCCCCTTTCAGGTCGACAGTGACTTTGTCGATCCACTCTTGCATTGTGTTCGGCGCAAACTCACTGAAAAGCTTACAATTTTCTTTTTCTGCCATAATTTATATATTTAACTGTAACTGTTTGTTTGAAAAAACGAACAAATTTAACCCTTTCAAAGGATTAAAAAAATTATTTAGTGCCTTTTTTCCGTATTTAGAACGTTTGTACCCCCGTCACTTTTATCCTTCCTCATTCAGGCGCCGATAAATACGTACGGTTCCGGCTTCTTCCGGATTACCGTTATCCCATATCTTTATCCGCAATTCATTTTGATCTACCGATTGCCATTCCCCGATCCCCAATTCATTTTGCCGGGTATCCAACTCTTCGCAAATCAGCTTATCGCCTTCTTTTTTCATCCGGAAACGTGTAACTCCACACCACAACTCATTTCCAAGCGTATCTTTCACGGAATAAAAACACAGGTTATAAATTCCGGCAGTCACCTCCATCTCATAATACAACTGATTCGCTTCGTATCTCCACCGACCGACGAAAGGAGCCGCCAACCCGGGGAAATCACTGCAGATAGAAAACCATTATCCAACTGGCTTTGGATAATGGTTTTATTGAAAATCCAGAAAGTAAACTAAAACCGTCCGGTCTAACCGGATGCTCTATGCTGTAGAAGAACGACGGTAGCTTTCGGGGGAACTACCCGAAACACGACTGAAATATTTGGAAAAAAGTGATTGTTCATTAAACCCTAATTCGTAGGCTATTTCCTTAATGGCCATTGGTGAATTACGCAACAGAATCTGTGCTTCGAGCACAATGTATTCCTCTATCCACCGTGCGGCACTGCGTCCGCTCACCAGTCGGATTACAGTAGTAAGATGGCGGGGTGTCAGTGAAAGTTCGCCGGCATAAAATGATACGCGCCGTTGCTTACGGTAATGGGTGTGTAGCAAATCGAGGAAATCATAAAAGATCTTCTCACTGTGCGACGCGGGAGTGGCAGTGTCTTCCAGCCGCCGACAGATATTACGTACTTGACAGAACATACCCAGGATGAGCGGATAAAGAGTATCTGCGGAATCTCTCAAACCAGGAGCATCGGCGCAAAGACATAGGAGCTCGTAGAAGCGAGTCAACCGCCCGTGCTCATCATCATTGACGGCAATGAAAGCATCACGTATCGCAATCTTTCCCAAGGTACGTTCTGCTAAAACAAGCTGCCTCCAAAAAGATTTGGAAAGCAACAGCCCCACACATCGGAAGCCGGGGCTACGACTTACAATACGACAGGCACAGGGGGCGATGAAACACAACAGGTGTTCACGGTTGAAGCGATAGGACTGTAAGTTGATATCCAATTGCATTTCTCCATCCAGACACAAAAAAAGACAGGGTATGTCTATCTTTACCGGATTATCGTGTGTGCCGAAAAGGTCATTTTCGCGCCAAATCACGAAAGGAGTCACCTCTTTACCCAACTGCAAACGTTGAAGTAATTTATCGAATGTAAATATAGGCTGAATCATACAAATAAACATGCAAATAGGGTCAATAAACTATTTAATCCTCAATAATCGTACGAATATACAAATGAAATACAGAAAAGCACATTTACAAGCGTGAAAAATCTCCGTTACTTTGTATCGAAATCAAATCAGATGACAATGAACAAAAAGTTATTGACTATGGCGCTCTCACTGACGGTTATTCCGTCAGTTCTTTTGGCGCAGAAATCGGCTACGGAACACACTATCCGTGCCAACGAAGCTGTAAAGACGGAACTGAATTTCAACGACCGTCAGGATTATGAAGATGCCAACCGGGGCTTTATCGCAAGTATCGATGGAAACGCTGTACTGGACAAAGAAGGCAAAGTTTCTTATTCTGTGGAAGAATGGGATTTTCTGAAGAGCAATACTCCTCAGACAGCCAACCCGAGTCTGTGGAGACAGTCGCAACTCAACCGCATAAACGGACTGTTTGAAGTGATACCCGACAAACTTTACCAGGTGAGAGGATTCGACATAGCCAACATGACTTTCATCCGTTCTGACAATGGTTGGATTATCATTGACGTGACGACTACAGATGCCGCTGCCAAGGCGGGCTATGACCTCATTAAGAAGCATGTGGCAGACCTACCTGTACAAGGCGTAATTTTCACCCACCCTCATGGCGACCATTACGGAGGTATCGCTGCGGTGAAGGAGGCTTCATCTAAAAAGGATTTCGACATCATCGCTCCCAAAGGCTTCATGGCCTCGGCACAAAACGAAAACGTGCTGGCCGGAGTGGCTATGACCCGCCGTGCCACTTATATGTATGGTTTGCAATTGCAACCGGGTGAAAAAGGTACATTGGGTTGTGGTCTGGGACAGCGTATGTCAACGGGTAGCAAAGGTATCGCCCGCCCTACCATTGAAATAGCAAACACCGGAGAGAAACATACCATTGACGGCGTGGAGATGGAGTTTGTCTATGTACTTGACACAGAAGCTCCCGTGGAAATCATGATTTGGCTTCCGCAATTGAAAGCCTTCTGTACGGCAGAAGATATGACGCACAACATGCATAATCTGCAAACGTTGCGTGGTGCGAAAGTGCGCAACGGACTGCTGTGGAGTAAGGCGGTGGATACGGCTATCGAACGTTACGGAGACCAGGTGGAGGTGTCATTCTCCACCCATCACTGGCCCACTTGGGGCAATGAACGCATCGTGAACTACTGGGAAGCTCAACGTGATATGTATCGCTATCTGCACGACCAGACCCTGCATTTGGCTAACCGTGGGCTGACTCCTGATGAAATTGCCGAAGAGATGAAACTCCCCGCTTCGCTGGCATCGCAGTTCAACTGCCGTGGCTACTACGGTACGCTGAGCCACAACGTCAAGGCGCAGTATGACCTTTACTTCGGCTGGTTCGATGGCAATCCGGCACATCTTAACCCGCTGCCCCCTTCGGAATTGGGTGCCAAGTATGTAGAAGCTATAGGTGGTGCAGATAAAGTGCTCGAAGTGGCCAAGGCCTCGTATGCCAAAGGTGAATACCGCTGGGTAGCTACGCTACTGGATAATCTCGTTTTTGCCGAACCCGAAAACAAAGAAGCACGCCAGTTGTTGGCCGACACATATTCCCAATTAGGCTATCAGGCGGAAAGCGGTCCGTGGCGTAACTTCTACTTGACTGGGGCTCAAGATTTATTCAAGAAGAATGTGCCTTACACATCAAAACTCATCAATGACGGTGTATTGTCCCAGATGGATATGGGCACTTTGCTCGACTACTGCGCCATCCAGTTGAACGGGGAGAAAGCTGGCGGAAAGGAAGCTGTTATCAACATTAACTTCACAGATACGAAAGAGAAGGTGATGCTGATGCTCAATAATGGGGTGTTGAATCACCGCCTTGGCAGCCAGGATAAAAAAGCTGACCTGACCATGGAGATTGCGAAAATGGATTTCGTCAAACTGTTCTTCGGCAGAACGGATTTACAAACTTTGCATAAGACGAACAAGGTGAAAACTACCGGAGACACCAAAGCTATAGATATTATCCGTAGTGCCTGCGAACCGGCAGATCCTAACTTCAACATTGTGTTGCCGTAAACAGGAACAATATATTGATTTTTAACATGGCGGGTACATAGATGTGTATCCGCCTTTTTCGTATCATCGCATGTGACTAAGTTTGCATCAGCAGACATAGCAAATTTGTTCTCCTGTCTCCTCCCTCAAAATGATCAAAAGCCACTAATAGAAGGATCTGGTACAAAACTATGTACTTCTTTCGATTTCAAACACTTTGCATTATTTTCTCCAAAGCCATCTGTATGTGAGCGAGTTTTCGTATATTTGTTCTCTAATTGATGATTATAACTGAAGATAAAGTTCCTGCCGTCGATTGAATTTATTATTGGGTCGGTGAGAATGGGGAATACGATTTTATTTATACTAAGCTAAACGAACAAATTCGTTTGTTTTTCGTTTTGCTATCGAACTGTGTTTTATTATGGTCGAGATAAAAAAAGGGCATCTGTTGAAAGCTGTACTCTTCGATATGGACGGCGTATTATTCGATTCGATGAAGAATCATACGTTAGCTTGGTATAGAGCTTTGTCTTCCCGGAAGATCCCTTGTGAAAGAGATGAATTTTATCAATATGAGGGAGCTACAGCCGAATGGACAATTAATTTGATTTTTGAGCGGACCTATCATCGGCAAGCGACTAAACAGGAGATTGAAGAACTATATACCTTAAAAAGTAAATATTTTAATGAGTTGCCTGAGGCCAGGCCTATGCCAGGGGCCAAAGAGGTTTTGAAGATCGTCCGGGAGCACGGTTTATTGCCCGTTGTCGTTACCGGTTCCGGTCAACAATCGTTGTTAAAACGGTTGACCGAAGAATATACCGGTTTTGTCGATGCTTCGACTTTGGTGACTGCTTTCGATGTCGAGCATGGTAAACCCCATCCGGAACCTTACCTGAAAGGCCTGAAAAAAGCACATGCTATGCCCGACGAAGCTTTCATTATAGAAAATGCACCTTTGGGGGTAAAAGCCGGTGTAGCGGCTGGAGTTTTCACTATCGCCGTGAATACAGGGCCTATTCCTGAAAAACAATTGCAAGAGGCCGGAGCTGACTTGATCTATCCGGATATGTCGGCTTTACAAAAGTATTTGCCGCAACTATTGGCCGGACATCATAACCGGGCCTGAATTTTCCGGATTGCTAATCTATCGTATATCCAGAGAAATAGGTTTGAACAAAACCCATTGCCAATATAACCACCCATATCCCGGAAGGATTGCATTTCTCCCAGAATAAATGAGTTAATTCTTGACCCGATAGCTGGAATTGCCGGGCTACTTCTTCAAAATAAGCATTGTTCGAAAGCTGATCCGATAGTTGTAAGCCCTTCTCTGCTACTAGTTTCCGCGCCATAACTACTTTATC
>ULRK01023254.1_pt1 | contig 13553 bp, 17 predicted proteins | sample 1955341 | NCBI WGS metagenome assembly ULRK01 (sample SAMEA4835680, study PRJEB28245) | human gut metagenome | biome: gut microbiome; material: fecal sample | place: Denmark | collected 2008
TCCCCGTGTTCTACTGCAAGGACTGCGGCAAGCCCATCTGCACCGAGGAGAGCATTGAGGCGGTGGCGTCCCTATTTGAAAAGAAAGGCTCCAACGCCTGGTTTGACATGGAGGCAGAGGACATCCTGCCCAGCGGCTTTACCTGCCCCCACTGCGGTAAGCAGGCCGGCTTTGAAAAGGAGACCGACACCTTGGACGGCTGGTTTGACTCCGGCTCCACCCACTTTGCCGCTATGGAGCGGGATCAGGGCTTCTGGCCTGCTACCATGTATATTGAGGGCTTGGATCAGTATCGCGGTTGGTTCCAATCCTCCCTGCTGGTGGCTGTGGGCGCCCTGGGCCGGGGCGCACCGTTTAAGGAGTGCGTGACCCACGGCTGGACCGTGGACGGCGAGGGCAAGGCCATGCACAAGTCTTTGGGCAACGGCATGGATCCGGCAGAGATTTTCGACAAGTACGGTGCAGATCTGCTGCGTCTGTGGGCCGGCTCTAGTGACTACCATGTGGATGTGCGCTGCTCGGACGAGATTTTCAAGCAGCTCTCCCAGAACTACCTGAAGTTCCGCAACACCTGCAAGTTCTGCCTGGATAACCTGGTGAATTTCGATCCCAACGACCTGGTAAAGCCCGGGGATATGCTGCCCCTGGACAAGTGGGCCGTGACAAGGCTTAACGATCTTATCGGCAAGGTCTTTGGCTGGTACGACAACTATGAGTTCCACTCCGTGTCCCATGCCATCAATGACTTCTGCGTGGTGGATCTGAGCAGCTTCTACTTTGACATTATCAAGGACCGGCTGTACTGCGATGAGGCGGATGGCCTGCAGCGCCGCAGCGCACAGACCGCGCTATATCTCATTCTGGACGCCATGACCCGGATGTTTGCGCCTATTCTGGCCTTCACCTGCGACGAGGTGTGGCTGGCAATGCCCCACCGGGCCGAGGACGATGGGCGTAATGTCCTCTTTAACGAGATGGTGCAGCCCTACACCGAGTATGCCCTTTCCGAGGAGGAAATGGTCAAGTGGAGCCGCATTGTCACCCTGCGCAGTGCCGTGAACGGCGCGCTGGAGCAGGCCCGGGCGGACAAGGTCATCGGTAAGAGCCTGGAGGCTGCCGTGGATTTGACCGTGCCGGAGGAGGATGCCTTCCTGGCGGAAATGGATGCGGACGAGGTGGCGGATCTATTCATCGTGTCCCAGGTAAAGCTGACCGTGGGCGACGAGATGAAGGTGACTGTGGAGGCCGCTCAGGGCGTCAAGTGCGGACGCTGCTGGAAGGTACTGCACAGCGTAAAGACCGTGGGCGAGCACGAGGCTCTGTGCCCCCGCTGCGCCGCTGTGATGGCCAAGCTGCCGAAGGTAGAATAAAACACTTGCATTTCCTGCAAAAGTGTGTATAATAATGGGGTGGAACGAGTTTGTTCCACCCCATTTATCCATATCCGGGCTTGTAGCTCAGCTGGGAGAGCAAGGCCCATATATTGCAACCATACAATTTTATATTTGGGCCTGTAGCTCAGTGGGAGAGCGTTCGGTTCGCATCCGAGAGGTCGTGGGTTCAACCCCCATCAGGTCCACCATAAAAAGCTGTGAAATCTTGTGTTTCACAGCTTTTTTGCGATTTTTTAAGGATTTATCGCGGATGCGAACCAAGCGTTTCTGACTTGTTTTAGAAATTGTTAGAAATATTGAGCCCAAGTGGTTCGCATCTAAAAACAGAATATGGAAAGTGAAAGAGGCTGGTATCAAAATTGATATCAGCCTCTTTTCAGTTTATAAAAACAGGAGAAACACCATATGAATGGCGCGCTTATTTAGGAGGAAGTGAAATGCCGCGAGTAAATCGAAAAAGCTCATTGGGGCATTGGTATGCACCGGTCTACGCCCCGGAATATCCCCGTGACCCGCCGAAGCCCCACGGCTGCACGCGCTTTGTGCGCTGCAAAGGATGTCCTTATCCGGGACACGGCTTTGTCTGCTGGCAAGGCGAAGATACCTGTCTGCGGACACGGATGAACGAAATCAACGGATTGGAGGAAAACGAAGATGATGATTCGAGCGGTACTGAGTAACCCTCACCACCCGGAATACGGAGTAGCAACCATCCCGTTCCCCATCCCCCATGACCAGTACGCCCACTGCATGGAGCTGCTGGAGGCTCTGGAGATTGGCGATGCGGTCAAAGCCGATTGCCAGGTGCAGGAGATCAACAGCTTTTACTCTGTGCTCAAGCGCATGGAGATGCTTACGGTCAATGTGGAGGAGCTGAACTATCTCGCCAAGCGGCTGGATAGTTTCGATACCGGCGAAGCCTCGCAGTTTCAGGCGGTGGCCCACAAGCTGGAGCTGTTTGAACTGAAGGATCTAATCAACCTGACCTTCTGCTGCCAACAGGCCACGGTCATCACAGATTTTTCCGACCTATCCGCTGTTGGCCGGAACCACTACATGAATCTGCACGGCGGCAGTGCCAAAACGGACGAACTGAAAGCGCTGGACGGCGAAGCCGTAGCCCGGTCGCTCATAGCGGGAGGCGGCGGCACGGTCACGCCCTATGGGGTCGTGTATGATAACGGCATGAAATTGGAGCAGGTCTACGACGGGCGGTTCTTCCCCTGCTATTACTATGAGCCGAATGCCATCACGATTGCGGTGACCGCCAAGTCCGAGCCGGAGGATACGGAGCATATCACATGGCTGCACCTTCCTATGGTGCAGGAGGAGGTGGACCGTGCCCTCCAGCGTGCGGGCATTATGAATCTTGCGGATGCCCGGCTTCGCTTGGAGGATACGCATCTGCCGGATGAAGTGGATGTGCTGCTGGATATGGAACAGGAAAGCCTTGCAGACCTCAATGCACTGGCAAAGGCAGCGAGGCCACTTTCCAATGACGACATCATAAAGCTGGGTGCGGCGGTGGCCATGGCAAAGCCGCAGACAACGGAACAGATCAAAAACCTCTTAGAGAATCTCGACTTGTTTGACTTCGTCCCCGGCGTTCATACACCTACGGAGTACGGCAAGTACATGATTCAGGAATCTGAGCACTTCGAGTACGATGAGAATTTGGAGGCGTTTTACGACTATGAGGGCTACGCCCTGCAGCGCATGAATGAGGAGGACGGGATGTTCACGGATCGCGGGTATATACCACCGGGTTTCGCTACGAAGTCCTGACGGACGATCCTGCCGTCTGCAAGGCGGCAGATGATATTTTGCTGGATTTCTTCGGTGAGGATGATCCATATACGCTATCTGAATACACGCAGAAAATGGGAGGGATCTAAAAATGTTTACATCCGAGAAAATGGTGAAATTCCTGCGGGAAAAATACCCGCCCGGCACCCGCATCCGGCTGGTTTCCATGGAGGACCCCTATGCGCCGGTAGCACCCGGCACAGAGGGTACGCTTGTGTGCGTAGATGACGCCGGACAGTTCCAGATGAAATGGGACAACGGGCGGACTCTGGCCCTTATCCCCGGCGAGGACAGCTTCACTGTCCTGCCGCCCGAACGCAGCGTGCTGAAGTTGTATATGCCGCTGACTGCCGAACTCTACGAGCCGGACGAGTGGGGCGATATGCCGGAGGAGGCGGAACGGCTCACCGGCGGCGAATTGGCATCGTATGAGGACAAGATCCGCAGCGCCTTATTCAAAAACCGCATGCAGGAGGAACAAATCAGAGGCATCATGTACTGGTACAGAAAACCGGACAGCGTCAACGACAAGGTACATTCCGTTGTCTTCGATGTAGAGCAGCGGCACGGCAGGCTGTGGGGCGTGGCGGAGTGTCAGATCAGCGGCGAACTGTCGGCTGTGGAACTGGCTGCGCTGAAGAAGTACATCTCCGGCCAAGCCTCAGACGGCTGGGGTGAGGGCTTCGAGCAGCGGGAGATCGCGCTGGATGGCGGCCGGGAGCTGTATGTCCACCTGTGGCAGGATGAGGACTGGAGCATCCAGACGGAGCAGGAGCGGTTTGAGCCTTATTCTCATCAATATCGCCTACACAGGCGTGCTCCGAAGTGGTGAGAGCATTTCGGAGATATTCCCGGACTTGCAGATCATCACGCCGGAGCAATTTCAGCGTGTGCAAAAGGGGCGTGAGCAGCGGTCAGCAGACTATCTTGCCAAGTGCGCCGCAGCTCATGGCACAGAAACGATCCTGCTAAAAGATGGCAGCGAGGTGGAAGTTTCTCGCCCATTTCGCAGTTATCCCCGAATGAACACCGGCAGCGCGCTGCTGTCCGGCAATGTGTATTGCGGTCACTGTGGTGGTCGCGTTTTTGCGTCTACGGCACGGAAAACCCATCACCCTACCGATGGCACCAATGGTCGTGTGGCCATCTATAAATGCTACAACCGCACCCAGCATAAGGAGAATTGCGATGGCCCTACTACTTACCGGGCCGAGAAAGTGGATGCCGTTGTCAGTAAACTTATCCGTGATATTTTTCAAAAAGCCGGGGCCGTCAGCGAATATGACATCATCCATAATCAAATCGGTGCAACAGCTTCGGATTTGCAACAACAGATCCGCCAAGCCAAACTGGAGCTCTCCAAGAAGCACATTGAGCAGGGCCGTTGGGAGGGGCTTATGCTGGACTCGTTGGATGGCAAGTGCCCGTTCACGCCGGAACAGGTTAAGAGCCGCTTGGACTCCGTGAAAGAGGCGATGACATCATTGTCGGTTAATATCGAATCGTTAGAGTCCCGCTTGGCAGACAGTGACAGGCTTACGCAGGAGCTGAAAGAGCAGCACCAGCAGCTTCTTTCCTGGGCCGATATGTTCGATACCGCATCCCCCGCAGAGCGCAAGCTCATTGCCTCCCATCTCATTAAAGCTGTGACCTTGACTCGGGGCTACGGTATACAGATTGATTTCAATATCTCTGAAGCGCAGTATTTGAATGGGATGTCAATAAAATAGTAATAAAGGTTGATTTTCCTACCATGGCGTAGTAAAATCAAATCAAAAGGGGGTGGGTATTGGTGGCAGATAATTCAAGGGGCAGCGAGTTGTTTTTGGGATTAATTTCTACGGTAGGAACAGATGTTGAGGATGTAATTAAAGATCTATGCGACCAGTTGTCCTTCTATAGCTATGAAACCGAGGTCATTAGTGTATCGCAAGACATCATTTCTCAGTTTGAAGCGGAAACAACATCTGAGTGGCCAAGCGAATTTGAGCGAATCAGTCATTATATGGACATGGGAAATAGAATTCGCAAGGACACGGATGACAACTCTATTCTTATGAAAGGCGTTGCGCGACAGTTATATCTAAGGAGATCCTTTGACAGTAATGGATTTCCTAAGCCTCGAGAGAAAGTTGCTTATATCATTAAATCGCTGAAACACCCAGACGAAGTTGATTTTATGCGCAAGACATATGGAGACGGTTTTCATCTAATTGGGATTACGAGCAGTCATATGCGGCGATTAAAGAATTTGATGGATCGACGAGGTTTGAGCAAAGAACGGGCAGAAGAACTGTTGGAGCGAGACTCTAATGAAGATTTGAAACAGGGGCAGCATACACGGGACGCTTTTCAACATGCGGATTATTTTATTTGTACCACAGAAGATTCTGATCAGATTTTTAATTCGGTAGACAGACTGATTCGATTGCTCTTTGGTGATCCTTTTATTTCGCCAAATTTTGACGAGTATGCGATGTTTATGGCTTATGCTGCATCTCTCCGTTCTGCGGATTTATCTCGACAGATTGGTGCCGTTATTGCCCGTGACGATGAAATTCTATCTATGGGAGCCAATGATTGCCCGCGTTTTGGAGGCGGGTTATATTGGCCGTTACTTGGATCACATGGCGAATATACAGATGTTCCGGATGGGCGAGATTATACATTGGGCTATGATTCAAACAAAAAGGAGCAACAACAGATTATCACAAATCTCTTGTCTAACTTTGAAATTGACTTAACTGCCGAGAATATACAAAAAGCAAAGGATTCTGGCATAGGTGATTTAACTGAATACGGTCGAGTTGTCCACGGTGAGATGGAAGCGTTGCTGTCTTGTGCAAGAAATAACATTTCCTGTCGGAATGCTACTTTATACGCAACAACCTTTCCCTGCCATAACTGCGCTAAACATATTATTGCTGCAGGAATCAAAAGAGTTGTGTACATAGAACCTTATCCCAAGAGCAAGGCCTTTGAATTTTATAAAGTTGAAATATCGGATTCGATCAATGACATTCAAAAAGTCGTATTTCAGCCATTTACCGGAGTTGGCCCGCAGCGATTTGTTGATTTGTTTTCTGTATCATCCACTCGATGGTATGCTAAAAAGAGAAAAGACAAAGAAGGAAATAAGTTAAACTGGAACAAGGAGGCTGCGGAGTTGCGCAATCCGTCAATTCTTCTTAACTATCTTGATGCTGAACAAGCTGCACTGCTGAGCTTTGAAGACGAAACAGTTGCTTTAAAAGGAGAACAGTCATGAGCAATGCAAAAAAATTATGTGAGCCAAAAGAGAGATGTTTATCACAATATTCGGAGCAGTACAGAACTATTAGAAACGAGGCTGAGTCAAAATGGCCTGAGTGGAAAGTGACTACATACAACACAAGCATTGCGATTTCTTCACATGCAAAGAAACTTCGTCGCGCCTAATGAACTAATAGTTCAACTTGTTATCATTAAGCAGTTCGCACTGCATATCATTCATTTAATAGCGGTGTATCTCTGCAGAGAACACTTGGGGAGGTCGGATGCGTCTGGCCTCCTCTTTTCCTTCTTTTGGATGATCAAATGCAGTATAGGACAGGGCTGAAATACGCGAAACGCAGCCCCATTTCAAACGAGACTGCGTTTTGATCTTGTTGGTTGTTATATTTGCTTTCGTAAGTCGCGGCGGCTGTACACAATCCTGCGAACCTCCATCACATCGTCAATGACGATGTAGAAGATGGTGTAGTTGCGGACTGAAATGCGATAGTAGGGGTACTGACGGTCCTTAGCAGAATGATATGGTTCAAAGGCTTCTGCGCAGGAAAGGCGATCCTGAATGGCCTTCTGCACATCATTCACAAGCGCCTCGGCAGCAATGGGATTTTTCAGCCGAAATGCAATGTAGTCCACGATGCCGTTCAAATCGTCCTCAAACAGCGGCAGGAACCGCAGTTTATAACGCTTTCCGTTCATGGATACGATTCCTCACTCTGCCGAAAACCTCGTCCTCCTTGTAGCGCACGCTGTCGGCGGCAGCGGCCTTATCCGCTTCATCGAGCTTCATCTCAATCTCATCCGTCAGTGCGGCATACTGCTCCAGACTCAGAACCACCATGGAGCCATAGCCGTTTTTCGTCAGGTAGACAGGCTCGCCCTTCTTGACGCTTTCCTCGATCTCCGTGAACTTGTTCCGCAAATCCGAAACCGGTCGAATGGTAATCATATGCAAAGCCTCCTCCCAGATTGCTATGCTTGAGTATGGCTGTATTTTATCATAATTATGCCATGTTGTCAACAATTTATGCACCGAGATAATGTTCTTTCCGTCGATATATCAGCGTGCTGCCAGAATGATTCGCCATCATATAACCCACAAAAAGCGTTCGTCAAATTCACAATAAAGCACCGGCATTTTAAACAAAAAAGCATAAAGGAACCGTTAGGATTAGATTTCCATTTTGCTGCTGAAAGTTGCGAAAAGTTCATATTTTTGTATAATTATATAACTTTATATTGTGGTATGGATGCAATATGTCAGCCTTGGGAGAGCGTTCGGTTCGCATCCGAGAGGTCGAGGGTTCGAATCCCTTCAGGTCCACCAAAAAAGTCCAGGAATCTCAAGGGCTTCCGGACTTTTTTATTTTTGCCAAAAATGACGTTGTTAGTAACGTGTTAGTAGTAGCACATTAGGTTAGTTTTTTAGGTCGCTGCTATAGGCTTTCTCATTGACGATTTTAGGGCGTCCATGAGCTCGCCCATGCCTTCCTGACTCGTTTAAATTGTCCGCTGCCATAGTATAGCCGAGAATAGGCTGCATGCCGGCTGCGATGCCTACGGCAATACAGAGGGCTTGCATTTTCGCTGCGAATATGGCAAAATCGGGGAAAAGAAACACAAGGAGGGGATGAATATGGATCTGTATCGTGACCCGGCCACCATGGATCCGGAGGAGCTCCGGGCATATTTGAGTGACGTCCGCTGCGAGCTGGAGACCCTGAACGAGGACGAGCCGGAGGATGAGACCAGCGAGGAATTTGTGGATTGGGCGAAGGCGCATGAAGCCCTGGAGGATTTGGCTGACGAGATTATTGACCGCCTGGAATCCCTGGGCGAGCCGCTGGAGTAAAGCTGCAAAACAATTTTCTATACAATGTGGGCACCCACATTGCGCTGCTCCCACGCACCTATTAAACAACCTCATGCTATGCAAAAATGAAAGCCCTCCGGGAGAGTGCAAAATGCGCTCCCGGAGGGCTCTTTATCGCTAAAAGCCACAAATCAAAATGCCATGATCTCCGCGCCGCCCAGGGCGGCAGCATCCTCGCGGTCGTGGGTCACGCATAGAATGGCGGCTCCGCTCCGATGCCGCAGGATGTAGTCCGCCGTCTGCTGTCGAGTTGCGTCATCCAGGCCATTGAAGGGCTCGTCCAGCAGCAGAAGCCCGGCGCCAAAGCACACCGCCCTGCCGATGGACACTCGCCGCCGCATGCCGCCGGAGAGCTCCCGGACCGGCTGACCCAGGCTGTCCGCCAGGCCCAGCTCTTTCAAGTGTCGGCAAATCTCGCCCTCATCCATGGCCCGGCCCGTGACCAGACGGATATTGTCCACTGCGGAAAATCCGTCGCACAGACGGTCCTCCTGAAACACATAGCCTATCCGCTCCGGAAGGTCCGTAATTTGGCCGCTGTCAGGCCGCTCCAATCCGGCGATGCATCGCAGCAGGGTGGTCTTGCCCCGGCCCGAGGGGGCCATAAGGCAGGCCGTCCCGCCGCTCTCCAAGGTCAGAGACACATGATCCAAAACCACCCTGTCGTCAAAGGATTTGCACAGATGCTGAATTTTCATGCCGGCGCACCTCCTATCCGGCGAAGAATATGCCGCAGCAGCCACAAAACCAGCTTTTCAAACCCGGCACTCAGGGCCACAATAACCACTGTCCAGGCCAGCAGGTCCGCGGTCATCAGGTAGATTTTCGCATCATACAGCCGCTCCCCCAGGGAGCCGCTCACCACGCCGATAACCTCCGCCGCCACCCCGGCCTTCCAGCTCATGCCCAGGGATGTGGCGCAGCCTGCCAGCAAAAACGGCTCCACCGCCGGCAGGTAGATCATCCGCACACGTCGTTTCCAGGGGACTCGGAACACCCGCGCCATCTCCAACAGCTGTCCGTCTGCGCCGCGGATACCTGTCAGCACATTGGTGTACAGCACCGGGAACACCATGAGAAACGAGATAAACAGCGACAGCTGAGAGGTTCGCAGCCATATGAGCGCCAGAATAATGAACGATGCCACCGGCACGGACTTAATGGCCAGCACATAGGGCCGCAGCAGAATTTCCAGCAGGGAAAATCGACCCGCCCCAAAGGCCAGCACCGTGGCCGCCGCCAACGCCAGCAGAAAGCCCCCGGCAATACGCAGCAGGCTAAAGCTGACGGTGCTCCAAAAATCCAACGTGACCAGCAGCGCGCCCAGCCGGTCCGCCACCCGGAGGGGTGAGGGCAGCAGGATGGGGGCGTGGACCAGCATGGCCGCCCCCTGCCATACGGCCAGGGCCAGCGCCGCAGCTAAGAGCTGCTGCCAGCGTTCCCGATTCATGCGCCCAGCCAATAGAAGCCGTCCGTGGGCATGGCGCCGCCTACGGCCTCGGGCTTCAGGTCATGCAGGGTCTGCAGGTAGCCGCTTACTGCGGTTTTCATCTCCTGGCCGGTGATGCACACCAGATTGCACCCGGGCAGGGCCTTCTCTGCCACAGCGGCCTTCACGATGCCCAGCTTCTCCACTAAAACGGCGGTCTCGGCGGCGTGGGTGTTGGCGTAGTCGGTGCTGGCGGCGTACTCCTCCAGGAACTTTGCCACAGCCTCGGGATGCTCGTCGGCAAAGGCCTTGCGCACCAGCAGGCCCGCTGTGACCAGGCGGCTGTCAACGCCCAGCTTATCCCACTGGGCGGACAGGTCCATAGCCACCTGCAGGCCCTCCAGCTGGCCCTGGGCCACGGTGACGAAGGGCTGGGGCAGCATGGCAATGGCATGATCCTCCTGGGCCATAAGGGCTACGATCTCCGTGGGCTCACTCTTCCACTCCACGGTGACGTCCTTCCCCAGGGTCAGGCCGTTCTGCGCCAGCAGATAGGTCAAGGCGTATTCAGGGGTGGCGCCCTTGCCGGTGGCATAAATGGTCTTGCCGGCCAGGGACTTCACATCTGTCACGGTCTGGCCGCCCTTTTCCACAATGTACAGCACGCCCAGGGTGCTGGCGGCAACAAGCTCCACCTGGCCTTGGGTCTGGTTATAGAGAATGGCCCCCACATTGGCAGGCACGGCCAGGATGTCCAGCTCGCCCTGGATGAGCTTCGGGGTCAGCTCGTTGGCGGAGGCGGCCATGGTGAACTCATAGGTGTTGGCGGTGAGGCCGTTTTCGGCGTCATCCAGCAGCTTGGCCATGCCCATGGAGGTGGGGCCCTTCAGGCCGCCTAAGCGAATGTTCACAGATTGATAGTCCTCCTGGCGGGGCTGCACGGCGCAGGCGGCCAGGCTCAATGCCATGACCAGGGCCAGGAGCAGGGAAGTGATCTTTTTCATAGTGGGACTCCTTTCCTTTGTTTCAGTTTTCTGCGGGGGTGATGACATGGGAATACTGGGTCTTGGCGCTGACTCCCTCCAGCCGGCCGATCTTGCCGCTGAGGGCGGAGATAGCGTCCTGGGGCGCGTCCAGCACCACGGAGATGATGTTCACGCCCTTTTCCCGGTAGGGCAGGCCCATGCGGCCGATGATGTAGCGGCCGTACTGGTGCAGCAGCTCGTTCAGCTGGGCCACCGATGACTCCTTCTCCACAATGATGCCGATGAGGGCGACTCTTGTTTCCATATGATACCTCCCGGATGGATTTTCGCGGCAAAAAAGCCGCATCGCTCTGCGACACGGCCACAAGACCCGCCGGAGGCGGGCAACTCTCTCTATGGCGCATCTTCCGCCGCAAGAAGGACTTTTGGCGTCAGGAGCTTGTCTGTATTGTAGAGTAAAGCCGTGCGGTTGTCAAGCCCACTATCCCTGCGCCCGGCCCGGGTGCCGGTGAAGCTAAGAAAAAAGCCAAGCCCGGGGGCTTGGCTTTTTTTCGTGGATTTTCTTAATCCGGCCACTGTAAATACTCCGAAGATGGGGTAAACCAAAACTGGGTCATTTCCCTTGCAAAGGGGTCCATATAGTTGGAGGCGCGAGAGCTCATCTGCGCCTTTAGGGCTGTGGTGGCGGGATACTGGAACCAGGTGTGCTGGTGGGTGTAGTTGAAGTAGCTGATGATGGAATAACCGCTCTCTGTATTGAACATGGTGTAGGTCAGATACCCGCGGCGGTTTTCACCCTCCCGTGGCAGGGAGAACCCGGCGTAAATGTCCGTCCGCGCTGTGCCCAGGGACAGGAAGCCCGTGTCAGCAGCGCGGGCCTCTCCCAGGAAGTAATAGGGCGCAGTGTAGGTCTGACCGTCCCGGTCATAGAGCAGCCGCCCGGTGATGTCGCCGCCCTTGGCCCAGCCTCCGGATCTGAGCTGGTACATAGGCCAGACTTGCAGGGCATCCGTGCCGAAGAATAGGGGGCCCTTCTCCCAGAGGAAATGGTGGAGGATGATCCAAGTATCCTTCTCACCGGGTATCTGCACGGCAATGTCGGTGATACGCAGGCGCTTGCCGGTAGAGACTTTCTCGTTTTCCAGGGTGGGGCTGTAAACCTCGCTCTCCGCATCCACCCGCAGGGCCCCGGCGCAGGCGGCCAGATCCTCCTCGGCCAGGTCGCTGAGAATGCTCTCCGGGAAGCCCAGGTCTAAAAGATTGGTCTTGATCTCCGCCGTTTTCGCCGTCTCAGTCTCCTCCAGTGGCTGCCAGTCCATGGGGTGCTGGGCGCCGAAGAGGTACCCGGCGGCGCAGCCCAGCACCAGCACGGCGGCCAAAATCAGCACCAGCCACAGGTCCGGCACCTTCACCGGCGCCGGGTGCATGGTGTACCCGGCCTCGCTCAGGGCCTTGGTAGTTTTGCAGATACTGCGCAGGATGAAAATAAAAGCAGCTAACAGGAGCAGCGGCAGGATCATCCCGGGATACTGTATCAGGACCAACAAATACACCACTCCATACCACAGCATCAGCGCCAGAACGCCTCCCGCCCGGGGCGGCAGGCCCGCCTTCTGCTGCACCGCCCGCAGCCCCAGCCACAGGCAGAATAGGCCCAACAGCTGCACCGCAACGGAGACCTGAGTCAGAGAGGTGGTGACACGCTCGGGAATGAAATCGTCCCGGCAGGCGAATGTGTTCAGGATCAGTGTCGGGAAGAAGCACGCGCACCGCAGGAGGATCAGCACAAAGCAAGCGGTGAAATACCCGTTTTCCCGCCGCAGGGCCCGCAGGCCCAGCAGCCACAGCACCATGCCCACGGCAGGCAGAATGTAATTCAGATACCAAAAGTTCAGAGTGATGGTACACAGCACCATGCCGATGAGCACCCGGTTCATGGCCCGCTTCCAGGGGGTCACGTCTCTCACCACCTCCTCCGGCGGCAGGGCGGAAAAGCTCTCGGAGAAAACGGTTCTGAGGTCAATATCGTCTGCGTGGCGCCAACCCTCATTGCGCATGGCCTTCACCTCCCAGCATTTTGCGCAGCTGCTTTTTCAGCCGGTAAAGCTTCCCCTCCACGGCCCGCTCTGTCATGCCCAACTCGGCGGCGATCTGCGCCGTGGGCTGCATGTAATAGTATTTTCGGTAAAACAGGATCCGATCCCGGTAGGGAAGGCGCTCCAGGGCATCCCGCACGGCCTCCTGCCGCTCCCTTTGCAGCACCGCCTCCTCGGGGGTATGTCCCGCCGCCGGGGTGTCCTCCGGCAGCTCCTCTGCGCTGCTGCCCAGGGCCTTCCGGGCGTGGTTCAGAGCCGTGTTGCGTGTGATGGCCGTCAGCCAGGCGTTCCAGCTGCCGCGCTTTCGGTCATACTGCTCAATTTTCTCCCACACCCGCAGCGTCACCTCGGAGAGGCAGTCCTCCCGGTCCTGGGGGTTCGGCAGAATAGGCGCGATGATGTAGCGCATCAGCGGCCCATAGTGCAGCAGCAGATCGGCCATTCCTGCTTCCTCCCGCGCCAGCAGCCGCCGGATTATCTCCTGCTCCAAGCCATCTCCCCCTCTCATTTTTTCTTTCTACCCCATTATACACGAACCGGCAGAAAAACCCACGACTTTTCCCTCCGTAATTTAGAAAAAATCTACACCGGCATCCGATCTCTATGCGTGCAGGCAAAAAGGCATCCGGGCAGTGTTCCTGCCCGGATACCTGAGGCTGTCGAAAAACCCTCCGGGTTTTTCCGACAAAAGGATTGCAG
>ULRK01000402.1_pt1 | contig 13515 bp, 14 predicted proteins | sample 1955341 | NCBI WGS metagenome assembly ULRK01 (sample SAMEA4835680, study PRJEB28245) | human gut metagenome | biome: gut microbiome; material: fecal sample | place: Denmark | collected 2008
ATTTTGAAAATACAGAGGAAGACATCAAGAAAGCGTTCCAGCCGTTCTATGAGGAATCTTCCATGGAAGGCGCCACAGACCTGAATGTGGTGTATGATCTCAGGAACAAGCTAAGTGAGTATATGCTGTTCAATTATGATGATGTAGAGAAATTCAACGACTTTATGTCAAAGCAGACGGGAAAAGGGCAGAACGCAGCCGCACTCGGTAAGCTCGCAGGAATGTTCCGACCTGTTATTGACAGATACAGAGATCTTTCCGAGGACGATCAGTATGCAGTCCGTGACTATCTCCGCAAGTTTACAAGGACTTATGCATATATAACCCAGATCGTCAGACTGCACGACAAAGACCTGTTTACTGAATATCTGTACACTTCCAATCTTCTGAGACTGCTTCCGAAATCAGGAAAGGATATCGTTGATATAGATGACAAAGTCAGACTGGAATATGCTAACCTGAAAGAAACACATAACGGAGCGATCATACTCGATGAAAAGAAAGTTGTATGGGTGCCAGCAGGAGCAACTGCTCCCAAGAAGCCCAACAAGAAAAAGGACACTTTACAGAGTATCATAGATAAGGTCAATGAGCGATTTGACGGTCAGTTCACCGATGCAGACAGGGTTATTATCGAAGGTATCTACCGTATGTTCATGGACGATAAAGACGTTAAGAAGTTCAAGAAATACGCCAGCGATAACAGCACCGAAATGTTCGTCAACTCCCTGTTCCCGGAAAAATTCAAGGAGATCGTTACACAGTGTTTTCTTGATAACAACGAATCATTCCAGAAGCTGTTCAACGATCCTGAGTTTTATCAGAAAGTGCAGGACGTTATGGCAAAAGAGTTGTATAAGTCGCTGAGGAAAGACTCATAAGATTGAAGAGCCGTATGTGAGTTAAGCTCATTACGGCTCTAATAGGATAAAATGTAAATCTGTAACAGAGAGGAGAAAAATATAATGGATGCACCTTTACGCATAGACGAGCAGATAATGAACAGTGACAGAGTTATTTGCCGTCATATTGATAGCATAGAAAAATCTACAATTGGAGAAATATCTCAGGACATTCTTTCGCATCTTCGCCATTTCGTCGAACATATTATGCTGAAGATTTATGCCAATGGTGAGGATATCGAAGATTCACATGAAAATGTTCAAAAAGCAGTAAAGTATGTTAAAAGCCAGATGAAATTGAAGCATATTGCACGTTTTCATCGTTTCTTGCAGGTATCTGTATCTCATAGAACTTTAGCAGAAGAAAATGCTAATCGATTGATGCTCAAATATTATGAATATCTTCTGAGAATAAAGAATTATCTTCAGGACAATTATTCTATGGAAGTCCTCCATAACCTTGAAAAGTTTCCTATTGAAATAGATGATAGTTATAAAGAATACTATGAGAAGATTTCTGAGAAAATTGAATTATACCATACTCCTATAAGAGAAGGATTTCGATTTGACCGGTTTTATATCCAATCAATAAAGCCATTTTTTGTAAACGGGAAAGTATACTATGAAGTTGCGTTCATACCGGCAAATGATAAAGCAAGCAAAACAGATCGGATCATTGCGTTTACAGACATTGAATTATCCGATTATTACGCTGTCAAATTTGCTATAGCCAATAATTCAATTGAAATCTTTGGAAAAACCATGCCCATACGAGTTATTGTCAATTGGGAAGTGAATATTCGTCCTTGTGAATTCGATAATTTTGCAAAACTGATTTACAAGAATGCCCCTAAGTTATCTAAAGCTGAACAGCAACATTTATCACATTATTTAACAGATACTGGAGCAAATTTATCCGAGTTCCTTGATATTTCAGATGAAGCCTTTGTTGATTTACGCAGTAGAATCGTTCCAAATTCAAAATCAAAGTTTTTCTTTGATATTCTGGATTATTGCAGAGAGCTTTGGAAAAAACAAAGTCCAGGTTCAAATTTGCTTAAATATTTATTATTTCACATGAACAACAGAATAATAAAAAATCAATATCAGGAAATATGGAGATGGAATTATCAAAGTGGCTATCGAGAATATGTAGGTAAAAATTCACTGCTTTCTGATCTGTATTTGGCTGATGAATGTATACCGTTTGATGAAATGCCCTTTTGTTCCGCACCGAGAAAGCACGTTCCGAGTGTTTCAGACTTATTTGAATGCTTTGATGTATCTGGACGTGAACATGAGGTTTTAGCCTGGTATATCAAGCATAATACTGAACATGAAGGAATCCTCTTTACAAAATTAGAAAAAAATGATGAAGGAAAATATACATTATTTGGTTTTGATAAGTTAGAAAGCCTTGTAAAAACTTATAATCAGCGTCTTTATCATAATTCGACTCAACAAGCACGCAAACTTATCATCAAAAACGGTTTTATTTTCATAGAAGGCTACAAAGAAGATACCATATCCATTATACAGACAATAATGAGTTTAACAACTTCTGGAATAGACAACTATTTAAATACAGCAAAACACTGGGTAGAAACGCAAGATCACAGTAATGTTTCGAAAGAGAAAAAAGCAGCATTAATAAATATGTTTGATAAATCTAAAGTTGCTCTAATCTACGGTGCAGCTGGAACCGGAAAAACGACATTGATCAATTATATTTCAACATTTTTCAAGGACCACTCTCGGTTGTACTTAGCTCACACAAATCCAGCGGTAAACAATTTGAAAAGAAAAGTGAGCGCATCATCAAAATGTAATTTTATGACTATCACCAAATTTAATAATCCGTATGCTAAAGATGTAAAAAGAGATTATGATATTCTCATAATAGATGAGTGTAGTACTGTAAGTAATAAAAGTATGAGAAAGGTTCTTGAACTTGCTCAGTACAAGCTTTTAATTTTGGTAGGAGATATATACCAGATCGAGGCTATAGAATTTGGAAATTGGTTTAATGCAGTAAGATTCTTTATTCCTCCAACATCAGTATGCGAATTAAAAAAACCATTTAGAACAGAAAGTAAGCAATTATTAGACCTATGGGATAATGTCAGAAAAATGCAGGGAAATAATGAGGATAGTGATGTTCTTGACAGATTACAAGCAGGTGAGTTTTCGGCAGAACTGGATACTTCAATATTCACTTCTGCAGCAGAAAATGAAATTATACTTTGCTTAAACTATGGAGGACTTTATGGTATTAATAATATCAATCATTTCATGCAAGAAAACAATAACAGTAAAGAGATTTATCGTGGCATACAAAGATACAAAGTCGGTGATCCTATTCTATTCAACGATGCTGCCGATTCGTTTTTTAGCAGTGATGAAGACGAAGTTCCTATTATTCATAATAATATGAAAGCTAAAATCGTAGATTTCGCTGTTTTAAATGAAGGTCAGGCAAATGAGTCGATTCAATTTGATGTCGAACTTGATAAACCTCTTATAGAATTAAATATGGATAATCGTAACTTCAACATCATAGGAACGAATCAGGAGGGAAACTCGATTATTCGGTTTGAAGTCTTTAAGAATAAAAGCACTGACGAGGACGATGACGAAACTTCAAGGGCTACGGTTCCGTTTCAAATAGCTTATGCTGTCTCAATCCATAAAGCACAAGGTTTGGAATATGACTCTGTTAAAATAGTTATAACCGATGAAATAGATGAACTTATAACTCACAGCATATTCTATACTGCAATTACTCGTGCTAAGAAAAGACTGAAGATTTATTGGTCTAAATCTGTTGAACAGAAAATACTTGAAAGAATCAAGCCTATTGATAACCGTCAGGATATTGCATTATTGAAAAGCGAAATAGTCTGAGGTGATTTTAGGAGGGCGATCTGCCATCACTGACACCTCGCCCTCTTAGATTATTTGTCAGCATCACTGCACTCGTCAAGTCCGTGCATAAGCTGAATATAAACGCACTCCGCACGTTCATGTTCCTCACCGTCAGTGGACATCATGAGTTCAAGAAAATATGCTTTTGCTTCTTCATAGTCCGTCCAGACCTCACGTTTGCCGTTGCATAAAGTAGCGACCTTGCTTGTTCTCGGCATTGCCAATTCAGATATTTTCAACATAGCTGTTCCCCCAAAAAGATTTATTGTGAATCCATTATAGCGGATAATTCTTCCGGAGTCCAGCTCTGCGGAATAATTGTAACCATTCTTGTGAAGTGCGCAGCAATTTCAAACGCCGATCCAGTGCAGGGCGCGCATATTAAAATCGGTGCTGTCGGGATTTCTCCTGACAGCACCTTTTCTCTTATCGCTTCAACTGCAAGACCTTCGTTTGCAGAAACAGCAGAGGGTCGATGATCTGACCGGCAAGGCTCTCGACTTCTTCAATATTTTCCTTGTAAACCTTATTCGTGACATTTGCACGACGGGCGATCTGGTTGATATTGTTGGCAACATTATTGGCGATGTGTGCGAGCTCCTTCAGCTCATTTTCGTTGACCTGAGCAATGTATCCCTCAAAGATCATGGCTCTTACAAATCCACTGAGACTGCTCATACCGCTGTTAGCAAACTTCTTCTTGATAGCCACCATTTCTTAGGGGCTGACACGGACTTTCAGGTACAGTGTACGCTTCTTTTCGTCTTTCATTTCTCTTGTTCTCATTTTTTTATCAATTCGGGGTCGTAGGGGCAGCACCCTCTGCCAAGCCTTGTACTATGTGTGAAGTCGCAATTTGCGCCCACATAGTACCGTGCTTGCTGGTAGAGTTTCGCCCCTGTGGGGCGAATGTTATTTCCGAGCATTTCTGCTCGGTCTTTTGTAGAGCGCACTATAATTGGATCATGGCAGGTGAGCTATGGTCACTCGCCTCTGCCTGCTGAGAACAAAAAATGAAAGGTTGTGATTTTTCTATGGGCATCTATACAGAAAAGAGAGATCAGCTCATTGAGAAGATCAAAGGTTTGGAAAAGCGTATTGCAAGCGATACGGCGAAGAAGAAAACCCTGGAGGACAAGCTGAAAGAAGTTTCACTTCTGGCTATGGCGGAGGAATACAACTGCAAGCCCCGTGAGCTTGACGAGATCATCACCTCGGAGCATCAGCTTTTGGAGAAGCTGAGAGCCATTGGTCTATCCGATGATGAGCTGCTGAAACTGGTCGGAGGTGGAAACGCAGAGAGTGAGAAAAGCGATACCACCGATCTTACCGCTGACTTCGGACAGCAAATGAGCTTTACGGATAAAGCGAATCCCTATGAGGATTAAAACTATCCGATAGTAAAAATAGCTATGCAATGGGATGGCAGAAATGCCGTTCCGCACAACTATTTCAAAAACAGAAAGAGGGGCAGATAGAGAAAGCGATCCCCTCGCTCTAAAAGCATAGAGAAAGAGAAGCTAAGGAGTACAAGCTATGAATAATAACACTACTGCCGTAGATACAGAAAAGGCAGAAACAACTTTTAACGCAATGTCCGAGTACAAGATCGGACATACCCTTTACACGGTGACAACCGTGTTCAACCCTGCTTCAAAGGAAAGCCTTTCGGGTATCCTGAAAAGGCTGATCATCCGAGAGAGCGAAAAACTCCTCGGTGAATCCGGACAAGAACCCGAGAAGCAGGCTGTGTAACTTTGGAATAATGGCGCATTGTATTTATTTCCGGTGTGCGCTATAATGATAACATAGCTTGCTGTATCTGTCGGAAAGAGAGGTAAATTATGACAGACAAGATCACAGCATTATATTGTCGTCTTTCGCAGGACGATATGTTACAGCGTGAGAGCAACAGTATCACCCACCAGAAGGCTATCCTCAAAAAATATGCAGGGGACAATGGCTTCTGCAACACCGTTTACTACGTTGAAATGTAAACCCAAGAATTGATACAAGGAAATGCCGTTGTCAGATTGGGAAAATGGCTTGAAATCAAGGGCTTTCGGAAGTTAAAGGTTTTCCGGCAGCTCTTTCTTTATGCCCGACCACTGGCAGTTCTGCGACAACAGCGGCAACAGTGGTGACAACAGCAACAGAGAAACTGACAACATCCACAAGAGAAAACAACAACAGCAAACGACCATGTGACAACACCCTCTGACAACAGCAACGGGCAAAATTAAAATGTACGACAACAGTTAATCTCTAGTGTTGTGTAGCTAAATTTGAGTTTAGATGGAATCATTATTCCGGTTAAGATATCGATCCTTGGAATAAAATCGATGCTAAAGGTGCTAAATTCGACGTTCTCAAAAATATCAAAACGAAAAAATATGTTCACAAAGCTTATTTTTCGCAACTGGATGCGAAAAACTACTTGACAAATGATGCTGAAATAGTGTATAATAAATATGTTAGCTTGGAGTAGTATTTGAATTTAGTGAGGATGATGACATGGCTATTTCTTACAATAAATTATGGAAACTATTGATAGACAAGAAAATGAGCACTGCGGAATTGAGAAAGGCTGCTGACATTGCTCCAAATACGCTAACAAGAATGAAAAGAGATCAAGAAGTTACAATGCAAGTACTTGAACGAATATGTGAGGTACTTCATGCAGATTTCGGGGAAATAGTTGAATATCTATCTGATGAAGATAACGAACAACTTCTCCCTTCAGATCAGGAATCTCTCAATCATTTATTATAAGTGCATGAGGTACAGAAAATAGTTTTTCTCCCCCCCCTTCTAATCGCAGAATGTTTACTGGGTATAATTGAGGAAGTGGGTGAGCATGTACATTAATGAATTACTATACGGAGGCACTAATAATGGACGCTCTTAAAGGAACGATAACAAGAAGAATGGACTCTGTGCTAAATGGACTACAGAGTGAATTTAAATCATTGTGCGATGTAGAAGATTTTAGAAACAAACTTGATGCATTAAAAAAGGCAGGAGCTAAATCCGATAGATCCAGTAAATTGCGAAAGCTTTTTGATATGTTTGATATTTGTGGAATAGAGTACGAGCGTGGAAAAGATAACGCTTATTATGAAAACCTGATATGCAGCTCAGATATTCCCACATTTTCTGAAGTTGAGGATCGAATGCTGATTGCTTTGTATTCCAGATACAAAGAATACCCGTCCCCCGAAGATTATATGAGACGCATTGTAGATAGGTTATGCGTTGAGGAGGATGGCTGGCAGAATGAAACATTACGCATTAGAATCCTTAAGCAATTTATCAAGTATGGGAACTATCTTGTTGATGCAGGGTTTGGTGGCAGAAAGGTAATCCATGATTTTGTAAAGGACAGGATTGGTAAGAAGCCTTCGGATGAGGAGATACTTGCTAATTTAGATGAAGACGTATTCTCGGGACTTGAAGCAGCAACTAAACCTCAGAAGAAACCAGAAGGGAAATATGGAATTTTAAAGGTCGTAGATGACCTAGCAACCGGTAAATTTCGTGCAGAGGGTGCAACCAAAAGAAGTCTGTATCTTTTTGCTATGGTCTATGGGATGACGTATTACTCCGGAAACGCAGGTAATGGTGAGATATTAGACTTCAAAACTGATATTGAAACAAATCTATTTCGCGATTACTACGCAAATAATCTTATGCGTTTCATTTCTGATGTATATAAAGGAAGATTGTGCGAATACGAAATCGATCCGTCTGGACAGGGAATTAATTATAAGAATTTTGCAGAGATGATATACCTGTATTATATTTCTAAAGATTATAGCCCTCAAGACAAGATTAGATTATCCCATGAAATGATTAGACGTGTTCAAGAAAGACAATTCAAGCGGGGACGTATTGACACAAATGATGTTGGGGGGACTGTTTTTTATAGGGGACTTTTCCAAAACGAAAATATTGATATGCTGTTCAGCGAAGATGTCTTATCTTATCGAGAAAAAACAGGATACAAGAGAATTGTTGGAGTCAATTCCGTATGTTGCTGAATACATGAACAAGAAGCACTTCAAAGCTGCCGTTGAATTTGTTTTAGCATGCGACAGAACAGCTGTGTCATTAGCTAACGAAGAACTTGAAAAAGAGATCATTAAGCTTGGAGGAGGGCGAATCAGGCAAGTCAAATTCATAACATTGAATGGAATGGATACAATTGCTGAAGAACTTAGCATCTACCTTAAGAAACGGTGTGTAGAAAAACGCTTTTTTGCGATTGAAAAGAACACTACAAGACTTTCTTATATGCTGCAGGGAGCAGGACTATATAATTCATTTGCCAGCTATCAGTTTGATTCTGACAGTATGAAATTTAATGCTATGAACGATTGCGATATGTTGGGATATATTAAGAAAGCTCCATATATAACGGTGACTGATATGGCGGCATTTCGCTTATCTTCCAGTGAAAGCAGTAATCAGCCAGAATTCTTTGATGATTACAAGGAACTATGGAGGAAATATAACGAAAAGAGTGGATTGTGGAAGATGCTCTGCGATATTTTGGGAGAATATTCTGAGAAGAACGATATTATAGCTTCATTCAAAAAGAGAATTCCTCGTGAAAAGTTGCCAGATGCACAAGAATACCGCTACATCGTTCCTTTCGCTTGTAACAGAAGCATTGAAAAAATAATTCGATTTTTGAATGACCAGGATGTTTTGGAACAAGGTAGTAGGGTAAATGGATATACTACCGATTCTTGTGAAGTAGTAATTGTTGACCGCTGTGGTTATCGTACTGAATATGACAAACTGTTTTCAAATGTATATGCCTTAATGTATTCAGATGCTATTACTCTACATCTGAATACAAAAAGTCACGAAATAAATGTTGTGTTTGATAATCTTGTGGTTACAGGTGTTCAAATTAACGGAAGTAGGCTTGCCGAACTAAGCACACTTATGAATTACTTCAAAGAAAAAGGATATATTATCAACCTTGCAGTTAGTTCAGATGGAAGAATGAGTTTTACATATGCAACCAGACAGATTAAAGAACTTCTAACTGCCGCAGGAAAGATGTTGGAAGTATACACTTATCATAAAGTTAAAGAACTTGGAAGGTTTGACGATGTTGTGAGTAGCTTCGAAATTGACTGGGAAGGTACAGAGGTTAAGAGTGAATTCGACTGCATACTGACGAAAGGTTTCCGTACCCTGTTCGTTGAGTGCAAGGCTCGTTCTGATATTGAGCAGGATTTTTATTTTAGGCTGGCCAGTTTGGCTGAGCAGTTTGGAATTAACGCTACAGCTGTTCTGATTGCTGACACACAAGAGAAGAACTTTTACGACAATGCTCCAGTCAATGCTATGCAACGTAAACGTGGCAGCATGTTGGACGTGGTGACAATATGGAAACCAGATGAAATCAACAATATCGGACACACATTGCTGAAAGTAATCAATGGAAACTATGTGACAGAGGAGGAATGAGAGAATGTATGAACCGAAACCGATTGATACTAGCGATGTAGTTCTGCCAGAGGAGTTACTAAAACTTATGGAGAGAATTGCAGAAAACGTACACGATGTCTTCGTTAAATCTAGAATTGAAGAAGGCTGGGTGTATGGGGAGCTTAGAGATGATATTAAAAAGACAAATCCAACTCTAGTTCCGTATGATGAACTTCCTGAGAGCGAAAAGGAATATGACAGAAATACTGCCTTAGAGACTCTGAAGCTAATTGTAAAGTTGGGCTATGAGATAAAGAGTAATAGAGATTAGGTGCTTTTTATGAAGAAGGATGTTTTCATAAGTTATAGTTCTAAGGATTTTGATAAAGTAAATAGTGTGAAGAACATCCTTGAAATCAATGGAATTTCATGTTGGATGGCTCCACAATGTATACCAACTGGATCAAGTTATGCAAAAGAAATACCAATGGCAATAAAAAATTGCAAGGTGTTTCTTTTGATGCTAACATCAAAATCGCAGGAATCTCAATGGGTGCCAAAAGAGGTTAGTCTCGCGTTATCTGAAATCAAGTGTGTGATCCCGTTTGTAATTGAAGATTGCATTTTGACAGATATGTTTAATTTTTTCTTGACGGACGTACAAAGGTATTATGCATTTGAACTACAATCTGATTCGCTTAGAGAACTAATTGAACGAATAAAATTTGAATGTAACAAGGAAAGTGAAACTGCAAGCTCCTTTAGTGTTGATAGGATATCAGATATTGAGACGTGGTTAATTAGCAAAGAAAGAAATGCACTAAATAGGGAATTTAGTATTTTTTTAACAAAATTGAAAAAGATGTACAAGGATAATCCAAATGCTGAAATGATTGAAACTTGGGTCGATAAGTATGCGGTAGAACAGTATACTATTAGGACAGTGATGGAATCACTTGATAAATGCTCTATTTATTTGACAGGAGTTGCTGAAACGAAAATACAGTTGGCAGTGATTTATATTCATTCTGGGGCAAAAAAATACATTAAAGATGCACGCAATCTTCTGAATTCTGCCATTAAGACGTATCTTAATCAATCTGTGCATGATGATGTGGCTTTTAAGAGAATTGTCTATTCAAAGTGGCTTATTGCCGTAACTTATAAGCAGGAAAGAAATTTTGGATATGCAAATGAACTTTGTGAAGATTTGATAGATTACATAAACGATGAAAATCAAATATTTGAAGTTCCATATACAGATTCGTTACTCTTGCCTCAGAGGGAATTAGTAGTGATTAATAAAGAAGAGATAATGAGCGATTTTCTGCTAATTCATATGGATGATATTAGCATGAATCCCAAGGAACTCTTTTATACTCAAAGGCGTTTGTTAGAACTATATATTCTGAATAATGATTTTGAAAAGGCGAAAGGAATTCTTCCCGAACTCCTATCTTCGTTCGATAGGTGCAAAAGTTTTATTGATGAAATATACCATGTGGGTTTATATCAGAATTTGTTTGAATATTATAGTTATGTAGGAGATAAACAATCAGCCGAAAAATATTATCACATGGCATTAGAAAATGCCAAAAGAAACTACTGGAAGGGCAAGGAAAAGAAATTAGAAAATCTAAAACAAGTATTTGAGTGAGGGTGATCAGTGTGTTTGATATTAAAAGCGCAAAAGTTATATGGGATTATCATCATCTAAATCAAGATGTTGTGCCTGCTGATGGAATTATAGCTTTTGGAAGTCATGATCTTCATGTGGCCGAAAGGGCTGCAGAACTTTATTTATCAGGTCATGGGAGATATATTATTTTTACAGGAGGGCTAGGTAGAATTACTCAAAAAATCTGGCATAAACCCGAAGCAAACAAATTTGCCGAGGTTGCCATTGAAAAAGGTGTTCCAAGAGATGTGATTTTTATAGAGAATGTATCCAGCAACACTGGTGAGAACATACAGTTCACAAAGAAAATGATTTCAGATGAAACCATTTCAATAGACAGTGTTATTGTGGTCGATAAACCTTTTAAGGAAAGACGATTATTTGCTACATTGAAGAAACAGTGGCCAGAACTTAATTTTTCTGTTACGTCACCCAAATATTCATTCGAGGAATACTTGTCATACTATCAGGAATCGGAAGAATTGACGGTCGATGACTTTATCAATATTATGGTTGGAGATCTACAGCGTATAGATGTTTATGGTGATAATGGATTTCAGATAAAACAGGAGATCCCAGATACGGTGTGGGACGCGTTTCAAATACTGGTAAAAGAAGGATATGACAAACAATTAATAAAAATTTAAATGTCGTTTTTGTAATTAAGGACTAAGGAGAGTGAGAATAAAATTATGCATAAAGGTGGTTGTTGGATTTTTCTTTCTCATTCGAGCCACGATATAGAGAAGGTTCGGATCGTCCGTAATGAATTTGAGCGTCTGGGTCACAATCCACTTGCTTTTCACCTAAAGTGTCTGTCGACAGCAACCGAAGAAGGGAGACACGAGTTGGATTCTTTGATTAAAAGAGAAATCGATGCAAGAGAGTGGTTTGTATTTTGTGAAAGTCCAGAAGCAGTTAAGTCACCATATGTTAGAGACGAGCATGCTTATATCGTTGATTCCGGGAAAGATAAAGTCTGGAAGATAGATATGACTGCCGATATGGATTCGATTTTGGATAAGGTGAGAAAAATATGTTTGGATATTGAAGTATTTATCTCGTATGCGCACTGTGACAGAGATATAATTCAACCGTTAATAGATGTAATAGTCGATAAAGATTATTCTGTGTGGACTCCGGAGGATAATCTTCAACCCGGAGATCTGTGGGGTAAGCAGATATCTGATGCTATTGTTCGGTGTGCGTATAAAGGATTTTATATTATTGTTATAACTCAAGAAAGCATCAAATCGTCGTTTGTAGAGAAAGAACTTGCTTTTGCATCTTCACATGGAGCCTGGATTATTCCGATTGTCATAGGTACTCCTAAATTGCCGAAAGATATTCAACAATGGATAGGCAATTATAAACATATATCTGTGAAACCGACCAAAGAAGAATTCACTTGGGTTGTTGATATATTGGATGATGTGGTTAAGCAAAAAGTAAAAAAACAAATAAGGGATTCTAAGTAATATGAGACTTTTATTAACTAGACACGGGGAAACAGAATGGAATAAAACTAATAGAGTGTTGGGGCGTAGTGACATTCCTCTCAATAATACAGGTGTCGAACAAGCAAAGCAGATGGTTGACATACTACATGATGTAAAAATTTGTGCGGTTTATTCTTCGCCTTTGAAGAGAGCTTATTATATAGGAAATTTGATTGCTAAAGACCATAATCTAGAATGTGTTGTTGACATCAGGTTAATAGAGATGAACTTTGGTATTTTTGAAGGAGTAATGAGGAATGACAAGAAGTATCTACAGGAAAAAAGGGAGCTGTTTTCTCGATATCCAGAAGGTGAATCTTATATGGGAGTTGCAGGACGTGTATATCCATTCATACAAGATATTGAGAAAAAATATAATTACAAGGATACTGTCCTTGTAATTACCCACAATGGGATTTGCAGAGTAATTGCAAATTATTTTGTGGATATGTCTGTGGAAGATTTTGTGTCATTTTCGATGCGAAATTGTGAAATTAAGGAATTCTATTTATGAGGTGAAGATTATGAACATATTTCTCAGCTATGGTCATGATGAATATGATAAATTTGCACATCGCTTAAAAAGGGATCTTGAATCGCATGGATTCAAGGTTTGGATGGATATTGATGGAATCAGAGGTACTGCCGATTGGGAAAAAGCTATAGAAAATGGAATCAATGGCTCCGACTGGTTTGTTATTATGATGACACAGCACTCCTGTCGCCGCCCAGATGGGGTATGTCTTGATGAAGTTAGTTATGCACGATTCTTAGGAAAAAGCATCGCTCCGATAATGATTGAAAATGTTAAACCTCCGCTATGTATAGCTCGTATTCAGTACATTGATATGGAAAACTATTTTAAACCTGGAGAGGTTAGATTTGATGAAGAGTCCTATCAAGAGAAGTTTAATACATTGATTAATATCCTTCACGGTGCCGAGGAAGTTAGCCGTGAAGGTGAATATGAAGTCCTTCGTAGTCGTCTCATTCCACTGGATAATGATGTGTATTATGAACATTTTCGCCATAATTTTTATGGACGGGAAAAACTATTTAGTTACTG
>ULRK01057816.1_pt1 | contig 13482 bp, 8 predicted proteins | sample 1955341 | NCBI WGS metagenome assembly ULRK01 (sample SAMEA4835680, study PRJEB28245) | human gut metagenome | biome: gut microbiome; material: fecal sample | place: Denmark | collected 2008
TACCCGTTCACTTTTCCCGAATTCCGCTCCGGATTTTTTTGTAGAACCACCCTTTTATTGCGATTATGGGGATGGTATATATGCAGCTGAAGGAGTTTTTATCAATTTCGGTGCTGTTATTTTGGATGGTGCTAAAGTTACTATTGGCCGGAAAACGCTGATTGCTCCGGGAGTACATATTTATACGGCGCAACATCCGCTTGATGCTGACGAAAGGGATGCCTATGAGAATTGTCTGCCGGTAACCATTGGTGAACGTTGCTGGATTAGCGGTCATGCGACAATTTGTCCGGGAGTGACTATTGGCGACCGTTGTGTAATCGGTGCAGGTTCAGTGGTTACGCATGATATTCCGGCAGACTCGTTGGCTGTGGGAAATCCTGCTAAAGTGATACGTAAATTGAATCAGAAATAATCCTGTTATTGGGGTTGTTGTTTGAAATATCTGAAAAGTAAATCCATTAATTCTCGCTTTTTGACAGGTTTTGTCATGAAATGATTGCATCCTGCAGCTAATGCATTCTCTCTGTCGGAGTCGAAAGCATTGGCAGTAAGGGCAACAATAGGAGTAATCTGGTTGAATTCCCGGATGAGGGAAGTTGCTTCAAGTCCATTCATTACCGGCATCCGCATATCCATAAAGACGATGTCAAAGGTTTGGGCTTTGATTTTCTCGATAGCTTCTACTCCGGTTATGGCACGGGTTAGTTGATTGTCTTTAAGAAGTTTCTTGATTAACAGGTAATTGCTGTCATTATCTTCCGCTATCAGAATATTCAGATCTTTAATCTTTACTGAGGAATCTGCGGAAAGGTGTTCTGTACTTTTGTTATTTAAATCCTCGTCTGCAACCTCTGATTTTTCGACATATTCGACATCGGTATATCCGATGTACCAGAACTCAGAACCTATGTTGGCTTTGGATTTAAAGCCTACTTCTCCGCCTGTAGCATCGGCAATGGCTTTACAGATAGAAAGTCCTAAGCCGGTTCCCTGAGCAAAAGTATCTAATTTCTCGAAACGACTGAAGATACGGTTTTTTTTCTCCTCCGGTATGCCGATGCCGCTATCCTTTACATAGATTCTTACCTGTCCGGGCATACATTCGTATCCCATTACAATTTCACCTTGTGGCGTATACTTAATGGCATTTGTAGCAAAGTTTGTGAATATCTGCATAAAGCGATATTTGTCGAAATTCGCCACACATTTGGTATATGGATTGATGAGTTTGAGGATAACTTTGGGATTTTTAATCCGTTGTTGGAAGGACCGGTATAATTCATCGCAAAGCTGGCACAAATTCAGTTTCTGACGATTGATATCAATGGAGCCAACTTCAATTTTTGATAGATCGAGAATGTCCCCGATTAATTTCAGGAGTATCTCACTGTTGGTTTCAATCAGTTGTTTATATTCAAATTTTTCTTCCGCATCATCCGTTTCGGTCAGCAATTCAGAGAATCCTACAATTGCATTGAGTGGAGTACGGATTTCGTGACTCATGTTAGCGAGGAATGTGGACTTCAATTTGTCCGCTTCTTCTGCTTTGTTTTTGGCTGTAATCAGATTTTGCTGGTATATAATGTCTTCGGTAATATCCCGTTGAATAAATGTGATGACCACTACATTGCCTGCTTCATCTTCTACTGCACTGTAGGTAAAGCTGGAGTAACTATAATCTGTTGCATTGTTTTCCAGAACTCTTAATATAATCCTGTTTTCCGGGAGTTTCTGTTTATGAGCAACAACTTCCAGTAATGCCATGAATTTATTTCTGTCATCGGGATGGATGCTCTCATATATGGATTGCAATGATCTTTTTTCAATATTCTCGATATGAACATCGAATTTGCAAAACAGACCTTCTTTTATATTGTAGTTCCATGAGGATAGCTTCCCAGCATTCAAGGCTAGTGATAATTCCTTTTGTGTTGCTTTTATTTTCTTGTAGCTTTCAATAATTTCTCGCTCTTGTGCTTTCTTTACGGTGATATCTTCACAGGCTAGTAAATAGCCTTGACGATTTCCTTCGGGATCGCGCATGATAGTTACTTTGGTAACAAAGTATTTTTTGATTCCTTTGATGGGTGTTTCGTAGAAGTTTTCACAAAGATCGAAATCATAATCGGTTTCAAAAGAGACATTCAACCCCTGCTTTAGGAGAACTTTATCTTCTGCCGTGATGTTAGGGTCATTGAAGATATTAATATTATAAATATCCTTCATGGTTACACCGAACATTTTTAGTGTAGTGCCATTGGCGTATTTCAGATATCCATCTTTATCATATACGCCGAGCCCTAAAGGTATATATTCAGGAATGAGCGACAGAAGTTCATTTTCCATGTTTATTATTGCACCTATGATGTTTTTATAAGTGTGGTGCAAATGTATGCAAATTCCCGGAACTTTATGATTATCGTGGTTAATATTTGTTGGGGGCTGGTCGGAATAGTAAACTTTAACATAGAGGATAGTAAAGTGTTATAAACAAAAAATCCTGCAAGTCATAAACTTACAGGATTTTTTGGGGTGACTGATGGGACTCGAACCCACGACATTCAGAACCACAATCTGACGCTCTAACCAACTGAACTACAGTCACCATGTTTACGTCATTTCTCAAACGCGGTGCAAAGATAGGTATTATCTTTAATACTGCAAATATTTGGCGAAATATTTTATTGAAATCTGCATTATTTTTTATTCTCCTTAATTCCTACATTGTGCTGTTGGAGGAGCTTTCGGGAATTTTTGACGAAGATATTCAGATGGTTACGTGCAGCTTCCGGGAGCTTTGAGATAGATGTGGAATCTGTGGGATAAAGCACATAGTTTTTTTCTTTGGTGAAATTGGGACGTGCTGTCCATACGAAATTATATCCGCAACGTTGTACTCGAACTTGTGGGGAAGTAGATGTTGTGGTGTCTTTTTCTAATTCTAATGTGAATATAAGTCCTCCGTCAGTATTTACTTTACTCATATTGGAGATGAAATTCCCTAAAGAATATACTACAGCGTGTTGTGTTCTGGTAATGCTATCGGTACGTAGTTCCATGGGTTGTATAACATGAGGATGGCTACCGATGATATGGGTAACGCCCTGTTTCAATAACCAATCAGCCAATTGTTGCTGTTCGCGACTGGGTAGCGATTGGTATTCGTTTCCCCAATGCATACAGGCAATGATAACATCAGGTTGCCATGTTCGTGCTGTATCGATATCCTGTAACATGATTTTCTTATCAATATAGTTCACTATGTTGGGAGAGGATGGCTTAACTCCATTGGTATCATAGGTATAGTTAAGAAGGGCAATTCGAAAACCGTTTTTGTGAATGAGTAATGGGTATCGTTGACGGCGTTCTTCTTCATTTCTATAAGTTCCGGTGTAGGGGATACGTAAGGAATCTAACATTAGGATTGTACGTTCCAAACCTTTTTTACCGCGGTCGAGACAGTGATTGTTAGCAGTTAACAGAACATTGAAACCGGCCTCTTTAATGGCATATAAATATTCATCAGGTGCACAGAAAGCCGGATAACCACTATAAGGTTTTCCACCGATAGGTACTTCTAAATTGCTGATAGCGATGTCCGCTCCACTGATTTGCTCTTTTACTAGAGAGAAGCAGGGAGAGTAGTCATAGGTCCCTTTATCTGTACGCGCGGCGTCAAGCTGGGCTTGGTGTTGCATCAGATCACCTACAAATAATAGAGTGATTTTTGCAGGGGGGATTGTATCAGTGGATTCCGGTACTACTTGTTCCTGTGCTGTGCTACAACACGATATAAAGAAGAAAAGTAATGCAAGAGGGATTGTCTGTCTCATGACTTTGAGCGGATTAAGGTTCCACTGGATAAAATAAATACCGAAAGGAGTCAAGTTGTCACAAGAGGTTCCTTCCGGTATTCGGTATTTTTATTATTGATATATTGCTTTCTTGCCAGCCAGCAATGTATTCTTCATCAAAGAAACGATGGTCATCGGTCCTACACCACCCGGCACAGGAGTGATAAATGAACATTTCGGAGCAACCTCGTCAAACTTAACATCTCCAGTCAGTTTGAAGCCTGATTTTTTTGTAGAATCCGGTACACGTGTAGTACCTACATCAATAACTACGGCACCTTCTTTTACCATTTCAGCTTTCACAAAGTTGGGTTGTCCCAATGCAGCGATGATGATATCGGCTTCCTGGCATTCTTTTACAAGATCTTTGCTCCGGCTATGGCATACGGTTACAGTAGCATCTCCTGGATAGGCTTTCTGCATCATCAGTGCAGCCATTGGTTTACCGACGATATTACTACGTCCCAATACTACACACTTCTTACCCGAAGTTTCTATTTGATAGCGTTTCAGTAGTTCAAGAATACCGTTAGGGGTTGCTGATACATAGCAAGGCAATCCTATGGACATGCGACCTACATTGATGGGATGAAACCCGTCTACATCTTTACGATAATCGATAGTTTCAATCACTTTTTGCTCAGAGATATGCTTGGGTAATGGGAGTTGTACGATAAATCCGTCAACATCTGCATCTTCATTTAATTCACGTACTTTAGCAAGGAGCTCTTCTTCCGTAACATCCGCTTCATAACGGATGAGGCTGGATTTGAATCCACAAACTTCGCATGCTTTCACTTTGGCAGCAACATACGTTTCGCTGCCACCATCGTGGCCTACAAGAATTGCAGCAAGGTGAGGGCATTTGCCACCTTTTGCTACAATTTCTGCTACTTCTGCAGCAATCTCCTGTTTTACTTGTTCAGAGATTGCTTTTCCATCAATTAATGTCATATAAATATTTTTGTTTTGATTATAATTTATCTTGTATTAGGGGTCTAAAAGAGTATCGCAAATATAGAGCAAATAACCGAATATAACAACAATCCCGCTGACTTCATTTAAAATATGAAATTAGCGGGATTGGTATGCTTGCAGTTTATCTTTATTATTTCATCTTCGGCATCATTTTGCCCATCTTGCTACCCGTTACCATTTTCATCATCTTGCGGGTTTGGTCAAATTGTTTCAACAGACGGTTTACTTCTTGAATATTCGTACCACTACCTTTGGCAATGCGTTGACGACGCGAACCGTTCAGAAGAGCCGGATTACTGCGTTCTGCCGGAGTCATCGAATAGATGATAGCCTCAATACTTTTAAATGCATTATCATCAATATCAATGTCCTTAATAGCTTTACCTACACCCGGTATCATAGAAGCCAAGTCTTTCAGGTTGCCCATCTTTTTGATCTGTGCAATCTGACTCAAGAAATCGTTGAAATCGAATTGATTCTTGGCAATCTTCTTTTGCAGGCGTTTTGCTTCTTCTTCATCGTACTGCTCCTGGGCACGTTCCACCAATGAAACGATGTCACCCATACCAAGGATACGGTCTGACATACGTGAGGGATGGAATTGATCAATAGCATCCAGTTTTTCACCTGTACCCACAAACTTGATCGGCTTGTTCACCACCGAACGAATGGAAAGAGCGGCACCACCACGGGTGTCACCATCTAATTTAGTTAGTACAACACCGTTGAAGTCAAGTCGTTCGTTAAACTCTTTTGCTGTGTTTACAGCGTCCTGGCCGGTCATGGAGTCTACTACGAATAGGATTTCGTTTGGATTGATTGCTTTTTTAATAGCGGCAATCTCGTTCATCATCTCTTCGTCTACTGCCAGACGTCCGGCTGTATCGACAATAACTACATCGTATCCTTTGGCTTTAGCCTCTTGAATGGCGTTTTCAGCAATTTTCACCGGATTCTTGCTGTCAGGTTCAGAGTATATTGGAACTCCAATTTGTTCAGCTAGTACGCGCAACTGTTCAATAGCGGCAGGGCGGTATACATCACAAGCCACCAACAATGGCTTCTTGTTCTTTTTCGTTTTCAGCATTCGTGCCAGCTTACCTGAGAAAGTTGTCTTACCGGAACCTTGCAGACCGGACATCAAAATAACTGCCGGCTTTCCTTCCAAATCAATCTCTGCTGTTTCGCCACCCATCAATTGAGTCAGTTCATCGTGCACGATTTTTACCATCAACTGACTGGGCTTTACAGCTGTCAGCACGTTTTGTCCTAATGCTTTTTCCTTAACAGTATCAGTGAAAGTTTTGGCTACTTTGTAGTTTACGTCAGCGTCCAACAGTGCTTTACGCACATCTTTCAGGGTTTCCGCAACATTGATTTCGGTGATCTTTCCTTCACCTTTCAGAATTTTAAACGACCTTTCCAGTCTTTCGCTTAAATTATCGAACATGATGATATAATTCTATTTATAAATTACAAATTACTCTTATTGAGGCGCAAAAGTACAAAAAATCCACGTATCTACCTTCATTTAAGGCAATAATATTATTCAACCGAGGTAGCGGGATAAGTGAAAAGAATAGTTGGACCTTCTTTGCTATCGGGGATTACTTGATATGTACCGCCAAAGTGTTTTATAAACAGACGGTTGACATCATTACGCAAAGCAGAGTCTTGATTGGCATATTTGAGGTCTGCGAGGGGGCAGTTGGTGATTTTAAAACGTAATATTTCTCCGTTCTTGTTCAGAGTGAAGTTGAGATCGCGTTCTTCTTTGAAAGAAGCGAATGGACAAGTTAGAATACTGACAACGAATTGCATGAACCGGTTTGTGTCTGTATGGATGATATATTCGTCAATGTTACTGATGAAATGAGTATGCAAGGTAGAATTCTGCATATGTGCCATTCCTACAGCATCGTTGCAGAGCTGTACGATGTCATAATTACTCATTTGGAATTTCATCATACCGGCTTCCAGGCGCGACAAATCAAGGACATTGTTGACTAAACGCATTAGCTGATCCGTGTTTTGCTGAATAATTTCCGCATATTCTTTACGGGTTTGATCGTCTATTTCCGCTTCGTTTGCTATGATTTGTGAGAACCCCAATACTCCGTTTAGGGGAACACGGATGGCGTGACTCATATTGGAGAGGAAACGATTCTTCATTTCATTGGCTTCTTCTGTCTGTCGTGTGGCTTTATGAGTCTCTTTTTCTGATATCTTTAGTGCTTTTCGTATCAGATTGATGCGGAACATATAGCCGATACATAAGATCAAAATGATTCCGAGACTCAAAAGAATACTGGTTTGTACACGATTTCTTAGTTTTCCACGCTCCCATACCAATTGGTTCAGATGATGTATTTCTTTGATTTCCTCCAGCTGTTTAGCTGATATGGCGGCAGTCAGTGAATCCTGAATATGATTGGAACTTTCGTACAGTGGCAGGGCTTCTGCATATTTACCCATTTCTTGCAGAATGTCAGCTTTCCGCGATAATTGTTTGGCATACTCCATTTGGGCAGATTCAAATTGTTTCATCTTTATCAGAGCAGAATCTATATAGAGAAGTGCAGCCTGATAATCTTTTGTATGCCGGTAATACTCCGCACTTGCATCATAATACAGGGCCATATAGGGAATATAACTCTGCGGAGTTATGAAGTCTTGAGCTTCTTCTATATGATATTTAGCCGAGTCTGTCTTTCCTATCCCTGTATAATAGTAAGTTTGAAAAATTTCTGAGAATAGATAAAGATTGAAATATGATTCATACATATCCGGATCTAAACTAAGCATTTTTTGCAATAGCTGTTTGTTTTCTTTCAGATACGTCTTCAGGCTTGAATAGTCTTTCTGGTCTTTACTGAATACAATTAATTGATTCAGAACATTAAACTGTGTACTGCTGGTTGTTTGTTCCGAAACATATTTGTGAGCTTTTCGAAGCGCTTCTCCTTCTTCTTTTGTACGGTTGGTTTCATGGTATGCACTTGCCAGACATGAATAAGCAGCTATACGGCCGTCTGTGTTATTCAGTTCTTCTGCTTTCTCAAGCATTTTTAATGATTCATTGATGGCATATTCATATTTCTCCTTATATGTATAAGTATAAATAAGCAATTTTTGTGCATTGAAGTACAACCTGAAAAACTCCATGCGTTCAGCAATGGGTTTCACGTAGTTCACCAGTTTACTGACACTATCGACTTCATTCTTATTATAATAGTACAATATTTTGAAATATGTACTGCTGCATATATATTTAGGATTCTTTTGGTACTGTGCTTCGTTGAACATTTCTTCAGCATATTCTATATAATGCGGAGAGTTTTGTTCGGTAAGCACGAGTTTCTCAAGTAATTTTAATCTTGTGGTGTCATGCGGAAGTGCACGCAGTTCGATTAACAGACTGTCTGCCACAGATGATTTTTCTGTTATATTTTCTGCAAATGCGAGGAAACTTTGTAGGAAAAGAGCGAGTATTAACAAGGTTTGTTTCATTGCGCTGCCTCCTTTCTGTTGGTAGAGTGAATTGGATGAGTAAACAAGAAGCGGGAACCATCCTTATATTCAGGATCTATCCATATTCTTCCGCCGAAACGTTCTACAATTAATTGACAGATAGAGAGTCCCAATCCGCTGCCTTGGGCATTTTCATTCAGCTTTTCAAAACGGTTAAATATCTGTCCCTGTTTTTCCGGGGCGATCCCACAACCGGTATCTGTAACCGAAAACACAGTCATTTCTTCTGATTCTTTCTCCAATAATAAGGTTATGCTACCTTCTGTGGTAAATTTGGTTGCATTAATCAACAGATTGATAAGTAACTGCTGGAGGCGTGCCTCATCCGTATAGATTTCCATTTTTTCCTGAGACGTTTGGAATAGGACTGTGGCGGATGTTTGCTTTATCTTCTCTACCGTATCCACTACATTGCGACAAATAGCTACTGCATCGCTGTTTCCAAACTGGAATTGCATTTTCCCGATTTCCAAACTGGAAAGGTCAACAACATCGTCTATCAGCTTCAAAAGTAAGTCTGAATTTTGCTGAATGATTTCATTGCATTGTTGTCGGGTTCCGATGTCAATATTAGCATCGGTCAGAATAGATGAGAAACCGGACAAGGCATTTAGTGGAGTACGTATTTCATGACTCATATTCGACAGAAAAAGACTTTTGGTACGAATGGAGTTCTCAGCACTTTGCCGAGCTTTTTCCAATTTATGTTGAGATGCAATCAAGCGTGCATTGATTTTACGAATATAAAGTACGGATACAATAGATATGCCTAGAATGAGGATACAACCTATAATTGAATAAAAAAGCAGACGGCTTCGCTCGCTTTGATTATCCATCTCGAGACGGTCCACCTGATATATGGTTCGCAACAGATTTATCTGGGTGGAATAGTTACGGGCATTGATAGAATCTCGTGCAATATTGATGTCTTGAAAAATGGCACATGCCTCTCTAGGCCTGTTTTGTTTGGTATACAGTTGTGCCAGTGAATTCTTCATTTTTAGATATCTGTTATAGACATTGGCACTGCTGGTATTTATGGTCAGCTCATTATATAATTTGATAGCTAGTTCGTCATCTCCAATTCTTTTGGCATATTCAGCTTGTATATATTTCAAGATAGAACTATGAAAATAAAACGGATAGTATTCATACCATTCTTCTGCTTCCTGAATATATTTCCGGACTTTATCCATATCATTATTATGGAGGTAATAATATGCTTGGAAGATATTTTCTATGAAACGGCTGTGCTGATAATCATTCATTTGTTCCATTTGATCCAAATAGGCTTTAGCTTTATCCATCCTCCCCATTCTGATGAGGGTTGGAATTAGTTGAATCAAGACTTTTTCCTGTAATTTTTCGGAGTCGGATACTTTATGCAATTTCTGCATGGCTATTTCGTATTCTTCGATAGCCTCATTTTTCATGTTGGCATTAAGATAAGTATCTCCTATTGCATAATGGGCTATGGCTATGCCGATATCGTATTTCATTTGAGTGGCCTGTTTCAGCATAACATTTGCTTTTTCCAACGCTTCGTTGATGTGGCCGTCTGAAACGAGGGCATATACAGCCATCTGCTGCATAAGGAACATGTATTTATAGTCCTTTCTGCTACGGAATACTTCTACAAGTTCATTTTCCCATTGGGCGATATCTCTTAATCTGACTTCCTGAGAATAACCTAAGTTATTATCCATCAGGTATTCCATAAGATGTATACGCTCATCTTCCGAATCCTTGCTTGCAGACAGGATATAGGAAGTACCGTAAAATAACATCAACAATAATAGTATGATCGTTTTACTGAGCTTCACCTTATTAACTAATACGTTTATACAATGATATGTGATTAATTGCGACAAAAATAACTAAAAAGGACGAGATATCCGAAAATGTCTCGTCCTTTTTGTATATTTAATCCTATTTCTTGTTGATTATATCCTTTGGCTTCAGTTTTAGCTGTTCATACTCATTAGGAATTCGTCGTTGTCTTTGGTTTTTTCCATACGATCTTTTACGAAATCCATAGCTTCTATCGGGTTCATATCAGCCAGATATTTGCGGAGTATCCACATGCGATCCAATGTTTGCTTATCCTGCAACAGATCATCACGACGAGTGCTGGAAGCAACAATGTTGACTGCAGGGAAAATACGTTTGTTGGACAGGTTGCGGTCGAGTTGCAACTCCATGTTACCTGTACCTTTGAATTCTTCGAAGATAACTTCGTCCATTTTAGAACCGGTATCAATCAATGCAGTAGCCAGGATAGTGAGTGAACCACCATTTTCAATATTACGGGCGGCACCGAAGAAACGTTTGGGCTTGTGTAGTGCATTGGCGTCCACACCACCTGAAAGGACTTTGCCGGAAGCCGGGGATACCGTATTGTAAGCACGTGCCAGACGAGTGATAGAATCCAGGAAGATAACGACATCATGGCCACATTCTACAAGTCTCTTTGCTTTCTCCAGTACGATACCTGCAATCTTTACGTGACGTTCGGCTGGTTCATCGAAAGTTGAAGCAATCACTTCGGCATTTACGGTACGAGCCATGTCGGTTACTTCTTCGGGGCGTTCGTCGATAAGCAACATGATCATGTAAACTTCCGGATGATTTGCTGCAATTGCATTGGCTATATCTTTCATCAGGATGGTCTTACCGGTTTTAGGCTGTGCCACGATCAATGCACGCTGACCTTTACCGATAGGAGCAAAGAGATCTACTACACGGGCAGACATGGAGTCGGAGTAGCCACCTTTGCATAATCTGAATTTTTCATCGGGGAATAACGGAGTAAGATGCTCAAATGGCACACGATCACGTACGAAAGCCGGATCACGTCCATTGATTTTTCCTACCTTTACCAATGGGAAATATTTTTCTCCTTCTTTTGGCGGACGAATTACACCTTCCACAACGTCACCTGTTTTCAGTCCGAACAATTTAATTTGGGATTGTGATACGTAAATATCATCCGGTGAAGAAAGATAATTGTAATCGGAAGAACGAAGGAATCCGTAACCATCCTGCATAATTTCCAGTACACCGGTACCGGTCAAGATATCATCGAATTCGTATACTTTTTCGCGCTCAATTACCGGTCTGCGTTCTTGCACAGGAGCATAGTTATCACCAGCATTTTGCTGCGCGGGACGTTGTTGCTGAACAGGACGCGGGTTGTTGTTACGATTATTATTGTTGTTATTATTATAAGGAGTATTATTATTGTCGCGAGGACGAAGGCGTGGGCGTTGTGCGGTTGCAGGCGTGGGTTCTGCTACGGGTGCTATAGGAGTCTCGGCTTTGGTAGCTTCGAATTTGCCCAGCAGTTCTGAAGGGAGCTCTATTTTCTCAGTCGGGAGATCTTCGATGGGAATGAAGTCATCTTCGGGTTCTGATAAGATAGGACTGTCCTCTATTACGACTTTCTTAACTACTTTAGGTGCTTCGGTTTCAAAGTTCAATTCAGGTTCAGCTTTTTTAGGCTCTTCCTTCTTTGCAACAGGCATAGGTGCGGGTATGGGAGCTTTTTCTTCCGTCTTGGTTTTGCGCGGACGCCCCGGTTTACGTTTTGGAGTAGCGTCTTCGGCTTTTTCGGGAGCGGATGCAGTGGTTACAACTGCTTCAGGAGCTTTCTCAGCTACCGGTGCTTTTGTTGCCTCAGCTACTGGTTGTACCTTGGCAGTTGCAACTGTGGTTTCAGCTTTTGCCTTAGTGAGGTCGCCATTTTTGTTGGCGGTGAAGACTTTGTCAGTACTCTCTTTTTTTACGGTTACGCGGGTACGTTTTTGTTGTCTATCCACTTTACGCTCTTCTTTCAGCTTTTCAGCAGCAACCTTTTTGGTAGCACCTGCGATGGCTTGTTCATCAAGTATCTTGTAAACAAGTTCTTCTTTTTTTAGTGAGTCTGTCTTTTTAATACCCAGTTCTTGGGCAATAGATTGAAGTTCCGACAAATTTTTGTCGTTCAATTGAATGATATTATACATACAGTATATATGTGAATGGTTTAAAATTTCTTTTGTTATTGGACAGATATGTTCACACGGCTGCGGTTGTCGTCACAAGCAACGTGGCAAATATACCTTTATTTAATATAATGATTATGGGATATTTATTATTGAACCGGAAAACTGTTAGCTACCCGCACTTAGGAGTTTACAGAATGTTTCAACGGTGCAAAGGTAATAAATATTTTTGGTTTCATAAACAATTCGTCTTTTTTTTAATTTTAAAACTTTATCTTTGCTTGATAAACCAAGAAAAAGCGCATATATTTATGGATATAAACGAAGTTCATTTCATCTATTTTTCGCCTACTCGTACATCTAAACAAGTTGGCGAGGCAATTGTTCGCGGAACAGGATTAACAAATGTTGTTACTACGAATTTAACACTGCATACTGCTGAGGTAGATATTCCGGAGAATACACTGACTGTTATTGCTGTGCCAGTGTATGGTGGCAAGGTAGCTCCTTTGGCTATGGAACGTTTGCAGGGTATTCGTGCGTCAGGATCTCCAGTTGTGTTGGTAGTAGTCTATGGTAACCGCGCGTATGAAAAGGCTTTGATAGAATTGGACGCATTTGCTTCTGCCCAGGGTTTCAAAGTTATTGCCGGGGCTACTTTTGTGGGAGAACATTCGTATAGTACAGAACAAAATCCAATAGCCCCAGGGCGTCCGGATGCAAATGATTTGCAATATGCGGAGGAATTTGGTGCGAAGATACAGACGAAAATAAATGCCGCCGTTGATATGGAACACTTGTATCCGGTGGATGTGAACCGTATCCAGCGCCCGCGCCAGCCTTTTCTGCCTTTGTTCAAGTTTCTGCGCCGGGTGATAAAGTTGCGTAAAAGTGGTGTTCCTTTGCCGCGTGTACCGGAAGTGAATGCGGAACTTTGCACGCATTGTGGCGTTTGCGCTGTACATTGTCCTTCGGGAGCTATCCTGAAAGGTGACGAATGTAATACGATTGCCGAAAAGTGCATAAAGTGTTGTGCATGTGTCAAAGGATGTTCGTTCAAGGCGCGGACGTATGATACTCCGTTTGCTTCATTGCTTTCAGACTGCTTTGTGCGACAGAAAGAGGACCGGATT
>ULRK01024880.1_pt1 | contig 13307 bp, 10 predicted proteins | sample 1955341 | NCBI WGS metagenome assembly ULRK01 (sample SAMEA4835680, study PRJEB28245) | human gut metagenome | biome: gut microbiome; material: fecal sample | place: Denmark | collected 2008
CTTACAACAGATGATGCCGAACAATATAATGCACTTTTAAGATATGCCTTTCAGGTAACAGAAGCTGAGCTTGCCGAAACTGGCTGGAAAGATGATGAGATAAAGCAGTCAAAGTTCCCGGTTCTTCAAAGAGCTGACGTTCTTGGATGTTTTGATAAGAATGAGCTTATCGCACAGTTTGCTGTATATCCGCTTGATATGAACATCTATGGTGTACGTTTTAACGTAGGATTTGTCACAAGCGTATGCACTTACCCTGAATACACTGGTCATGGAATTATGAAAAAGCTTATGATTCAGTGTCTTACACGTATGCGTGAGGGTCACAAGTCATTTGCACTGCTATATCCTTATTCAATACCTCTCTACCGCAATCTTGGCTGGGAAATCATATCTAACAAAATGACATACACTATTAAAGACCGACAGATTCCAGAAAAGTTACACGAACCTGGATATGTACGAAGAGTATCATGGGATGATGAGGAATTTCACAAGCTTCATTCCAAATTCGCCGAAAAAACCCATGGCTGCCTGTACCGCAACAACCTTGCATGGGAAGAATACTGGCGCTGGGATGAGGACGACACTATGGTTGCTATATATTATTCAAGGGATGATGTTCCTTATGGATATATGGTGTATATGATAAGCTCCGACATTATGCACGTTAAGGAAATGATATATCTAAACCGTGAAGCCCAGCTTGGACTGTGGGAATATATACATGCCCACGATTCTATGATTGATGAAGTCCGTGGTAACAACTATTACAGCGAACCGATAGCCTTTGAGCTTGATGACAGCGATATAAAGGAAACTATCAGACCTTATGCTATGGGAAGGATTATTGATATCAAGCAGTTTTTTGGAAAATATGCCATCGACCCTGACGAACCTGCCTGTATTTATGCTTTCGACATCGAAGATGAGCTTCTTTCATGGAATAACGGAAGATTTATTGTCTTGTTCAAGGATGGTCACTGTAGTATCACAAGCGGCACTCCCGACTATACTATGAAAATGTCAATAGCCACACTTACAACTATGCTGCTTGGCTATAAAAGTGCTGAAAAGCTTTACAGTATGGAACGTATTGAAACTACCAAAGAGGCTGTGGAAAAGCTTGATGACATACTTTTCCATGCTGTACCATATGTGTCAGATTATATCTAATCAGATTATTGATTGACAAGTGATTATCTCAATGATATAATCCGCATACATTGTTTCTACACAAAGTAAGTTTTACTACAATTTATTTATAAAACACATGTGGATTTTTCTAGATGTTTCTATTTTTCGCCACATAGCTTACGGGCTATGTGGTTTTTTTGTGCTTATAATACTGTTATTATGCTATTTTATAAGCATTGATTAAGATAAGGTGATTCTTTAGAATTTTCACCATAAAATATTAAAGAAATGAGGACTAGTGTGAAAAATAAGATTTTTCACACGCAAGATTTGTGCTTCGCACAAACTTGAGATGCGCAAAGAAGCAGCGCAAGAATGGAGATTATTATGGATCAGACTTACATGAAAAAACAAAACATACTAAAGCTCTTATTAACCATGGCTCTTCCCATGGTTATATCTATGCTTGTGAATTCCCTTTACAACATTGTTGACAGCTTTTTTGTTGCTAAGATAAGTGAAAATGCCATGACTGCCATATCACTTGTATTCCCTATGCAGAACTTTATCAACTCTGTCATGATCGGCTTTGGAATAGGTATCAACGCTGTAATAGCATTTTATATGGGAGCTTCTGATAAGGAAACTGCCGATAAAGCTGCAAGTCAGGGCCTATTCTTAAGCACTGTCCACGGAATTGTGCTGATGGCTGGCTGTATTATACTCATAAGACCATTTCTTAATATGTTTACTAATGACCAGACTGTTATTGACCTCGGTGTGAAATACTCTGTCATCGCATTTGCATTTTCACTGATGCTTGCATGGGAACTTGTATTTGAAAAAACATTTCAGGCTGTCGGACGAATGACTGTTTCTATGACCGCCATGCTCGCAGGCTGCATAACCAATATTATACTTGACCCTGTACTTATATTCGGACCTGGCATATTTCCACGTATGGGAATTGAAGGTGCTGCACTTGCAACTGGCATAGGTCAGACTGTAAGCCTTATTGTATACATTATAATATATATTGTCAGACCTATCCCTGTACGCTTCACAAGGAAACATATGAAACCTGAGAAAGTGCTTTGCGTAAAAATGTATTCTATCGGAATACCTGCATGCCTTAATATGGCGCTTCCTTCACTGCTCATATCTGCGCTCAATGTCATACTTGCGGCATATTCACAGGTGTATGTGTTCGTGCTTGGAGTATATTATAAGCTTCAGACGTTCCTGTATCTTCCTGCAAATGGAGTTGTACAGGGTATGCGTCCTCTTATCGGATACAACTATGGTGCTGGCGAGGCAAAACGTGTTAAGAAAATATATGCAACTGCAACAGGCATAGTTCTTGTTATTATGTGTATCGGAACTGCTGTATGCTTATGTATTCCTGAAACACTTATTGGATTATTTACTTCCAACGAAACAACTATATCTGCAGGAGCTGCTGCCTTAAGAATTATAAGTGCCGGATTTATTGTATCCTCTGTATCTGTCACAGCCTCCGGCGCACTTGAAGGACTTGGCAAGGGAATTCCTTCACTTATTATATCTATATTCAGATATGTTGCTGTCATTATACCTGCTGCCTTCATTCTAAGCCGTATATATGGTGCTGTTGGCGTATGGCATTCATTCTGGATAACAGAAATAATAACAGCAGTTATCGCTTACTTTACTTACAGGCACGCATCAAAGTAAATGTCTGCTTCGCATGACTGTTCGTTCGTTAATGGCGCAAGAAAAGTAAATGTCTGCTCCGCAGCCGCTTCCTTTTCTCTTGCGCTTATTATATCATAATTTACTCTTTATCTGCCCCTATACTCACGAACCCGCGCTATCGCGCTCTTTCGTCCTGCTTCGCATGACTGTTCGTTCGTTAATGGCGCAAGAAAAGTAAATGTCTGCTTCGCAGTCGCTTCCTTTTCTCTTGCGCTCATTATATCGTAATTTACTCTTTATCTGCCCCACAATTACGCCACATTTTCAACCCACTCTTCCACCTTCCTTGCAAGTTTCTTATGTCCTTCCTCATTAAGATGCTCTCTGTCGGTAGTGCTTGGGGAGGCAACCTCTGAAGCTGATATAAACCCAACATTTTCCTGTGCTGCAATCTTTTTATATACATCTGAAAGCTCTCTTGACAGGCTCACGGAAGCACTGGAGAATTCAGGGTCATAGTCTGACTCCTCTATGCCCTCGCCAAGATGTATAGGCGATATTACAAGTATTTTACTTTCTGGTATGTGGTTTTTCACCTGTCCGATAAGTCTTTTTACGCCCTGACCTATAAATTCTGCTGATGCATTGTATACAGTCTTGCAGTCGTTAGTTCCAAGCATAATTATCACTATATCAACTGGATTGTGGGTTTCCAATATAGTTGGCAGAATTTTAACACCATTTCGTCCATCTCTTAACGGGTCGTCAAATACGGTTGTCCTGCCACACAAGCCTTCCTCTATGACACGATATCCACCTTTCTTTTTATCATTCAGGCTTTCATTAAGAAGGCTTGTCCACCTTACACCCCACTCATATCTTTTATTAGTCTTAGGGATAAGTCCCCATGTATTAGAATCTCCAAAGCATAATATTTGTTTCATATATTCCACCACTTTCTGTTTCTTTTACCATTTTCCTATATTTCTTGTATGTTTGTGTGGTTATTATATTATAAAATATTACATTTGCATAATCCTAATAAAATATATGTAGTTATAGTTTTTTCCTATAATCGCATTAACCAGCTATGCTAATTCTAATTACCTTTTAACCCCAATATCATTTGATAATTTTAAATAAATGATATATCCAGCTTAATACTCTGGCATAGATAATGTATCCTTAGTTACAATGCACTCCGGGTCTGGTGCAACCACCTGTCTGACAATATTAAACATCCCTTTAGCATCACATAACAGACTGTCTGCATCGCCAAACTTCACCTTTATGACAACTCCGCTGTCTAAGAATATCTGATTAAGCTTGACAAAATCCTCAGATATATGCGGCTGCTGTGCATTGTAGTGCTTTCTTACATATACTTTTCTGTATAATTTGTTATTATTATCATGTTCCACATTACTATCAATACATTTTTTCCAGCCGTCAGCCCTGTTATAGTGCGGAAGCTTCTTATTCTTATTATCTTCATCTTCTTTAAAAAGTTCTATAACAAGCTCCATAGGCATATCCGACAATCTGTTAGGCACATTTAACACCTCTTCAACACTATGTATATAAGTGTTTCTTTCGTGACCGACACCTACAAGCAGCACTTTGCCGCCGACCTCTTTAAGCCTGTCATAACAGCCACCCGGCGTACATGGTGTATTATTATATTCCTCACCTGCCAGATATTCTGCGGCATTTTTTCCGTAACCAGACATGCTGTGGGTAGGATGAAGCGAACGTATAACCCCGTCTCTTTTCATAAACATGTTCGTGAGCAGTCCTACACAGGATGGCGTTGTATATGGATTATATACCGGATTGTCCGCATTTACAGTCTTCCATGTGTGTGTTGGCAGAAGAAAAAGTCCATCCTTAAAATATTCCATCCATGCATCAAGCACAGTATCAGCACCACCATCAACCGCTCCTATAGCCTTCATTGATGAGTGTATAAGTATAGTTTCATCACCTTTAAGTCCCATAGACTCAAGCTGATCTTTTAACTGTTGTTTATTATAATTACCTATTTTGCTATTCATATTTTATCAATCCTTACTTCCTTATTTTCCTTCTTACAAACACAAGGCATATTGCCTGCATGACTATCGTCAAGCCCCATGAAACTGGATATGACATAAACAAAACATACAATGACCTGTGCTCAGGGAATACTCCATATATCCATACAAGCCTTGTTCCAACTGTTCCGATTATAGAAAGTATCATAGGAACTGCCGAATATCCAACTCCTCTCATAGAACCCGGAATCATATCCATAAGACCACACAGAAAATATGGAATAGTTGATATGGAAAGAATCTCCATACCACATTGTATTACATCTTCCTGCTTAGTATATATTCCTAGTATCTGATGTCCTAAAAGATATGAGCCGCCACCTATAACTACAGATACTATTATTGACAATATCGCACAGTCAGCAAGCACCTTATCCATTCTTTTAAACTTGCGCACACCATAATTCTGGCTTGTAAAACTCATACATGCCTGTGTAACTGAATTAACTGATACATATAAAAATCCAAGTATATTGTTGGCTGCTGTGTAACCAGCCATAGCTATTTCTCCAAATGAATTAACAGATGACTGTAACAAAACATTTGAAAAGTTAATAACTGTACTCTGTATACCTGCTGGAAGTCCTACCTTAAGTATCTGGATAAGATAATACTTCTTTATCCTAAGCTTTGATATGTATAACTTATATATGGCATTGGTCTTGCACAGACACCTTATAACGAGCACACACGAAATAAACTGCGATGTTATTGTGCCTATGGCTACACCAGCTACACCCATTTTAAATATAATTACAAGTATGAGATCTAATACTGCATTCGCTGTACCAGCAGCTATTAAGTACATAAGAGGTCTCTTGGTATCGCCAACCGCCCTTAATATTGCTGCACCATAGTTATATAACATAAAAAATGGCATACCAAAAAAATATATCCTGAGATATAATGCTGCCTGCCCGATAATATCATCCGGCGTTGCAATAAGCACAAGAGATTCTCTTGCACATAATATTCCTATAATACTCATGGCAATACCGCTTATTAAAGCAAGTAATATAGCTGTATGTACTGTTTCAGACATTTCCTTTGTCTTTCCTGAAGCATAGAACCGTGCTGCAAGCACATTAGCTCCAAGCGATACACCTATAAAAAGATTAGTGAATGTACATATAAGCGCTGTCGTCGAACCAACTGCTGCTAACGCCTGACTTCCTGTAAAACGTCCTACAACTATTATATCAACAGCATTAAACATAAGCTGAAGCATTCCTGATATCATAAGTGGCAGTGCAAATGATATGAGTTTGTCCATTATTGTGCCGTTGCACATGTCTATTTCATACTTATTATTTTTCATCTTTATCTCCATTCATGTATCCGAAAAACATATTTTATATTTTCATTACACACATCACAATATTCGTTATCCATATAAAAGGGAAAGAAACAACTGCCAGATTACAGTTTTTCCTTCCCCCATTACATTCATATGCGCAATAATAACATTATTAATTATATCATTATTAATTATTTTAACAATATTTCTTTCCATTCACTACAATATCTGATATTGTTTCAGGACGTCCCTGCAAAGGCTCTATCTTAATGAATTCCTTACAACCCAGACATGTTATGTTTTCCATATTCATATTCTTAAAATATGGAATATCTTCTTCATTGTCCATAGCAATAGTCTCATTACGGTTAAGAAGATTAAGAACATAAGACATTGTAAGTATTACTCCCTCGCCCTTAATATTTATCATATTAATGTTACGGATTGTTATGTTCTCAACTACTCCGCCTCGTCCTAATGCACTCTTTATCCTCACACCAACATCAGTACCTGTAAATGTACAGTTCTCAACAAGTATATCTTTAACGTCTCTTGACATTTCGCTTCCTATTACAAAGCCACCATGTCCTTCATTTACAAGACAGTCATGAACATATATGTTGCTGCATGGACCTTCTATTGTTCTTGCAACTGCATTCTTTCCTGATTTTATGCATATTGCATCATCGCCTGTTTCAAACACACTATGATGTATATGTACATCTGTACATGATTCAACATCTATTCCATCACCATTCTGTGCATAGTATGGATTACGCACATTTACATGATCTACTGTAAGACTCCTGCAGAAAAATGGATGAATATTCCATGCTGGTGAATTCATAAATGTAACTCCCTGTAAAAGAATATTCCTGCAATATCTTAAGCTTATCATGACTGGTCTGTAAAAATCATAATATTCAGAAGCTTCGTCTATAATATCCTCTGTATCACCCTGGATATTCTTCTCGTTTCCAACAAGGCTTGACTTTGATGGCATCCATACTTCTGTTTCTTTTGTTACAAACACATTATCACTCTTCTTAAGAAGTGCTTCCCACTGCTTGTCTGTTACCTTGAATCTCTTGACTGGACGCCACTCATCTCCGCTTCCGTCTATGATTCCTTCGCCTGTTATAGCTATATTTTCTGCATTCTCTGCTGTCACTGGTGAGACAGCACGTATACTCTGCTGACCTTCATAATTAGTTATTATTAAAGGATAGTCTTCCTTTGACTTTATAAACTTAAGCGTAGCCTGGCTCTCAAGGTGAAGATTGATTCCAGACAATATTCTTATAGGCGCACATGCCCATATTCCAGCTGGTACTACTACAGTACCACCACCATTTTCAGATAAGCTTCTTATTGCATTATTAATAATAACTGCATTATCATGTCCTGTTTTAACATCAAGCTTTCCACTTACTGCTCCAAGTTCATCTATTGATACCTTAACCTCGTTAAACTTTGGAATAACTACATTATAATCTTCTCTATACACAATAATCCTCCATTTCTAATGCCTTAAAATTTTAATTTGATACATTCTGGTACTTGAATTAAATTACAGACCTATGCTATAATATCCGGGCTTGTGGGTAATTAGTACTATTATATAGTACCAAAGTGGTATTTTAACCCATCAATCAAAATATTATCAGAAAGGATAACATCTAATTATGCAGAATATATTTTCAAATAAAAAGCATTGCTTTGCTAATAAGTTTAATATAATTACAAATTCATCTTCTGTCAATATAAGTATATGTTTTATCCTTACTGCTTTTTTATTCTTAGGTATAGCCATATATTGCAATACAAGGATAAGTGGATTATGCCTTAACAACGAATCAACCAATACCATAACTGATAATTATAATATAAGCTTCAATAATACTAATTCATCAATCAATCTTCCTGCAAGGCTCACTGAAAAAACCAAATCAGTAACTCTGACACGTTTTATTCATGCTGATGAATTAGCTGGTAATTATATTTCTTTTTATGCATACAACTCTGCAGTTAATATATATATTGATAATGAACAGGTATACACTGAAAATGATATAATCGATTTTGCCGGATTAGCAAGACCTTCTCACTGGTATTTTGTTAAAGTCCCACAGCACGATTTTACTCTTACTATAGATATGAATTCACAGATTGATATTACGAATCTTCTTCATATCTCAACTGGTACTAAAAGTGCCCTTATATTTGATATATTATGCCATCATGCATTCCAGCTGATAGTAGGTTTTCTTGCCTGCATATGTGGCATTATACTTTTAATAACAGCTTTTATAATAAAAACTGATTTATCTAAAGGGCTTTACTGGCTTGGACTTACATCTATGCTTGCTGGTATATGGACAATCTGCAACTCCACTGTAATCCAGCTGTTTTTCAGCCATGGAACTTTTACATCATATATGGAATATTGCTGTTACTTTTTATTTCCAATCGCAGTAACCGGTTTTCTTCTTACCTTTGACCATATCAAGGATGAAGCTTATATGTATATAGCATACTGGTGTGAAATACTCTCAATCATCGTTATATTTGTCATGCAGCTTATGGGGTTGATAATTGTATCCAATGTACTATGGATTGTTCATATTGAGATACTCTCTATTACATTGGCAGTCATAATAACTTATATTAAAAACTGGAAAACAAACACAATCAGAGAGTTTTATATATTTATATCTATTATGATAATATCATTCTTTATTATTCTTGATATTATACGCTGCTATTCAAACAATTCAGCTTTTGAAAGAATAAGATTTTCTGTATATGGTGTTACTTTACTGCTTGTATATTTCAGTTTTTCGATATTTCATATTATCAAAGATAATTTTATACAAAACACACGTAATAAAATATACAAGGAACTGGCATTCACTGATGCCATGACACATATAAACAACCGTTCTGCCTTTGAGCTTGCCATGGAAAAAGAACGCTTAAGCGTAGAATCACACAGATATATACTCATCGCAGACCTTAATAATCTTAAGCATATCAACGATACATATGGACACCGTTTCGGTGATGAAGCTATTAAGAATACTGCAAGGCTTATGCACGAGAATTTCATGGAAATCGGTCAGTGCTATAGAATCGGCGGTGATGAATTCTGTGTCATAATCAACAATACAAGCCTTGATATCATCAACAAATGTCTTAAAACATTTCATCAGGCTGTTAATAATATTGCAGCTACAACGGACTATCCATATTCTGTTGCAACCGGATATGGTGCTATAGACGAAAGTGGTATTGATAACTGCTTTAAAGCTGTAGATTCCATCATGTATAAGAATAAAATCAAAAGCAAAAAAAGCAGAGACAACCAGACTCTATCAGATGGATGAAAGGTTCTTATGTAACTCTTTCATCCCATCTATCTCATCACACAGCTCTCTGCTCTTACAGGCTGAACAATCCATAACCAGGCCGTTAAACATATGATTAAGCGAATCTGTAATCTGTTCAATTCTATGTGCCTTATCATATAAAAGCTCATAATCCGCTGTTTTACTTGTCAGAAAGTATATCTGTACTGCTTCAACTTCCTTACGTTTCCTGTATGCATTTATCATCTCAGATCCTATATGTGAAAATGTCATGCCATCTGCTATTGCCTGTTTTGACACCCTTACTGGTTCTCTTTCCTTTACTGATGATATTCTCATCATATACCCTTTAGGAAAATTATGATATCTCACATAGTCAATAGCACGCAGAGCAGCATGAAGGGCTTCTGCATTTTTTTCCTGTATATCCTTAATATAAGACTCATTCAGACGTATAAAAGTGAATCTTGCATATGATATATCTTCCTTTATATCCTGAAGATCTTCTCCCATAAGATATACTCCGTCATCACTAACACATTCACTTGACGTAGTAAAGGCTATTGAACTAATGGCTTTATTCATACCTCCACCAAGTTCATATGCCATATCACGCTTTAGAACCAGACTTTCCTGTGCTGTAACCTCCCATGATTTATCTGCCGGAAGCTTTTTAATATTTCCATAAGCATCAGAGTTAAAGCACTTCTTTAACTCTGATATATCTTTATCATAAATACTTAGAACCTGCATATTACATTCAGCCTTTCTTATGAAGCATCATCCCTGCTGCTTTTCCTTTTGCTTTTCTTTACTTTTTTTCTTCTGCTTCCCGACCAGTTATAATAAGCTGTAAGCGGTTTTATAAGACATGCGGCAAACTTCATATCAAGATTAAAGAAATATATGATCAATGTGAGTATAAATAATATAACCAGAACTATGGCTGTTATTGCTGCTATTTTTAATATTATCACTGCTTAACTCTTCCCTTCTGTCTTGCATACTCTGCTGCGCCAAGTGCACCCATAAGCTGTGGATCCACTGGCAGCTCTACAACCTTTACCTTAAGTACCTTCTCGATTGCCTGTTTTAAGCCTTCGTTCTTTGCACAACCACCTGTAAGTGTGACTGAATCTACTACTCCGGCTTTTTTTGCCATAACAAAGCATCTTTTAGCAACTGAAAGCTCTATACCTGCCGCTATTTCATCCATAGGCTTTCCCTCACCTACAAGCGATATAACTTCACTCTCTGCAAACACTGCACACTGCGCAGTTATCGGTATAACATTTTTAGCTGACAGCGAAAGCTTTGAGAATTCATCAAGGCTCATTTCAAAAGCTCTTGCCATCGACTCAAAAAATCTTCCCGTACCTGCCGCACATTTATCATTCATAGCAAAGTTAAGAACTGTTCCGTCTGTATCTATGGCTATACCCTTAACGTCCTGTCCGCCTATATCTATGATTGCCTTTACAGAAGGGTCTGTAACATGCACTCCCATTGCATGGCAGCTTATCTCTGATATATTTTCATCGGCAAATGGAACTTTATTACGTCCGTAACCTGTTCCTATAAGATACTCAAGCTCCTCTGCACTGTTAAGTCCATCAACCATACCTATAGCTGTATCAAGGGCATCCTTTGCACTTAACACGGGATTAATCCTGCTTCTTTTAGTAACATCTGCCACTATCTTTCCATTTTCGTCTAATATTACACATTTTGTATATGTACTTCCGGCATCACAGCCGCCATAAAACTTACTCATATGTCCTCCATATCTTCCTTGTACAATACATGCTGTCTACTTCGCATGACCGCTTTCTTTTCTTTTGCGCTCATTATATCACGATTCGTAGCTTTGCTACTCGCCGCTGCTATCGCAGCTATCGTGATCGTCATTCGCCGTTCGCCAGAAATCTGCAAGCAGCTTTCTGGCTCTCTTGCGCTCATTATATCATAATTTTCTCTTTTTCACTCCTACACTCACGAACCCGTGCTTACGCACTCTTTCGTCCTGCTTCGCATGACCGTTCGTTCGTTAATGGCGCATGAAAAGAAAATGTCTGCTTCGCAGCCGCTTTCTTTTCTTTTGCGCTCATTATATTACTACCAGTTCTGCTTATCATCAAAGTCCTCAAGTGTAGGGTCAAGCGGCTCTTCACGAAATACTGTTCGCATATATCTGTTTATCTCTGTTCGCATATCCCTTCTGCTGCCGTCTTCCGGACACATAAGATTATGCGTTACCCATATAAGATGTACTCCGTGCTTTCTTGCCTCTTCTTCAAAAAGTCCGTGATAGCCTGACATAGACTTGCACCCCATATGTACATACATAATAACTATATCTATACGGAACATTTCACAAAATCTCCAGAGTGCCTCAACACCTGTTTCATAACCACCGTTAGAACGGTTTCTCATAATCATATTCTCATATAAATATGCAAGGTCTAACATAGCCTGATGCTTATCCTTTGTATTAACCTTTTCAGTTGATACCATACTAAGCATATCTGCTATTGTGACAACTCCCCAGCAGTTGAGCAGCCATATAGGAAGTGCCGTATAATATGCCGCCTGAACGCCCCATGTCATGGCACGGTGACGGTATTCCTTAGCCGCAAGCTGCTTCTTATCATAACCTTCCATCGCCATACGTGTAAGCTTCTTATCCATATCAAGGAATGCCTGATTTCTTCCACCAGCAGCCTGATAAACACCATATCTGTAAAGTGCAAGAGTTACACCCATTACCTGTGGATAGTCTGTTTTTGATATTTCCATCCACTCAAGGAATTCATCTGTTTCTGCGTTAAATCTTTCCATACTCTTAAAGAATGCATCCCAGTCAAACTTTTCGCCAGTCTGCTCCTCTATAAAATGTATCGCATTAAGCACTTCTTCTGCCGCATATTCCTGAACACTTTCCTGTCTGTGTCTTATAGGAACTGCAAGCTGGAATGTCGGTATCTTAAAAGATCTCGCCTCTATTCCGTTACCCATAAGGCTTCCATCACATGTTGTATTACACTGTACTGCACAACATCCGATAAGCGGAAAGTCGTCTGCAAGTGCAACACCAAGTTCAGCTGCCGGCATAGGACATACATCTGATGGCACTCCATACTCATGTGTCACATCTACATAATAACTCACGCCATCCTGTGACATCATAGAGCTTGTATACACGGCTGGCACTTCAACCGACAGCCATACAAGATTAGGAAATCCGCCCATAAGCGTACTCATCATATTTTCATCAAAAAGCACTATCTTTTTATTAAGCTCTTTATCGTTTCCTATGGCAGGGTCAGCCTTAAATATCTGTCCCAACATACTGCATATATCTGTCACTATAAGTCCGAGTGCATTGTGCGCCATACGAAGCTGTAAGCCTCTCATACCTTCTGTGTGCCTGTCCATAAAATCTGGCAGTGCAAGATAATTCATCATCCAGCGATACCTGAAAAAGCCCTTCATATTATTGGGCTTTATTATAAATGTTATTAATGTTTTCCAATATCCAAGCCATCTTGTATAATCATACCAGGTATCCTTAAGTCCACGCCATTCACGTCTTTTCTTCGGTTTCTTACCTGTGTAGAACTTACCAAGCGGCTCGCTTCCAAGCTTACTTGACATGTGTTATTCTCCATCTTATTCTGTATATCAATTTTTATTAAGTATATCATCCAATATTATTTTTAATTAAATTTATATCCTGAT
>ULRK01046433.1_pt1 | contig 13127 bp, 9 predicted proteins | sample 1955341 | NCBI WGS metagenome assembly ULRK01 (sample SAMEA4835680, study PRJEB28245) | human gut metagenome | biome: gut microbiome; material: fecal sample | place: Denmark | collected 2008
TTTTACACTTTCTATAAAACAAATGCCGCATCATTCTCAACAGTTTGATGCGGCAGTTGCTTTTAAATAATTCTATTTAGCTTTTGTATTTCGTTTTTATTATCTTCTATGTATTTTTTCAGTTCCTCTTTCTTACGGCTATGTCTCATAAGGGAAAAAATATCCTGCCATTCAGTGTGAAATAATTGATTGCACAAGGGCGTTATAAACATTTAAATTTTTATATACCAATTATATTATTTCATTCGTAGCATACAATGCATTTTATTATAAAATCAGCCTGAAATGAAAAGCAGTTTTATCTGATCTTCAATTCAGGCTAATTTATCTTCATCCCACTCTGATTTATTTAACCGTCACGATCACTCTCTGATAAGCCACCGGATTGGTTCCGCCACCGTCTACGCCTTCCATAATGATATGGATGGTGTCGCCTGATTTTGCATCTTCTGGAACTGTAAATGTTGCTGTTTCCTGATTTTCTCCGGAGGTTGTCACTTCAATCGCAACAGGATTTCCAGCTTCATCCTCAGCTTCCTGATAAGTATCTCCTAACGGATAATGATACCAGCGGAAAGTAGTGGTATCCCCGTCAGGATCCTCGGCAGTTCCATTTAAAGTAATCTCTTCACCTACTGTCGCAGTCAGATCAATTCCTTCTGCCACGGAAACTTCCGGCAGATGATTGGCATCCTCATATTTATCCGTTACACACCATTTTGCTCTCATGGCAAAATCGCTCTGGATCGCAGCAATCCAACTGGCAATTCCTTTTTCATTTCCTTTTGCCGCCTGATACAGACGCACATCCGGATTTTCGTCATTTTCTTTCAGCGCATATCTTCCATCCCAGCCGCCGTAGGAAAGATCTTCCAGACTGCGAAGTCCGTTCGGAATGGTAATAAACCATGCCGGAGAATCGCCCTCAGAAAGGAAATCATACTGCTCATAAGCATGCCCTACCCAGAGAGTGTCATCTCCAAGAAGTGCTTCATTTGTACCATACTGATCAGTATCTGCTTCCCCTTCCAGGTAAGTTCCGTCTCCCCAGGTCACATATTTATCCATCAATGCGCCAAGATTCTGCTCAATATTTTCTTTCATCCATTCACTGCTCATTTTCTCCCTGGATTCATCAGAAAGTACATCCAGAGTCGCCCATCTGTAACCATACGCAAGAGTAGAACCGGAAACATCTACCATACGCATAGATGGCCAGTTCGGCTGAATATAATTCAGATAACAGTCATCCTGCATTCCCCAGGCAAAAAGAATCACTTTTTCGCAAATTCGATTGTAAAGCTCTTCCCAGCCATCCTGATCTTTATATTCTTCTTCAATGGACATCAATGCCCTTGCAACTGTATTTGCGCCACCGCCAACTTCAATATAAAGAGGTCTGTCATCTTCTGCCAGAATCCGCTCTTTCACAAGCTCAGAACCTTCTGTTTCCTCAGAAGTGTCGCTTACATTCTTGATATTTCCCACTTTTGTAATAGCACGAAGGTCATCCGGAGAAGGATAATCTGCATCGTGTACCTTCAGATTGGCATATACCTCTGCATACGCATCCATAAACTCATACATCCAGTCTGTTCCCATCCACCGAAGGGATTCTGTGGTATCATCTCCACTGTAATGCAGCTTGGAACTGGTCTGTACAATTCCCTCCAGATCAATATCATTCGCATAAAGAAGTGTATGAATCAAAGTATTCATATCATCTACTTCACCGTCCTGGGTAACAAGAAGACGAGGCTTTCCCTCTGTTTTCGGAAGTGCTGTTACAGAGTCTGCCGCATAAACAGATGCAGATAAGCTCATAGTTCCGATTAGTGCTCCAAGTAATGCTGATAACCATTTTTTTCTATGCATATTGTTCTCCTTCATTTCCATACTAAATCTTTTCATAAAATATCAATTTATTTTTTATTTTATCAAAGGAGCTGTCTCTATGCTGTCCATTTATGACTTGAATTATATTCAAAAATGACTTTTTTCCAAAAAAGTTCTCTACTTTTCCAGCCACGCCTTCAGCTGCTGCCTGTTCTCTTTAATAATCTGCCCCATACCAGCAGCCTCTAATTCAGCCAGAAACTGATTCAACGTTTCATCTGCATTCTGTGTCATTCCAGTCTCCAGAACGGGTCTGTACTTATTAACAATTCTGGAAACATTTTCAACCTCCTCTGCAACTGAATCTGTCTGAAATACATAGCCAAGAGTTTTAGAAGGACTAGAATCTTCTGAGTAGTTTTTTATATAATTATGCCAGTCTGTATCACTGTCTCCAAACTGATACACCATATCCCCATCTCCGAAACAGGAAAAATAACTGGAATAGCCAACGTTGCTGTTATCTTGATTTTCCGGGTACCGGATTGTCTTCTCCCCTGTTTTTACATAATCAATTCCCTCTCGTCCATTTTGCAGAAGATTTGCCACTTGACTATTGGTATAGATCAAGTTGAGCAATTCCATTGCTTTTTCCGGATTCTTGCAGGAGCTGCTGATTCCCCAGGTAAATTCCTGAACCAGGGATGTGGTAATTCTATTTGGTGTCATAGCCACTAATACTTCATCAAAACTAAGATTCTTTTTTCCAACCAGATGAAGGGTTCCCTGCGATACACTTGTCCACTGCAAAAACATTTCACCGGTATTAAACATTGACTGGGCATCAACACCACTGTATAAAGAATCTTTCGGTATATAACCTTCATCTCTCCACAATTTCATTATTCTGCAAAAATCACGATACTCCTCAGAAGCATAAGCATTTACAATTTCTGTACTATCCAAAGGATGAAAAATAACACCATAATTCATATCTCCACCAAAATCTTCTACATCAAATAGAGATGTAAATGCAGAGGATTCCACATTTCCCAAATTACCAAATGAGGTAAGATATATCCCGGTATTTTTCTCTTTTAGTTGTCTTCCAATCTCTGTAAGATCGTCCAAAGTAAGCTGATCTGAAACCTGAATATCATATTTCTTTGCAATATCGTTGTTATAGCCAACCCCTGAAGCTCTTCCCGGATTCAAATTTGCGCATACTGCGTATATTTTACCATTAATTGATGTAACATCTAACAGATTCCCCTCTTTTTTCATCAAATCCTGTCCATAATTCTCTAACAGATCATTCAATTCCAACAGTGCACCCTCTGAAACCAGCTCTGACAGGGAAGTGGTCGTTCCTGTATTCACTAAATCCAACTGTTGAATTCCCATTCTGGACTTTTTTAGCATATTAGCATGATCTCCAATATAGCAGTTTACAATCTTCACTTTACAGGAGATGGCAGGAACTGTAATCTCATTGATCATTTTTTCCACTTCCTCTGTATCCGGATACGCTGCTCCAAGAGTCATATTTTCAATTGCAATCTCACATACTTCTTCGCTCAGGCTGTTTTCCTGTGAAGAAACATTTTCTCTGTTCCTACATCCCCACAAAATTATTCCGCCTAACAGAACTATCACTGATATAGCTAGGATTTTTCTGATTCTCATATGCCTGAAGCCTTTCTAAACTCACGCGGTGTCATGCCAAAAGTCTTTTTAAATAATTTTATAAAATAACCAGAACTTGCATATCCCAGCTTATCGGAAACAATTTCATTATTCCAGTCTGTATTCTTCAGCAGCTCCTTTGCCATCTTCATACGGCAGTTGGTTACAAACTCAAGCACTGAAATCCCAGTTTTTTTCTTAAATAATCGCATCATATATTGGGGATTCAAAGCAGCATCGGCTGCAATTTCCGTTACCGTCAGTGATTCTTAAAAATGCTCCCTTATATATGGAATTACTTTCTGTTCAATAATGTTTTGCTGTCCATCTGACAATGTTGCCTTCGTCTCATCCTGAAAAAAAGCTCTCTCTTTTTCATCCTTCTGAAATTTCTTTTTTATCTTTTCAATAGCTTTTTTTAAAACCTCTGTCATCTCTTCTGTATCCAGCGGTTTGATCAGATAATCACTACACCTGATCTGCATCGCTTTTCGCATAAATTTGTAATCTGGATAACAGGTAAGAATAATGCATTCTATGTTTTCATCATCGAGATCTGCCTTTTCTCTTACACTGGAAATAAACTCCAGCCCACTTTCTCCCGGCATTTCTATATCGCAAAGGATCAGAGAAATGACTTCTTTTTCCATAATCTCACGGGCCTGCACCGCATTATAGGCACCAAAGTTACGGGCTATTCCAAGTGCTTTCCAGTCAATACTTTCCTGTAATGTTTTTACGCATTGCTCTTCATCATCTACCAACAATGCATTTATTTCCATCTCCATGCTTTTCACTCCGCCTTTCCTTTATTTTTGCTTTTACACAGCTTCTGTTTTTTGCAGATTTAATGTAATATCAACCACCGCGCCAGATAGTTCCTGATTATAAATACGGATTTCACATTTATCTCCGTAAATCAGCCTCAGCCTTGCTACAGAATTGCAGATTCCTACACCAAGTTCTTCTGAAACAATTCCTTTTTCCAGAAATTCCTCCACTGCATCCAGGCTGTCATCTGAAAAACCTGTACCATTGTCTTTCACCTGTATCAGGATCCTGAATTCCTCCAATTTGCTCACATTCACCTGTATTTCTGTCATTTTCCCAGGCTTCAGGCCATGCTTGATTGCATTTCCCACAAAGCTTTCTATAATAAATGGAGGAATCGGAACAATCTTGATGGCCTCTTCACAAGTCACTTTGTAATCAAATGCATTAGGATATCTCATCTTCTGCAGTCTCATATAATCCTGAATATGTTCCAGTTCCTGTCCAAGCTGCACATATCTGGAATTTACATTTACAACATAACGATAATATCCTGAAGTAAGCCGAATCAGCTGTTTGGTTGTTTTCACATCACTTTCACTGTAATTATATATGGTATTTAGAGTGTTTAAAATAAAATGTGGCTGAATCTGCCTGCTCAGATATTGAAGTTCCGTTTCTTTTCCAGCCAGACGTTCCTCATACATCTGAATTTTCAGATTCTTAATATGATCCATAAGATAATTAAATTCCTGGATTACAGCATCAAACTCTGCACTACAATTATTCAGTTCCTGAATCCGGTAATTCAGATTTCCTTGCTGAATAACCCCCATGCTTTTCTTCAAATATGCCATAGGTGTAAGAATCCACAAATACAGGCAAACGCCATATACCACAAACAGCAAAAGAATAACTGCTGCAAAAACTGCGATTTCACTTTCAATTGCTGGCAGCTGTTTCTCCAACGTCTTTTTGGATATCTGCTTTACCAGATAAAAGTCGGAAAGTTCACTGATAGCGCCTGCGTAATACCAGCTGTTTTTCAATTCATCTGTGTACATATTTCCGCCGAAAGACAGCCAGGTATCCTTATCACCGAACGGAACCATTACCTGTCCGTTTTTATCACAAAACAGATACTTTTCCTGTAAAATTCTCGCTTCCTCGGTCTTGTCAGCATTCTGCTGCAAGCTTTTCACAAGGTTTTCGCAGGAGCTCCATGCGCCAATATAATAATTGTTATAATCCAGCATAAAAAATAAATAGGGCTTCCCATCACACCATATTGTACTCCATTGTCTATAATGAGATAATTCTGCCTGATCAGTAATCTGCTGCTGCACAAATTCTGAAACCAGACTATCTTTTTTATAATTATAAAACACTCCATTTTTAGGATAGTATACAAACACAGTAAATCCAGAATCCAGTTCTGCAGTCTGATTATTAATCTTTTCCAATACATCCTGATTTGCCAGCCAGAAATCAGTATCTTCTTCATCAGCATCTGCAATACTCTTTAATTCAGAATCATCCATCACCAGATTGGCCAGGCTGTTTCTAAGAAATTTCAGCTGTGTATCAATCTTGGACATTTCCACTTCCACATCTGCCTGAATTTCGTTTATTCTCTCTTTTTTTGCAGAAGATCTTTCCCTGATTCCAGTAAAAAAAAGCGCCGCGATCACAGGTACTGCAATACACATTGTTACCAGAAAAAGTCTGATATTGAGGGATACTCGTTCTTTCACTTTTTTCGAAACTCCTTAATTATTTTTTGCCGAAAATCCCAGCAAAATTTCCTATTACCCCTAACGAGACAAAACGCACTCTGCGACTTTGGCTCGTTACTCGCGAAAATAAAAATCGTGGTATTTGCGCGCATTTAAATCACCCACATTATACCACGATTTTTACATTTTCTGTCTGATAAAGTTTCGCAGCCAGTTAAGCTACTGTAACCATAACCTGTGCATATCTTGTCATTACTGCATCTGCATTATCCTGAACCCGCAGTGTCAGGCAGAAACAGTCACCAGAAGCTGCATCTTCTGGAATTGTAAAGGAGCCCTCTGCACTATCCTGTGTCCAGTTGTAAATGGTCTCATCTTTTCCGCTGTATACGCAGCCGGTTGGCTCTGTAGTCCAGGTTGCTGTACAGTCATCTCCGTCTGGATCGGATACGTTTGCTGCAAATGATACTGTCTCGCCAGGAGCCGCTGTGAAATCCTTTTCTTCCATCTCTACTACCGATGCATGATTGCAGTTTTCATATGTATTTACACACCAATCGGCACGGGCCGCCCATTCCAGCTGGAAATCCAGTAAATAAGGATTGTATTTCTCTATATTATTTGTTTCCGGATTCACATACTGACCAGGAACTACGCCGCCAGATAATGTGGACGGATAGCCAGCATCTTCACCACTAGCTGTATAATAGGAATATCTGCCTCCATAAGTTCCAAAAGCACCATTTTCCAATCCACGAAGTCCACAGGAATACAGACCAATAATGCTGGAACTGTCTCCCTCAGCAATGAAATCGTAATCATTATATTCTTTTTCATAGACAGTATTAGTTTCACCAAACTGATACTTATCTTCCTCATTTTCCAGATGCTGTCCGTCATGAACCAGCTTATAAGCCCCCATAAGAGAGCCATGGTCAAATTTAATATTCTCTTTCAGCCAATCTGCCTGGAATGTATACAACGCATCTGCCTGGGCATTGATTGCAGCAGAATATCCAGCATATCCACAGTTTGCTCCTGCCATTACAAGATCAGGATACTTATCTGCGATGTAGTCTGTAAATGTAAAATCCTGTCCGTTTCCGCTTATCAGTACTTTATCACACACTTTCTGATAAATCTCATCCCACTGATCTGTTCCGGAATATTCCTCATAAATGGAAAGCAGTGCTCTTGCTACCGTATTAAATCCGCCCCAGGAAAGAATATAAAGGCTTCTTTCATCGTCGTCCAGGATTGCCTCTTTAATTAAATTGGAACCGTCTGTATCTTCACGCACATCACCTTCAAACTGCACATTTCCGATTTTAGTAATACTTGTCAGATAATCTGGTGTAGGATACCCGTCTGCATTCTGGGAAAGATATTCATAAGCTTCTGCATACTCATTGTTCCAGAGATTAGAAAGCCAGTCCAGGGGCTGAGCACGAAATTCTGTCATATCCAAAGCGCCTTCTTCACGGTTCTGAATATGATCATTTACTTCTCTCTGTGTATGCTCCCCGTCTCCGGTGAAATGACAAAAAGAACCAGACACAACGACTCCAGCCAGGTCAATCTCATTAAAAAACAGACTCTGATGGATAAAGGAATTCATATCATCAACTTCCAGATCAGAAGTTATGATAACACGAGGTTTTCCATCTTCTCCCAGTTTAATTTTTCTCTCCTGCGGTGTAGTAATTACCTCTCTTTCTGACAACTGCTCATCGATAGGTTTCACAATTCTTCCTGCCTGTGCTTTCACACCTCCACCAATTACCATACCCCCCATCATCAGCAGAGCGATCATTCTTTTTTTCATATTGGATTTCCTCCTTTTATACAGCTGCAATACTTCTACTTAAAAAAATATTTTATTCACTGCAAAAATCATAGCATATGATTTTTCTGGCAGGTTAATCGATTATGACTAATTTATTGTTCTAAACTGACTTTTACCTAATCCCAGACATATTAAGCAAAAAGCACTGTCACGGAACCGTTTGCCCACATAACAATGCTTTTCTTGCCTTAAATTATCTATCCAATGTTGTACACGTATTTCAATCCTCTACACTTTTTAGCATGCAGCTTCCGCATCCTTCTCCACCTTCAGCTCTTTTCCATCCCACACAATATGAACCTGTCCTTCTGCAACAGGCAATGTACAATCAAAGCTGTCGAATAACTCAGTATGCGGCTCTACCACATACTCTTTTCCGCCGACTCCGGTAAATTTCAGCCCCATGAAGTATTTCGCCAGGAAATAAATCGGGCTGGCAGCCCAGGCATGGCAGAGGCTCTTTCCGAAGCGGTCACCGTACATGTCGTACTGGGTTTCTACTGGTGCCTCTGGGTCAAACTCTTCCCAAAATGTTACTGCGCCGCGATCCAGCATTCCGCCCCAATAATCACGTATCTTATTAAATACCAGTTCCAGTTCCCCTGTCTGGCAAAGCATATCCAGTTCAAAGAAGTTGAAATACGGAGTTGTAATTGCCGGAATTGCATCATTCTTAATTACATTTGCCAGAATTTTCTCCTGCTCTTCTTGTGTTGCAATGTGGAAAAGAATTGCGAAAATATTAGCATGACGGGTCACATTTCTCTTACCGGATTCAAAGGAATCAATAAATGCGCCTTTCTCCTGATCCCAGTAAAATTTACGGATCTGCCCGATCAGTTTCTCATATTTCTCCATATATTCCGGATTTTCTTCTCCAAGAGCCGCACTGACTTGCGCCATAGTCTGCCAGCATGCAGCAAACAGCATCTGCTCTGCACAAAGGGCACCGGTCTTATCCATGTCAGCCCAGTCAATGTATATCCAGTCATTTTCACGACCTACAAGAAATCCGTTTTCATCCAGCTGTTCCTCACAGAACTCCATAAGAGAGCACATTTTCGGGTAAACCTGGCGGACAAATTCCAGGTCGCCATATGCCTCATAATGATAAAGCACGCCCAGGATCCAGAACAGGGAATAGTCCATGATGGTATTGATATGTCTTGTCATAGGATCATTTCCACGAAGTGCCAGAAGAGTTCTCTGGTCAATATCAGGGTCTGCCAGCAAATACTGATTTACGAAGAAACTCTGGTAAGCATCCCCGGACCAGATCCATTTGTCACGTTTCACACCATCCAGGAAAAAGATACCGCTGCAAAGACGGAAGGTATGCTCTGCCACCTCCCAGATCTTATTCAGTTTCTTGTCACTGCATTTAAAAGAAGCGCGTTTCGGGAAATCTACATACTGATAAAAGGCTGTAATCTCTACAGCTTCAGCCTTACAATTCGGAATAAATGCAAAACGTACTGCACAGCAAGGACATCTGTTTGTTACAGGATCCGGCTGCCAACTATAATAGCAATGCTCAAGGTCAAGAGCTTCGTCCATGGACTCACCGCAAAAAACTTCCACCCCAGAACTCTTTTGACGTTTATCATTCACATAAACCGCTGCTGTCAGCTCCGTCTCAAACTCTGCCAGCACGCCACCGTTTATCTCGCTGATTTTCACCGGCTTGCACTCTTTTTCTGTATATTCCCACACAGTAGGATTCTGTCCCGGCTTGGTAAAATACTTACACACTCCAACCGGCACTAATGGCTGGGAATAATCCTCTGCCTTCCATGTTTTATCAGAATGGATCACCTCACCCTGCACATAAGCGCAAGGAAATGCCTCCACACAGCCTGCATGAATAGAGATCCGCACCTTTCCAGGTGCTACTGTAATCTTCTTTCCAAATGGATATTTCTTCTCCCCATTCTCCCTGGTTACAAGCACATGACCAATCGCATTGGAAAATACAGTAAAACTGGTCTCCTGCTTTAGCTCATAGGTGCGGCGGAAAGCCACGCGGTTGCGGAAGCCCTCACTTTTCCAGAATGCCGGCCAGCCAAAGCCTCGCTCCACACGGCTGAAATTCTGTTTCATTGCATGATATAATTCAAAATCTCCCGGATACCAGATCCAAAATGTATTTTCCATTTCCGTTTTCCTCCCGTAAATTATTGCTGTTCACAATCTTTGAACAATAACCAATTCTCATTTCTTGTAAATCTACTCATAATTTAACTATAGTATAAAATGAATTTTCCCAATAGTCCACAACATCCCACGTTTAAAAAGCTACAGATTACGCTTTCGTATCACTCAAAAAGCTTGTCTGAATATTATTCCCTTATTTGTGATATAATATTAAGGGAATTTTCCCTTATTCTATTGTCTTTTCCCTTATTTTAAGGTATTATTTAAGGGAAAAAGATAGGAGGTGCGAAATGAGAATCTTTAATTACTCCTCACTCAAAGAGCAAAAATGGGATTCAGACATCCTCGGGCTCGTTGCTGCAATATATAAAGAAGCTGGTAAACAGGAATTATACCTGAAACAACGCCCCGAAGAGCTTGAAAAGCTTGTAGAAATCGCTAAAGTTCAAAGCACAGAAGCATCAAATGCCATTGAAGGCATAGTCACTACAAATACACGAATCCGCCAACTCGTCGAAGAAAAGACAACCCCCAAAAATCGTGATGAGCAGGAAATAGCTGGATATCGTGACGTGTTAAATATTATACATGAAAGTTTTGATGCTATTCCAATCACCCAGAATTATATCCTGCAGCTTCACAAAATACTTTATAGTCACATGAACAATCCAATTGCCGGTCACACAAAAACTGTACAAAACTACATTAGTGCCACATACCCAGACGGTCATGTTGAAACATTGTTTACACCACTTTCCCCATATGAGACACCAGAAGCTCTGGATAAAATCTGTGAAGAGTATAACCGGATAATCGGAAATATGGAAGTAGAACCACTAATCGCAATTCCAGTCTTTATCCATGACTTCCTTTGTATCCATCCCTTCAACGATGGAAATGGAAGAATGAGCAGATTGCTGACCACGCTACTCTTGTATCGAAATGGATTCTATGTTGGCAAATATATTTCTCTTGAATCTAAGATTGCCCAAAATAAAGATCTCTACTATCATGCCCTTGCAGAATCACAAACCGGATGGCATGAAGAGACGGAAAATGCCTTGCCTTTTATCAAGTATATTCTTGGAACAATCCTGGCAGCATATAAAGACTTTGAAGACCGTGTAGCGCTTGTGGAAACCAAACTTTCTTCCCTTGAAATGGTACGGCGTGCCAGCAAAAATAAAATCGGACGTTTTACCAAACAGGATATTCGCGAATTCTGTCCTACACTCAGTGACAGTTCCATCGAAAGTGCCTTACGTAAGCTGGTTACGGCTGGTGAATTAAAAAAAGAAGGGCGCGGAAAAAGCACGTGCTATTTCAGGTTAAATTAATCTACCACGCGCAGAACGTTCTGATTTTTATACAAACAAAGAAGGCGCAGCTTAAAAACAAACTTTTAAGTCGCACCTTTTTTGTTTGCATTATTACATAAAAATGAAAACCATATATTGCCAGAAACATGGGATTACCATAACCAGCGTCATCGATGGAACCCTTTTCAAATTCATGAATACCGTGGATGTCAGCGCCAGTGACCACTGGTTTCATCTGAAAATATTGATTCCAATACCAGATTCGTCCACTGCTACCGATTCAAATAACAATTAAAAAAACAGCAGGAGTTCATTCTAACAAACGAACGCCTGCTGTCTTCTTGTTAAAATTAATTTCTGTAATGCTTCTACCCAACAGTTCCTACAACACAAACCCGGCTGCATTCTTCCCCTGTGCCTGAATATCCAGACAGCAATCTGCCACATGCTCCTGATTCAAGTCCAGAGAATAATTCACTTTCATGGCAATTTGCCCGTCACTTTCTTCCAATTCCAGATTCGTCGCTGAAATTCCCATTTCAAGAGTTCCAAACGGGGTGGTATAAAATGCCATATTACGCTTTCCCTGCTCAAAAACCATATGTGTATTTACCTGTCCTTTTTTTCGGACTTCCATTCCCCGGGAAGATATCTTGATATAATTTACAGTAGGATCTCCCTGCTCGTCCAGCATTTCTTCATAGCGAAGATAATGGCTTCCATTGCGGAAATAATACTCTCCCGGAACCACAATCTCGATTGGCTCATCACCTTCTGGTGTGTCCATCATATGTAAACCTTTTACGTGAATTAAAACTTCTTTTTCCATTCTTTTTTCCATCTCTTTTTAATATTTCTCAATATCGATTTTCTGTGTTTTCTCTACATCAAAGGGCAGGATTGAATTGGCAAAGCCCTTGAATTTCTCTGCCAGATCGCTCACATAGAAACGATATGGGAAATCAGACTGTCCCTGTCCGGTGCTCTGCATATTCTGCTCTTTCAGAAGTCTGCCAAGCTCCAGTGCCGTCTCATACGCCGGGTTCACCAAAGTAACACCCTCTCCCATGATCTGTCCGATGGTAGAACGGAGCAGTGGATAATGGGTACAGCCAAGGATCAGTGTATCAATATCTTTTTCCTGTAATTCCCTCAGATATCTGCTGGCGACTTCCACTGTTACCGGATCATGAGTCCAGCCTTCCTCTACCAACGGTACAAATAAGGGGCATGGCTTTCCGATCACTGTAATCTCCGGATTGATCTTTTTCAGAACCTCCGCGTGGATTCCACTTCCAACAGTACCTTCGGTACCGATGATTCCCACCCGTTTATTTCTGGTAACCTGCGCAGCTACCTTCGCCCCGGCTTCAATCACCCCTAGAATAGGAATATCAAATTCTTCCCGGACTGCATCCAGGGCAAATGCACTGGCTGTATTACACGCTACCACTATTGCCTTTACCTGCTGTTCTTTCAGGAAACGGATAATCTGACGTGAATATCTTATAATCGTTTCCTTGGATTTACTTCCGTATGGAACCCTGGCAGTATCACCGAAATACACGATTTTCTCTGCTGGAAGATTCCGCATGATCTCCCTTGCCACAGTAAGTCCGCCAATACCGGAATCAAACACACCAACAGGCGCATCTCTGTCTATTTTCATTCATCTATCTCCAAATTCATAGTCAAGCGATATTCGCAATCTGTATTTCATTTTAACACCAAAGGAGCGGCGGTGCAAGTGCTTGTACTACATCAAAGCGTTAAGTGTAT
>ULRK01047196.1_pt1 | contig 13127 bp, 9 predicted proteins | sample 1955341 | NCBI WGS metagenome assembly ULRK01 (sample SAMEA4835680, study PRJEB28245) | human gut metagenome | biome: gut microbiome; material: fecal sample | place: Denmark | collected 2008
TTCGCAACGGTTGTAATAATACAACAAATGATAATAAGCGGCTAAACTGGCATACTTGTCATTTTTCAGTTTTAACGCTTCCTGCATCAGCGAATCCGAATACTGGATACATTTGTAGTTGTTCTGCTCTATCTTGATAATGTCGTTCAGGGTAGAGAGGCGTGTGGTGTCATGCGGCAGCGTTTGCAACACTTGCAGCAGACTGTCTGAGGCTGTATCGGTGTTTGCATAGCCCGACAGTAGGCCATAGCAGGTGATGATCAGTAATATCAGTCGTTTCATCGTGTTTCCTCCTTCTTTATCTGCGCATGGCAAATCGGGTGTGTGAACAGAAAACGTGCTCCTTTGTCATAGTCCGGGTCGATCCATATTTTGCCTCCCAGTTGCTCGATGATAAGCTGGCAGATAGATAATCCGAGTCCTGTGCCTTGAGCGTTTTCATCGAGCTTTTCGAAGCGGTTGAATATCTTGTTCTGGTTCTCCTTGGAGATTCCGCAACCGGTATCACTAACGGAGAAAAGGGCCGTATCTTCCGTTTGTTTCACCAGTTCCAGGGTGATAGTGCCTTGTGCAGTAAACTTTGTGGCGTTGATAAGCAGATTGATCAGTACTTGTTGCAGGCGGGCACTGTCCGTGGTCAGCTTCAGTGAACTGAGAGAGGTGGAAAACCGTACTTCCGCTTGAGTCTGCTTTATTTTCTCTACCATGTCGATGACATTTCTGCATAGCGCTACAATATCACACTCGTTGAATTTGAATTGCATTTTTCCAATTTCAAGGCTGGATAAGTCAATTACATCATTAATCAGTTTGAGCAGCAGTTCTGAGTTCTGCTGGATGATATCGTTGCACTGTTGTTTCGTTTCGTTGTCGATGGATTCTTCTGTCAGAATAGCTGAAAAACCGGATAAAGCATTGAGCGGAGTACGAATCTCATGGCTCATATTGGAGAGAAAAAGGCTTTTGGTGTGGATAGACTTTTCTGCTTGTTTCTTGGCTTTTTCCTGTTCCTGTTGTGATTGCAGAAGACGATTGTTGGTGCGCTTGATGCGGAAAATGGCAATGATGATCAGTACTACGATCACTAAGATCACAGACAGACTCCAATAATAGAGATTTTTTTGTATGTTGATATAATTAAGTTCGCTTTTATCTATCTGATACAGGGTATGCAGTTCGTTTATCTGGCTGAGATAACTTTGGGCGTCCAATGAATCTTTGAGATGATTAATCTCCTCATAAATCTTGCACGCCTCTTGTTTCTGATTCATAAGTACCAGGACTTTGGCGCGTTCCTGTAATAACTGAACATGTCTGAATAAAGCCGTTTTCTTTGTTATGGTGAGTAATTCTTCATATTCTTTCAGCGCTTTATCATATTCTTTTGACTCAATATGATAGCCGGCATACATATAGTTGCTGATTGAAGAATAGTAGGGATACGGATATTTTTCGTAGATGGAGTCCAGCTGTTTCAGATACTCCAGTGCTTTTGGAAGGTTGTTTGTCTGTATATAATAATAGGCATAGCTGCAAGGCAGATAGAAGTCATCGGGCAAACCTGATTCTTTATGGTAAAGAGACTCCAGATAGGCAAAATCTTTTTCGATATCTGTCATTTGCCTGTATTTGAGTTTGCTCAGGATCAAATGAAACATGCTTGTCTTAAGATATGGAATACTTGCCGGAATTTTTTGCATTATTTTCAAGGATTCCTCATAAGACTTTATAGCAGACTGGGGATTTCCCGAACTTTGGTAGGTGTCTGCAAGGGCACGCAATGCCAGTGCCGTTCCGAAAGGATAATCTATAGCTTTGGCTTGCTGATACATTGAGTTGGCGTTGTTGACTGCCAGACTGATATTTCCTTCCGTAATTAATGCCTGAACTGCCATCATTTTCAATGGAAACAGAATATGATATTCTTGCTGCTTTTCAAGTTCGGGGCTTAAGAGCTTTTCCCATAAGATGATGCTGTCCGTTGTAATATCGATATTTGTATTGAAAGAAAGATCATGCTCGACAAGTGGCTGGAGTAAGGTAAGTCGTTCTTTGTTCAGGTTTGTTGCATGGAGAGCCGCCGATATGAATATGGCTGCAATGAGTGCTATTATATGCTGTAAATTACTATTCACTATTTTGTTTGCTCGTATGGTGATGTGCAAAAGAAATAAAAAGAGCGAAGACTGGCAAGCAATCTTCACTCTTTTTTATAGAATTATTTTCTTTTGAGGATCTCCCGTGCCCCAGGACCTTCGTGGCTGGGGTAGCCGGGAGTATGATTTCTGCACCGGGGATCGGCATCTACCTTCAAACTGCGGTAATCATCTTTGGAACGTGTGATGTAATCGTCCAGCAAAGCACGATGCTCGGCGAGTATTTTGGAGTATTTAGGGTCTTTGGCAAGATTTTTTCTTTCACCCGGATCTTTTTTCATATCGTACAGTTCTTCTCCGTTGCCTTCCAGATAATGGGTGTATTTATATCTCGGTCCGCGCACCATGCGTCCGGGAGTGGTAACGTACTCATATTCGCTGTGCCATTCGGAGACAACATAAGGGTGGCTTTTCTTTTGTTTCTCTCCCCTTAGAGTCGGTGCAAGGCTGATGCCGGCTTTTTCTGCCGGAACGACGATGCCTGCCAGGTCGCAAAGGGTGGGCAGGAGATCTAACGTCGGCTGTGTCAGCAGATGGTCTATAGGTTTCTTCTGCTGCTTGATGCCGGGACCGGCAAAGATAAACGGAACGTTGGTCATTTCATCATAGAAGCTGATATGCTTGGTCACCATGCGGTGGGATGCCATGCCGTCGCCGTGGTCCGCCATAATTACGACAATCGTGTTTCTTCCGGCAGGGGTGGAGTAGAGGGCTTTCAGTACGCTGTCTACTTGCTTGGACACCATCTTGGTGTAATGCTGGAAGGCGGCGATGTAGTGACGATAGTTTTCTTCGTTCCAATGGGCAGCCTGTGTCATGCGGCGGTGACTGCAACAGATATATTGTACGGGAGTCGGAATATTGCTCCAGTCTTCCACATCAAAGTTGTCCGGCAATTCGGGCAGCGGTCCGCTGATCGGCCGGTCGGTGTGTACTCCTGCGTTTTCGCCGATGAATCCGCAGATATTATGCGGGTTCTGAAAATCTGCAATGCAGATAAAAGGTTCTTTCGGAGGATTGCTGAGGTAGGCAACGGCATCCTCGCAGGTTCCTACATCCAGGAAACTGTCATTGTTGACCGGAAATTCGGGATCGGTGAATGGCTTGGCTACCGGTTCTTTATGTTTGAAGCCTCTCAGTGAGCCCATGTCGTGAGTCTTGCCGAAGTGTACGGCCTCATAACCGTTTTCGGAGAAGAGACTACCCAGTGTAGGTACGTTTTCCGGCAGGCGGGTGTTGACGGGTTCGCTGGAATTTGAACGTACATTGGTCTGGTGAGGCATCATGCCGCTCCATAATGCTGCGCGTGAAGGTTGGCTGAGGGGGCAGCCTACATAAGCGTTAGAGAAGATTACTCCTCTTGATGCTACTTCGTCAATGGGAAGTGTGCAGCCTTGTGTATGTCCGTAAGCGCCTACGACACGTTGTGTGAGATGGTCGCACTGGATAATCAGGAAGTTCGGCTTTTCTTGTGCCTGGGCTGCTGCGCCACAAAGGGCTAATCCCATGAATGGATAAATTGTTTTCATTCTTGGCTAGAATTAAGTAATTGATTGGGTAGCAAAAGTAGGAAAAAACAAAAAGCAAAAAAGGGCGGGGGAGTGGTTTTGGACGTAAATGAAAGTAATTTGTACAAAAATGAAATATGCGATGAACGATTCATGAGGAACAGCGAAGACCGCGATGAATAATAAATGAAAAGAATTAATGGAAATCATAAAAAGAACGGTGAATAAACTACGATTATTCATCGTCCAGTATATTCACCGTTCCTTATTTATGATCGTTTATTCTTGATCAGCTATTCATGCTCATCAGGAATTCGTCGTTGTCTCTTGTTTTTTCCAGACGGTCTTTTACGAAATCCATTGCTTCGATAGGATTCATATCTGCAAGGTATTTGCGTAATATCCACATGCGGTCGAGTGTTGTCTTGTCAAGCAGCAGATCGTCGCGACGAGTACTGGATGCGGTGATGTTGACAGCAGGGAAGATACGCTTGTTGGACAGGTTGCGGTCAAGCTGCAACTCCATGTTACCTGTACCTTTGAATTCTTCGAAGATAACTTCGTCCATTTTGGAACCGGTGTCGATCAGTGCGGTAGCGATGATAGTCAGCGAACCGCCGTTTTCGATGTTACGGGCAGCACCGAAGAAGCGTTTGGGCTTGTGAAGTGCATTGGCGTCCACACCACCGGAAAGTACTTTACCGGATGCGGGAGATACAGTATTGTAAGCACGTGCCAGACGAGTGATAGAGTCAAGGAAGATCACTACGTCGTGTCCGCATTCTACCAGTCTTTTTGCTTTCTCGAGTACGATACCTGCGATTTTTACGTGGCGTTCTGCCGGTTCGTCAAAAGTAGAAGCGATTACTTCTGCGTTGACGCTGCGTGCCATGTCGGTTACTTCCTCCGGACGTTCGTCGATCAGCAGCATAATCATATATACTTCCGGATGATTGGCTGCGATGGCGTTGGCGATATCTTTCATCAAGATGGTCTTACCTGTCTTCGGCTGTGCTACGATCAGTGCACGCTGTCCCTTACCGATAGGAGCGAAAAGGTCTACAACCCGGGCAGACATGGAGTCTGAATAACCGCCTTTGCAGAGTCTGAATTTCTCGTCCGGGAAGAGCGGAGTCAAGTGTTCGAAAGGAACACGGTCGCGAACGAAAGCTGCGTCACGTCCGTTGATCTTTGACACCTTTACTAACGGGAAATATTTTTCTCCTTCCTTTGGCGGGCGGATGATGCCTTCTACCACGTCACCGGTCTTAAGACCAAATAACTTAATTTGTGACTGTGATACATAAATATCGTCCGGAGAAGAAAGATAATTGTAATCGGAAGAACGGAGGAATCCGTATCCGTCCTGCATGATTTCCAGTACGCCTACTCCGCTGAGGATATCATCGAATTCATAAGGCTTTTCACGCTCGATCACTTTGCGTTCCGGCTGTTGTTGTACAGCCGGAAGGTTCTCGGCAGCGTTGTTCTGCTGTTGTGCAGGACGTTGTTGCATCAGAGGACGCTGGTTGTTGTTATTATTACGCTGGAAATTATTATTGTTGTTAGCATTTGCATTGTTATTGCCGGCGTTGTTATTGTTGTTGTCGCGCGGGCGGACAATGCGCTGGCGTTGTTGTGGTTGTGAATGCTGTTGTTGCTGTGGTTGTGGAGCTTGCTCGGGGGCGGCTTGTGCTGTTTCTGCCTTGGTCGCTTCGAATTTGCCGAAGAGTTCGGTCGGAAGCTCTATTTTTTCAGAAGGCAGGTCTTCGATTGGGATAAAGTCATCATCGTCTTCGCTGGATAAGATGGTACTTTCTTCGTCGATCACCGGTGCCGATTTCTTTTGTGGTTTGGCTATTACCGGTTTTTCTGCAACGGCAGGTTTGTTTTCTTTTACTTTCTTTTCTGTCTCCTGTGTCGGAGTTGCTTTTTCAGCCGCCGGTGCAACTACCGTTTTTTCCGCAACAGCTTTTTCTTCTGTTGGTTTCACTATCGGTTTTGCGTTTTCCACCTCCTTGTTTTCTGCTTTTTCAGCGATATTGGCGTCTTTGCGGGGACGGCCTACTTTGCGCTTAGGAGCAGCTTTCTCTGCCTTCGGTTCAGCAACGGGAGCTTCTTTGGCTTTGTTGGCAGCCTCTTCTTTAGGCTGTTGCTGAGGTTTGGCTGCAGGAGCATTTTCTTTATTTTTAGTAACTTCCGCATTTTTGGCTGCAGGTGCTACTTTCTCTTCTTTTTTAGGTGCGGCTGTGCGCGAACGCTTGTTTTTATCTCCTTTGCGTTCTTCTTTTAATTTCTCTGCGGCAACTTTCTTAGTGGCTCCGGCTATGGCTTGCTCATCAAGAATCTTGTATACAAGTTCTTCTTTCTTAAATGAGTCTGCTTTTTTGATGCCTAGCTCTTTGGCAATAACTTGAAGTTCCGACAGATTTTTGTCGTTCAATTGGATAATGTTATACATATAGTATGGTAAGTTATTAAAATTTCTGTCTTGATGAAATATGGACAGCATTACTACAGCGTAATAACCGCAGATATGCGAGCATATGTTTTGTTTTTAATTATGAATTAGGGATGTATGTGTTGAATCGTAGAATGTTTCAACGGGGCAAAGATAATAAATATTTTTGGTTTCATGAACAATCAAACACTTTTTTCAGCGTAAAAACGTATCTTTGCTGTATAAAAGAAAATAGTATGACAGTAAATGAAGCTCGTTTAATTTATTTTTCGCCTACACACACATCAAAACAAGTAGCCGAAGCAATTGTTCACGGAACCGGTATAAAAAATGTCATTTCGATAAATCTCACATTGCAGACTGTCGAGGAAACCGTTATTCCTACGTCTGCATTAGCTGTTATCGTAGTGCCTGTATATGGAGGCCATGTGGCTCCTTTGGCTATGGAACGTCTGGAAAGTATTCGTGGTCTGGATACTCCTGCCGTATTGGTCGTGGTTTACGGAAACCGTGCCTACGAGAAGGCGTTGATGGAACTGGACGCTTTTGCCATCCCTCACGGATTGAAGGTGATTGCCGGAGCAACCTTCATAGGTGAACATTCATATAGCACTGACAAATGTCCCATTGCGGACGGTCGCCCGAATGAATCGGATTTGGATTATGCAGAAGATTTCGGAAAAAAAATAATGGAGAAAATTCAGGCAGCTGCCGGATCCGATACCCTTTATCAGGTGGATGTGCGTGCCATCAAACGTCCCAGTCAGCCGTTCTTCCCCTTGTTCCGCTTTTTGAGGAAGGTGGTCAAACTGCGTAAAAGCGGAACTCCGCTTCCCCGTACCCCTTGGATAGAAGATGAGAGCTTGTGTACTCATTGTGGCATCTGTGCGGCTCGTTGTCCGGCAGGAGCGATTACCAAAGGGGACGAACTGAACACGAATGCTGAAAAATGCATCAAATGCTGCGCCTGTGTGAAAGCATGTGCAAACAAGGCAAGGAAATATGATACTCCTTTCGCTTCTTTGCTGTCCGAGTGTTTCAAGAAACAGAAATTGCCTCAGACTATCTTGTAGATAATCACTCGTTTAGTCGTTTCGTCTATCCGGAAGCGGTTATCTGTCCGTTCGCCTATCAGCCATGCAATGCGTTCACCGCAGCAGAGAACCCATTGGCGTTCTTTTTGGCTGATGGAGAATTTGCGGTCGGTCAGATAATCGCTTATTTTTTTCTTGCCCGTCATGCCAAAGGGGATGAATGTATCTCCCGCTTGCCATTTGCGGCAGTGAATTTCCTCATTTAATTTGTCTGCATCGAAACAGGCGGTTTCTTTTTCCCGTGGAATCCGGAAATCGGGTGTGAATTCTCTTTCCTCTTTTATTAATTGATAGGGAAGGGTAGATTCGTCTTCCGGCCGGATGGTTTCCAGTAGCAGCAAATTCCGGTCTTTAATGACTCGCCATTCTTTGCTGACGAATTGTTTCCCTGATTGTCCGTGAAGCGAATTGGCTATATCTTTGATTTGTGCCGAATTGAATCCCAGTGGATGCAATGTTTCAAACAAGAAAGCATCGGGAGCGGGTTCGTCCAGTAGAGCATCGATTCGGATACCTTCCGGAGTGATAATCCGTGTTTTGGCTTCGTCTATTACCTTATTATATATAGTAGCTACATCATTCAGGTGATTGCTTGTTTCTATCAGACTGTTTTTGACCGACGGATTTATTTCCTGCATCAGTGGGAGCAGGTTGAGGCGGATTTTATTGCGGGTATATTCGTCTTCCAGATTGGTGCTGTCTGTTACGAAGTCTTGTCCGATCTGTTGCAGGTAGCGGATGATTTCTTCCCGGTTGATGCAGAGCAACGGACGTACGATTGCCCCGTTTCGGGGGCGGATTCCTAATAAGCCGGTGATGCCTGTACCCCGAATGAGGTTGAGCAGCATCGTTTCTACACTGTCGTCCTGGTGGTGAGCTACGGTGATTACATGAGCTCCGCACTCTTCTTTTATCTTTTCGAACCAGTTATAGCGGAGTTCCCTGGCTGCCATTTCTATCGAGATCCGTTTTTCAGTTGCGTACTGAGTCGTGTTGAAGTCGATGGTATGCAGGCGGATGCCGTATTTTTGGCAAAGTTGCCGGACAAACTGTTCGTCACGGTTTGATTCTTCACCGCGTAAATGGAAATTGCAGTGGGCAGCTTCACATTGATAACCTGCTGTGTGGAGTACACGCAGCAAGGCAACTGAGTCGGCTCCACCACTCAGGGCAACCAAAAGTTTATCATCCGGCGAGAATAAATGCTCTTTCTCTATATATCGTATAACCCGTTGTTGTATCATATCTGCAAAGATAATAGTTTATTGAGGTATCTCAAGTGAATGCTAATTGTTTTTATCGGACTGACTAAGGAAAAAACTCCCATAAATTAATTTTTTCTTTAACGATTTCTAATTCGTCCTACTATAGTTCCTCTTTCGTACCACTATAGTAGGACGTAAGGGGAACTATAGTACTTCTTGCGTACCACTATAGTGGCACGAACTAATTGTTGCATGTAAATTCAATAGATGTAGGCAGGGAATTAGTTACCTGTTGTGGCTTGGACTTTTGATGGATTTATTTAGATACCGTCAGTATACGAAAATCCTGCTATTTAAAAACATTCTAAATAATTTGCGTGCTCGGAAGTTATGAATTATCTTTGCCGAAAATTTAGATAGTTATGCGTTTATCCGAATTAGGAACAGGTGAAAAAGGTGTCATCGTTAAGGTCTTGGGACACGGAGGCTTTCGTAAACGTATTGTGGAGATGGGTTTTATCAAAGGTAAAACTGTTGAAGTGTTGTTGAATGCTCCACTGAAAGACCCGATTAAATATAAAGTCTTAGGTTATGAAATATCTCTTCGTCGTCAGGAAGCGGAAATGATTGAAGTAGTCAGCGAGGAAGAAGCAAAAAAACAAGCCGAAAAAGCTGTATATCACGAAGGTTTGCCCGAAGATGTTTCTGTAAAAGAAGAAGATATGAAACGGTTGGCGTTAGGTAAGCGCCGTACTATCAACGTTGCTCTGGTCGGGAATCCGAACTCAGGCAAGACTTCTCTTTTCAATCTGGCTTCCGGTGCTCATGAGCATGTAGGAAACTATAGCGGTGTGACCGTAGATGCCAAAGAAGGGTATTTCGATTTCGAAGGTTATCATTTCCGTATTGTCGATTTGCCGGGAACGTATTCACTGTCAGCTTATACACCGGAAGAAATTTATGTCCGCCGTCACATTGTTGATGAAACACCGGACGTAATCATCAATGTAGTCGATTCTTCAAATCTGGAACGAAATCTGTATCTGACTACCCAACTGATTGACATGAATGTCCGCATGGTAGTGGCTTTGAATATTTACGATGAGCTGGAATCCAGCGGTAATACATTGGATTATCATTTGTTGAGTAAATTGTTCGGGGTGCCGATGGTGCCTACTGTCAGCAAGAAGAATCGTGGACTGGATACCTTGTTTCATGTAGTAATCAACCTTTATGAAGGGGTCGATTTCTTTGACAAGCAGGGAAATATGAATCCGGAAGTTCTGAAAGACTTGACCGAATGGCATGATTCTCTGGAAGACCGGAAGAACCATGAGGAAGAACATCTGGAGGATTACGTGCGCGAACATAAAAGGAAAGGGCGTGTATTCCGTCATATCCATATCAATCATGGTCCCGATCTGGAAAAAGCGATTGACGCTGTAAAAGAGGAAGTATCCAAGAATGAATTTATCCGCCATAAATATTCTACCCGCTTTCTGTCTATCAAGTTGTTGGAAAACGATCCCGATATAGAGAGCTTTGTACGGACGCTGCCCAATGCGGGAGAGATTTTCCGTATTCGCGACAAGATGGCCAAGCGCGTTCAGGAAACGATGAACGAGGATTGCGAATCCGCCATAACGGATGCCAAATACGGTTTTATCAGTGGTGCGCTGAAAGAGACATTTACTGACAATCATCTGGAGCAGGCGCAGACGACGAAGGTGCTGGATGCTATCGTTACTCATCGTATCTGGGGGTATCCTATCTTTTTCCTTTTCATGTACTTGATGTTTGAGGGAACGTTTGTTCTCGGAGAATATCCGATGATGGGAATTGAATGGCTGGTGGGGCAAATCGGTGACTTGATTCGCAATAACATGTCGGAGGGGCCGTTGAAGGATATGCTGGTTGACGGTATCGTAGGCGGTGTAGGTGGTGTTATCGTCTTTCTGCCCAATATTCTGATTCTGTATTTCTGTATTTCGCTGATGGAAGACTCCGGTTATATGGCCCGTGCAGCGTTTATAATGGATAAAATTATGCATAAGATGGGCTTGCATGGAAAATCGTTTATTCCGTTGATTATGGGATTCGGTTGTAATGTGCCTGCTATCATGGCTTCCCGTACTATTGAGAACCGGAAAAGCCGTTTGATTACGATGTTGATTAACCCGTTGATGTCTTGTAGCGCGCGTCTGCCCATTTATCTTTTGTTGGTAGGGGCTTTTTTCCCGAACAATGCGAGTTTGGTGTTGTTAAGTATTTATGCGATCGGAATTTTTCTGGCTGTGCTGTTGGCGCGTCTGTTCAGCAAGTTTTTGGTAAAGGGTGATGATACTCCTTTTGTGATGGAGCTTCCTCCTTATCGAATGCCGACGGCAAAATCCATATTCCGTCATACATGGGAGAAGGGAGCGCAGTATCTGAAAAAAATGGGAGGGATTATTATGATTGCTTCTATTATCATCTGGTTCCTCGGATATTATCCGAACCATGAGGCGTATGAGACAGTAGCTGAACAACAGGAAAATTCTTATATCGGTCAGTTAGGACGGGCTATAGAGCCGGTGATAAAGCCGATGGGCTTTGACTGGAAGTTGGGTATCGGTTTGATTTCCGGAGTAGGGGCAAAAGAGCTGGTCGTTAGTACGCTGGGTGTTTTGTATGTGGATGATCCGGAGGCCGATGAGGCTAGCCTGGCGGAACGGATTCCGATAACTCCTTTAGTGGCGTTCTGTTATATGCTGTTTGTGCTGATTTACTTCCCTTGTATTGCGGCATTGGCGGCTATTAAGCAAGAGTCCGGCAGTTGGAAGTGGGCGCTCTTTGCAGCTTGCTATACCACAGGGCTGGCCTGGCTGGTGGCATTTTCAGTTTATCAGATTGGAGGAATGTTTGTATGAATAATTGGCAGGAATGGGTAGTCGGAGTACTGATTGTACTCTGCATTGCCCGTGTAATATATGGAATTTATCTTTTTTTTCGTCGTACGCGAGAAAGTGAGAATCCTTGTGATAGCTGCGTAAGTGGCTGTGATTTAAAGGATATGATGGAGAAGAAACGTCAAGAGTGCGGTGTAAAGAAAAAAAGTACAAAGAAAAATTGCTGCGGATAGTTGGTAGTTTCAAAATTTGTACTACCTTTGCAACCGCAAACGAGAAAAAATGGTTCCTTGGATGAGTGGCTTAGTCAGCGGTCTGCAAAACCGTGTACGGCGGTTCGAATCCGCCAGGAACCTCTTAAAAACCTTGTAACTAACTGAATTTCAGTATATGGTTACAAGGTTTTTTGCTTTAAGGATTAAAAAGAGGATTAAAACCAATGATTCGCCAGTGATTTAAGGGGCTTTCGAGGGGTATATCGTAAAAACAAGATTTTATAATTACTTTTGTACTGGTATATAAATAACCCAATCAAATAAGTCAAGATATGAAACCGATATTTAACGAAGAGCAACAGAAGAAGGCTTCTTTCATTTTGGAGAATCCTCTATCCAAGCTATCTGAACTTTATTCTAATGAAATAAAGGATTTGGCTGTAGTTTGGTGTTATTATTCGGGCAAGATAGAAGGGAATACTTATACCTACGTTGAGACCGAAGCATTACTGAAAGACGGTATCACTTCTGAGAAACGGTACGAAGATGCCAAGATGCTTAAAAACCTCTACAATACTTTCATCTCAGAGCTGGAATACATCCATAAAGAAAAGAACCAAGAGATTATAGACGAACGCACGCTTTTTAGAGTACATCAGTCTATTTCTACGGGATTAGTATCTAACGAAGAATCGGGGTCGCTACGGGCACGGGCAGTTCGTATTAGCGGAACGGATTATATCCCTCCCAAGAATCAACAAGAAATAGAACGCAAGCTGAATGAAATTCTTTTCCAGCAGGGCGAATATACCAACCCTTTAGAGAAGGCGGTGTATCTGCATTGTAATTTGGCTCGTCTGCAACCTTTTATCGATGGAAACAAGCGTACAGCAAGAATGATAGAAAGCATTGCCCTGATGAATGCAGGTATCATTCCCGTATATTCTGCCAAAGATTCGGATATACTGAATTACAGAAAGGGATTGGTTGCTTTCTACGAAACGGAAGATTACAATCTCTATGCCGATTATTTTCTGAATAGACAGATTGAACGAATCAAGGAGATAGAATAGTTCCTTGCTTGTTCGTTTCAGCCTTTCCAAAATTACCTCAACAATACTGTTTATGCTGTCATCTATCCCGAACTTACATTCGGGATAGATAGGCATCATTAGCAATATTATTCAAGCATTTTACAACCTCTTCTCATATTACTGCGATTCTTTATACTCTTCGGTAGATTCCAAGTCTTAGCAATCAAACAAATATCATCAGCCACCATTATTGCGAAAGGACTGATGAAGAACCAATAGTTTAACACACATCCGATAATCACGTTTGCGATTCGCATACAATATCAGAATATTATCTTTGTATTTCCACTATATTCAATAGTGATTCGTTTGCGTATTCCACCATTTACAAAGGAAATACAATAACCACCACCATAATACTGGGAGAAGTGTACATTTGAATTGCGATTCAACTATTAATGCTTAGTGATTCATCTCACAATAACAAAGGCTCATAATCTCGCCCAAGAGCTTCACTTATATATAGAGGGTTATATTATGAGGTGGGATATTTCCCCGAAATCCTA
>ULRK01031843.1_pt1 | contig 13068 bp, 17 predicted proteins | sample 1955341 | NCBI WGS metagenome assembly ULRK01 (sample SAMEA4835680, study PRJEB28245) | human gut metagenome | biome: gut microbiome; material: fecal sample | place: Denmark | collected 2008
CCTTAGCCCTGTTTCCCTGTCAACGAAACCAAAAAGGGCGTTAATGTAAGCTTTCTGGAATAACTCAAGCTTGATAGGCTTTCCCGCCCATTCGCCTTTACTGTGCTTACAAAAACGCTCTATAAACTCTATCGGTCTGTCCGCTTTTTCTTCGTCAAATATAAAAGCGTCTGGGTTATCAATGTTGTAAACTAGTTTCTCATACATCTTACGTACTCGCTTACTAGTTACAATTTCACCTGTTTCAAGCTTGCTGTAATACTCTTTAATGTAGTTCATAGGCTACACCCCTAAGAAGTCCATCAGCCCGCCGTCTTGCTTTGCCTTTACAGCTTCTTCTTTCGGTAACAGATCGCACAACTGCTTATACAGCAAACTGTAACGCTGAATTGTCGTGTTGTAGCTTTTGAGCGCTGGGCTTTCACGCCACATTTCCTGCTTTCCGTTTTTGAAATAGTCAACTGCCCCGTGCTCTGTAATATTCTCTTTCAACTCTTCCAGCGTGCCAGCCATGAACGCTAATTCTTTAATCAGACTGTTTGCGACGTTCTTTTTGTTGTCCGGTACTAACTTAACAAGCTTTTTGAGGCGTGTCAGTTCGGTACGGCTTGCCTTCTTGGCTGTCGTCTCTGTATCTTTTACTTTTTCCATACTATCACCCCTTCATAACTTGCTAACTAGTTGCTGAGTTAGTCCCCCGTCATGTAAAAACCCTTATAGGGGTTTTCGAAGGTGGGCGTTGTGGTCAATCGTCGCCTTACCTTGCTTTACCCTTGGGGCGGTGTAATTGCCATAGCTGTGCGTTATAAATGCCCTAACTTTGCTAGCGTGAACAAGAGAATAAGTTACTAGCTCTGTCTTAAAGCTTCCATGCCTGTACAGGTTGCCTTTTCCTACTTGTACTTTGTAGGCGTTAGCTTCTACATACTCCCCTATGAGCTGATCGAACGGGTGAACGTATCCCGCAAGACTGTAGCCCCTTATCATAAGCTACAACCTTTTAAAGTTCGGTTTGTATATAGCACACTTCTGCCAGCACCTATAACGCACGGCTATAGCAATTACGCTATAGCTTTATTAAATTGCCTTTATCATCAAACGCCAGCCCGTCTACTGTTACGTCCCTGTCTTGGAAGTGTTCGTGCTGGTGGCACGTTGCGCATAGCGCTTCTAGGTTATTCCAGTTAAGCGTTATGTTTGGGTCGTTAATGTTTGCTGGTGTTATATAGGTTTTGTGGTGCACTATAACGGCTGGCTTTCCGCAACGTTCACATACGTAATGTTTGCTTTGCATATATGCCCGCTGTGTATCACGCCACGCCTTGGAGTTGTAAAACCCTTTAGCGTATTCCTTCATAATGCACCACGCCCCCTTAAGATAATGCCTTTAACAAATTATCAATACTACGCTGTAGCTTGTCGCTGTCCGCCTGTTCTGGATCGTACCAAAGCGACAAGAGAAACTTACAAGCTGTTTTAGCTAAGGGGCTTTGCGCCTGTGCTTCTGCACTCATTCCAGTAGTAAGAGTAATGTACTCTTCTGCACTGGTAACAAGCCCGTTAATTACTTCGTCGTTGTCGCTGTTGTCCAGCCTTAGCCAGTTTCTAGCTTCTTCGGTTGTAATTAAAGCCATGTGTAAGCCCCCTTTCTAAATTACTTGCCAGCACTGATAGCCAGCTTAATAAATGCTTCGTCTACAATCGGCTTGCAATCGGCAATAGCCATGCCCCTATAGTCAACCTTGCCAGACTTGAAGCTAGACTGTGTAGAAGACTCTACAGCGATACCGTTAGGCATGTTGTAGCCCATGTACTGGAAGTTACCAAAGAAGATCTCGTTATCCTTGATATTGTCATCTACAACAACTTCAAAGCCTAAAATCTTGCCTACGCTGTCGTCCTGTGCGTTCTGTACAAATACAGGGCGCTTGTTACCGTCCATAAGTCCATATACAGCGTTATAAAGGGTTGCATTGTTCATAGCAAACTTAGCGCCCTTGCTGTAGCCCCTCTTAAGCTTGGCAATAGCTGTAGTAATGTTCTGGAAGGTAAGGGCTGTAGTAGTAATAAGGTTTGTGCCTTCTGTCCATGTGATACCTGTTTCAAGTCCTGTACCCTGTCCAGCGCCTGTACCGTTAACAAGTCCGTCTGCCAGACAGTCCATTACACAAGCTGTAAGCTCGTCTGTAAGATAAGCTTCAAAAGCGTCAATGCTCATAGTCTTAACCTTTGCGCTAATGGAAAATACCTTAATAATTTCGTTTGCGTCAAAAGTAACCTGTGCAATAGTCGGCTTGTCGGTTGCTACGTCTGCGCCCTCTGTGTTCCATACTGCCTTGCTTGCTGGCGTTGCTACTGGTACGGCAATCTTAGAAGGAACGGCAAACGCTCTAACTTCCGCCATAAGTCCGCCCATTGTTCTAGCCTTCTTAACAACTTCGTTAAGGGTCTGGGTCGGAACGATAACAGGCGTATTGCCAGAAGTTGTATAAGCGTCGCTTCTCTGCTCAAGATCGTAAGCTCTGTTAAGTGCGCCACGCTCTACAGCTGTAAGCTCCTTACCCATAAGAGACTTATAAAAAGCGCTTCTGTATTCCTTGCTTGCGTATACGTCGCCTTTTACTGCTTCTACGCTTGCGCCGTCCTTAAAGATTGCACCTGTAACAGGGTTAAAGCTTCGTGCTTCTGGCTCTGCTTCTGCGTCTGCTTCCTTGTCCTGTGCGTTAGCCTTAGCCTGTGCCAGTCCTGTAAGTTCGATATTAAGGCTCTTAATGTCTACGTTCGGGTCTGTTTCAATCATGCCCTTAACTTCCTGTGCACGCTTTTCAATGTCTGCAATAGACTTGCCGTTATAAAAGTTAAATGCTTCTGCTACTGTTTTAAACATATTCTTTACACCTCTTTCATTAAAATTAAGTTACAAAGCTTAATAGCTTCGTTTCTGGCTTCCAGCTTCTTTAAGCCTTCTGCCCTTGCGCTTCTTGCTTCGGCGCTTGCCGTTGGATAAGCTGGAAAGTTAACTAAGCTTACTTCGTATACCTTCGCAATCTTTGTAATTGTTCTGGTATTCGTTTTAGCGTCGTAGCTGTCCCCGCCTTCTGGTACGGTAAACGCAAAACTCATGCCCGTAAGGTCGCCACGCTTTACTGCCGTATAAGCCGTTCTGGCTTCCTCTGTGTCTGGTAATTCTGCCGTCATTTCTAAGCCCTTGTCTGTAATCTTAAATTGCATGGTCTTAGGCGTTCTGGCTAAGGGAATACGGGTTAAATCGTGGTTAACTAATAGTCTGCTGTCTGTTAGGTCTGCCCCGTCCAGCGCACCCCTTTTAATTACCTCTGTATAACTTCCCGTAGGGTCGTTAATAGTCGTTGGCGTGTCGTATACAATCGGCGTGCCAACTATAAGCAAAGTGCCGTTGCCGTCTGCCGTCGGCTCTTGCGCTCTTACTTCTGTAATACGTACTTCTTTCATGCGTCCGCCCCCTTTTCGCTGTTTCCAGCTTCCTTTTTATCGTCTTCAAGCTGGTAGGCGTTGGCTTTCTTAGCGTCTACAACGTTAAGGGTCTGTAACCTCTTGTCGCCGTCTTCTACAGGCGCTAAGTTTAGAATTTCCCTTGCTTCGTTAACTGTAAGCAAGCCATAAGGTACTAGCTCTTTAATCATGTTTAAGCGGGTCTGGTTGTTTGAATAAATTACCCGCCCACTATCGAAAATAACTTCGTTTCCGTAGGCTCTTTCACGCTCATTGAAGATTTTACGGGTAAACTCTAAGCTAAACTGAATTGCCAGCGGTTCTATTACGCTTTCGTAAAATGCCCCGTATTGGTCTTCTGTATAGCTACTACTTACAATGCTTTCTGTAATTCCTAAGTAGTTGTAAATTTTGGTCTTTGTCTGTTTGATTTCATCGGCGTTAATCGCTGTTGGCGTGCTATTGATCGGCGTATAGTCTGCTTTGCTGTCCAGCGCTACAATTCCGCCGTTGTTGCTTACGTCCAGATAATCAGCTATAAAGGCTTCTTTATCTGCCTTTAGCTTTTCGTCGTTCATAATCGTAGTGTACTTAAGCACGCCCCTAATAGTCGCACCCGCCTTAATGCCATTTACAATGCCTTCGTTTTCAGCATGTGCAATGCTTAAAGCTGGTAATACTGCGTCGTTGTTATCCCCTAATAGTTCGTCGCTGTTAAAGTGCCTTCTAAGATGGATAACGTCTTTATATCTGGCTGTAAACTCTTTGCCGTTCTTGAAGTGAAACTGTATATAAAGGTTTTCGCTTCCGTCTGTAAGAAAGTCTGCTTGCGTGCATGTGATCGGGTAAATACTTACTACGTCGCCTTTTTCGTTTCGGTTAAGGTAAGCAAAACAATTATTAAACAAGTAATAGTGTGTCGTAAGCTTATAAAGCATGTCGTAAGCGCTCATAAACTGGTTAGGCGCTACCTGTAAAAGCCTGTTAAGCTTTGCGTCTGTTACGGTCTTACTTCCCCCGTAGGTTATAACGTGCGTACCTTTAAGCTTTGCCACGTTCCTTGCTATAGCGTCCACGCCTTCCCTGTATATGTCGTTAGCATAAGCGCCACCATTCCAGCTAGTGAACATGCCAGAAGTGTTACCGTTAAGCATTTCTGCTTTAACAAGCGCTTTGCTTCTGGGTTTAAAGATATTCTTCACGTTGGTAATAAAGCCCATGCACTAGCCCCCCTTTCGTAATATGTTTACATGTTCTAATGTTTCCATGTATTAGTTTTAACTTGTTTACTTCTTAACAAATTATAGCACTTTGCTTATATGTTTGCAAACTAACACATTTACATGTTTACAAATTAAAAAAGCCAGAAGTCTTTTAAGATCGCTTCCAGCTTCTTTGCCTGTCTTTCCTTCTGGTTCTCTGCCCTGTTTCCTGTATTCTGTATACTGCCTTCTACTTCTTTACTGTCCCTTCCCTTTACTGCCTGTTCCCTTATATATCCTTCCTGTGTATATAAAAATATAATATATGTTTATATGTAGCCTTGCGGAAAATGCCTTCTAAGCCTTTATTTATGCGGTGTTTCGGCAAAAATGGCGTAACCACTTTGCGGGAGTTTTGTAACCACTTTGCGGGAGTTTTGTAACCACTTTGCGGGAGTTTAATAAAACTGTGTTTACTTGTAAACTTGTAAACCGTAACCACTTTTTCTGAGTTTAATAAAACTGAGTACCTAACCACTTTTACATGGTTTGTTAAAACAGGTTAGGCGCTGGGCGTTAGTTCTTCTTCTGGCTGTGTCCTTCGCTCTGCAATGCCCCTGTAACGCTCTGTAAGCCCCGTACAGCCGTTTTAGTGCCTTCTTGGTGTTATTTCATCATATAAGCCATTAAACGCCTTAAAAACGCTTCTAAGCGCCTTATACGGCAATTTCCTTTTATTGGTAAAAAATAACCGCCCTTGCATTACGCTAAGGCGGTTTCTTTCTTGTATGTGCTTATTGTTCTGCCCCTAAAGTTCTTTAAGGCTAATTCTATTGTAAGCTGTCCGTAGGTCTTAGCCCCTCTGGCTTCGTCCCATTTCTCACGATACAGCCCACTACATATAAAAGCGTCGTTAATTGCTTGCGGTTTCTTATCAGTATAGAAGGCTAAGTAGTTACATAACGCCAGATCGGCTTCCGACTGGCTCTTATAGTCGCTTATATCGCCTTCCCATAGTTTCTTAATTTTCTTGCCGTTCTTCCCTCTGTACATTACCGCCAGAAGGGCTTTTATTTCGTCTGTAAGCGTTGCTTTTGGCTTTTGCTTACTCTTTATCGTTGCTGTAGCTTCTGGGCGTTCTACGGGGTTTATATACGTCCTGTAAAGCCTTCTGGCTTCCGCTGTATTCTCTTTAATTATCTTCTTTCCGTTGTATATGTTTCCAGTGATCGCAAAGTAACGCCCTGTCGTATACATTTCAATAGCTGGTACTTTAACGCCTTCACGGGTAAAGCGTTGCGCTTCTGCTGTAGTTACTGGAAGCTTTCCGCTATTCTTTTGAAGGTTTATAACGCCTTTGCTTAAAATAACATGTACGCCCCGCTTGCTTTGGCTGTATTCCGTGTAACTGTCCAGCCCTTCCAGAAGTAATATAACGTCTGGTAACATGTTGCCCTTTTCGTCTATTACGTTGTCTAGGTCTATGGCTATGTAGTCTTCATTAAAAACATAACCTAAGCCCGTATATTTTAACTTGTCTACAGCCTTTTCGCAGTCTTCATAAGTCGCCCACGTTGTAGGGTCGTCAATCTTTGCGGGCTTCCCTGTAACAGGGTTAAAGGGTTGCTTAAGCTGGTAATAGTTGCCTTGCTTGTCTTTGCCGTTTCTGCCCCATGTTACCCACTGTTTACGCCCTTTTAATACGGCTGGTATGTTCTTGAAGTTCTTTGTTTTCCAACTCATATATAAGCCCCTTATTTCACACTTATTTCTATACCCGTCTGTAAGTCGTCGTAGCTTGTCAATATTCCCGCTTCTTTTAAGTGTTCAACGTGTTTAATAATAGCCTTCTTGGTTTTGCTTTTCTTATTGCGTGCTGTCTGGTCGTTCTTATACTTGTTAAAGTTAATTCCAGCCCTTTTATAAAGCGTATCGTAGCTTATTAAGCACTTTACGGCGCTGTTATTTCTTAATGCCGTAATTCTGTCTGCTATGTATGAAATAATAGCGGTGTTTTCTCTGGTCTTCCTTAGCGGGCTTTCTAATAAGGCTTTGTCTGTATTCTCAATTTTAGCAACTTGCTTAACTGTTAAAGATAACTGGAATAAGATCGGCACGCCGTCAAATTCGTAGTAATCGTTATAAGTTCCGTTCGTGGTCTGCCCGTACCACTGTGTAACTTTAATAAATTGCCCGCCAGCTACTACCTTTTTAATTTCTGGGTAAAGGCTTATTATTTCCCTTACGTCCAGTTCTATATAAAGGCTTGCCATTCTCTTTATGCTTTCGTGCTGGCGCTTTATCTGGTCTTCTGTAGGGTCGGCGTCGTAGTTTTGCATAGCTAAGCAATATAGCTGGCGTGGCGTTGCCTTAGTCTTCCCGTTATATAACAGGTTAGCTATAGCAATATACGTGCGCTTGTCTTCTTCGCTTAAGAGTTTGTCTATTTTCTGCAACTCTTTAACCATTACATTTACAAACTTGTCTTTACGGTCTTCCGTCTTCTTCTTGCCAGCCATTAAAACGTTATAGGGCGTATCTGGCTTCATGCTTCCGCCAAATACCTTTCTTGTTACGTTATCTATCGGCATTAAGATAAGGTCGTACAGCCCTCTTAAGTTGCCTATGCCCGTTTCTTCTTCGTGCTTATGGCGGTTTTCCTGTACTACGGCATTATTGCTTATAATTTCGTCTATCTTGTCTTTAATGCCTTCCAGATCGCCTTCCATTTCGTCTATATAGCCACTGTCTGTGCCGTCCTTAAAGTCTACTAAACCTTTGTCGTACAGCGTGCTTACAATGCTTAAAAGCGCCCTTTTTCTGGCGCTGTCGTCTTCTATATCGCTTAAAGCGTCCGTTACGTATTGAAATATATTATTTTCCACTGTCCGCACCCCCGTTAAAGTAGCTCTTTAAGTCCTTTTCTGCTACAAACATAGTTCTTCCAAACTTCTTATAAGGCATTTTTCCTTCTTTAAGTAGCTGTCTAACGGTCTTAGGCGTTACCTTGAAGATTTCCGCCACTTCACTTGCACTTAAATATTTTACGTTTTCAAACTCAATCATTTTAAATTATTCCTTTCCGCCGTTTCTTGTAGGTAAGTCAACGTCTTTTAAAGCTTCGTTTATGATTTCTTCCATAACTTCCCTTATGCTTTTATTTTGCATAAAAGCGTAGCGTCTTACTTTTTCCGCTACGTCTGGGCTTGTCCTAAAAGCAAAAGTTACGCACTTTTCCTTTTTCTTCTCTGTTTGCTTTACTGCTTCTTCTTCGTTGCCTTCTTGTATCATGCTGTCAACAGCACCTAAATTAAAATCTTTTGCCATGGTCTTAACCTCTCTTTAAAATTTCTTCTACGACGCTTAAATAGTCCTTTGCGCCGTTTCCTCTTTTGCTGTAGTGAAATATATCTGTGCCAGCCGTTGGCGCTTCCGCTACGTCTACAGCGTCCCTTATAGGGGTTTTAAATAATGCTTCTGGGTAAAGTTCTTTTGCCTTCTGGTAAATACTCTGGCTTAGCCTTGTACGTCCCTTATATCGTGTAATAATTACCCCTGTTATTTTTATATCTGGGTTAAGGTTCTGTTTTACAGCTTTTACAATGTTTGTAAGTTGTGCCAGCCCTACTAAGGCTAAATATTCCGCCTGTACTGGTATGTAAACTTCATTACAAGCCGTTAAGGCGTTAAGCATTAAGTTACCTAAAGAAGGTCTACAGTCTATTAAGATAAAGTCGTACAGCCCTTTTAACGGCTCTATAGCACGCTGTAACAGGCGCTTTGCCTTCCCTTCTTCTAACGGCAGTAACCTTGCGTCGCATGGTATAAGATCGTAACCGCCAGATAGCTTAATAATTGCTTCTTTTGCTTCCAGATCGCCCGTTAATACTTCGTATGCTGTGCGGTCGCTTCTGCTTGCGTCCTGTCCTAAGCTAAGCGTTAAGCTTGCTTGCGGGTCTAAGTCTATAAGTAAGACTTTCTTACCCTTTAAGGCTAAGCCAGCGCCTATATTTATTGCGCTGGTTGTTTTTCCTACGCCCCCTTTTTGGTTTACTATGGCTATTGTTTTCATGTTCCCACCTTCCTAACCTTTAATATTCGTTGTGGTACTTTTCGGCTTGTTTTGCGCCCGCTGTGTCAAACATGTATCTTACATGGTTAATTATTCTGTCTTTTGTATCGTCGTCCAGCTCTTTAAAGTCGTTTAATGCCATTTCAACATAACCTAAACAGATATAGTTAAATGCAGAGCTGTTAAACAGGTTGTAAATGTCTTCCTGTGTGCATGTTGCTAGGAAGTCTAGCGCTTTTATATTGCTTTCTACGTCCGCTTGGTCTGCTTTGCTATTCCCTCTTAATGTTCTGTAAGCGTCTGCCGTCATTTTGTAGCCGTTCATATTTTCCATGTGTTAAGCCCTCTGTAAATACTCAAATTGTAAGCCTTTTGCGGTTTTCTCTATGCCTTTACATACCTTGCATATAAAACCGTCGCTAAGGTTGTAAAACTCTGTTGCTTCCTTCAATGAATTGAAAATATTACCGTCATTAAGGCAAGTAACAGGCTTTCCGCCCTTCCCGCCTTCCTGTCTGTTGTAACCTTCTGTAATTGCCTTAAGCTTCTGTATAGCTTCACGCTCTAAGGCTTCTGCTTCTTCCTCTGTAAGCCCGTCTGTAATTACATAATGGTCTATATTGTGCCAGCCATACTTCTGGATCGCTTCATAGAAGGCGGGCTGTTTCTTATAATGGTTGCCGTTGTAGCCGTAGCGTGTTTCTGGCTCTTTGCTCATGCCTACATACAGCTTACTTTCTGGCGTAACGTGCACGTAAACGCTATAAGCGCCCGTCTTTTCGCTATGTTTAATTGTTTCGCTGTTTTCAAGTTTGCTTATAAACTCTTTTACAATTTCACTTGTAAACTTAATAACTGTTTTGCCGTCTGGCGCTGTTTCAATGGCTACAGATCGCTTGCAAACCGTGTAACGCCCTACAATGCGCTTGCCAGTCTTTAAGGCTTCGTCGTTTTCTCTGTCTGCTTCTGGGTTCATTGTTCCCCATTCACAAATAAGATAACTTCTTACAGCTTCCAGAAGCTTTACTTTAAACTTAAAGTCGTTGCACGCTTCCTTAATTTCCTTCGTTACGTACCATTCCAGCTTCCAGCCCTTAATAGCCTTGCCGTTAGCGTCTGTAAAATGGTAGTAGTCTACTGGCTGTGGCTTTCCGTCTTCGTATACTTCATCATTTACAGCACACTTAGCCATTTCTAAGCCACGCTGTAACGTCTTGCTTGCCATAATGTCTTCCAGATCGTAGCCCATAGCCTTTAATACTTCTGTTTCTTCTTCCAGCTCTACAGGCTTTTTAGCCTTGCTTAATTCGTTGTAAAACATCTGGAAGATATAGCCTTCCCCTGTCTTGTCTTCTGCTATTTTCTTTTCGCTGTATTTTCTCATCTGTAAGCCCTTCTTTCGATTTCCATTAAAATAAGCTCTTTGTTTTCTTCTGTGGCGTCCAGTTGCCATACTGGGTTAATTTTGAAGCCTTCTAGTTGTGGGTTGTATCTTCCGTAACAATCTAAATGGCTGTCGGTTGCGTATGTCTTCACGTACCACCACGGCGACGCTGTTTTACTTCGTGCTTCTACCTTGGTTATTTCCACTTCCAGCCGTTCGCCCGCCTTTGTCGGCTCTGTAAACAGGTAATAAGAATAGTTTTCGCCTATGTCTGCTTTTCTATATGTTGCCATTGTAACACCGCCCTTCTTTATTTTCTCTTTTGTACCTTTAGTATAAATAAGTTCGTTTTGTATGTCAAGAACTTTTTAACATGTAAACATGTAAACATGCTAACGCAAAAAAATAAAGGCACGTTGTAAAAACATGCCTTCTAAAATGCCATATAAGCGCCGTTTTGTATGTTGGTTGATATATTTACCGTCCAGAACGTTTTAACGATTCTAGGGGCGTTTCTGTGCGTTCTACGGGGTCTTATAGTTTGCTTGGGTCGTAAGGTATTACGTTGCTTAGTTTATCATGGTTATTTTTTGCGTATAACACTAAGTCCCGCTTGTAGTCTTCGTAAGGGTCTACCCTTGTTACTTTATATACAAGCCCGTTATAGCCTATTGCAAGATCGGACGGGTAAGCGTTGCGTACATAGTCCAGCCAGTTAATACGGAATAAACATTCTTCTTGGTTCTGTGTGCTGTTGTTCAAGTATGTAAGCTGTGCGCTTAACTGTTTGAAATACGCCCATAAGCTGGGCTGTGAGTGAATAGGCATATAGCCTTCTGTTTGGAAGCCGTCTTCGTCTTCGAACGTTCCTTTTTTATAAATTACTATTTTCTTGTCTTTTAAATACCTTTTGTTTGCCATATTCCAGCCCCCTTTTATAGTGCTTCTGTAAATTCGTTGTAGTGTTCAAATAAGCCCGTGTAAGCGTCCAGAAGGCTTGCTGTGCCGTCAATGCGTCGCCTTGGGTTGGAAGATTTCTTCGGTACAATATTCCCGTTTCTGTCTTCTTCTACGCACGTATTACTTAAGCACCACTTTAGAATAGGATTATTGTTATAAATAACCTTCTTTGCTTCCAGATCGGCTTGTAAGTGTTGCATAGGCAAGCTAAGCGTCTTTGCGCCTTGAATACAGCGCACCATGTTAAAGCCGTTGCCTTCCATTTCTTCCACCCAGTAACGGGCGCTCCAGCTGTCGTAATATACCCATGCGGGCGTTATGCCCTTTTCCTTTACCATTTCAATAAACCACGCTGTAACGTCGCTGTAGTTAATTGTATTGCCCTTACATAGCCTTAATAAGCCCGCTTCTTTCCACTTGTCGTAGGGTATGCGGTCTTCTTGTATGTGCTTCTGGAAGTTGTCTTCTGGTAAGAAGTACATTTGCATAACGTAGCGGTTTAAGTCCTTATCCATTGTTAACAGGGTTGCGCACGTTAAGTCGGTTGTTAAGGATAAGTCCGCCCCGCCTATAGCCCATTTACCTTTAAACATGCTTACATCAAAACAAGTTTCATTGTTTAAGGTATCGAAAGTAAGCCACGCTGTAGCGCTGTTTTCTCTTACGTTAAAGTCTTTACAAAGTATTCCCGTAAGGTCTTTAGGGTTCTGCTTTGCACGCTCTACCTTTGCCATAAGGTCTTCCAGCTTCTTTATACTTCCTAAAGCTGGGTTAGCCTTGCGCCACGCTGTAGGGTCTTGCCATTCCTTGCGGTCGTCCAGCTCGTACATAATCGGTAAGAAGGTATCGTCTTTAATAGTCCCGTCTACCACTTTACTTGCGTAGTCGTACATATCATCAAAAATACATTCCCTAACCGTTCCCGCCGTCGTTATCATAATTAAAAGCGGTTGCCGTCTGGCGCTCTGGCTCTGCTTACATACTTCGTATAAATTGCGGTCTTTTACCCCGTGTAATTCGTCCATAATTACTAGGTGGGCGTTAAGTCCGTCTAGCGTGTCGCTGTTTTTTCCTAACGGCTGTAGCTTACTCATGGTAAGCGGAAAATACAGATCGCTTTTACGCTTCTTAATGTACTTTCTAAGCTCTGGGCTTTGCTGTACCATGTGCGTTACTTCGTCGAAAATAATTTTAGCTTGGTCTTTCTTCGTTGCTGTACTGTAACAGTCTGCCCCCGCTTCGCCGTCTGCTATCATCATGTAAAGCGCAATGCCCGCCAGCATTGTAGACTTTCCGTTTTTACGTGCCACATAAAACAGGCTTTCCCTGTATTTCCTTAGCCCTGTTTCTTTGTCTACAAACCCAAATAAAGCGCTAATGTAAGCTTTCTGGAATAACTCAAGCTTAATAGGTCTGCCCGCCCATTCGCCTTTACTATGCTTACAAAAGCGCTCTATAAATTCTATTGGTCTGTTTGCTTTTTCTTCGTCAAATATAAAGCCGTCTGGGTTCTCTATATCGTTAACAAGTTTGCTGTATTCCTTGTAAACTCGTTTACTTGTTACTATTTCGCCTGTTTCCAGCTTGTTAAAATACTCTTTAACATAGTTCATAGGCTACACCCCTAAGAAGTCCATAAGCCCGCCGTCTTGCTTTGCCTTTACGGCTTCTTCTTTCGGTAACAGGTCGCACAGTTGCTTATATAACAGGCTGTAACGCTGTATAGTCGTGTTGTAGCTTTTAAGGGCTGGGCTTTCCCGCCACATTTCCTGTTTACCGTTTTTAAAGTAGTCTACAGCCCCATGCTCTGTAATGTTTTCTTTAAGCTCTTCCAGCGTGCCAGCCATGAAAGATAATTCTTTAATAAGGCTGTTTGCGACGCCCTTTTTATTGTCTGGTACTAACTTAACAAGCTTTCTAAGGCGTGTTAGTTCGGTACGGCTTGCCTTCTGGGCTGTCGTTTCTGTATCTTTTACTTT